>Ga0265798_10000036_pt1 | contig 319731 bp, 309 predicted proteins | sample P3T30metagenome_FD_192430 | JGI IMG/M metagenome (GOLD analysis project Ga0265798, IMG submission 192430) | Plant litter microbial communities from East Loma Ridge, Irvine, California - P3 T30 | ecosystem: Environmental > Terrestrial > Plant litter > Unclassified | place: USA: California...
GTCAGTTTGTTAATGAACTTGCGTTTGATTGCGGGTGCAAAAGTACTACTTCTTTTGTCTTTTCAAAGCGCTTTGCAAATGTTTTTTGAATATATTTCTTAACTCTTTGTTAACGTGAAACTTGGAACGGGAAGTTTTTTAGGCCCCTAGCCCCAAAAGGGGGAGTTCTGCACGTTTGTTACTAAAACTTATGCTAAGCAGGGCAAAGGCTATACCACAGAGTTGCGCCAAGAAACACTGAGATGCACAAAGGCTTTCCTTATTTTGTAAAGAAACCTATTATATATAGGAGTGGTAAGTGAACGCAGAGGTTTACGCCTGTGGCGTATTTTGCACTTGCCTTAAAAACGGAAAGATGTAAAATTAAAAATTTAGCCGGCTCATAGCCCCGATCGAGCCGGCAGCCTCGAAGCCTGCCTGCCAATAGGCTGGCACAGCGGAGAGCTACAGGCGAGAGCGGGCGCGACCACTGCTGATATGCGCTTGCCACAGCTGCTCCTTATATATAGCTATACAATCGCTACTCGTAGCGAAGGGCTTTTACAGGAGATATTTTTGTAATAATGTAGGATGGGATAAGTAATAATGCAAGACATATCACTACAGTGCCGGCATTTATAAGTAGTATTGCCGGAATATTGATGGTTACCGGCGCTACACTAACATAATAATTTTCTGGACGAAGGGTTATTACGCCAAAATATTTTTGGATTAACAGCAGGCTTATACTTATTAGGTTGCCCCAAAAGAGGCCCTTTACTATAAGGTAAGCCGCATTGTATAAAAATATTTTGCGCACGCTCCAGTTATTTGCACCAAGTGCCTTTAGCATCCCTACCATTTGGGTGCGTTCTAATATTAGCACAAGCAATGCTACTACCATATTTATGGTGGCAACAATGATCATGATTACGATAATAACAATTATATTAACATCGAACAGCTTTAACCATTCGAAAATATTAATATATTTTTCTTCGATGGTTTTACTGTTAAGGGTAGATGGGATAGCTTTATAAACTTCGTCTCCTTTTTCTTTTACCTGCTTAAAGTCGTCCAGAAAAACTTCAAATTCGCCCACCTGCTGGGGTGTCCATTTATTCATTCGCTGCACGTGCCGAATGTCACCTATCATGTATGCCGCATCAAATTCCTGAAAGCCAGATGTGTAAATACCAACTAACTCAAACCTTCTTAAGTTAGGCATACCATTACCGCCCTGCTTCATAAAAAAGGTATTAAACTTATCGCCCACTTTTAGCTGCAGCTTGTTGGCTAGATATTGCGACAGTATAACCTCGGTATTAAGCTGTGCTTTTAAGTTGGGTATACGCCCCGCAATAAGATATTCTTTTAGCTCATTCCATTTATAGTCCTTACCAACACCCTTAAAGATTATGCCTTCAAAAGATAGCGCAGTTCGAATAATTCCTGCTTTAGAGGCTACTGCCTGTACATGGTTTATGCCTTTTACCTTTGTAAACTTGGGATAAAAATCCTGTTTTATAGAAATGGGTACTACACTAACCTCTGACTGGTTATCATCGTAATTCGTAATAATGATATCACCGTTGAATGCTGATACTTTTTCGCGGATCTTTTCCTGCAGGCCTACACCTGTGGCAATGGCAATGACCATCATAATAATGCCAATTGCTATGGCAATTATGGCAATTTTTATAATTGGTGCAGATATACTACTTTTATGGTCTTTGGCAGTAACCAGCCTTCTTGCTATAAAATATTCTAAATTCAACGTGTGTATGGTATCTTTTTCGTTTTTCAAAAATACTGTTTTATTCTCATTTATATTAGTGGCTGCCTGCGGAAATTCTGTTAAGGGGAAGATAAATAACGGAGAAGAAAAGACTTTAGATAATAGATTTGAGATAATAGACAATGGGCAACAGGCAACAGGCAATGGACAATTAGCAATAGGCAATAACAAAGAAGTGCCTAAAATAAAAACCGGTGCATCTCATTTTGAAAAATACTCGTCATTGCTTAAAGACAAAAAGATCGGGGTAGTTACCAATCAGACAGGTATACTGATCAGAGAAGTACCTACACATCATCTTCACCGAAAACAACTTATCAATGACACCATTAACTTAGTAGACTTTTTATTAGAAGCCAAAATCAACGTAAAAAAAATATTCGCCCCCGAACATGGATTTCGGGGCACTGCCGATGCAGGAGAACTTATTAAGGATGGTAAGGATACTAAAACTGGGCTGCCCATAATATCGCTGTATGGTAATAACAAAAAACCAAAACCCGAACAACTTGCTGGAATAGATGTGCTGGTTTTTGACCTGCAGGATGTTGGCGCACGTTTTTACACCTATATATCATCACTACACTATATAATGGAGGCATGCGCCGAAAATAATATTCCGCTAATAATATTAGACAGGCCAAATCCTAACGGTGGCATTGTAGATGGACCTATTTTAGAGAAAGAACATACCAGTTTTATTGGTATGCACCCCATACCTACCCTGCACGGAATGACTATAGGCGAATACGGAAAAATGATTAACGGCGAACAATGGCTTAAAAACGGAGTGCAGTGCAAGCTTACCGTGATTGCATGTACCGATTATAATAGAACGATGCCTTACAGCCTGCCTGTAAAACCATCGCCTAATTTGCCAAATGACCAGGCAATAAACCTGTATGCAAGCCTTTGCTTTTTTGAAGGTACCAATGTGAGTATGGGCCGCGGTACGAATAAGCAATTTCAATTGTATGGATCGCCATATTTGCCCAAAACCGGATTTAGCTTTACTCCACAGCCTAATGAGGGTGCTAAGGACCCGCAATATAAAGGCCTCCTTTGCTATGGCGAAGATTTAAGCATGGCGCCACATGTGGCAAGAATAGAACTTAAGTGGCTAATAAAAGCTTACAACAATACAACAGATAAATCTAAATTTTTTATTCCGTTTTTTACCAAGCTTGCAGGCACTAAAGTTTTGCAGCAACAAATAGAGGCCGGCAAAACACAGTGGGAAATCAGGAAGAGCTGGGAGCCTGGTTTAGAACAATTTAAGCTAATGAGGAAGAAATACCTTATCTATGCCGAATAGGCGCGGTTGCAATTCTTAATTTTTACACAAAGTGCTTTAGTGTGCCAAAACGGTTTTGTAATTTTCAGGTATTATAAACATTTAATCATTGCGCCATGAATATCACCGAAAAATTAAACGACGTAGTAGAATATATACTTCAGTTTGTACACAAAATTAAAGGATACATAGAAGACATTATAGCTTTCTTTGAAGACCTTAGAGATAAAATAGAAGGGCTGCTGGAATACATTGAAGGGAAAATACAAAGCATAGAAGGTTTTGTAGGCGAGTTAAAACAGCATGCAGAAGACGAAGTAGCTGCTTAAGGCTTTGGGCTTTCCTGATCAGGAAGGCCTTTTTTTCGCACTGCAATTGCCCGCCTGGCTGCAGATCTTGCAATTATGTATATAACGAGCAATACTACAAATATAATAACCGCTGTAGTTAGTATCTCGCCAATAATATCTCCCCAGGACGATCGTATTACTCCCGCCGTAACATAAAATAGTAAACCTGATATTGCCAGCGAAGCTACTGCCAGCATTAAAATGCGTGTAAATTTCATTCTTCTTCCTGGTTTATGGGTTGGCCAAACTGCAGTATGTAATCGTTATTATCATAAATGGCAAACTCCCGCATGCCATATTCAAAATTTTCTATAGGGTAGCAAATGTTGCAGGTGTCTTTATAGGCTTCCCAAAGCTCGTTTACATTGGTTGTATTAATATAAAAAGATCCTGTAAACATAGGCCCATTAAAGGTTACGTGCTCGTTAGGGTAGGCCAGCATTACTTCAATTTCATCGCGCAGTAGTACAGCCCAGCCTTCTTCAAGCAGGCCACATTCAAAACCCAGCACATCAGTATAAAATGCAACTGTTGCAGTAATTTCTTTAGTCCAGAACATTGGGGTGAGAGACGTTAACTTTGCCATAGCATTGCATTTTGTTTCGTAAAGCTAAAAAAAAATCCCATTGGTTTACTTATTAGCTGCCACTTATTGTAAATAAAACCATTACCATACTACATGGGTAGCTTCTTTTTCATTTCTTCCACAATATTATACGCTGCAGGGCAAATAGCAACATTTTTTAGGGTAAGATCTGATATTTGCTGAAACTTCTTTCTATCCGTATGCGGAAATTCGCGGCAGGCCTTGGGGCGCACCTCATAGATCATACAATAATTCTCGGTATCAAGAAATGTGCAGGGTAAACTTTGCAGTACGTAGTCGTTATCTTCATCTATGCGCAGGTATTTTTCTATAAACTGCTGAGGCTTTTGCCGCATGTGCTTTGCTACACGCTCTATATCGGCAAGGGTAAACAACGGCCCGGTGGTTTTACAACAGTTAGCACAAGTAAGGCAATCTGTTCTCTTAAACTCCCGGTCGTGCAGTTCCTGCATTACGTAGTCTAAATTTTTAGGCACCTTCTTTTTAAGCTTGTCAAAAAACTTTTTATTCTCGTTATGCTTATCTTTGGCAAGCTTAGGAAGCTGTTTTAAAAAATTCTCCATTCCACATTACATTTATCAATCTGCCGCAAAAGTATAAAAAAATGAAAGACCTTTTTGGGAAAGCCATACTTGATTATCAAACCGGGAATGCTCCGGAAAATTTAATTACCGAAACATCGATATCTGAAGAGGATGAAATGGATGTATCCTACCTCTTTAGGGATTATAATGCAATGCCTGCCTTAGAGCAACGAGCACTACAAATGGCAAGAGGCAAGGTGCTCGATGTGGGTTGCGGCGCCGGGAGCCACAGCCTATACCTTCAAAATGAGCGCGGGCTTGATGTTACCGCTATTGATATTTCGGCGAATGCTATAGAGGCCTGTAAACTAAGGGGAATAAAAAATACCATAGCAGGAGATGTTATGGAACATGAAGGCAGTTATGACACGATACTTTTACTGATGAATGGTGCCGGAATGTGCGGCAAGCTAAAAAGAATATCAGGATTTTTGTATAAATTAAAATCATTGCTAAATGACGGCGGCCAGATACTCCTTGACTCATCGGACATCATTTATATGTTTGACGAAGATGAAGATGGGGGTAAATGGGTTCCCAGCGATATTGATTATTATGGCGAGGTAGTTTTTAATATTGCCTATAAAGGAGAAACGGAAAAACCTTTTAACTGGATGTACATAGATTACAACACACTACAAAATGCTGCTCATGGCAATAAACTGCAAAGTGAGCTTATTTTAGAAGGCGAACATTATGATTACCTGGCGAAGCTAAGTATATAAAACACGAAACCCCGCAATGCGGGGTTTGTTATTTAAGACTGATAAAATTATTCACCAGAATATTTCATCATGATACCTTGCAGGCTTTGCCCCCACTCCATACCGGCAGCCTGTCCTTTTTCTGCAAGAACTCCAGCTTTAGACGCTGCTTTCTTGCCCACAGGGCTTTCGAAGTACTTAATCATCGTTTTTACATCTTCCGGAGTAAATTCTTCCATATAAATGTCAGCAATTTTATCAGTAAGACCTTTTAACGATTCGGTAATTTCTTTTTTAAAATCGGCTTGCTTATCTGCCGGTGCGCTTTTAATAATTGGCGCTATTAGGGCTTCATACTGGGCATTAGTACCGCTAAGTTCAAGCAGTCTAAGTACTTCTTTTTTAAATACAGGGTCGCCTGTTTTAGTAGCAGTAGTGGTTTGAGCCATGCTTACCTGTGCGGCGAACACAAAAGCTACGGCAATAAGTAATTTTTTCATTTTACTGATGTTTAATTGTTATTATGGTATATTTAAGTACTTATGTGTTTGTAAGGAAACGCGCCACTGAGGATTTTGCATAACATAATCAACAATAAGCGGTGTTACCAGTTCTTTCTTGCTCCACTCAGGCTGAAGAAAAAGTATTGCGTTGCCGTTAACCTTAGCAGCTTGCTCTTCGGCAAATATAAAGTCGTGCCTGTTGTGTATAATTACCTTAAGTTCGTGTGCATTATCATATACTGCCTGTGTAGGGAGCTTATTCTTTTTAGGTGAAAGGCAAATCCAATCCCAGTATCCGCTTAACGGATAGGCCCCGGATGTTTCTATATGCACCTTTAATCCTGCAGCTTTAAGCTTAAGCGTTATAGGGTTCATATTCCACATAAGTGGTTCTCCACCCGTAATAACAATAGTTTTGCCCCATTTAGCAGCATTAGTAACAATAACATCAGTATCAGTTGGCGGGTGCAGGTCGGCATTCCAGCTTTCCTTAACATCGCACCAGTGGCAGCCCACGTCGCAGCCTCCCACACGTATAAAATAGGCAGCAGTTCCGGTATGATAGCCTTCTCCCTGAATGGTATAAAATTCCTCCATTAAGGGCAGCATCTCACCTCTTTCTACTTCTATTTGTATTTCCTTCTTCAGCATTTTAATTTCAAATAGTTTGCAAAGATACATATTTAATTATAGGCAATGTATAAAAACATAAAAACCGGCATTTAGCCGGTTTTTATGTAGTAGCAATGTCGTGCTAAAGTTTTTTAACCTCGCCTTTTGCGTAAGTGTCGTTAGGATCAAGCGCTATAGCTTTTGTAAAATAATCTTTTGCTTTTGCTTTATCTGTAACTGCATAATATGCACCTGCATTGTCATAAGCTTCAACTAAGTTTTTAGCAACTGCCGGTTTAGATGTTTCTGTAGCACCTATTCCGGTAACAACCCTGATGTAGTTATCATAAGCCTGTGCCATTTTAGCATAAGCATCAGGAGATTCAAGATTTTTATTTATTCTTGCTTTAAACAAGTAAGCATCCTGAGCATCCGGAGATAATTCCAACACTTTATCAAGAGCTACATCAGCCTTAGCAAGTTGAGCAGCGTTTGCTTTTTTATCAGCATCTGATTTATTTACGTGATCGTAGTAAATTGAGTAAGCAAGGTAAAAGCTGTCATAAAACAAGTTCCTGTTTGCAGGGTTTGTAGTTGCAATTTCGAACACTACAGCTGCAGGGCCATAAAGTTTTTGAGAGAATAGTTTTTTACCAATCTCGTTAAACTCATTAGTAATGTTTATATCAGTTTCAGCCGCTTTTTTAATGTCAGCGATAGCTTCGTCAAATTTAACCTTATCTGTAATGATGGTATTTTCTTTATCGTCTTTACCTACAGTAGTTGCAAGCTTGGCAAGGCCAAGGTACAGGTAATCTCTAGCAATTATACGTTTAGGCTCTGCTTTAGTTATAAACTCTGTCATAGCCGTTAAACTTGCAGGATAATTTCCGTTCTCGTATGCAGCATATGCAGCATATCGAAGAATCCTTGGATTTACTTTATCCATTTGCTGCATTTTCTGAGCTTCAGCCTCAAGCGATTTATAATCGCCTGTTAGTAGCAGGAAGTCTGCATGCCTCATTCTCGAATCAAGCGAGTAGTCTGTTAAGCCCATGTACTTTTCGTAGTAACCAAGAGCCTTAGCGTTGTATTCTGCTTTTTTTGCACCATCAGTATTACCCCAAAGGTAGTACGTTTCTGCAAGTTCCCTGTAAACCGGGCCATAGTTAGGATTAACAGCTATAATACCGTCAAACGCTTTAATAGCTTCCGGGAATGCAGCACGTGTGTTTTTTGTAATTACACCAAGCTGAAGTTTAGCCCTTAGCAAACTTGGATCAAGCTCTGATGCTGTACGGTAATTTTTGTACGCATTGTTCTGGTCTCTGTCTCTGTAGTAAGCCTCTCCAAGGTAAAGGTATGCCTGCGCATACTTAACATCTTTTGCAACTGCTTTGTTAAGCACAGAAATTGCTTTTTTATAATCTGGCTTATCAGCATAAATGTAAGCACGGCCTATGTAAACCAACTGCTCTACATCTTTCTTTTTAAGATCTTTCTCAACTGCATCAAATTTTGCCTGCGCAGCAGCGGCATTTCCAGCCTCAAGATCAAGAGCTCCCAAACCTATTGTGTTATACTCGGGGTTATTCTTTGCCGCCTTACCTTTGTTAAAGTAAATGGCTGCAGAATCCGGGTATGATTGCGTTAAATATATATCGCCTAAAAGAAAGTAATTTCTTCCTTCATCCGGGGTAGATGAAATAAGCGACTTTAAAGTTGTTTTTGCTTTTTGAAACTGTTCCGCATCAATTGCTTTCTTTGCTTCATTGGCATCCTGTGCATTTGCCATTCCGAAAAGCAACAATGATAATCCAAGGAATTTAAATTTTTTCATTTTGATCATCTTTAATTTCTCCTTATTAATATTTAGTGGTTATTATAATTCGTTACGCACTTCTATTTCCCTTGCAGGAATCTCGACTGGCAGCAATCCGGACTTTAAAATTATCCGCTGACCTTCGCGCGCATTTAGGTAATTTGCAAAACCCATGCCTAAGCCCTGCCTGCCCTGATAATTTAACAAATATAGCTTGCGCGTTAGCGGGTACGAACCCGTAGCAATATTGCTTTGAGATGGCTTAAAATATTTTTTAGGCCCTTTCTTAATTTTAACATTATCTACACCAAGTACTGTTAAATTAGCTATATCCTGCTCTATTTCCTGGGGAGGCTGTACCAGCCAATTCACACCTACAACCCCAATAGTACCAGGATTTTGAATAACAAACTTAATTACCTCCTGAGTATTGTTAAGCGAATATACAGCATTTGCAGGAATTTTTGTAACACCTGCGTTTTTCATTAACATTTGCAGGGCGCTCGAATTAGGGTTATCAAACACTAATTTTTTTACCGTAGCTGCCTCTTCACCGCGCATAACTTTATAAACATCTTCAAGATTTACAACAGTATCTGTTGCGGTTTTCCCCGTGATAAGGGCAAGTGCATCTGTTGCAAAGTGGGTAATTCGCGGTTTAATATTTAACTTATCAAAATGTGCCTGTTCGTTTGCTTCAAGCTCCCGCGCAAGCACTACCACCGCACTCGAATCGCGCATCATCGAATTAACAATATCACTTTCGCTGCGGTTTACCTGCAGTATAAGCGCTTTAGGATACACACTTTTAAACACTGCGAGTACATCTTCTACAATAGGCTGCACAGTGGCATCTACCTGTAAGTTAAGATTGCCGGCAATTGTTGTTTCTTCTCCCACCTCCTCCTTTTGAGGCGAAGTTTCGTTCTTACAGGAAAAAAACATTCCTGAACCTATAATGGCAGCCGATATTAAGGCATACGTATATTTCATTTAGATTACTTTTTAATATTAAATATAATGGGCAACGTAAAACTGGAGCGGGCAGGCTTACCGCCTGTCAGCCCCGGAGTCCATTTTTCTTTAACAAGCTTAAGTACTCTTATAGCTTCATCTCCCAACCCATAACCGGGATCGCGGATTACTACAAAATTGCTCATAGACCCATCTGTCTCTACAACAAAAGTAACCATAATTCTTACAGCCATGTTCTCTTTTACCTTTGGAGACTTGAAGTTCTTATTCACGAATTTGTAAAATGCCGGCAGGCCGCCGGGATATTCGGGCTGCACTTCAACAGGAGCAATATTCTCTTTCCCGAAAGTTGTACCAGTTTCCACTTTTGGAGAATCTCCTTTTTCCTGTGCAATACCAGCACCTGGCAGGGCTATTAGTATCACCATTAAAAAAATAATTTTCATTGCCTGCTGTTTTGTAAAAGCCTTATAGCCCTGAATGCTCCATATATAATTACAAGTATGCCAAGTGTTACCCTGCCATTTTCAGTTATGTTTAACGGGACCTTGTTAGTAAATATCAGCATGAAGCCAAACGCAAAATATAACATAAAGAACATTATGCCTAAAACGAACAGAAATCGCTGTAAGGGCGATTTCTGTGTTTCGTAGCGGGACTTTCTTCCAGTAACCATCGCTAAATATTTTATTAAGATTTTATATTAATCGTAATAGGAAGGTTATAAGAAGCCCTTACCGGTTTACCATTCTGGATACCCGGAGACCATTTGGTTTTTAACGATTTTAATACTCGTTCTGCTTCTTTACCTAAACCGTAACCCGGATCTCTAAGAACTTTGATAGCCGTAAGCGAACCATCCTTTTCTACAACGAAAGATACGTATATCCTTGCAGTCATATCCTGGTCAAGTTCCGGAATCCTGAAGTTTTTATTTACATACGTGTAAAACGCTGCAATACCTCCCGGAAATTCTGGTTGTACCTGTAATCCTGCAGAGTTGTAAATAGTGTTACCATTATCTACAGGCTCTACACCTTTATCAAGGTCACCCGATGGTTTTGCAATATTAATATCCCCAGTAGGGCTTGCCTCTGCGTTACGAGAACTTGGATCGGCATCTTTAAACTGCTCCACTTTAGGCGGATCTTCAGGAACATCTTCTTTCTTAGCTGCTTCAAGAGGTTTAAATTTAACCTCCTCAACTATAGATTTTGGTGCCTGATACGCCTCAACCGGTGGTGGAGGTGGCGGCAATGCAGCCTCAACAGGTGGTTCCGGAATATCCACAACCTCAATAATTTGATCCTGTGTGTTTTCTGCAGTATCATCTCCTGATTTTAGCTGGCTCAACAAAACCGGTGCTCCTATGGCGCCTGCAAAAAGCAAAGTACCAAAGATGATAGCTAACGTAGTAGTTTTAGGATTTTCTGATCTTAACTGATAAGCGCCATAACTTTTGTTACGCCCCTCAAAAACAAGGTCAATCCATTGTTTGTTAAATATACTTGACATATAATTTATATTTTATAGTTAATAGCCAAAGCTTAATATAAACCTTTGTCTTTTAATAGGGTAACTTCTTCCGGAGTGATATCGCCTATAGCATAAAGCTGCACTTTGTTTATAGCCATTTCATCAAGAATATCTACAAGGTTTTTATAACTCGCAGCATCACTTGCTTTAATGTTTACAATAAGACCCTCATCTGGCTTAGCTGCAAACTTTTTAGCATACGCAGTGTTTTTGAGGATTTCTTTCCTAATTCCGTTTTTTCCAAACGCTGCTTCAGTAGGCTGCATTCTTGGACTTGCCAATTGACCCATATACCAAAGCAACCTATTATCCTTACCAACAAGTATAGTCATCATCCTGTCTTCAGGAATCTTCATTATATCCTCTTTTGGCTTTTCAACGTCTTTATCTGGCATAGCCAAAGGCATAGACTGTGGTTTAGACAGCGTAGTGGTAAGCATAAAGAAAGTAATAAGAAGGAAAGCTAAATCTACCATCGCGGTAAGATCTACCCCTGGATTCGATTTTTTACTTCTTACTTTCTTGCCGTCGCCACCGCCGCCGCCGGTATTTAATTCTGCCATTTTATATTATTTTATAATATTAAAAATCTTTGTTACGTAGACCTGTAATTAAAAAGAACCTATTTTTCTTTTGCGCCTGCAAAATATCAATAACCCTTTTTACAGATGTAAAATCTTCTTTAGCATCACCTTTAATTGCAATACCAAGATCTCCTTTTTTACCAAACTCTTCAGCATTGATCTTGCCAGATTGCAATTGATCTTCATAAATTGCTTTATGAGCTTCCCTTGCCTGCTTAACCCAATCTGTTAGTTGGTCGTTAATAGTGTCATAAGGAATACCTTTTTGAGCACCAGGTGCATTTCTTACCGCAGAAGATTTAGACAATAAACTCTTCAACTGGTTTAAAGGAACTCCAAAACCATCCATACCTTCAAAAGCCTTATACTCTTTTTCTGTAAAAGTAACACCTTTTTCCTGGCTTATACGCTCAAGAGTACCCCTGCGCGCATTTCTTGGAATGGTAAAAAACACCTGCTTATCTCCTACTGTAATGGTAGCTACACCCTCTTCAGGCAGCTTATCAATAATAGTAGATGCCGGCGTATCTACCGGTTTTGGCTCCGGCTGTTTTGCAGTAGCAGTCATAACAAAGAAAGATAACAAAAGAAACGCCACGTCGCACATTGCGGTCATGTCTATCCTTGTACTTTTCCTGGATATTTTATGTTTAGCCATTATTATATTTTTATTAACCAAGGCACCCTGAAAAGCGTACCATTAAAGATACGCTTTCCTGCCTTATTATTTTTAAACTTTAACTCTTTAATTATGCGTTGTTTGCACGAGCCCTAAACCTTCTGTAAGTCTGAGCAATTGTGAAACCTGCCTCATCAATAGCGTAAGTAAGTTTGTCAATTTTAGTTGTGAAAAGGTTGTAAGCGATAATCGCTACAGTAGAAGTACCAATACCTGTTGCAGTGTTGATAAGTGCCTCAGAGATACCTACAGCAAGCTGAGCTGAATCGGGAGTAGAACCTGCACCCATCGCAGAGAACGCCTTGATCATACCAGATACCGTACCAAGAAGACCAACAAGTGTACCAATAGATACAAGTGTAGAAAGTATTACAAGGTTTTTCTCAAGCATTGGCATTTCAAGAGACGTAGCCTCTTCAAGCTCCTGCTGTATAGCTGCTTCTGCTCTTTCGCTATCAAAACCTTCGCGTTTTACTTCTTCATATTTTAAAAGACCTGCTTTTACAACATTTGCAACAACACCTTGTTGTTTATCGCACTCAGCCATAGCTTCGTTAATGTTACCACCTTTAATTTGCGCCTGTACCCTTGCGATAAAAGCCTCAACATTACCTTTACCTGCGGCCTTAGATATTACCATGAACCTCTCTATAGAGAATACAAGAGCCATCATTAATAAACCAAGAAGCACAGCAACGATAACTCCTCCTTTGTAAACTGTTCCTAAGAATCCGTTCGGGTGACCTTCTCTTGTTCCGCCCTCAAAGTTTGAAGGGTTACCCATGATGAAATACCATACAAGGACACCTACAACAAGACAAATAACAATTGCAAGTCCTGCAAATATATTAGACCCTTTAGAACCTTCCTTTTTTTCAACTTTTTGAATAGATGCGTTTGCCATTTTTTTTAAAAATTTAGTTTTCTGATTTTTTAATAATAATAGTTTCTTATTGATATATTTTATTCGGCATAAGATTGGCAAATTTATATTATTAGGTGGTAAAAAAAAACAAAATGATTTTTTTTATCAATTCTTAACAATAATTTATCCCAACAATAATCGCACGGAAACGTCCCGCTGCGATTAATTACTTAAACAAAATCCATTTTTAGCAACTCAAACCTACTAATCATTAATAATTATTTGAAATTAATATACATTCCTATAAATAACATAAATCACACTTATTTATTGTGCACCCCAATTAATAAGTATAAATTTAATTAAAACTGTTAGTTTTTTTGGAAGATTATCCGCACAAAACACTTTTATTGTAATATTAATATTACAATAACACTCGCGAAAAACGTTTTAGCCAGATGTAGTTATAGTCACTTGTACTTTAAAAAGATGAGAATATTTACATCATTGTCTTTTTATGAAGCATAAAGCTATATGCTGGATTATATTATTCGGTAAGGTATTAATGCCGTGCAGTTAACGTTATCTTAACATCAAACTCTATACTAGGTTATAACCTGAGCCCTTAGATTTTATCGCGATGTAGTGGCCTTCGTGAAGTATATAATATTTTGTAAATAAAAACCCTCATATCTCATGGAGACAGAGGGTTTACGTATATCGTGCAGTGGTCGCTAATTTTTAAGTAATTCAAGTATTTTTTGGTCTACCCTTTCGCTATTCCATTCGTGCTCTATATTATCCATTTTCATAACCTCATCCATAATTGCTTTTTGCTTGTCGCCAAGCGCCAATGCCTCACTGTAAGGCCTAAAACTAAATGTTACACGGCTATATAGCGGAAGCCATTTATCAGGATATTTTTCAGAAAAGTTTTTCTCTATCTTTTTTTGCAAATGAAATCTATCGTCGGCAGTTTTAGAACTCATCTCCATAAAATTGCGATACGAAAGTTCGGCAATTGCATCTGCATTTGGTTTACGGCTCTTTTCATATTCTTTAAATATGGTTGTCCAGTCATCGCCATACTGCTGTATCATCTGGTTAAGGATTGTAATATCTTCAAAGCCTGCATTCATGCCATGACCGTAAAAGGGTACAATAGCGTGGCATGCATCGCCTATAAGAGCCACTTTATCTTCAAATGTCCATGGGTAGCACTTCATGGTTACAAGTGTGCTGGTAGGGTTTTTAAAGAAGTCTTCAACAAGGTTTGGTATCACATCTATAGTAGATGGGAAGTGCGTTGCAAAAAAGTCTTTTAGAGTATCTTTATCTTTTAAGCTATCGAACGAATTTTCTCCTTCAAACGGCATAAAAAGCGTGCAGGTAAAACTACCATCTGTGTTAGGCATTGCAATTAACATAAAGGCCTGCCTGGGCCAGATATGAAAAGAGTTTTTATCGAGTTTGTGTGTACCATCAGTGTTTGCAGGGATATTGAGCTCTTTGTAACCCATATTTAAAAATTCCTGAGAATAGTTAAACATGCTTTGGCGCTGCATACGGTGCCGCACGCGCGAAAATGCACCATCGGCCCCAAATACCTTATCATATTTTAAGTCGCTCCACGCTCCCCTTTCGGTCTCGCCTGTTTGCAATGTGGCATTGGGCATATCTACATCCCAAACACGGGTTTCAAAAAAGAACTCTACACCCTCCGCCTCGGCAAGATCTACCATTTTACGGTTGAGCAACCCTCTGGATATGGAGTAAATACTCTCACCTTCTTTGCCGTAATACTGGTAATTAAGCGCCTGCCCTACGTGTATGGCCCGCTTATCCATAGGTATGGCAAGTGGCCTTATTGCATTGCCCAGGCCCACTTCATCCAGTGCGCGCCAGCCACGATCTGACATGGCAAGGTTAATGGAACGCCCTGAAAATTGTATTTTCCTGATATCCGGGCTGCGATCGTAAACATGAACGGTGTGGCCCGCTCTTTTAAGGTATATTGCAAGTAAAGATCCTACTAAGCCCGATCCTACAACTGCAATTTTTAAGGAAGTCTGCATGAATTAACAATTCTGTAAAGCCATACAAAAATAGGTATTTAATTGTGAGACGCCTTTTTTTTGTACGATTATTTGCAATTTTCTTATTAAGAAAACTTTGGCTATTAAAGGATTCTTAATTTATTAACAACCGTTACACCTAATAAGTATTTTTACACTACTAACTTTTAAATAAAAAACATCATGAGAGATTTAATCTGGTTAATTGCTGTAATCCTCCTTATTGGCTGGGCAGTTGGGTATTTCGCATTCGGACAAGTTGTAGGTAGTTTTATCCACATCTTATTAGTATTAGCTATTATTGCTATTCTTTACAGGCTTGCAACAGGCAGAAGACCGTAACAAAAATACACTCCTTCACTCCTTGTACCTGAAAAAATAAAAAATCCCCTTTACGGGGATTTTTTTATTTATATACTTACCAGCTCTTGTAGCCTAATGGCATTGAATGCTGAAAACCCTTCCTGATCGTTATCAAAATAAACATATACATCTTTGTTTTCTTTGGCCCATGCTTTACAACGGTTAGCCCATTCCTGCAAAGCAGCCTCGCTGTAACTGCCCTGATATTTATCGCCGGGGCCGTGCAGCCTTATGTACACATAGTTAGCAGTTACCTGCAAAGGAGAAAGGTGTCCTGCCAATTCGTAAATACAAAAGGCATAATTGTATTGCTGTAACAAATTATAAATACCAGGATCATACCATGTATGGTTCCTAAATTCAAAAGTGTATCTGTTGCCTTGGGGCAATTTTTCAAGAAATAATTTAAAACGTTCTATATTAATTTCCCAGTTGGGCGGCAGCTGAAACAGCACAATACTTAGCTTTTCATCCAGCCCCGCAGCATTGCCCAGTACGCGGGTTAAACTATCGGCTACATCATTAAGCTTTTTCATGTGCGTAATAAAGCGGCTTGCCTTTACAGCATATATAAAATCATCGGGCACATCGCCCTTCCATTTTTCGAATGTTTCTTTTGGCGGCAATCTATAGAACGGGCTGTTAAGCTCTACTGTATTAAAGAACTTTTGATAATACAAAAAACGATCTTTCTGCTTTGTACCAATGGGGTAAAATGTGCCCATCCAGTGCTTGTAGCTCCACCCGGATGTACCTATGTATATATTGCCCGCCATTGCGTGTACTAAAGTTCGATTTTCTTGAGGTTGCTTATTGCGGGGCCGTTTACCACAACGCCATCAATTGTAAAACGGGATCCATGCAACGGGCAATCGAAAGATTTTTCGTCGGCATTCCATTGTAAAACACCTCCTACGTGCGGACAAACGGCATTGCAGGTATGGAGCACACCGGCTTCGTCGCGGTAAGCTGCAATTTTTTTAAGCCCAGAAGCAATTATAGCCCCCTCACCGGCTTTAAGGTTGTCTACGTTATCAATATCTCCACCAGATAGCCAGTCTTTGGCCATTTCTACAACAGTATTACCTGTCTCTATAAGATAATCATCGGCAGTACGCAGCGTAATTCTGGAAGGGTCGTACAATTCTTCCCAAACATTCTTATTCCCTAATATTAAATCAGTAGTCAAAATACCCCCTATAGTGCCGTGCGTCATACCGTTACCGCTATCGCCCGTAATAATGTAGATATTCTTATCTCCGGGGTTTTTACCAATATAAGCCATCCCATCTACCGGTTCTATTACCTGGCCAGACCACTTATACACAACCTCGTCAAAATAAGGAAAGTGTTTTTTAGTCCAGTCAATAAGGTTATTGTAACGATCCTGCTCCGGAATATCTTCTTTACCTGCCTGTCCTGTCTTGTGGTCCTCGCCACCTGCAATCAGCAAATCATATTGGTCGTCCATTGGTTCCAGTCGCACATAATGGTATGGTTTAGTTATCCAGGTGCTATCCATATTACCGGTATCCCACCACAAAGTATAAGGTAACGTGCCTTTAGGCACCCTGGCGCCTATTACATATGTCCTGTAAGCAAATTGTTTAGTGTGCATAGTAACACGGTCGTTTACAGGAGAATTTGTAGCCACCACAACATGACTGGCTTTTACCGTAAAACCGTTAGCTGTAGCGCCATCTTCATTAATATCATCGGCGTGCGAATTTGTGTAGATCTCCCCTCCCATTGTCACTACCGCATCCGCAAGGCCTTTTAAATATTTAAGTATATGAAACTGCCCCTGGCGCGGATATTTAATAAACTTTGTTTGCACATCAGGAACAAAACCGGGCACATTTGTAACCATCTCCGTGGGCAGCCCCGCCCTTTGGGTGGCCTCATATTCTTTGTCAAGAGTTTTTTCCTTATCTGTAGGATCTATAAAAAGATAACCGTCTACCCGCTTAAAACTGCAGGGAATGTTCTCTTCGGCCACAGTTTTGTTAATCCATTCTAATGCCTGCCTGTGGCTGTCTGCAGCAATACGTGTTTTTTCTTCGCCAAATATATTCTCGAGGTCGCTGTACAGGTCGTCGAGCGCATAAGTAATATGCGAGGTTGTACGGCCACTCTCCCCGCTGCCCAGGTAACCATCTTCGAGCAAAATTACTTTTTTGCCAGATCTGCTCAGGCAATAGGCGGTAGTAAGCCCTGCAATACCGCCGCCAATAATTAGCACATCGGCCTGCCTGTCGTTAGCAAGGGTATCATAAATAAGCGGCGGTACAGATTCTGTCCAGAACGATTTATGTGTTCCGCTCGTAGTTTTGTCATCAATTGTGTTGGTGTTTGTCATAGCTACTTGTATTAGTACGGCAGTAAATTGCCTATAACTAAAGTTACTAAAAGCTAAGAAGGATCGTAAAAACATTAAAAAAACATTAACTAACATGCTAATTTCGAACAGACTGAACCTTAAACTATTATGTAAGAATTTGCCGTATTAAAAAGCCGCCTTGCGGGGGGACACGCAGGCGGCTTTAGTGAACAATACAAAAAATTATAAAACGTTATTCCATTAAGTGCTGGTGCTTTTTACGCATCATCCAGTAGAAAAAGTTAGGGAATATTAAAAGTGTAAAAATAGTGGCCGTAACCAGCCCGCCTATAATTGCAATTGCCAATGGCTTTTGCGATTCAGATCCTATACCTGTAGACAAGGCTGCCGGCATTAAACCTATAGCTGCCATTAAAGCAGTCATAACCACAGGCCTTGTCCTCGACTTTACCCCATTTACAATAGAGTCTGTAAGCGACATCTTGGCCTTGAGATTATTATGGAATTCTGATACGAGAATAACCCCATTTTGTATACAAATACCCAAGAGCGCAATAAAACCAACGCCTGCCGATATACCAAAATTAACACCTGTAATTTGCAGGGCGAGTATGCCGCCAATTATGGCAAACGGCACATTTATTAAAACTAACAAAGAGTCCTTAATATTGCCAAACATTATAAACAGCAGCACAAATATTAGTACAAGCGATATAGGCACTACCTGAGCAAGCTTAGCACTGGCGCGTATCTGGTTTTCATATTCGCCTGTCCATCCTACAGAGTACCCTTCCGGAAGTTTTAGTGTTTTAACCTTTGCCTGAGCATCGGCTATTGCACCCCCAAGGTCGCGGTCGCGCACCGAGAATTTTACACCTATAAAACGCTTGGTATTATCCCGGTATACAAATGCAGGGCCGGTCTCTGTAGTTATGCTGGCAATTTCTTTTAGCGGCACTTTGGTACCACGCATTGTAGGAACCATGATATCCATTATATCCTGCTCATCTTTACGGTAATCGTGCTCATAGCGAAGCCTGATGTCAAACTTTTTTTCGCCCTCATACTTTTGCGTGGCTGTTTTACCGCCTATTGCCATCTCTAATATACTTTGAGCGTCGTTCTTTTGCACACCATAAAGTGCCATTTTTTCTTCGTCGAACTTAACGCTTATTCCTGGCTGGCCAAGGTTGCGAAGCACTCCAACATCTTTAATACCGTCTATAGGTTTTATTTTTTCCATCACTTCATTAGCAATTTTATCTAAAACATTTAGGTCGTCTCCATAAATTTTTACGGCGTTAGATGCTTTAAAACCTGCAACAGCCTCTGCCACATTATCTATAACGGGCTGCGAATAATTATAGGTAATACCCTGGTATTTACTCAGCTTTTTATTCATATGCTCTACAAGCTGGTCTACCGTTAGTTTGCTCTTCCACTCTTCGTGAGGCTTAAGGTCTACCTGAAATTGCAGGAAGCCAAAACCGTTAGGGTCGGTGCCGTCATTACTTCGGCCGGTTTGCGACAGTACATCATTAACCTCGTCGAACGACTGAAGCTCTTTACGAATTATTTTGGCCATCTTAACACTCTCTGTAAGCGAGTTACTTATCGGCAACTCTGCAGTTACCCAAAGTGCACCCTCGTTAAGTGGCGGCAGGAACTCAGTTCCCATAAATTTAGCCGAGAACAAGGTGAGCACTAATACTACCATAGATATTATTACAGATGCTTTTTTATTACCAAAAGTAACTTTAAGTCCTTTGCCCACTATCTTATTAAAGAATTCTACAATTACATTATGTTTTTCCTTTACGTTCTTGTTAAGTAATATAGAGCACAGTACCGGCACTAACGTAAGTGTAAATATTAATGCGCCAAGCAATGCAAAACCAAGAGTCCAGGCCAGTGGCGAGAACATTTTACCTTCTACTTTTTCGAAAGAGAAGATGGGCAACAGGCCGGATATGATTATTAACTTACTAAAAAATATAGCCACACCCAGTTTTGTACCCTCCTTACGGATGAGACCCAGCTTAGCCAGCTTGTTGTACCGCTCTTCTCCTATTTTGTGCTGAAGCTGGTCTAAGGACACAAAGAGCCCCTCGACCATAACGACCGCCCCATCTATTATAATACCAAAGTCTACCGCCCCCAACGAGAGTAAGTTGGCACTCATGCCCTTTAACTTAAGGCACAAAAAAGCAAAGAGCAATGCCAGCGGAATTATGATGGACACGATAAGGGTAGTACGCCAGTCGGCCATGAAAAGAAATACAATTACCGTAACTAAAAGTATACCTTCTACCAGGTTATGGGTTACCGTATGTGTACAAAACTCCATTAGCCTGTCGCGGTCGTAAAAGGTTACCAGTTTTACATCTTTAGGCAATACATTATCCTGGATGTCCTTTATTTTTTCCTTAAGCCTGCCCAATACTTCAGATGGGTTTTCATTCTTGCGCATTACCACAATACCTTCTACCACATCATCGTTATCGTCTAGGCCTACCTGCCCCACACGCGGCACGTTTGATATATTTACCTTAGCTATATTTTTAACCAGTACAGGGTTGCCATCGCGCTCTGCTACAATAGTATTTTCTATATCCTGCCGGTTATCCAGCAGCCCAATGCCTTTTACTACGTATGCCTGGCCGTTTTTTTCTATAACATCGCCGCCTACATTTACATTTGCCTTACTTACGGCCTCATACACCTCGGGAGATGTAAGTTCATATTTTTGCAGGGCAATAGGGTCTATAGCAATTTCATACGTTTTTTCGCGCCCGCCAAAGGCAACAACATCTGCAATGCCCGGTACTGCCCTTAACTGCCTGTCGATTACCCAGTTTTGCAGGGTTAAAAGGTCGCGGGTATCTTTAGTGTCGCTGTGCAGGGTATACCTGTAAATTTCGCCTGTAGGACCGTAAGGTGGCTGCACATCCGGCTCTACACCATCGGGGAGCTGTACGTTGCGCAACTGGTTATTTACCTGCAAGCGTGCAAAAGTATCATCTACATCATCATCAAAAATGATTTTTATGATCGATAGCCCAAACATGGTAATACTGCGCACATTAGTCTTTTTTTGCACCGAGTTCATAGCAATCTCTACCGGGGCGGTAACAAATCGTTCTACCTCTTCGGCACTACGGCCATTCCATTCGGTTACAATAATTATCTGGGTATTGGTAACGTCCGGGAACGCCTCTACCGGAATATTTTTATAGCTTATAATTCCTGCAATAACAACAATACCCACCCAAAAAAAGGTAAAAAGCTTGTTGCGCAGCGAGAAGCCTATTATGTTTTTTATTAATTTGTTCATCTTCGTTTACATTTAGTCGTTAATAGCATCATAGATTAACAAATTGCTTTTTACTATTACCTTCTCTCCCTCTTTAAGCCCGGCAGATAAATAAGTAGTTTTGTCGAGAGCCCTGTATACCTGTACTTCCCGGGTCTGGATATTGTTTTTTGCCTTAAAGACCATAACAAAATTCTTGTTTTTGTCAAACACCACTGCCTCGCTTGGTATAGCAACATACTTATCGGCATCGGCATAATTAATGGTAACCGTTGCATTCATTTCCGGCTTAAGGGCAATGTCACTATTATGCACTTTTATAAGAGCTTTTGCAGCCCTCGTATCAGGGTCGATAACATTAAATACTTTGTCTATTTTGCCCGATATGTTCTTGTCCGGGTAAGCAATGGTTTGTATTGTTGCTTCCTGGCCCTGTTTTACCTTACTAAGATCGCTCTCATTTACATTGGCCAACACCCATACATCGTCAAGCTTTGCAATGGCAAACACACCCTGATCACGGTTCGTAGACAACAATTCGTTAGGACTGATATCTTTAGATACCACATAGCCGGTTATAGGTGCATACATGTTATACACAGAGCCGCTCTTTAATTTGTAAATGTTGTTTATCTCGCCCATCCTGCTTTTTTCGGCTTTTGCCTTTTGCAATTCTTTTTGAGCCATAACAAGCTCTTTTTCAGATGCCAATTTACCTTCATACATATCTTTTACGCTTTGAAGGTTGCGCTCTGCAATAGACACGTTAGCATCTGCATCGCTGGTTTGGCTCTGAAAACCGGCCACCTCGCTACTGCGTATGCTGGCTAATAGCTGACCCTGTTTTACAAAATCGCCAAGCTCTACATTAATTTTTATTACGTTGCCGCCTACCGCAGGATACACCTGTGCAATGCTGTTATTATCGGCTGTTACTTTACCAAACAGTCTAAGTTCATTTTGGGCAAGTTCTGTTTTTGCCGTCGCAAACGTGCTTTCGTTATACATTGTATTGGTCATTACAAACTGCTTCTTTGCATCATCTTCTGCAGCCTCTTTCTTTTTCCCGCATCCTGTTAGTACAAATAGCAATGCAATTGTTGTTAGGAATATATATTGTGGAGTTTTCATTTTATTAAAAGTTTTTAGTTCCGGTTACATAATTAATTTGAGCGGCTGCCAGAGCAAGTTGCTCTTTAACCCTTTCTACCTCTGTTTGTGCCTCATTATACGATTCAAAAAAATCGGCAAACTCAATCATCGATACATTACCCTTCTGGAAATTGTTTGTTATCCCGGTGAATACAGCATCAAAATCCTGATTAATAAGCTTGGTAATACGCTTGTATTCATCTACACTGCGCGTGTAGTTTTGGTAGGCTGCCAAAACTTCGTTCTCAATCTGGAGTTGTTTATATTCAGTATTCTTCTGGCTTTGCTCTACCTGTATTTTAGCACTTTGTATATTGCCCCTGTTCCTATCGAAAACAGGCAGCGGTATACCAATGCCCACATTAGCCTGGTGTAAAAAAGCATCGCCCTGTTGGTTGTAACCCGCCCTGAATGTAATATCAGGTATAGCGCGTTTTTTTTGCAACGAAACATTAAGCTTCGCCGATTCTGTTTCGAGCTTTGCATGGTTAAGGTCGGGCCTGTTGGCTAACGATTTTGCTACAACGTCGTCATACAAAATACCTGTGTCAGCATAATTATTTGCATCATCTGTAGTGTATATAGCTTCGGTTTTTGCATTAAGCCCTAATAAAATATTAAGTTTTTGCTGTTGTTCTATAAGAGTGGCAGTCTCCTCAGATTTGTCGTTGTTTATCTTTACGTACACTGATTTTAAGCGCACTAAATCTTTAAGGGCTATGTTGTTCTTATCTACCTGCACCTGATAACTGGAAATGAGGTAGTCCAGTTTATCCAGCAGTTTGTTGTATTTTTCTATAACTTTTTGCTGATTGTGCAAGGTGTAAAAAGACTCCCATATTTGCAGCTGCAGGTTGCGGGTAATATCTGTAAGTTCAGCCTCGGCGAGCTTTTTATCTGTTTTGGCAAGCGCTATTTGTGCCTTGCGCTTACCTCCTAAAAGGATGAGTTGCTCCAGCCCGGCTGCAAAGTTACCGTTGCTGCCTGTAGGGAAATACCTATTGTTTTGCCCTTCAAAACCTATCATATCGGCGGTAACCTCTGGGTTAGGATATACTTTTGCCTGTATAATCTGGGCGTCGGCAATATCTATATTGTATTGCTGGGCAAGGAGTAAAAAATTATTTTTAAAGAACAGTTCTTCGGCCTGTTTTATGGTAAGCGTAGCAGGCTGTAATGTTTGCGCTACAGCGATTGCCTGGAATAACAACAGTGCTATCCAGACAAAGAATTTTTTAAATTCCATGGTCTTATATTTTAATACTATTAAGGGAATAGCTTTGCAAAATGCAAAACATGCTAATACTAAAAAGCGTGTTGTGTAGGTACAACAGCATATAGCCTTATTATAAAAGCTAAGTAATTAGTATGTAATCAATAGTATTTAAGCCTCGGGTGGAGGAGAGAATAAATTTAATAACGGGGAGTTATAAATTTGGTGAGAGTAAAATGCAGTAGCAACAGCGGGTTTATAATTAAACGCCACCTGTTCCTTTTTAAACTTTAGCGGCTGGTATTCTTCAAATACCCAAACTACCTTTTTAACATTAAATTTATTGGCAATAGGTGTTTTAGTATGATGCTCCGGTATGGCATTTTCTATATTTAAAACATCCTCCAGCACTAACTCTACAACACTGTCAATCTCGTTAAAGTTAGCCTGCACTTTGTTATGCTCAAATAAGGTATGGGGATTATCTATACTAAAATTGAGTATGTGCAAAGCCATAAGCAAGCACAAAACCCGATTTCCTATATGATTTTTTATATACCCCATTAAAGGTTTCAAAAGTATTACAATTATACTAAAGGGTAACACAAATCCTGCCAAAAAATTTTAATTCGATATCTTATTAAGAAAATAGCCAACTATATTGTTTGCGTGCGGTAGTTTAAGTTAATTTAAAAATTATACAATAAACATCTTTTGCATTTTGACATTGGTATTACTCATCAAAGAAATTTTAATTAGCGTATGTTGCGTTTCCGGCTGGGTAATACAAAGTTTATGCATCCGTAAAAAGAAAGCCCGCTACAACATATGTAACGGGCTTTATGATACTATTTTTTCTTGCCTTTAGATTTTGATTTCTTTTTAGCCTGAGATTTCTTTTTAGCTTTAGCTTTTTTCTTTGCCTTGGCTTTCTCTTTTTGCTTTTTGGCTTTTTCTTTCTTTTTAGCTTTTGCCTTTGCTTTTTTGGCTTTTTCGCTTTTAGATTTCTTAGCCTTTTTCTTAGCTTTTGCTTTAAGCTTACCGTTTGCTTTTTTGCTCTTCTTTGTTTTGGCGGCAACTTCACTTGAGGTCTCACCATCAAAAGATTCAGTCACTTCTAATTCTGCAGGAGATTCTTCCGTCAGTTCATCGGTTGATGCTGCTTCAAGAACAGGCTCCGTTACTGGTGCTTTGCGTGTAGCGGGTTTACGTGCCGGTTTAGGCGTTGCAGCCTCTTCTGTGTTTTCTGCTGCATGAGGTGTCGTAGCTTCTGCATTTACCAGTGTCTCGTCGGCTTCAGTTGGCTTAATAGGTTGTTCCATTTTTTGTGATCTTAATTAGTGTGTACTTTCTTCCTGTTTTAGATGATCATACAATTGCTTAACAACCATACTGTGTGTTAAGCAATTGTAAGTTTATCATTAACAAAAATAGGCAATAAACACATCCGCCAATGTTAAGTTTTCATTTGCAACACCAGCCCTAAACCTCTCACTGAAAGATTATTAGACAACACTTTCAAAAATCACGCCTGTTTACCACTGAAACAATTACGCTGCTGATGCTGCACACACTTACCCTTATCCAGGTATATACTATAAAAAAAGCGCAATCAAATTGATTGCGCTTGTGACCACGGAGGGGTTCGAACCCCCAACCCTCAGAGCCGAAATCTGATATTCTATCCAGTTGAACTACGCGGCCAATTATTTTTGATTACGATTTTAGATTGCCAATCAGCATGGAATTGAAATCTACAGTCTGAATCTTAAACTAAATTATGTTAATGATTTTTTTACCACATTAGATATCGTCTTGCCGTCGGCAGTACCGGCAAGTTCTTTGCTGGCTATGCCCATTACTTTGCCCATATCGGCCATGCCGGAAAAATTATTTTCGGCAATGATTTTTTTAACTACTGCTTCTACTTCTTCCTCAGTAAGTTGTTTAGGTAAAAACTGCTCTATAACAGCTGCCTGGGCAATTTCCGGATCAGCAAGATCCTGGCGGTTTTGCCCTATGTATATATTAGCACTGTCTTTGCGCTGTTTTACCAGTCGCTGTAACAGTTTTATTTCATCATCCTGAGATAGCTCTTCTTTAGCGCCGGTTTCTGTCTGTGCCAGCAATATAGCCGATTTTACAGCGCGAAGTGATTCTAATGTAACGGTATCCTTTGCCCTCATGGCAGTTTTTATACCTTCGTTAATATCGTTTTGTAAACTCATGGTTTTGTGTAATTGTGCCTGCGAAGATAAAAAAATAACCCGAAAATACCATAGCATTTTCGGGTTAAGGTTCACATTTGGGTTAGTTAATCTACGTTATCGTGAAGGAACGAGTTATTAGAACGCAACTGTAGGTCGTCGTTACTGTCTGTTCCTAAAGACAAGCGCGATTTGCTATTGTCTACACGCGAATCATGAAGGTCTATCCCCATCCTCTTGTAGGCCGGTTCTTTCTCAAACTCATCAATCTTAGCGGTATTGTTATGGAATTTATAATTAAACTCCTTCATCTTTCTTCTGCGCTCTTCTGCCCTTTGGCGAAGTGTATCTTCAATGGTCATTTCCATAGGAGACAGCTCTTCTGCCGGAGCCTGGTTTGCCTGTGGTGCAGCATTTTGCCTAAGGGTAAACTTAAGCTCTTCAGCTATTGGCTCTTCGGCCTTTACTACCGGCTTGGCATCTAAAAATTCGTTTTCCTTTTCCAGGTACTCTTCAAGAGAATAGCGAATAACGCCACCCTGGTTAAGTTCTGTAACCGGTACAACCTGTACCGGCTCCTGCACTTTTATATTACGGGTTTCGTCATTTAGGGTAAAAAGCAATTTTTCTTCGCTCTTTACATTGTTTATAGAAAGGTCGAAAGAAAATGCATACTGGTCTTCTGCAGCTTTTTCAACAATTACAAACTCAGGATCCCTAACTTCAATTTCCCTTACATCTTTAATAACCGGTGCCTGGTACTGGTGCGCAATAGGCTGTTGTGTTGCAGGTATTTGCTGTACTGCAGGGGCAACTTCAAACACCTGTACAGGTGCAGAAACAGCCACTGGTGCGGCAGCAACCGGAGCCGGTGTTGGCCTTTCGCTAACAGGGGCAACAATTTCAAAAAACACGTCAAGGTTGTTAATGTGCTCCGAAGTGGAAACGGTGTCCGCTTCAGCTATAGGCTTTTTTTCGGCAACTTCCTCCTCAAGCGCAAAAACAATTTTTTCTTCAACAACAGGTTCAGCTTTTGCTTCCGGCTTGTATTGCTCTGTAGCAGCAGAAAAATCAAAAGAAGACAACGCCCTTTGTGTAAGGTCGCGTACCATTTTCTGGTCGTCTTCCAGTGCATGAACTATCTTTTTAGGCTCTGTATTAACGATCTCATTTTGCTGCTCTACATTAAAGCCGGTAGCAATAATGGTAACTGCAACACCATCGCCAAGCGCTTCATCTTCGCCCACACCCATAATGATGTTTGCATTGTGGCCCGCTTCGTTTTGTATATGGTCGTTAATTTCGCCTATCTCATCTATAGTAATCTCTGTAGTACCCGATACAATAAGAAGCAGGACGTTTTTAGCGCCTGTAATCTTGTTGTCGTTTAGTAACGGAGAGTCTAATGCATCTACAATAGCATTTTTAGCACGCGAGTCGCCTGCTGCTATTGCCGACCCCATTATTGCTGTACCACTGTTAGAAAGTACGGTCTTGGCATCTTTAAGGTCAATATTTTGAGTGTAATGGTGTGTTATAACTTCGGCAATACCCTTAGAGGCTGTTGCTAAAACTTCATCTGCCTTAGAGAAACCTGCTTTAAAGCCAAGGTTACCATACACTTCTCTAAGTTTATTATTATTAATTACTATAAGCGAGTCTACCTGCCTCCTTAGCCTGTCTACACCTGCTAAAGCCTGCTCCTGGCGCACCTTACCCTCAAACTGAAAAGGAATGGTAACAATGCCCACAGTAAGTATATCGCGCTCTTTTGCCAGTTGTGCAATAACCGGCGCAGCACCGGTACCGGTACCACCACCCATACCCGCCGTGATAAATATCATCTTGGTATTGGTGTCAAGCATTTTTTCTATTTCATTTATGCTCTCAAGGGCTGCCTGTTGTCCTACCTCCGGGTTAGCTCCTGCGCCAAGCCCTTCTGTAAGGCCAAGGCCCAGTTGTATCTTGTTTGGAACGGGGCTGCTTTGTAAAGCCTGCGAATCGGTATTACAAACTATAAAGTCTACACCTTTTATCCCCTGTTTAAACATGTGATTGATGGCGTTGCTCCCGCCTCCGCCTACACCAATCACTTTGATGACGTTTGATTGATTCTTGGGTAGATCAAACGAAATACTTCCAAATTCTGAGTTGCTCATCATATCTATCAAGTTTTTATTCTGCGTTATCTAAAAAATCTTTAATCTTATCTATATACTTGTCAAAAAATGACCTTTTTACCTTTTTCTCTGTGCTCTCCATGACAATTTTTTCAGGCACGTGAGCCGCTACGGTTTCCAGTTCCTGCTCCTGTTCCGGTTCGGGTTCCGGTATATGGTTAACAACCGGCGCCTGTCTTGGCACATATTGCGGTACTACAGGTTTTTGCAGCTCTACCAGTGGCGTTGCACTCTTGGTATTGTTGCGAAGGCTATTCATTACAAGCCCTACTGCCGTTGCATATAATGGGCTCGAAATATCATCATTGCTGTTACCTGCAAGGTGTTCGTTAGGATATCCTATACGGGTATCCATGCCGGTAATATATTCTACAAGCTGTTTAATATGCTGCAATTGTGCACCGCCGCCTGTAAGAACTATACCTGCAATTAATTTTTTACGCGGATCTTCATGGCCATAGGCCTTAATCTCTGCGAATACCTGCTCTATAATCTCTACCACACGGGCATGTATTATTTTAGAAAGGTTTTTAAGTGATATCTCTTTTGGTTCGCGGCCACGTAAGCCCGGTATCGACACAATTTCGTTATCCTTGTTTTCGCCCGGCCATGCCGATCCGAATTTTACCTTAAGCAGTTCTGCCTGTTTTTCTATAATAGAGCATCCCTCTTTAATATCTTCTGTAATAACATTACCGCCAAACGGAATTACCGCTGTATGACGAATAATGCCGTCTTTAAATATGGCAAGATCTGTCGTACCGCCACCTATATCTATAAGGGCGACACCTGCTTCTTTTTCTTCCTGGCTAAGTACAGCATCTGCAGATGCTAATGGCTCTAAAGTAAGGCCGGAAAGGTCGAGACCGGAGCTTTTAATACAACGGCCCACGTTACGGATGGATGATGCCTGCCCCACAACAATGTGAAAGCTGCTCTCCAGCCTGCCGCCATACATACCTATAGGCTCTTTAATTTCGCTTTGGCCATCTATTTTAAACTCCTGTGGAAGTACATGTATAATTTCTTCGCCCGGCAGCATGGCAAGTTTGTGCACCTGGCCAATAAGCATATCAATATCGGCATCGCCTATTACTTCTTCAGGATTGTTCCTGCTTATGTAATCGCTGTGCTGCATACTGCGTATGTGCTGGCCGGCAATACCCACCACCACATCATTAATGCGGTAGCCGGAGTTTTGCTCTGCCTCCTGCACGGCTTGCTGTATAGATTGTATGGTTTGGGTAATGTTGTTTACAACACCCCTTGCCACACCAAGGCTTTTGGATTTACCAAGGCCAAGGATCTCCAGCTTACCATACTCATTTTTTTTGCCTATCATAACAACAATCTTTGTTGTTCCGATATCTAAACCTACTGCAATGCTGTCTTTTTCCATAACTCTATTTTTTGGTGCACACCACCTGTTGCGTAAACTTCAGGTTAATTGTTTTGTAATTTTTAATCAATGTGTCTTTCGCGGCATCCTGGAGGAATGCTTTGTAATTCTCAAATTTTCTTTCGATGTTTATTGGCTTGCCAAACACGATGTCGTAATCATCTCCCCTGCTCTTTAATATCATGTTGCCTACCGGCGAAACCGTTAACCCTATGATGTTCTTATTTAAAAAATCATCATTGTAAATGTAATCCAGTAGCCTGTGCATTTTTTTTGCATCGGCTTTTTCTATGTCTCCGGTAACCAGTGGTACCCGTGCGGTCTCGTTATCACTAAGCGGCATTTTGTTGCCTCTGTAATCCAGATAATACGATTGCGACCCTTCAAATATTCTTGCAACGGGCTTTCGCTGAGTAATTTTAGCTTTTAATTTGCCATCAACGGTAGCGTAAACCTCTGCCTTCTCGACCATAGGGTTTTCGTTGAGGATTTTTTCGACAGTACTCAAATCTAAATTAACTTTTTGGATACCTGTTACAGCACCATAACTTTGTATTAACAAGTTATTAACCTTCTCTTTTGTAATAAAATTCTCATTTCCAGTAAATTCTATAGCCGCTTCACTCATCGTTCTGCCTTCATTTCGCTTGCTGGTAAATGCATATAAAAACACCACCACGCAAAGTATAACTACCAGCCTTATGTTGTTCCAGTTAATATTTTTCATCCAGCAACTTTTTAATATCCGGCACCATTTCTCCTATATCTCCTGCGCCAATGGTTACAATAACCGTGGCATCGCTATTTTTTATAAAAGGCAGCAGGTTTGCTTTGCTTACCAGTGTTTTTTCGGGGTTTTCTATCATATCCAGCAGCCATTGGCTTGTAATGCCTTCCATAGGCAATTCCCTGGCCGGATAGATATCTAACAATACTACATTCTTAAATTTCGACAGGCTTTTTGCAAAACCGTCGGCAAAATCGCGCGTGCGGCTAAACAAGTGCGGCTGAAATATTGCCAGCACCTTATCATCAGGATACAGCTCTGTTACAGCCTGGTATACCGCATCAATCTCTGTAGGGTGGTGTGCATAATCGTCTATATACACCATTCCCGCTTTTTTAACCTGGTACGAGAATCTGCGTCTAACTCCTTTAAAACTTGCCAGCGCATTAGCAATGTCACTTAGCGCAAGCCCGTATACATTTGCCATCGCCAAAGCTAACAGCGCATTTGTAATGTTATGATGGCCCGGTAACCCGAACCTTACATTGCTAAACGTTTCGTGTGGCGTAACCACATCAAACACATACCAGCCGTTATCTATACGAATGTTTTGTGCCGAGAACTGCCCCGTGCCCACTCCTACGGTAACACCTTGCAAAGGAAGCCCATTAGTTACAAACAGGTGGTTTTTATCATGAACCTTACCTGCAAATTCCCTAAACGATGCCTCTATAGAGGCTACGTCTCCATAAATATCAAGATGGTCGGCATCCATGGAGGTTATGGAGGCCATATCCGGGTGCAGGTGCAGGAATGAGCGGTCAAACTCATCTGCCTCTACTACGGTAACCGTTTTACCGCTGCCTATAAGGTTAGAGTTATAGCCCTCTACAATTCCTCCCAAAAATGCTGTAACATCTACGCCGTTCTCGAACAATATATGCCCCAAAATGCTCGACGTTGTTGTCTTGCCATGGGTACCGGCTACTGCGAAGCAAAAAGTATCTTTTGTTATAATACCTAAAACTTCTGCACGCTTTTTTATTTCAAATCCGTTATTGGTAAAATAGTTCCATTGCAGGTGGCCTTTAGGCACCGCAGGTGTTACTACTACCAGTGTATTTTCTTTATTAAGATATTCCTGATCTATAAGGCCTGTCTCGTCATCAAAATGGATGCTGATTCCCTCTGCCTTAAGTTCATCGGTAAGATGAGTTGGCGTACGGTCATAACCTGCCACATTTTTGCCTATAAATTTAAAATAGCGAGCCAGGGCGCTCATACCGATGCCCCCGATGCCAATAAAATAGACGTTATGTATCTGGTTTAAATCCATTCTTTTTTGTGAGGTTCTGAGTTGCTTAAGAACTTAATTGCTTAAATTTTATAGCACATTTAAATTTCCATCTCTGAACTTATATTTTCTAATTACTTAAAATATTACTCTCTATTATCCTTTCTTAGTGCCTAAGCATCTCAGCCACTTAGCACCTATTTCAACAACTTCACTATTTCATCTGCGATGTCTTGTGTGGCGCGTGTTTTAGCAAGCTTTTTAATGTTCTCGCTCAGGTTTTTTTGTTTTTCTTTATTCGAGAGCAAATCTGCAAAAACAGGCTGAAACTGTGTGTCCAATTGGGTTTCTTTTAACAATATTGCCCCTACTTTTTCTACTACAGCCTGAGCATTTTTAGTCTGGTGGTCTTCAGCCACATTAGGCGACGGAATAAACACTACCGGCTTGCCCACGATACACAATTCTGAAACGGATGACGCTCCCGATCGCGATACTACAACATCGGCAGCAGCATATACTAAATCCATCCTGTCTATGAACGAGAGCACCTGTACTCCCTCTTTATCGCCGTAGTGTTGGTACTCTTCAAAATAGAATTTACCACACTGCCATATTACCTGTACATTTTGTGCCTGCAGCCAGGTAAGCTCTTTTGCAATTAGCTGATTAATGCGCCTTGCGCCAAGGCTTCCGCCTAAAACCAAAAGCGTTTGCTTATTAGGGTCCAGCTTAAAACGCTGCATTGCTTCTTCCCTGTTATCATTTGTGTGCAACAGGTCCTGACGTACAGGGTTGCCCGTAAACACAATTTTAGATGCCGGAAAAAAGCGCTCTAAATTATCGTAAGCCACACATATTTTACTTGCCTGCTTAGCCAGCCATTTGTTGGTAATGCCCGGAAACGAATTTTGCTCCTGTATAACTGTAGGCACTCCCATTCCTGCTGCTGCCTTTAGCAGCGGCCCACTGGCAAAACCACCGGTGCCTATAACCACATCTGGCTTAAACTCTTTTATTATCTTTCTCGACTTTACCAGACTGCTTAATAGCTTTAGCGGAAACAGTGCATTATCAAATGTTAAGCGGCGTTGTATACCTGCAATCCATAATCCCTTTATTTCGTAGCCTGCCTGCGGCACCTTTTGCATTTCCATCTTATCGCTTGCGCCCACAAAAAGGATCTCGCAATCAGGAAACCTCGCCTTTAACTCATTAGCAATAGCAATAGCAGGATAGATATGCCCACCTGTACCACCACCGCTTAATATGAATTTTTTTATGCTCATTCTATATGGTCTTAGGGCCTTAGCACCTTAGGCTCTTTCTCCTATTATCTATTATCTTACGTCTTGTTGTGCGCTCTAAAAATCTAACGATCTACTTCCCAAACACCGCGCTCATTGGGTTTGCCGACCTGTCTTCTATAGAGAATGCTGCGGGTTGCTGCTGCCCTTCGGCTTCGGCTTCTTCACGTTGCTTTTCCCGCAATATATGTTCGTCTATCAACTGTTGCAAGGCTGCTTCACGGTCTTCTTTTTCCTGAAGCTCCTGCGCTATTTCTTCTTCTTTCTTAGTTACACTTATAATGATACCTATAGATATACATGTCATCCAGATAGAACTACCGCCACTACTTATAAGCGGAAGCGTTTGCCCTGTTACCGGTAATAACTCTACCGCCACACCCATATTAATAAGTGCCTGGAAGATTATAGGGAATCCAAGCCCCACAATTAGCAATTTGCCAAAAAGCGATCTTGCTTTGTGGGCAGTTACTAAAAACCTAAAAAACAGCATTAGGTATAGTATTAAAACGGCAAGGCCACCCACTAAGCCGTATTCTTCGACAATGATCGCGAAGATAAAATCGGAAGAGGACTGTGGCAAAAAGTTCTTTTGTACACTTTTGCCGGGGCCTAAGCCATACACCATGCCCGATGCTATTGCGATCTTGGCCTTTTCTATCTGGTAGTCGTCTTCATTTTCCTCGTCGGATGTAAAACGCTCCAAACGGTTCATCCAGGTATCTACCCTGTTAGGCATTGCGTCCGGAAATGCCTTGGCAAACGAAACGAACAGTACCAGCATGGTTATACCCATACCTATTACCATGCCCAAATATTTTATGGGGTACTTGCCTATAAACACCAGCATGCTTACCATACTGAAAATGAGGGCTGCAGTACTAAAGTTAGACGGTAATATTAATGCAAGTATTATAAAGACCGGAATCCAAAGTTCTATAAAAGACGATTTAAAGCTAACCTCTTTGCCATCTGACTTTGCCAGGTAGCGCGCCACATAGATCATTAAAACAATCATTGCCAGTGCCGATGTTTGGAATGTAACCCCTATAAAAGGCACTTTTATCCATCGGCTGGCATTTGCGCCATCTATAACCGTACCCTGAAAGAACGTATATATTAACAGTAATCCCACAACGGGCATAAGCAATTGCGAAAGACCGCGGTAATAATGGTATGGCACTTTATGAACCAGGTATATTAACCCAAAACCAATAATTATATGAACGAGATGTTTAACTAAATAGCCTATTGTAGAGCCCTTGCCAATTACATACACAAGATTTGTACTTGCGCTGAAAACCGGCATGAACGAGATTAGGGCCAGTAGCATAACGAACGACCAGATCCCTTTGTCTCCTTTTAGGTTATTAATTAGTTCTTTCATTTTTTGTTTTTTTATTCTTCTCCTTCATTAACCATTTCTATAGACGCGCTAACGCCTCTACCGGAAAAATGTACGGCTATAAATTTTGTATAGCAGCCTTAAACTGTTTTCCGCGGTCTTCATAGCTCTCAAACAGGTCGAAACTTGCACATGCAGGGCTTAGCAATACAGTATCGCCTTTCTCTGCCATTTTTTGTGCAATCTTAACCGCTTCGCTCATACTGGTAGTTTCTACCAGTACATCTACCACGTTGCCAAACGCATTTATTATTTTAGAGTTGTCTACCCCAAGGCACACAATAGCTTTTACTTTTTCGCGTACAAGCTGCATAAGCTCGTTATAATCGTTGCCCTTATCTACCCCGCCCACTATCCATACTGTTGGGGTTGTCATGCTATCCAGGGCATAATAGGTAGAGTTTGTATTGGTAGCTTTACTATCATTTACATATTCTACGTTTTGTATTTTAAGTACTTTTTCAAGGCGGTGTTCTACACCCTGAAAGTTAGAAAGGCTTTCAAAAATAGTTTTCTTTCTAATATTCTTTAGTTGTGCAACACTTATCGCAGCCATAGCATTCTTAACATTGTGTTTTCCTTCTAAAGACAGTTCATTTATTGGCATGGTAAATTCTCCTTTTTTAATATTGCTCACGATCACGTTATCTTTTACATATACCCCCTTCTTATTTTTGCCCGAAAGCGAGAATGGAATTTTTTTTGCTTTTACTTTATTATTCTCCAGCCATTTTTTTATTACCTCGTCGTCATCATCATAAATCAGGTAATCATCTTCTGTCTGGTTCATTGTAATCCTAAACTTAGCCGCTATGTACAAATCATAATCATAATTGTAACGGTCTAAATGATCAGGGCTTATATTTGTTATTACGGCTATGTGCGGGCGGTATTTTGTTATACCATCCAGCTGAAAGCTGCTCAACTCTAATACGTAACCTTCACTTTTATTCTCGGCAACCTGCCATGCAAAGCTTTTCCCTATATTACCTGCCAAGCCCATGTTAAGCCCACCCTGTTTAAGCAGGTGGTGTACAAGCATGGTGGTAGTGGTCTTGCCGTTGCTGCCGGTTATCCCTATAGTCTCTACATCAGTAAACGGGCCGGCAAACTCAATTTCAGATATTACCGGAATACCTTTTTCCTTCAGCTTAACTATTATGGGCGACTTATCCGGTATACCGGGGCTTTTCATTACTACATCGGCATTCAAAATCAGCTCCTCTGTATGCTGTTGTTCCTCCCAGGATAGTTTATTAAGTGCAAGAACTTCTTTATAATTATCTTTAATTTTCCCAAAGTCGGATACAAATACATCATACCCTTTTTTCTTCCCGAGAATGGCGGTACCCACACCGCTTTCTCCTCCACCTAATACTACTAATCTCATACGGTTATCGCAGTTTTAAAGATACTAATGAGAAAATGGCAAGCAATATGGCAACGATCCAGAAGCGTGTCACGATCTTGCTCTCGTGATAGCCTTTTTTCTGGTAGTGGTGGTGCAGCGGTGCCATTAAAAACACCCGCTTACCTTCACCTGTTTTTTTCTTGGTGTACTTAAAGTACGCCACCTGTATAACGACAGAGAAATTCTCTGCCAGGAAAATACCGCACAACACCGGTATAAGTAATTCTTTTCGAACTGCGATGGCCAGTACCGCAATGATTCCGCCTATGGTAAGGCTGCCTGTATCGCCCATAAAGACCGATGCCGGATAGGTATTATACCACAGGAAACCAATGAGCGCCCCTACAAATGCAGCTATGTACACCGTCATCTCGCCAGAATTTGGGATGTACATTATATTGAGGTAGTTAGAAAATATTATATTACCCGATACAAATGCAAATATCCCGAGGGCGAGTACGGCAATTGCCGATGTTCCTGCCGCGAGGCCATCTATACCATCGGTAAGATTAGCGCCGTTAGATACTGCCGTGATTATAAATATCACGATAGGTATAAATATCAGCCATGCATATTTTTGGTAATCACCGCCCATAAAGGACAGCGCCTCTGCATAATCAAATTCATTATTTTTAAAGAACGGTATTGTAGTCGCTGTCGATTTTTCTTCTACAGGAGCAGGCGCAATAACATTTTGTGTGTTCTCGAATATGTTTACCTTACCGGTATCTGTACGCACCGTAACCGACGGGTGAAAGTAAAGCACGTAACCCACGAAAAGCCCCAATACAACCTGACCTACAACTTTAAATTTGCCCTTAAGGCCTTCTTTATCTTTTTTAAATATCTTAATGTAATCATCAAGAAAGCCAATGGTTCCCATCCAAAGGGTGGTAACTATAAGCAGCATTATGTAAATATTATCGAGCTTTGCTAATAATAAAACCGGTATAAGGGTGCTCATTATAATAATCAGCCCACCCATAGTAGGCGTTCCTGCCTTTGCCGACTGCCCTTCTAAACCAAGCTCTCTTACAGTTTCGCCTATTTGCTGCCTGCGCAAAAAATTAATAACCCTTTTACCGAATACGGTAGAAATCAGTAACGATAAAATAACGGCCAAACCTGAACGGAAGGTTATGTACTGAAACACGCCCGTACCGGGCACATCCCACTTCCTGTCTAAAAATTCGAATAAATAATACAGCATACCGCTATTTGTTTAATTGGCCTAAAATTTCTTTTACCGTCTTCATATCATCAAAATCATACTTTACTCCCTTAATTTCCTGGTAAGTTTCATGGCCTTTACCGGCTATGAGTATAATATCGTTAGGGCGGGCAAGCTGGCAGGCTATTTTAATGGCCTGTTTCCTGTCTACCACTGCCACTGTTTTTTTATAGTTTTGAGGCTCAACACCTTTTTCCATATCCTCTATGATCACTTCGGGTATTTCACTTCGCGGATTATCCGATGTAAAAATTGCCCTGTCGCTCATGCTCGATGCTATATGTGCCATAATGGGGCGTTTGGTTGTGTCCCTGTCGCCACCACAACCCACAACCGTAATTAGCTGCTCGTTACGGGTGCGTATAGCGCCAATAGTGTTTAAGACATTCTCTAAAGCATCGGGCGTGTGTGCATAATCTACAATAGCGGTAATATTACTGTCCGATACTATAAACTGGAACCTGCCGGATACACTCTCGAGCTCGCTAAGCAGCCGCAGCGCCTCGCGCTCATCAAGGCCCAGGTTTACTGCTGTGGCATAAATAGCTAACAGGTTGTAAGCATTAAAAGTGCCTATAAGCTTTACCCAAACCTCTTCGCCATTAACTTTTAACAACAGGCCCGATAATTGGTTTTCCAATATTTGTGCCCTGTAATCTGCATAGGTTTTAAGAGCATAGGTAAGCTTCTTTGCGGCGGTATTCTGCAACATTACCAAGCCGTTTTTATCATCTACATTTACCACGGCAAAAGCCGATTTCGGCAAATTATCAAAGAACGATTTCTTAACATCCCTGTACTCTGCAAATGTTGCGTGATAGTCCAGGTGATCATGCGACAGGTTTGTAAATACCCCGCCCACAAAATGCAAACCTTCTGTACGGTGCTGGTGTATGCCGTGCGAGCTTACTTCCATAAAGCAGTACTCAGCGCCATTGGCCACCATTTCCTGTAAATATTTATTTATGGTAAGCGAATCGGGGGTGGTATGCGTTGCCGGATACTCCTTATCGTTAACCATTATTTTTACTGTACTTAACAAGCCTGCCGAAAAGCCTGCGTTCCTGAACAACTGGTACAACAGCGTTGCAATAGTGGTCTTACCATTAGTGCCCGTTATACCAACCAGCTTTAAACTGGCCGACGGGTTACCATAATAGTTAGACGCCATATAGGCCAGTGCCGAACTTGCTTTTTTAACCTCGATGTATGTAACACCATTGGCAAAAGCTGCTGGCATTGTTTCGCACACTACTGCTATAGCACCAAGGCTAATGGCTTTTTCGATATAGTCATGCCCATCGCTCAATGTACCTCTTATAGCTACAAATACATCGCCTGTGCTAACAAGGCGGGAGTCGAACTCAATTTTTGCAATGCTAATATCTGTGGGTCCTTTAACCACTTCTATTGCTGCCTTATATAATATGTCGCGTAATAACATCACGATAATTCCAGAATTATAGGTTGGTTTTTCTTAAACGCATCGCCCGGCTTAAGCGATTGCTTTTTTACCTTGCCTACGCCTATAACCTGCACCTTCAGGCCCATGTTACCCAATAGCGCCACGGCATCCATACCGCTCATGCTAACTACATTAGGAATCATATTTTTGTTTGCCTTATTTGCCATATCAAAGTAAGAAGCATATTGCAGCTCCTGGTCTTTTATCTTGGCATCAAGCTTTTTAATGCTGTTTGTAGAGGGCACATCGGTAAATATTTTTTGTGCTACCCTGCGGAACACAGGCCCCGAAACATCGGCTCCGTAATATCCCTTAGCAACATGCGGTTTATTAATAATAACCACACAGGAGTACTGAGGCTCATCTGCAGGGAAATACCCCACAAACGTAGATGCATAATACATATCGCCGTTCTTTTTACCGCCTTTGCCATAGTTAACCTGCGCTGTGCCTGTTTTACCTGCCATAGAAAAATTAGGCGAATACAGTTTGCTGCCCGTACCTTTTTTAACTACGTTTTGCATTATGGCACGAACCTTATTGATAGTTTGCTGAGAACATATTTTAGGGTTCATTACTTCTTTATCGTACTTCTTTATGGTTCTATCCCATTCTTTAATTTCTTTTACAAAAAGCGGGCGCACCATTTCGCCGTTGTTTGCCACAGCATTATAAAACGTAAGGGTTTGAAGCGGAGTTAAGCTTACCTCATACCCAAAGCCCATCCATGGAAGTGTAGTGCGCGACCATGTTTTATCCTGTGGCTGCGGTATGCGCGGTTTACCCTCTCCTTTTATAGACACACCAAGCCTGCTGTTAAGCCCAAATCCGTTAAGGCGGTCTATAAACTGCTTAGGGTTGTCTTTGTAGCTGTTGTATACTGCCTGAGCCATAACTGTATTAGACGAAAGTTCAAAACCTCTGGCAAGCGTTACTTTACCGTAACCTCCATGATGAGAATCGCGCACATGCCGACCAAAATAACCTACATCGCCACCATGGCTGTCAAACACCTGGCTTGTATCTACCTTTTTATCCTCGAGCATAGCAATAAGTGCCGCAAGTTTAAAGCTCGATCCCGGCTCTGCCGATTCGCCAACGGCATAATTTACCGTTTCATAATACGACCCATCTTTAGACCTGCCCAGGTTAGAAATTGCTTTTACATATCCTGTTTTAGTTTCCATAACCACCACACAACCATGGTCGGCCTCATAATACTCCAGTTGCTTAAGCAGCGCGTGGTGCGCAATATCCTGTATGTAAACATCTATGGTAGATACAACATCATAACCATCTACAGGTTCTACCTCATTAATATCGCTTATAGGCTTCCAGTGGTTTCTTGCAATTTTTTGCATCATCTGGCGGCCATCTTTGCCATTAAGATAATCTGCAAAGGCTCCCTCTATCCCCACATACAGCTTTTCGCCACTCTCGTCTATACGCTCATAGCCCACAGTACGCTCTGCGATCCTGCCTATAGGGTGCTCCCTAACTGTTTTTTGCTCAGTTATAATTCCGCCTTTAAAGGCGCCCAGCCTAAATAGCGGAAAACTCTTTATGCGCAGCAGCTCTGTATACGTAAGGCCTTTTGTAATAAAATGGTACCTGTCTTTAGTTTTGCGCGCCTTGCGCAACTCATGAAAATAATGGTTTGCAGGCTTGCCCAGCATTACCGAAAGCGAATCGGCAAGGCCCTCTAAATGCTCATCAAAATCTTCTTGTTTAGGCGCTACGGCATCAAACCTTATAACATAGTTAGGGATAGACGTTGCCAGGAGGCTGCCATCTGCAGAGTACACATTGCCACGGTTTGCAGGTATTGTAAAATCTTTTACAGACCGCTGGCGGGCAAGCTCGCGGTAATAATCGCCCTCTACCCATTGTATATTAGTAAGCTTTATAGAAACAAGTATAGCCATCACAAATATTGCAAAGGCTACCAGGTAAATCCTGTAAGAAACTTGTTTATCTTCAGATACTAATCCCATAATTTTTGCCACATTGTCTTTTCAGCAGGCTTGGCAACCTCTATTTTTTTGGGCGGTACGGTAGATGGGAATATTTCCCGTTCTTCCATTTTTCCTGCCACTGTACTTTCCATCTTGAGCCCCATGAGCTCGCTCCGGCGGTCTACAAACGTAGACCGTAATTCTTTTATCTCGCTTTTAAGGTCGCTTATCCGGTAAATCTTCTGCTCATAATTATGCGTATTTGCAATCATGAGTATACATACCGAGATGAGAAATACAATAAATCGCCAGTTCTTCATGGACCCCTGGTCTATTAAATACTTTGCTTTAAGTAAACTGTATACTCCGCCTTTCATAACTATTTCTTTTCAGCCACCCTAAGCTTAGCGCTGCGGGCTCTGTTATTTAATTTTATCTCTGCGTCAGATGGCACTATAAGTTTCTCTATGATCTTAAAAGGAACCTCAAAGTTTCCAAAGAAATCACGTTCCGGCTCACCCTCAAACATGCCGTTGCGCATGTAACGTTTTACCAGCCTGTCTTCAAGAGAATGGTAAGAAATAACACTTAGCCTGCCTCCCGGCTTAAGTATCTCCAGCGTTTGTACTAAAAATTCTTTTAGCACATCCATTTCCTGGTTAACCTCTATACGTATAGCCTGGTATATCTGCGCCATTATCTTGTTACTCTTGTGCCCCGGCAAAAAACGCGCAAGCACCTGTTTAAGCTGCTCACTGTTTTTTATAGCGCCCTCAACACGGGCAGTAACTAAAACATGAGCCATAGCACCGGCATTTTTAAGTTCACCATAATCAAACAGCACCCTTTTTATCTCGGCCTCATCATACTCATTAACCACTTTATAAGCATCCAGGTCGGTCTTTTTACTCATCCTCATATCAAGGTCGGAGTTAAAACGGGTACTAAAGCCACGCTCTGCCACATCAAACTGGTGGGACGAAACCCCAAGATCTGCAAGTATACCGTCTACCTCTTTAATGCTATGAAAACGCAGGTACCTCTTTATAAACCTAAAGTTTTCAGGGATCAGCACAAAACGTTCGTCATCTATTATATTAGCCTGTGCATCCTCATCCTGGTCAAACCCAAACAACTTACCGTTTGGCCCCAGCCTGCTCATAATTTCGCGCGAATGCCCGCCTCCGCCAAAGGTTACATCTATATATACTCCATCGGGCTTAATATTAAGTCCGTCTACAGTTTCTTTTAGCAACACAGGATTATGATATTCCATCTTCGTCATTTAAATTTCCCATTACTTCCTCGGCCAGTTCAGCAAAATCATCGGCAGATTCGTCGATCGACGTTTCATACTTATCTTTATCCCAAATTTCTACTATGTTTACCGCCGACGAAAGCACAATATCATTTTTAATTCCTGCAAAAACCACAAGGTCTTTTGGTATAAGCAGCCTTCCGGCACTATCCATTTCTACCACTTTAACACCTGCCGTAAACCTCCTTATAAAGTCGTTGTTCTTTTTTACAAAGCGGTTTAGCTTGTTTATTTTTTCCATCATCTTGTTCCATTCTGCCATAGGATATAACTCTAAGCAGGGCTGGAAAACCGAACGCTTTAAAACAAAACCTTCTTCCAGGCCTTCATGCAATTGCTTCTTTAAAGGAGCAGGCAGCATTAGCCTTCCCTTTAAATCAGCCTTACATTCGTATGTGCCTATAATGGTATTCAAGCAGTTAGGTTTTTAGTCTTATTAAAGCAAATATAGAATTTTTTTACCACTTGTTACCACCACACCCCACTTTGTTGATAAGTTTTGCTCTTTTTTACCACTCGCACAACACCAGGCCGTACCGTTGCTGTAAGACTTATTTACATTTATTTTTGCATGAAAAAATTAACTGCCTCATTTAGGTAAAATTTTAAGACTTCTTAACAATAAAAATGAAGAAGCATGAAAATTTTTGTAATACCGGAATTTTGCGGTTTTTAATTGGTGATTTACTCATGATAATTAAAAACAGGAATTGTATTACAGGAAGTTGAAATAGGGTATATGAAATTTAAGCCAAATTATAAGAGCCAAAACCTTTCTTTATATATAATATTATATATTTGTGCAGACTTGAACGTTTACCAATTATCATGCAGAGTACTAAAAAAGAAGGCAAATACAACTATTATGAAGCCGGCGAAGGAACACCTATAATTATATTGCACGGCCTTATGGGCGGCCTTAGTAATTTTGATGGTGTTGCAAAATATTTCCCGGAGTTAGGTTATAAGGTTGTAATTCCGGAATTACCTATATACACGCAAAGTTTACTTAAAACAAATGTAAAGGCTTTTGCCCGCTGGGTTAAAGACTTTATTACTTACAAAGGCTTTGAAAGGGTTATACTATTAGGCAACTCTTTAGGAGGCCATATAGCGTTATACCATACTAAAATGTACCCAGAAAAAATGCTTGGCCTGGTTATTACAGGCAGCAGCGGCCTTTATGAAAGCGCTATGGGCGATAGCTACCCCCGCCGCGGCGACCGCGACTACATACAAAAGAAAGCCGAGGCTGTTTTTTATGATCCTGCTATTGCCACTCCCGAAATTGTAGAAGAAGTATATGCTATGGCAAACGACCGTATAAAGCTTATAAAAACACTTACCATTGCCAAGAGTGCCATAAGGCACAATATGGCGAAAGATTTACCTAAAATGCATGTTCCTACAGGCATTATTTGGGGTAAGAATGATAATGTTACCCCGCCGGAGGTAGCGATAGAGTTTGACAAACTTTTACCTAACAGCACCCTTTACTGGATAGACAAGTGCGGGCACGCCGCCATGATGGAACATCCTGATGAGTTTAATAAATTAATGCACGAATGGCTTAATAAAGTTGGCTTAGGCCCTAATCATTAAACTGTTTAAGAAGTAAGATTTAGATACACCATCATCTTCGCTTCACAGCACATAACAATAGCAAAGCCTGACACGTTACCGCCGTCAGGCTTTTTGTTTAAAGTATTTTATACGTAAGCGTCTCTGCTGCCATTTTAGCCCTAATTTAAAAATTCTTATCTTTGCCGCTTTACCGGCAATTGCCACAAAAATAAATACCATGAAAATAAATACTGCCGAATTTGTAGTAAGCAATTCTGATGCAAGCCTGTGCCCTAAGGAACTGCTGCCGGAGTATGCCTTTATCGGCAGGAGTAATGTAGGCAAGTCGTCACTCATTAATATGCTTACTAACCGCAACAGTCTTGCAAAAACATCTGGGAGACCCGGAAAAACACAGCTTATAAACCACTTTAAAATAAACACGAACTGGTTTCTTGTCGATTTACCAGGATATGGCTACGCACGCGTATCTAAATCTACTAAGGAGGTTTTCCAGAAATTTATTACTGATTATTTTGAACGACGCGAGCAGTTGGTTTGCGCTTTTGTACTGATAGATATACGGCTCGAAGCCCAAAAAATTGACCTGGAATTCCTTGCTTATCTTGGCGAATCGGAAGTGCCGTTTTGTATAATATTTACAAAGGCCGATAAAATAAGCCGTGGTAAAATAGACGCACACGTAAATGCTTACCGCAAAAAAATGATTGAAGGCGACTGGGAAGAGATGCCACAGCACTTTGTAACCTCATCTACAGAGGGAACAGGCCGGGATGCTGTGTTAGCATACATTGAAAGCCTTAATAAAGGTATTTTTGATAACCAGGGATATATATAACAAACAAAAAGCGGCTTAGGCCGCTTTTTGTTTGTATATCGTTTCGTGGAAAATCTTCATTCGCCGGGTCATTGTGAGGAACGAAACAATCCAGAACAGAAGGAAATGGGATCGCTTCTTATTTCGCGACTGTGCGTGAATAAATATTTCTCAACTATGGCCTTGTTATTCCATTTCGATGAAGGAGAAATCTCCATACAAGAGATTCCTCAAATTCGCTGCGCTGCATTCGGAATGGAAGAATTTGTAAACGCAAATGCTACGTCACTACTGCTTTTTCAACTCAAGTTTTTCTGCAAAGTAGTCGCAAAAATCCTTCATGGTCTCGCTCATCTTTTTGTCGCCGGTAGCGCGTTCAAAAGTTTCAGACATAGACACCAGAGTTTGATGAAAAAACAATTTCATTTCGTCTACCGGCATATCCTTTGTCCACAAATCTATACGCATGCTCTCCTGCGGTTTACTATCCCACACTGATAGCATTATCGCCTTGGTGTCCTGGTCTACCACACCACCGTCGCGTGCGGTCCAGCTAAGTTTCTCCGGTACGCGGTTTTCGTCCAGCGCCACATCTATGTTTATTACCGATTTAAATATCGTATCTGCCATTACTTCTTAGGTTTGTATTTAGAATTATCAAAAATTGTCTTGGCATCTGCTGCCAGTAGCTGCGGCAAAGTTACAGTTTTATTGTTTTCCATGTATGCCCTTACAATTTGCCAGCCCAGCCACTGCCCTATCCTGCCCGGAGATTCTTCATCAAAACCAAGGTAAAATTTACTAAAGGGTGCAGGGTTTATAAACCTGCCCGGAAGTTTAGCATCGGTGCTGTAAAACACTTTGTTCTCTACAAAATACTTCCATACTTCGCTCTCGTTAGCAACAGCCCAGTCATATTTTTCTTTAGTATAACCTATTTTATTATTATCTGGCACCTCCGGTATCAGCAGGTCTTTTAAATACAGCTCTTTACCATAATATATCATGGCCGATAGCAATGTATGGTCTTTGGGTGGTGCTATGCTGCCATATGAAAAGGCCGAAACAACATCGGGCATTATTTGCGAAGGCTCAAACTGCTCTTTTTGGTATGCCGGAAAATCAACATAAAAACGATGATTTTTGCCCAGATAAAGATCGAGAGAAATTAGTATAAGGGTATCTGCATAAATAACGCGGTTAGAGTAATCCATTTCAGATATAAGCGTTATTACCTTTGGCTTTGGCGCCTGTGGGTAGTAATATTTTATATGCTGCATTAGTGTAGCCATATCTTCTTCAAGAAAATCGGTATTAGGAAATTTCTTGTCTACCTCTGCGTGCAGTTCCTGCAGTAGTGGGTTTTTTATTTTGTTTGTCCACACAGTATCAGCATTACCGGCCGGAAACAAATAAGGAAACTGCTGTTTTACCTTTGGCAGGTCCTGCGGGCTGCTGTTATAAAAAATATCATCAAAGCGCTCTATAGCTATCTTGCCCACTTTTACACCGGCCACCTTATCTTCTACAGCATTTTCTTTTTTACATGAAAGGGCAAGCATAGCAAGGGCAATAAACAGTATATATTTTTTCATTTTAAGATTTTATTGCTGATTTGTTTTAACGGGATTATTTAAATTTATGGCAAATATACATAACACAACTTTATTATATATAACAGCATGACTACAGATACAAATTTTAAGGGCGAAGCCATAAACGAACATATAGTTAACTGGTTGCGCACCTATGCAAATAACGCTAAGGTAAAGGGTTTTGTTGTAGGCATATCTGGCGGAATAGATTCTGCCGTTACCTCCACCCTTTGCGCACAAACGGGCATGCCTACCCTTTGCGTAGAAATGCCCATACACCAGGCAGAAAGCCATGTGAGCCGCGCTAAAGAGCACATTAAACTGCTTAAGGAGCGGTTTAGCAATGTAACATCTGCAGAGGCTAACCTTACAACTGTATTTGACGATTTTAAAAACCTGGTACCGCATGGCGAAACGCAGCACAGCACAGATCTTGCCCTGGCAAACACGCGCGCGCGCCTGCGCATGACTACGCTTTACTACTTTGCAGGGATAAGCAATGCATTAGTGGCCGGCACCGGCAATAAGGTTGAAGATTTTGGTGTAGGATTTTATACAAAATATGGCGATGGCGGTGTAGACCTGAGCCCAATTGCCGACCTGACTAAAACCGAAGTGCGTAAACTTGCCAAATTTCTTAATGTTCATGAAGCCATACTTGTAGCCAAACCAACAGACGGGCTTTTTGGCGATGACCGCAGCGACGAAGATCAGTTAGGGGCATCTTATGAGGAGCTGGAGTGGGCTATGGCACAGGTAGAAGCAGGGAAGCAAAAAAATGACTTTTCCGGACGCGAAAATGAAATTTTAACAATTTATACAAGGCTAAACGCTGCAAATCAGCATAAAATGCAGCCCATACCGGTATGTGAGATACCCTTAAATTTGAAATAAAATTCTTTCATTCACAATACTTTAAGAAACTAATGGCTAACTTTACTGGTAAGTAAACCCTAAAAAACTTAGTTATGATAAAATTATGCCTTGCGGATAATCACCCTGTAGTGCACTACGGGATGAAGTCGTATTTTAGCGACAATCCGCAAATTAGTTTTGTAGGGGTGGTAAATAATCTGGAGAGCCTCCTGGATGTCCTGAGCAAGAAAACGGTAGATGCTGCCGTTATAGACCTGGAACTGGATGGCCTTACCAGTATAAGTTCTGTAAAATCCCTCATTAAGGAATTTCCCGAAACCAAGGTGATAATATTTACCAACCTTGCCGAACAAATTTACGCCCCTAATGCTCTTAAAGCAGGTGTAAGTGCCTACGTGCACAAGAGCGCCAAAATGGAAGAGCTGGAAAGCGCCATTAAAAAAGTAAATGAAGGCGAAGTGGTATTTAGCGACACTGTTAAAAAGAACCTCGCACTGCTTAACAAAGGCAAAAAATCTGAAAGGCTGTACCGCAAATTATCTTCGCGCGAAATTGAGGTACTACGTTACCTGAGCGAAGGTAAAAAGAACAAAGAAATTGCAAGACTACTGGACCTCAACGAAAAAACCATTAGTACTTACAAACTGCGTTTGCTTACAAAACTGCATGTTACCAATCTTGTAGACCTTGTTAACAAGGCAAAAACGCTTGACATTGTTTAATTAAAACATTACGATCGCAACACACAACTACATCTAAAAGACAATCAAAAAAAAGCATTCGGTAACTGCTATGATTACCTCAAAAAAAAACACCCCGGTCCACCAACGGGGTGTTTTTTTATGCATTATAAATCCATCAAACCACACTTTGTCAAAGATTCTAAAACCAATTATACCTACAGGGTCTTTGAGACTTTGAAGAAGACGAACGTGGATACGGAAAAGCTTAACCCGCAAGGTTTTAAAACTTTGCAGGTTTAAATTTTAATTGCTTACTAAAAATAACTACTCCTAATACGGCTTAGCTTGCGCGACAGGTAATTTACCAGCGTATTGTAATCGTTTACACTTATAAGTATTTCCATATTATCTGCATCGGGGCTTACCTTCATTTTTAGATCCTGAATAAGCCTGCCCAGCAACAGCCAGCGCATATCTACAATATGCTCATTAGTATAGGCAGATACGGCCATAAGTTTGCTCTTAACGGGTATTTGCTGCTTCTCCTCCCACTCATGCAGATGGTAGCGTTCGTCCTGCATAAAAATATCTGTAGCTACCTGTTGTAAATCAGGATTAAGGTTGTTTAAGAATACATCTACCGTAAAGCTTTCGTTTGCCAGGTAATGATCTATGGCGGCTTTGTAAAGATCTTTAAAAATTGGGTTTGTAAACTCTATCTCGTCTTCCTGAAGGTTTAAGTAAATACGTTCGTAAACCTTATAGGTTTTCTGTTCAGTATCTTCGTATTCTTTACCAAACTCGTCATATTTAATGTACACATCTTCAAAATCCTGCTCTGTACTTCCGTAAAGCAACAATATTTCGAGAATGCGCCGCTCCAGCCCATCAAGAATATTAAGCCGTTGTGGCTGCATATCAATTACGTTACCATCATCGTCAAATATAGGTTCATCTGCTTCTACCACGGTCATGGCATTTTGCTTTTGTTCCTGCTGCATTTTCTTACCTGCCTCTGTAACCTCCTTACTAACCAATTGAGCCAGTTCGCTTGCCAGTACCTTCTCTGAGATATCCATTATACGGGCAGATTCCTGAATGTAGACCTCCCGCTGAATCCTGTCGGGTATCTTTGCAATGCTGCTTACCATATCCCGAATGAGGCTTGCTTTTTTTACGGGGTCGTTCTTGGCATCGTCCATAAGCAACGATGCCTTAAATTGTATAAAGTCTTTTGCATTGGCATCAAGGTAAGCCACAAGGTCATCATACGGCGTTTTCCTGGCAAAGCTATCGGGGTCATCACCATCAGGGAACGTACAGACTTTTACATTCATACCTTCCTCTAATATTAAATCGATACCACGAAGCGAAGCGCGTAAACCTGCGGCATCGCCATCAAACAGAACAGTAATATTTTTAGTGAGACGGTTTATAAGCCGTATCTGATCTGGCGTTAATGCGGTACCCGATGAAGAAACTACATTCTCAATGCCTGCCTGATGCATCTGTATCACATCGGTATAGCCCTCTACAAGGTAACAATTGTCTTTTTTGGCAATAGACTGTTTGGCATGATTTATACCATACAATACTTTACTCTTATGATAAATATCACTCTCGGGAGAGTTAAGGTATTTGGCAGCTTTTTTATCGTTGGTTAAAATACGCCCGCCAAAACCAAGAACCCGCCCCGACATACTTTGTATAGGGAACATAACGCGCCCGCGGAAACGGTCTACATGCCGGCCATCTTCACGCACAATGGTAAGTCCGGTTTTATCTAAATAATCAAGCTTATAGGCTTTACCTAACGCTTCTTTAGTAAATGCATCCCATTCTTCGGGCGAATATCCTAAGCCAAATTTCTTAATAGTATCACCTGTAAAACCGCGCTCTTTAAAGTAAGAATAGCCTATAGCCTGCCCTTCATCGCTGTTAACCATAATATCCTGAAAGTACTTTTGTGCAAATTCAGATACAAGGTACATGCTTTCCTTTTCGTTAGCCTGTTCCTTCATTTCTTCGCTTTGCTCGGTCTCTTCTATCTCGATATTATATTTGCGGGCAAGGTAGCGGATGGCCTCGGGATATGAAAAGTGCTCGTGCTCCATGAGGAAAGCCACAGAGTTTCCGCCCTTACCGGAACTGAAATCTTTCCAAATCTGCTTAACGGGCGATACCATAAACGATGGCGACCGCTCATTACTAAAGGGGCTGAGGCCTTTGTAATTTGTCCCCGATTTTTTCAGGTTTACAAAGTCGCCTATTACCTCCTCTACACGGGCAGTTTCAAAAACGGTATCTATGGTGTTTTTAGAGATCAAATCGTTGGGGACGTTGCAATATTAATAAGCCGCAAAGTTACAAAGATTTCGTTATAATTAATTAGGAGGATTATTCCCTGCTATTATTAAACTTTTATCCACAAACTTCACAAAGGGCATGAAGTTGCATAATCAGAAGCTTGTTGCAAGCATGAGACACAAAGCTGTAACGAAAAGCCTTGTGTTCTTGATCCCGATTATCAGGATTTCTGGTTGTGTCTATACTACTTTGTGAATCTTGTGAAAAACTTTGTGGTTTTTGTGGTAATCAGTACAATATTTCAGCACCATCTCATTAAACCACCTTCTTCTCCACATCCTCTACCAAACTATTTATCAATCCATTAAAAATAAAGTAATGAAAAGGCAATACAGAGTACCAGTACAACCTGCCCCATAACCCTCGTGGACGGAAAACAGCATGCTGATATAGTTTGTCGTTTTTTATCCTGAACTCAAGCCATGCCTCGCCCGGCATTCTCATTTCGGCATATAAGAGCAGGCGTTTACTTTTCCTGTCGGCAGATATTACCCTCCAGAAATCGAGCGCATCGCCAGCCTCTATTTTAGAGGGATGGGTACGCCCCCTGCGCAGGCCGGTACCGCCAAAAAGCTTGTCTATAAAACCGCGGGCTTTCCATAAACTATTGCCGTAGTACCATCCGGTAGAGCCGCCCAGGGCCCATATCCTGTCGAGTACTTTTTCTTCGTTTTTAATATCGCGCTCCTTGTTATCCTGTAATACACCGTATTTAGGAATTTTAACAAATTTAGACAACTTGCCTGCAAAATGGCTGCTTACCATAGAGTCTTTCCAGCTCGATGCAATGCCGTCCTGATTGATAACAGCAAATGCGTTTACCACTGCATCATGGTAATTTACAGGGAATACCTGCAGCATTTCCGACAGGTTATTAGGCCGTGCCACAACCTCGACCTTCATACTTTCTACCAATGATGATGCCAGCCTGTAAGATGTAGAGGTAACAAAATACAGCCAGTAGGAAGAGAGCTTGGGAGTCATTATCGGGAGCGTGATTATTGTGCGTTTAAGTCCGCGAACCTCTGCAAATATCTCGAGCATTTGCTTGTAGGTCAAAATATCCGGGCCATAAATATCATAATTATTATTGTACAGGCGCTCGTCTCCTGCTGCTTTAGACAGGTACGCCAGCACATCGCGGATAGATATAGGCTGTGTTTTTGTATTAAGCCATTTTGGGGTGATCATTACAGGGAGCTTCTCTACAAGATCGCGAATGATCTCGAACGATGCGCTGCCACTGCCCACAATTATCCCCGCGCGAAATGTTGTAAGGGCATAATTGCCACCCTCTAACGATTCTTCTACTTCCTTGCGGGAGTTTAGGTGCTTGGAGAGTTCTTTTTCGTTTATGATACCACTAAGATATACTACCTGCTTTAAGTTTACTGGGGCAACATACTTTTTAAAGTTCTCTGCGCACTCAAGCTCCATCTTACCAAAATCGCCTGCAGCCGACATAGAGTGCATAAGGTAATACGCACAGTCGATATCTGCCGGGAGTGTAATAGCAGGATCGTATTTTAAAAAATCTATTTCTATAAAGCTAACGCGTTCTTTGCCTTTAAAAGGTGCACGTTCAACATCGCGCACACAGCACACCAGTTCATGCCCTGCTTTTAATAAAAAAGGAATGAGCCGTTTGCCTATATAGCCGGTTGTACCTGTTATAAGTATTTTCATGTAAGAGTTTATTGTTCTTAAAGATACTTATAATCTTACAGGAATAAGTTTAAACAACTGTTATATAACAATGTGCAATTTTAACAACTTTACAAGTGTAAATAAATGATCTACACGGATGAGACGGATGCAGGCAAGTGCGTATGAGCGTAGATTTTTAAAGGAGTATTAACTTGGCGTAGCATCGCCACGCAATAACCTGAACTGCTTACGGGCTTCTATAAAATAAATGCTGTCCTGATGTTCAAACAGCATTTTTTCATATAAAGGCTTAGCCTTTTCCGGCTGTTGTAGTATTTTATTATAAATCTCGGCAGAAAAGAACAATGCTTCATCTACATAAATACCTTCTTTGTAGGTATCTATAATTTGCTGAAAGTTTTGCAGGGCAAGGTCGTAGTTACCCATACTCTCGTATATTTCGCCTATGCGCAGCAAAGTAACATCCTGTATGCTTGCTGTTTTATCTGTAGCCTGTATGGCTTTAAAACCCGAAAGTGCCTCTTCTTTTTTATTCTGGTAGCGTTTAAAGTCGGCACGGGCAAACTTTTTAAGGGCAGTCTGGGTACTATCTTCAACGGTATTATCTATAATTAGCAGGTACAGCTCCAGCGCATCATTAGCAATAAGCTGCGACGAATTGCTCTTTAAAACCTTAAGCTGTTTTTGCGCCCAGGTAAAGTCGCCTTTATAATAACTTGCCTTTGCCATTTTAAGGCTCGCTTCGTGGGCAACAGCATCATTTTTTAAATCTTCCTCTACTTGTGCGTAATATATAATGGCCTGGTTAAACTTCTCATCTATAAGTAATACATCGCTTAATTTCATTTTTACTCTTGCCACTTCAAACTTGTTTAACTGAAGTTCTAACGCTTTATTAAGCGTAGCAACAGCGGTTTTTGTGTCTTTTAGATGGAAGGCCTCAAAATCTGCTTTAAGCAACTGCAGGTCGAGCGAATATGGCGTTATGCCATACTCTGTAATAAGAGCCTCGATACGTGTCTTTATTGCCGGTAAATCTTTGGCAGTAGCCTTGTCAATATCCATGGTAAGCACATAGTAGTGCGCCTCCATAAGCAAATCAGGATCGGTGGTGTTTTGCAGAACAAAACTAAAGATTTCGCGGGCGGTAGCTTCCTCGTTTTCTTCGGTCGCCATTTTAGCAAGGTTTACAATGTTCATAAACATTTCAGGATCGCGCTTATAAATGGCCTTCTCCTGAATAAACGCCTTACCGTAATCTTTTTGCTGTACAAAAAACCAGCTTAAAAACTGGTTCCAAAAAATGTCCTGCGTTTTCTGGGTGTTAAGCAGGAGGGCTTTGCGCAAAGCGCCATTAAAGCTCTCTTCACCCTCCTCGTTCATAAAACGCGAGAGCTGGTTTTGCACCATGATAAGGTTTTGAGGATTTGCATAGGCATAGCTTAGCAGCCTGTCTATCATTAAGCCTGTATTGCCAAGCTGGCCCTGAAGGAGCGCCATCTGATAGTCAAAATTCATGCTTTTGTTTATTGCAGATGCTGCCTCATACGTTTGCAATGCCTGCTGTACCAATACTTTTTGCTCAAAGGTATTAGCAATGGTATACACATTATTAGGATTTTCTGTAACGGCGGCTATAGCCTGCTTATAAAATTTATCGGCCTTGCCCTGGTCTTTTTGCAGTTGGTAATTGTAACCTATCTCTACCAATAGTAATGGTTGCTTTGTTTTTTCATACCGCTCTAAAAGCAATGCCGCTGCTTTGTCATACTGGGTAAGCTGCTGGTAGGAAGCAGCAATTTTTTGCACATAAAACGTATTATTAGGCTGTGCCTTAAGCAGGTCCTGATAAATACTGAGTGCTTTCTCAAACTCGCCTTTTTCAAAGTAATTGTAAGCCAACTGGTCGTTTTGAGCAAAAGCCGAAAGCGAGAACAAAAAAATTATATAGAGAAATAGTTGTTTCATATTAAAAATGAATTTCCGAATCGGATGTCATATCTGTTAACGTAAGCAGCTCATTGATCTTTATAGTTTCCCAAACCGTTTTGTGTTTTTTAGCATCATCTTCAAACATATTTTCGCCAGTGGTGGTACTTTTCTTCTTAGTAAGAAAGTTGACGCTTGTATGGCTCATTTCGCCACTTGACCTGCTATATTCGGATGTATCGAAACCTATAAGCGCGAAGTTATTATCCTGAAAGCGGAAGGTGTATTGCTTATTAGTTACCCAATAACTGCCACAGCTTAACCAGTAATTAAAATCAACAATAAGATTGCCCTTTACTATATCAATACCACCATCCTGCAATAAAGGGTCGGCAAGGCATGAATTTTCTTCATCGCTCTCCAGAGGTATAAACGTATCCTGACTGGCACCAAGGCTATACGACCCATAGGGTTTGTATTTAAACAGCACCAGTAACGTGCGCGGATTAACGTTTAACTTTGACGAACCCATATTCGTGTTATCTATAAAATTTTCCTTTTTGGTGTCTTCTATCACTATGGCAATATCTTCGGCGCCATCTTTATTTAAATCGCCTTTTGCGGTTGTAATTATTTTCCAGCCTTTAGGCACAAAATCGTTAATACTTTTAGCATACTTCACCTTTTTGGGCTGCTGTTGTGCAAAACCCGCAAAGGATAAAAAAAGTAGGGTATAAAGGAGCAGTTTTTTCATACTGGGTATAGAAGCTGAATTTCGGCATAAATTAAATTTGTTACTATTATAGTATCAAACGCAAATGACACAAATTTAGCGCATCCCCTTCATTACTAAACCTCAACTACACGGTATAAATATCTGGTTATAAGCTAAATTCGTGTCATCTGCAATTATGCCTGACAATCAAATTTACTAATTTATTATGTCAAAACCGGTATATGGCCTTAAAACTTCGGGTATAACTATACCTTCAGGTGTCTGGTAATTTTCTAAAAGTCCGGCTAATACGCGCGGCAATGCCAGTGAGCTACCGTTTAGGGTGTGTGCCAGTGCGTTCTTACCGTCTTTATCGCGAAAACGCAGCTTAAGGCGGTTTGCCTGGAACGTCTCGAAGTTAGATACCGAGCTTATTTCGAGCCAACGGTCCTGTGCGGTAGAAAATACCTCAAAATCGTATGTTAGTGCCGATGCAAAACCCATATCGCCACCGCAAAGGCGCAGCACGCGGTAAGGCAGCTTCAGCTCCTGCAAAATGCTTTTTACGTGCTCTACCATACCATCTAATGCTTCGTAAGATTTGTCAGGGTGCTCTACACGTACTATCTCTACTTTATCAAACTGGTGCAGGCGGTTAAGGCCGCGCACGTGTGCCCCGTAGGAGCCTGCCTCCCTGCGGAAACATGGCGTGTATGCCGTACACAGTTTTGGTAGTTCGCTTTCCGGTATTATTACATCCCTAAAAATGTTGGTTACCGGAACTTCGGCAGTAGGTATAAGGTAAAGATCATCCGTAGCATCATGGTACATCTGGCCTTCTTTATCGGGCAGCTGACCCGTGCCATAAGCAGATGCCTCGTTTACAAAGTGTGGCACCTGGTATTCGTTGTAACCGGCAGCTGTGTTTTTATCTAAAAAGTAAGCTATAAGTGCGCGTTGCAGGCGGGCTCCCTTGCCTTTGTAAACCGGGAAACCGGCACCCGTAATTTTTACGCCAAGCTCAAAATCTATAAGGTCATACTTTTTTGCCAGTTCCCAGTGTGGCAAAGCACCTTCGTGCAATACCGGGATCTCGCCTTCGGCAAATACTTCAAGGTTTTCCTCGGGTGTTTTACCTACGGGTACAATATCGGCAGGGGTATTAGGCAGCTTGTATAACGCCTGTAAAAGCTCTTCGCTAACGGTAGCAAGTGTATCTGCAAGTTCTTTACTCCTGTCTTTAAACTGAACTGTTTTTTGTTTAATGATGGCTGCTTTGGCTTTTTCGCCGGCTTTCATCAGTTCGCCAATGTCTTTAGACAATTTATTGGACTCCGAAAGCAGTGTATCAAGCTCTACCTGTGTAGACCTTCTTTTTTCATCAAGCGCTATTACTTCGTCTACCAGTTGTGTGGCGTCAAAGTTACGTTTTGCCAGTGCCTGTATTACTTTCTCCCTGTTTTCCCTAATAAATACTGTCTGTAACATGTTTATATATTTTTTATAACGTGAGCAAATTTAATGATTTGTTTGAATTATCGTATTTTAACATTGATTAAATGAACACGAATTGTGAGCGGCAAAATCAAGGCAGTTTGTTTTACGAATTAATTTCAAGTTTGTAACCTTTACCGCGAATAACAACTATATTAATATCGGGATCCGGCTCCAGCTTTTTACGCAGTTTAGATATAAACATATCCAGGCTGCGCCCTACAACAACACCTTCATCTTCCCATATCTCTTTTTGCAGGCGGCTCCTTTCTATAGTCTCATTAGGAGATACCGCAAAGATGAGCAGTAAACGCGATTCGGTTGCGGTAAGGTCTATGGTTTTTTCATCTATTAAAAGCTTACGGTTTTTTGTATCAAATAATACCGCGCCTAAGTTTAACATATCAGTATCCTGACTTTTAGATAAAACTCCTGGTGGCTTACCCAATCTGAAAAATAAAAATCCAACAAGGGCTACGAGCGGCAGGCTGCCTAAAATATATCCATTGTTTATTGCGACGCCTGCAGGCTTAAATTTTATATTGATCCTGTAACATGCTTTGGGTTGCACCCTTCCTTTGCAAGCCACAATATCATCCTGCTTATTTTTTGAAATAGCATATCCGTATACTATACCTGAGTTACCACAATTAAGTACGTTAACTACGTAATCAGTGGCTAACGGATCTTTGGCTAATATGCGCTGTGTAGTGTTAATAAGGGAGTCCGGGTGAAAAGTAAGATCATTCTCAAACCTTATCTGGTACTCATTTTCGGCTATTTTTTTTACAGGCAGCACTCTTGACGTATTATCGCCCGACTGCAAAAGTACTTCATGCCCTATCCTTCGCAGTAAAACTTCCCGCCGTGAGTTGTCAAAGTCGGTTGCATCATCTGTATTAAAAGCCATACAAAGCACAACTGAAAATAACAGTAGCATTAACACTACTAGGTACTTGCGGTTTGCGAAAAATATATTTTGACTGCGATGCATAGTGTCAAAGTTTAATTTTACAAAGTTTACATTTTTATTTACAATCCAAATTCTTTTGCCCGAAAGATATCAAAGTAATTTCGCCAAATCAATTAAACAGTATATGAAAAATAAAAGAAATGTTTTGTACAGCGTCATTATCATGTTGGCAGGAATGATGAATTTTGCGGCATACTCCCAACAAAAAAACGCTACTCCTACTGCAGTCAAAAAACAAGGACCGTCTGTTTCTCAGGGACCCACCGCCATCGTTCGAACTGTTAAGCAGGATAAACAGGGCAACATATGGATTGCCTCCTGGCAGGGTATTTTTAAATTTGACGGAAAAGCTTTTACTAACGTAACCGCTAAAGCGAGTTCGGCTCGTTTCTTTTCTGTTTTAGAAGACAGAAAAGGAAATTTTTGGTTTGCATCTGTTGGTTCAGGCGTATATTACTATAATGGAAAATCAATACAGAACTTTACAACTAAAGAAGGGCTTATAAACGATAGGGTTACTACAATTTATGAGGACAAGACCGGCACAATCTGGTTTGGCACCGAAACCGGCGTGAGCCGCTACAACGGAAAATCCTTCGAAAACTTTAAAATGACCAAAGCTGCTCCTATTACAGCAGACGATTCTGTACATGTTTCGGCTTACCAAAATCAACTTCCTGAAGATAGTTGGATGCATAATGACGTTAATGCTATTATTGAAGAAAAACCCGGCAGGTTTTGGCTGGGCACAAGAGGATATGCCACTATTTATGATGGAAAGAAGTTTACAACCATTACAAACAAAGATGGCAAACCTTTTACAAACGTCCGCTCCATAATCAAAGACAAAAAAGGCACCATATGGCTTGGAGGTGCCGATGGGCTTTGGCGCTACGACGGTAAAACGTTCACCAATCTTAACCGGAAGTTTGTTGGGTACGTATACGAAGACAAAAAAGGTGATATCTGGACAAGTTCAGAGAGTGCCGGTGGCAAAGGCTGGGTTCTTTCCCGCTACGAGGCACAGTCATTATCTGCCAAAAAGCCGGTGGTAACCGAGGTGGTTAGTAAACCAATGATCTTTGGTATTCTGGAAGACACTAAAGGAAATATATGGTTTGGAGATTTTGATGGAGTACACCGTTATGATGGAAAAACGATTACTGACTTTAAATAAATAGTTTTTATTTGCAAACTCATTTTGTTTTACCACAAATGATATTAAAAAAAAGACCCGCAGGAAATTATCCTGCGGGTCTTTATACATTTATTAATTAAGCCACTACAGCTCGTTTAGCAATTTAGAAATTTCATCGAGTTTAGGCGTGAGTATTATCTCTATCCTCCTGTTTTTAGATTTTCCTTCGGCAGTATCATTAGGAGCAACAGGGGCAAACTCGCTACGGCCAGCTGCGGTAAGATTTTTAGGGTCTACCTTTTTGTTATCTTTTATAATGGTAACAATAGCAGTAGCACGCTTGGTGCTCAGGTCCCAGTTGTCTGCAATTTGTCCGCCGCCTGCATAAGGTACATTATCAGTATGGCCTTCTATAAGTACGGCAATATCAGGGTTATCGGCAAGTACTTTGGCTACCTCAACAACGGCCCTTTTACCTTCCGGCCCTACTATCCAGCTGCCGGAACCAAACAACAGTTTGTTCTCCATAGATACATATACCTTCCCGTTCTTTTGTTCTACAGTAAGGCCTTTACCCTCAAAGCTGTTAAGCGCTTTGCTCAGTTTATTTTTAAGTGCGGTCATGCCCGCCTCCTGGGCAGCCATCTTACCTTCAAGCTCATCTACACGGGCACTGCGCTCCTGCAATTCTGCCTTTATCTTGTTCAGCCTTTCCTGCTCTGCGGCCAGGGCTTTTTCTTTAGCCTCAAGCTGGGCAAGAAGCTCACGGTTCTTTTTCACGTTAGTGTCTAACGCTGCACCGCTATCTTTTTCAAGGGCGGCATATGATGTTTTTAAATTATCGAGCGTAGCTTTAGTCGCAGCATACTCAGCAGCAAGCTTGTCTCGTTCGGCTTTTACTTTATCAAGCTGCGATTGCAGGTCTTTCTCTTTTAGCTCAAGTGCATTGCGCTCCTTACTCAACTTACTGTTCTCATCTGCGGTAGCCCGGTTCTCCTTCTTAAGGTCGGCATATTTGGTTTCAAGGTCTTTATAAACCTTTTTACTAACACAGGAAGATGTTGTTAATGCCAGCACCAGTAAGCCTATAGATACTCTTTTTATCATTTGTATTTGTTTTTATACTGTATTTCTATTCAAATTCTACCATTACGGGGCAGTGGTCGCTGTGCTTTGCCTCGGGCAAAATTACTGCGCGCGTAAGGCGTTCCTTCATAGGCTCTGTAACCAGGGCATAATCTATGCGCCAGCCCTTATTATTTCCACGGGCACCGGCGCGGTAGCTCCACCAGCTGTAATGGTGCGGGTCTTTGTTAAAGTGCCTGAAGGTATCTACAAAACCATTGTTTATAAAGGTATTTAGCCATGCCCTTTCCTGTGGCAAAAACCCGGATACTTTTGCATTGCGCACGGGGTCATGAATGTCTATAGCTTCGTGGCAAATGTTATAATCACCGCAAATAACAAGGTTAGGCAACTCCTCTTTAAGATTTGTTATGTACTCCTGAAAATCGCGCATGTACATAAATTTATGGTCCAGCCTGTCTATATTAGTGCCTGATGGCAGGTAGAGGCTCATTACAGAGAAGGTGTCAAAATCCAGGCGCAGGTTACGGCCTTCAAAATCCATATGCGCTATCCTGGTACCGTAAACAACATTATTAGGTTTGTGCTTACTAAAAACAGCTACACCGCTATAACCCTTTTTTTGTGCCGAAAACCAGTAGTGATAAGGATAGCCTGCAGCTTCGATCTCGGCAATGGCAACCTGGTCGTGTGTTGCCTTAATTTCCTGAAGGCAAATAATATCGGGGTTGGCTTGCTGAAGCCATTCTAAAAATCCTTTAGTAAAAGCGGCACGAATACCGTTTACGTTGTAAGAAATGATTCTCATTAGTGTTATTTGGTGTCCAAAAATACATTTTTAGCGGCTCTTTAGCATATTCTTAACAAAGATTTTTTGTTGATATTTACTTCTTCCATACCCCTGCTCCCGCGAGTATAACAAAAAGAAGTGGCAAAAATGCTTTATTAAAGTTTAGCGTTCCTTCGTTCTCTGCCCTGGTGTAGCTAAAAAAAACAGTAAACAAAATAATTCTCAAAACGTTAACCCCTGCTCCGCTACTTTTACCGTATATACCTGCCCATAAGCATATCTTACCGCAATTATTATAACAACAGCTATTTATAATTATATTTGATAAATTTTCCTGAAATCCCATGAATAAAAATACTTTTTTATTGCTGACCCTTCTTTGTGTTGCTAATGGTTTTGCACAGCAATTAGTAAATCCGGCTAACCATACGCTACGCGAAAATTTGGCAGAAGCCGAGATGAAAGCTGCCTACCGCACTGCTAATTTTGTTGCTAACCTTAACACCGGTAACTATGATGTAGGGCATACAACGCTACAGCTTACGGTAGACCCTGCCGTGCAATACATTGCCGGAATAATTACGACAGCGTTTACTGCAAAGGAAAGCATGAACACCATAACATTCGACCTGAGCAATACATTAACCGTAAGTACAGTTACGCAAAATGGCAGTAACCTTAGCTTTTTGCAGGATAGTAACAGCCAGCTTATTATCACTTTGCCGCAAGTTATGGCAGCCGGAGAACAAAGTGCCGTTACAGTTACTTACGCGGGTGCTCCTTTAGCAAGCGGAATGAATTCATTTGTTGCGGGCACTCATAGTGGCTCGCCTATATTATGGACTCTGTCTGAACCTTATGGCGCAAAGGACTGGTGGCCTTGCAAGCAGGACCTTATAGATAAAATAGATGGACTTGACGTGTACATTACTGCCCCGGCACAATATGTAGCGGTAAGTAATGGTGTAGAGCAGACAGCAGTAACTAACGGCGATGGCACTAAAACAACCCACTTTACTCACAATTATGCTATACCGGCCTACCTGGTGGCTATTGCTGTGTCTAACTATTCTGTATATACAGAGACAGCCGGCACGGCACCCAATACATTTCCTGTTGTAAATTACCTGTATCCTGAAACCTTTGCTACAACGCAACAGCAGGTAATGGTTACCCCTGTAATTATAGATTTTTATGAAACTACCTTTGAAACCTATCCTTTTAGTGCCGAAAAGTACGGTCATGCACAATGTGGTTTTGGCGGCGGCATGGAGCATACAACTGTTTCTTTTATGGGTGGTTTTAGCCGCGATCTTATTGCGCACGAATTAGCACACCAGTGGTTTGGCGATAAAATTACGTGCGGCTCGTGGAAAGACATTTGGCTTAACGAAGGTTTTGCCACTTATCTTGCCGGGCTTGTGGTAGAGAACCAGGATGGTGCAGAGGGATTTGCCGACTGGAAACTGGAAAACCTGTATAACATTACCTCGCAGCCCGGTGGCGCGGTATACCTTACAGATGCAGACACACTATCTATAGGAAGGATTTTTAGCAGCAGGCTTACTTATGATAAGGGCGCTATGGTGTTGAACATGCTACGTTTAAGATTAGGCGATGCCAACTTTTTTCAGGGGGTTAAGAATTATCTTGCCGATGACGACCTTGCTTATAGCTACGCTAAAACGCCGGATTTTAAGGCTCACATGGAAACCGCGAGTGGTTTAGACCTTACCGAATTTTTTAACGACTGGATATATAACGAGGGTTTCCCGGCTTATGAAGTGGTTGTAAATCTGGCAGCAGCGGGGCATGTAACTGTAACGCTGCACCAAACACAGTCGCATGAGTCGGTTAGCTTTTTTGAGTCGCCCGTTCCCATACGTTTTTACAGCACGGACGGCACGTTTTTCGACACAGTTTTAGATAATACTATAAACCACCAGCAAATAGATGTTGCCCTGCCTTTTACAGATCTTGAAAGCGTAGATTTTAATCCGCTCTACGATATTATAGCTACCAATACCGTTACGCTGAGTACACAGTCTTTCAGCCAATTGAAAAATATCGAACTGTACCCTAACCCGGCAAACAATGAGGTTAATATCATGCTGCCGGATAATGTAATTATAGAAAATGCAGTTTTTTACAACGCCCTTGGCCAAAAGGTACTTCAAACCGGCAGCCAGACATCTATAAATGTTAGCGGCCTCGCGACAGGTTTACATTTTATTATGTTAGTAACGAATGAAGGTACGCAACAATTAAAGTTTATAAAAGGATAATATCGTTCTTCGTTAAGACGCCTGAAAAGCATAGACCTTTTTAGGCGTTACACAATAGTTGAGAGCTATATCAGTAGGGTTGTGCGGAATGTGGTTGGCTTTAAAAATATATATAATTATACATCAATTGCCTATGAACCGCAAGATAACACCAATATTTATTATTTTAAATATCCTCGCATTAGTTTATATATTGTATTTGTTATTCTTTAACAACTTTGGGCCTTATAAGTGGAGTAGAGAATCGGTGGGTATAAACGAATCTGAAAGCGCTTTACGCTTGCAGTTCTTTTATGGCCTATGTGTATTCTTGCTTATAGTCCTCCCAATACTTATTAGTTTTAAAACTAAAAGAAAATTGTGGTTAATACAGTCAGCATTAATGATGCTGCTATTCACTTTTTGGAAAGAAGATGTTTTTCAGAAAACATTGTTTTACTATTCTCCTACCAGTACTTACAGAACAGTGCAGCACTGCACATCTTTTATAAAAAATAATGAAACCGATATAATACTTGTTACTAAATACATAGAGAAAAAGATAGGCGCTAAAAATTTAGTTTTAAACGACAAATATGGTAAAATTATTTTTACAGATACCATTATTGCCATGGTAAAACATACTGGGTTTATAAACGGAAAAAAAAGGTCTTGTACAAAGGTAAATATATCGATTCATACTACCAGAACGAATTACTGGACACTATTGCAACCTATATTTTACCTCCTGATATTACCCGAAGAATGAAGAATTTCGGGATAGCAAACGTACTTCATGATAGCGAGGAGATCAAATGTTTTTCTATTTACGCCAAGGCGCCTAAAACAGATAGCAGAACTTATTTTTATGAACCTTACTATATATTTTATCCTCGTAGCCGAGAAGACACACCTTCTTATTTTTATAATGAAAGCAAGCGCGATTACAGCAAAGGATTTTACCTACGCTATTGCAGTACTGCTAACTACATCTATGGCACTCAATGGACGTTTAAAATACAGGGGCTGTGTTTTGGGTGACGTTAAACCTATATACCCTTTTAGGCGTTACACAATAGTTGAGAGCTATATCAGTAGGGTTGTGCGGAATGTCTTCGGCTTCTGCCTCAAAAAAAGACAGCCCTATTTTTATCACATCGGGCTTGCATTCCGCAAGAAACCGGTCGTAAAAACCTTTGCCATAGCCTACCCTATGCCCTTTTTCATCAAAAGCTAAAAGAGGTACAAATACCACATCCATTTTATTAGACGGAACCTCTATGCCCTCTACAGGCTCAGGAATGCCGTAGTTGCTTAGTACCAGTTTAGTATTATCGGTAAGGAGGTAATGCACCATGCTGCAGCTTTCAAAATCCGACCGTGACACTATAACTTCTTTGTCTTTTCCGGCAAGTATGTTCAGTATAAAATCGGTGTGCACTTCCTTTTGGTTTTCCATAGCCAGGAAAATATGAAAGTAAGTCTTATTCCAAATATCAAGCGTAAGTAGCTTATTGGCTATAGCCAGGCTTTCGTCCTGGGTTGCTTCCAGGGGCATGGCCTGCCTAATGGCTTTGTACTTTTTGCGGAGTTCCAGCTTTGTCATTAATATTGGGTATGGTTTTACAAATATAAGAAGTGCAGGCATTGCATGGCATAAAAAATCCCAACAGTCTTGCAACTGTTGGGATCTATACCGAATAACTATTTGTGTTTGTTACTCTCTTTCTTTTTTTCCAAGCGTACTGTGCTTTTTGCTGTATAAAAAATAAACAATTACACCAAGCACCATCCATACTATAAGCCTTAGCCAGTTAAGCCAGCCCAAACCGTATATCATTGCAAAACAAACAATAACACCAAGTATTGGAACAAACGGTACTAAAGGAGTTTTAAATTCGCGCTTCATATCAGGCTCAGTTTTGCGTAACACAATAACAGAGATACATACAAGTATAAAGGCAAATAGTGTACCGATACTCGACATGTCGCCCACAATGTCTCCTGGTATAAAAGCAGCAAAAAGGCCTACAATTACAAGGATTACAAGGTTAGCTTTATAAGGCGTTTGATATTTTGGGTGGAGGTGGCTAAAGAATGCCGGCAACAAACCATCTTTGCCCATTGCATAGAATACACGGCTTTGACCAAGTAGCATTACTAAAATTACAGATGAGAAACCGGCAATAATGGCTATAGTCACAAAACTACCTAACCACTCATACCCTATCATGTATTTATTTATTGCAAAGGCAATAGAAGCCTCTTTGCCCGTAGTCCTAAAATCTTCTACAGTGGCAATACCCGTTAGCACGTGCGCGAATAATATATACAGTACGGTACATACTGCAAGCGACCCAAGTATACCAATAGGCATATCGCGCTTAGGATTTTTTGTTTCCTGTGCTGCGGTACTCACTGCATCAAAACCTATAAAGGCAAAGAATACAGTACCTGCCGCTCCAAGAATACCCATAATACCACCAAAACTATGGCTTACGCCAGAATCGTCTATATATTTACCTGGTTCCGGGATATACACTTCATGGTTAACTGGGTTAATAAACTGCCAGCCCAGGACTATAACAAGTATTACAATTGCAACTTTTACAAGCACTATGAGGCCATTTACAAATGCTGACTCCTGCGTGCCTTTTATAAGTAACAGGCTTATTGCTGCAACAATAAAAAGTGCGGGAAGATTGATAATACCTGCAACTCCATCTGCTGAAGTTTGAAACGGCGAGTGGCACCACTCATACGGTATAGGACTGGTGTGCAGTACCGTGACCAGTAAATTATTGAGGTATTCGCTCCAGGCAATGCCCACAGTGGCTGCCCCCACAGCATATTCTAATATTAAGTCCCACCCTATAATCCAGGCAAGAAACTCGCCCATGGTAGCATATGTATAGGTATATGCACTACCGGATATAGGAATAGATGAAGAAAGTTCTGCATAGCATAAGCCTGCAAGCGCGCAGCCTATAGCGGCAACGATAAAACCTATGGTTACAGAAGGACCTGCGTTTTGCGCGGCAGCAGTAGCTGTTCTTACAAATAAACCGGCACCTATTATGGCTCCAATTCCTAAAGCAATTAACGACCATGCCGTTAAGGTTCTCTTTAAGCCTTTTTCAGATTCGGCCGACTCAGCCATTAAAAGATGTAGTGGTTTCTTTCTCCAGATAGACATAAATTTTGTTTTGTTATTTGTTTAAGAAGTGCCAAATATAACGGTTTTGCCACTATTATAATAATTTTAACTAATTTATATAGCGGCCTTATCGGCCAGTTGCCTCATAATAAACGATAAATGTATTTTTGCGCCCGTTTTTCTGAAGAAAGCGCATACGGTTTTTAGTCCCAGTCGCAGTTTTCAGTTTAAAAACGACGGTTATAGGGATTTTAAAATCACAACCGGCAACATGTATGCCGGAAGCCGTACTGCAACTGCGACTGATATTGATCACTACCTACTGACCACCGGCTACTGTTTCGAGTGTTTCTAAAAAGGCTGCAGGGTCCTGTGCCCCGGATACGGCATACTTCCTGTCGAAAACAAAGAACGGCACACCCTGTATGCCCAGTGCCTGCGCTTCCTGAATATCTGCAATTACTTCGTTAGTAAAGTCGCCGTTGCCCATAGCCGCCGCTAATGCATTGGCATCAAGCCCAAGTTCGCCGGCAAGCGCCATAAGGGTTGGCGCATCGTCTACATTTTTACCATCGGTAAAATAAGCTTTAAACAATTGTTCTTTGGCTTGGTTTTGTTTGCCGTGCTGCTTTGCAAAATGCAAATAGCGGTGCGCATTAAAACTGTTTGCAGGAATGGTTTTATCAAAATTATACTGCAGTCCCACCTGAGCCGCAATATGTGCCACATTATCGTTCATACCGGTTGCTTCATCGAGGCTGATACCCTTATGGTCGGCTAAAAACTGGTGGATGTTCTTTGTAGGGTCGGTTTGCATTTCCGGCGAAAGCAAAAAGCTCTTCCATTCAATTTCTACCGTATCCTTATGTTCAAATTGTGCCAGTGCCACTTCAAATTTGCGCTTGCCTATATAGCAAAACGGGCACATTATATCGCTCCAGATTTCTATTTTCATATTATGACATTTAAAGCTGTAAAAATACCTGTTTTTCTAATTACAGACGCTCCAATAAAGTGAAAAATGCTATTCAGCCCGCTCAAATAAACATTTTTAACACACGCTGACTAAAACTATGGTAGGGAACAACAATTATATTTTTTACAGCTAAAATTTTAACAAATGTTTGCACTTTAACTTAAAAAAACTATAACTTTACTACACCACCCCCTATTACCTGTTGCGCATGAAAACTTCTATACTTTGGTTTAAAACCGATTTGCGGCTTTATGATAATGACACCCTTGTAACTGCAATTAATGAGAGCGACCTTATAATACCCGTATACTGTTTTGATGAAAATCAGTATACAAATACCGGGTATGGATTTAAAAAGACGGGGCCCTTTAGGGCGCAGTTTATACTGGAGGCGGTGGGCAACCTTGACGCGCGCTTAAGGGAAATGGACTCCGGACTTATAGTAGTAAAAGGCGATCCCGAAAAGCAGCTTGCTATGATAGCGAGGCTTTATAACGCTACTGCCGTTTACGCAAAAAAAGAAATTGCTCCCGAGGAAACCGAAACGCAAAAAAGAATTGAACGAGCGCTAAAAACAGTTGGCTGCTCGATGAAAACTATAGGCGAAAGCACGTTGTTTCCGGAGGAGAGCCTGCCCTTTGGTATACAGGATATACCGGATATTTTTACAAATTTTAGGGTAAAGGTTCAAAAACACAGTAAAATACCTAATGTTACCCCACGACCACAGGAAATACCATCGCCTAAATTGCCGCCTGCCATACTCCCCACTTTAAAAGAGCTGGGATTAGAACCTGCAGAGCCTGATTCGCGCGCTGCGATTCGCTTTAAAGGAGGCGAGAAGGAAGGACTTGACCGCATTAACACCTTTTTTTACGAAACCCACTCTGTTGCGCGCTATAAAGAAACACGCAACAACCTTATAGGCGAAAATTATTCTTCTAAACTTGCGCCATGGCTGGCACAGGGCTGCCTATCTGCAAGGGCAGTATACCACGAACTTAAAGAATACGAAAAAGAATTTGGCGCTAACGATGGTACCGAATGGCTGTTGTTTGAGCTGTTATGGAGGGACTACTTTTGCTTCATGATGTGCAAGCATTACACTAAGTTCTTTAAAAAGGGCGGTATAAAGAACGATCCGCCGGTGCAACCGCCACATAATGAGCGCATACTTAAACAATGGATAAATGGCGAGACCGGCAACGATTTTATAGATGCTAACATGCTCGAACTTAAGTTAACCGGCTTTATGAGCAATCGCGGAAGGCAAAATGTGGCATCTTATCTGTGCCACGACCTTAAAATAGACTGGCGATATGGCGCCTCTTACTTTGAGCAGCAGCTTATAGATTATGATGTATGCAATAACTGGGGCAACTGGGCTTATATAGCGGGCGTAGGCAACGACCCGCGCCAAAACCGCTACTTTAACATACAAAAACAAGCCGCCGATTATGATGCCGACGGTACTTACCGCAGCCTATGGCTGGATTAGTAATATTTTAAAATGAAGAAGCTTACTCGCAAAAATTATAATCTCCCTTAGCACAGGCTTTGCCAGTTTTTATAATGGTATGCGATTGCTCTTTTTCACCGCGCAATACCCGCGCCATAAAGCTTGTAATTTCCTGTGGCTGTTTAGCAAAAAGTTCATCACTATATTCATGTCCGCCGCCACAAAAGGTATATAAATGGGCTGTGCCATTTAAGCTTATAATATGATTATAGATAGAATGTGACCCAAACAGCATAAGCCAACCTGTAGACCCGGGCGGGCAATAATGGTGCGAAGCGGTAGCATAAGGCACTGTAACATCGCAGCTGCCATGAAAGAACAATGCCGGGATTACATTCTTTTTTGTTATAAGGTTAAGATCCATAATTGCACCCGAACCCGATATTAGGCCGGCATATTTAAAGCTGTCAGATAGTTTTTCGGGATACAATGCCATGGCGTTCCTGTCCCAAAACGCAGCATGCAAAGCGGTCTCTGCGCCGGCACTACTACCGGATATAAATATTTTATTAGTATCTATAGTATACTTTTCGCTGTTCTTAATAAAGAATAGTGTAGCCTGCCATAGTTGATTTGCCGCTATCCGGAAGGCCTTAACCTTTTCGGGCAGCTTGCCGTCGCAGCTAAAATTTTTGCCTTTCATGTACAGCGTATAAGTAATAGAAGCTGCGGCATAACCCTGTGTTGCGGCATACTTTGCAACGTGGTGGCCATCCTGGCGCTTTCCTCCAGAAAAGCCACCTCCATGTACGTGAATTAACAACGGTAGCTTTTCTTTGCTCTTTGTTTTAGGCAGGAACAAGTCGAGTTCCAGTTTGGTACTGTCGTTTACAAAATAAGTAAGGGTGGTAAAATCCTGTGCCTTTAGCGTTGATACCGATAAAAAAGCCAAGAGAATAAATAGATGTTTTTTCATTGTGGATGGGATAGACGTTTTGGGAAAACTAAGTTACTAAAATAAATTTAACCATTGCAACCGTGGTGTTAAGCCACAACCCCCCAATCGATAAAGTGATTTTTACTGTAAAACTTGGTTTAAGCAAATTTCGAGACGTTCTCCGCATGAATTTGTAAACGTGCTACTGTAAGAAAATAGGTAAACAATTACGGAATATCTTCCTCTTTTTCAACCGCCAGAGTATCTATACTGATTAACTTACCCGCTTCGCTAAATTTACTTACAACTTTCTTATTGTCATCATCGCCCTGCAGGTATTCCACATTTTCCATTAACGTCAGGCCGAAGCCTTTTATCAAAAAAGTTTCTTCAAGAAATTTTGTGTTATTCGTAACTGTTTGCCCTTTAAAGCTAACATTTCTAAGCCCTATGTTTTTGTTATATGTAAGGCTCTTTGTCTTGGGTTTAAAAAAGAGCAGAAAATTATCATCACCATAAAACCCTCCGGATGGCACAGAATATAAAACATCAGTGTAACCATCGTTATTATAGTCTTTGTATTTCATCGGCGGAATCATAAATGCAAGCGACGCTTCAGCCTTAAATAGCTTTTTATATGCACCCTTTTCGTACTTATAAAATGATGTAGAAGCCGTATCTGTAATAACAGCAAATTTTTGACCTTCTACTTTAAACACACCTACATGTACTAAACCTTCAACTGTTTTATTCAGCGTGTCGGCGTCGGTGTACAATTTAAGCGACGATTCTAAAGGCAGGTCTAGGTATAATTTTAGAGAATCTACGGGCTTAATAAAGTATCATCTTTACGATCATAAATATATAGATACTGCTCGTCATGACCTTTAGAAGTTGGTAAATTGCCGGCATGGTAGCAGGATGTTGAGAGTAGAACCACCAGGAGCAACACTACACGCATGAAAATTTTATTCATACTGTAGCTTAGATGCCTTAAACACCTTAACCCACTTACTTTCGAAAGCTTTATCCATGGTAGCCGATTTTGTTGCTGCATAATTTACAAACAGTTCGCCATCTCCCTGAACTATGTAATATAAGCGCGATTGCGGTTGAGTATCATAGTGAAACCTTGGTATCTCTACCTTAAACAAAACGTATACGTTTTTAGCTTTAGGTTTATTTTCTATAACGGTAAGCTTGGCCTGCGGTGCCTCTTCTTTGGTCGATTTTCTAAACATTTCTATTATTCCGGCAGGAGTAAGATCAGATACATGTTTTATTATCGTTGTATTTATAAGCAGCGTCCACTTATCGGGTGCCTCGTTTTCTGGTATCGACTGCGTTACGTGCATATTGCCAAGATCCTCTACAGATCCTACTTTAAAAACGTATTCTTCGGGCCATGGTGTTACAAGCGTTTGTTTCCTTACCTGCGCAAAAGAAACTACTGTTACCATTAACAATAATGTGAGCGAAATAAACTTTTTCATGGGGAGTGAATTTGGAGTCAAATATATTGCTTTATCACGTTAGTTTATGGGTCCTTAAATAATAACTTTTAATATTAAGTAGGGTAAACAAAACGTTTGCTGTTCTATAATTACAACAATCAAACCATATCTTATGAAACCACTATTTTTAACATTTTTATTCCTGTTAACGTTTAGCTGTAGCGACGATAACGTTACAGCCACACAACCTCAAAGCGTAACACCAGTGCTTGTAGCAAAAGGAGTTTTATTTAACACCCAAAGCTTTGGAACAGAGAACCGGATTATTACAACTAACGCCCAATGGCAGGAGTTACTAAGCCAGATGGAAGAAACGCGCGAAGACATTACTGACGTTTTTGCAGAGACTACTATTGATTTTAGCCAGCACCAAGTTATAGCGTCTTACATAGTAGGCAGCAGCGGCACTACTATAGATGTTACTGCGGTTGTAGAAAATGAGGATAACATTACTATAACCCTCGAAAATTTGCGCAAAGGCGCAACCCAGGATGTTACCCATCCGTTTCATATTATAAAAATATCGCAGTCTGCCAAGCCCATCATTTTTGAAGACCTGACAGATACTAATAATTAATTTTAGGTCCCCATATACCTGATATGAAAATGCCCGCAATTGCGGGCGTTTTGTGTTTACAGTAATTGATGGTATTAAGAAACGCACAATATTTTCCCTGCTACCCCACATCTCGCCCCATTTTTACCGTAACATAAAAAAAATCATTACTTTCGCAAATCGATTTTTACAAGCATATACTAATGAGCACTAAGTTTACTGAATACAAGGGGCTTGACCTGCCTACAGTGGCCAGCGAAGTCCTTGATTTCTGGAAGAAAGAGAATATATTTGAGCAAAGCGTAACAACCCGCGAGGGCAAGCCGCAATATGTGTTTTACGAAGGGCCGCCCAGCGCTAATGGCCTTCCCGGAATTCACCACGTTATGGCACGCGCCATTAAAGATATTTTTTGCCGTTACCATACCCAAAAAGGCTATCAGGTAAAACGTAAAGCCGGATGGGATACCCACGGCCTGCCGGTAGAACTTGGTACAGAGAAAGAACTTGGCATTACTAAAGAAGATATAGGCAAAACAATAACGGTAGAAGAGTATAACGAGGCGTGCAAACGCACCGTAATGCGCTACACCGATGTATGGAACGACCTTACCGAAAAAATGGGCTACTGGGTAGATATGGAAGACCCATATGTTACCTACAAGCCCAAATATATGGAAACCGTATGGTGGTTGCTTAAACAAATCTACGATAAGGGTTTACTGTACAAAGGCTACACCATACAGCCGTATTCGCCTAAAGCGGGCACGGGGCTAAGCAGCCACGAGGTTAACCAGCCGGGCGCATACCGCGATGTAACTGATACTACTATTGTAGCGCAGTTCCGCCCCCTAACCCCCAAAGGGGGAACTGACGAGAACTCTCTTAATAAAGCTTTTGGGCTTTCTGAAGAGAGAACGGGAGACGATTTTATATTGGCATGGACAACAACGCCGTGGACACTTCCATCAAACACTGCACTAACCGTGGGGCCAAACATAGACTATGTTTTGGTACGCACGTTTAATCAATATACATTCGAGCCTATTAATGTTGTACTTGCTAAGAACTTAGTGGGTAAACAGTTTGCCGGTAAGAAATTTTTTGAAGCGGAGGATGACGCCGCTTTCAATGCTCCCCCTTTGGGGGATGGGGGGCCAATCCCTTACCAAATACTTGCCGAGGCTAAAGGTAAAGACCTTGTAGGTATCCGTTATGAACAACTTTTACCTTATGTCCTACCCTACCAGAACCCGGAAAATGCCTTTAGGGTAATTGCCGGCGACTTTGTTACTACAGAGGATGGTACCGGTATAGTACACACTGCCCCTACTTTTGGCGCAGATGATGCCAAGGTAGCCAAAGAGGCAAAGCCTGAAATACCGCCAATGCTTGTGCTGGATAACCTTGGTTTCCCGGTTCCGCTGGTAGACCTTCAGGGTAAATTTACAAACCATGTGGGCAGCCTGGATAATCCTAACGGGAAACCGCTGGAACTTGCAGGCAAATATGTTAAGAACGAATATTATGATGCAGGAACGGCTCCGGAGCGTTCGGCAGATGTAGAGATATCCATTTACCTTAAAGAAAACAATAAAGCCTTTAAAGTAGAAAAATATGTACACAGTTACCCGCACAGCTGGAGGACCGATGAGCCACTGCTGTACTACCCGCTGGACAGCTGGTTTATAAAGGTAACCGATGTTAAAGAAAAAATGTTCGAGCTGAACGAAACCATCAACTGGAAGCCTAAGGCTACCGGCGAAGGCCGTTTTGGCAACTGGCTTAAAAATGCCAACGACTGGAATCTTAGCCGCTCACGCTACTGGGGTATTCCGCTGCCTATATGGAGAACGGACGATAAGACCGAAGAGGTACTTATAGGTAGTGCCGAAGAGCTTTACAATGCCATCGAAAAATCGGTTGCTGCGGGAGTTATGGAGAGCAACCCGTTTGCAGGCTTCGAGCCGGGCAACATGAGCGACGAAAATTACAACCTCATAGACCTGCATAAAAATGTGGTAGATAAAATTGTATTGCTTTCGCCATCCGGCAAGCCTATGAACCGCGAAAGCGACCTTATAGATGTTTGGTTTGATAGTGGCGCTATGCCTTACGCACAGTGGCATTACCCTTTCGAAAACAAAGACCTCATAGACAACCACAAGGCATTTCCTGCCGACTTTATTGCCGAAGGGGTAGACCAGACCCGTGGTTGGTTTTACACGCTGCACGCTATTGCTACCTTAGTATTTGGCGAAGTGGCTTATAAAAATGTAGTAAGTAACGGACTGGTACTTGACAAGGCCGGACAAAAAATGAGCAAGCGCCTTGGCAATGCGGTAGACCCGTTTACTACCCTTGCCGAGTATGGCCCCGATGCTACGCGCTGGTACATGATAAGCAATGCCAACCCGTGGGATAACCTTAAGTTTGACATTGAAGGTGTGGCCGAAGTGCGCCGTAAATTCTTTGGTACACTATACAACACCTATTCGTTCTTTGCGCTTTACGCAAATATTGACAACTTTACCTATGCCGAGCCGGAGGTTCCGCTTACAGAAAGGCCGGAAATAGACCGCTGGATACTAAGCGAACTTAATACGCTTATAAAAGACGTAGATGCTTTTTATGCCGAATATGAGCCTACTAAAGCTGCCCGTGCGATAAGCGACTTTGTACAGGAAAACCTGAGCAACTGGTATGTGCGTTTGTGCCGCCGCCGTTTCTGGAAGGGCGAGTATGCGCAAGACAAAATAGCAGCCTATCAAACGCTGTATACCTGTCTTGTAACAGTTGCTAAGCTTAGTGCGCCCATTGCGCCATTTTTCATGGACAGGCTGTACAAAGATTTAACACAGGCTTCACAGTCAGAACAGTACGATAGTGTACATTTGGCCGAGTTCCCTGTATATGCTGATAACTTTGTTGATAAATCGCTCGAAAGCCGCATGCAGAAGGCGCAGACTATATCATCTTTAGTGCTATCTTTACGTAAGAAAGAGATGATTAAAGTGCGTCAGCCCCTGCAAAAGGTAATGATACCGGTGCTCGATGCAAAACAAAAAGCTGAAATTGAAGCAGTTGCCGAACTTATAAAAGCAGAGGTAAATGTTAAAGAAATTCAGATTATAGATGATGCAAGCGGTGTGCTTGTTAAGCAAATCAAGCCTAACTTTAAAGCCCTTGGCCCCCGTTTTGGCAAGGATATGGGTCTGGTTTCTAAAGAGATACAAGGCTTTACACAAGACCAGATCGCGGCTATAGATACTGCAGGAGAGCTGGACATTGTGATTTCGGGAAAAAGTATTACTTTAACCGCCGAAGATGTAGAGATCACATCGCAGGATATACCGGGTTGGCTGGTGGCAAATGCAGGTGGAATTACTGTAGCTCTGGACATTACCCTTACAGATGAACTTAAGAAGGAAGGCGTTGCCAGAGAGCTTGTAAACAGGATACAGAATATTCGTAAAGACAGCGGATTTGAAGTAACCGACAGGATTAAAGTATACCTTAAAGACAATGAGGTGCTGCAGGAATCCGTTAAGGCTAACGAATCGTATATAAAGAGTGAAACACTTACCGATGCACTGATTTTTAGTGCAGAAGTGGAGAATGGAACAGAAATTGAATTTGACGATATAAAAACCCTAATATTAATTTCAAAATAGATAATTGAAATGGTAGATGAGCAGCAAATTAGATACTCTGACGCAGACCTTGCAGAGTTTAAGGAATTAATTAGCAAAAAGATTGATAAAGCCAAGGCAGATCTTGACCTGATACGCAGCGCCTACATGAACGACCTTAATAATGGTACAGACGATACATCGCCTACATTTAAAGCGTTTGAAGAAGGCAGCGAAACAATGAGCAAAGAAGCGAACTCGCAGCTTGCCATCCGTCAGGAAAAGTTTATCCGCGACCTTAAGAACGCCCTTATACGTATAGAGAACAAAACGTATGGCGTTTGTAAAGTAACCGGAAAGCTTATCAATAAAGAGAGGCTAAAACTGGTTCCTCATGCCACCATGAGCATCGAGGCTAAAAACCTTCAACGATAACAACAACAAAAGCTGCCTTAAACGGGCGGCTTTTTTTATGCATCCTCTTTTATGGATGTGTAATGACATGCACTATAGTTTCTCAGGTAGAGCCGCATTGCATGCGTCTAATTCTACATTCTCTTCTTTTGTCTTGAAACAAAAGAAGCAAAAGTTTAAGACCTCAGCTTCACTCAGGCTTGCTTACTCATAAATTAATTTTAAGATGCAATCTACCGACAGAAATTTTTGATTAAAAGGCTTCCCTTTTGTTGAAATGAAATAACTATTATTATTCCTGTTTAGCTTTATCCCACAACTCACAGGCTTCATCTTCAAACTCCACCTCTATGGTGTAGTGCGTAAAAAGGATACTGCTTTAGTATTGCTTTTACATCGCGTTTTACCTGTATCAATTCAGGAAAAGTATCCACACCCTTAGTAGTAATGTGAGCGGTATACACGTTGTGCTCCCCTTCCAGCGACTAAATGTTTACATGGTGCATAGAAACCACCTCTAAAATGGTAAAACCTAAATTAAGGAAAAAAGCAGCTTTAATGTTTTTTGCCGAAACATTATGGGAGTGGTAATGGCCGTGCGAATGGCTATGTGAGTGATCGTGAGGCATGAGGCAGTTTAGTTTCGCATAAATTATGAAGGATTATATATAACGCTGATAATTAAACATTAAAAAACAGTCAATATTCCTCATAAAGCAGCTACAGATATATCATCGGAATCTTTTCTGCTTCAACACCATAATCACTACATTCTGTATTAAAAACCCAAAGATGATTATCTATAAGTATAAAGCCCTGGGGTTTTTCCACTTGCAAAATATTTAATGCCTCTAAAAACTCATTATATTTAGATTGCTTACCAAAATAAAAATGCACACCTTTAATCGTATCGTTTGCAGTAGAGACATCTCTAACAGCGTCCTGAGCTTTTTGCATTTGCTCAATGTCTCGTTCTTTATCACCCGTAATTTTTATAGTAGTGTAATCTCTTTTATGGCTATCTAATACATGTAGCATTTTATCGTCATCGACCCATACGGGAATTGCGGTTACATTAGTCACAATATTAACTTTGTATAAATAATAAAATAATAATACCGGAGTAAGCAGCGTAATTGCCGTTAGCCCCTGTAATGCAAAATGCCTTTTATGTAATGCCATAACGCTATTATTTTAATTATACAACATTTGCCGAAACACTAAACCCTACAACCATAAACACTATTATGATCATAAAAAATATCACGAACTTATTTACATCAGCAATGGTATAACCGGGCTTCAAAACACCAGATGCAACATAAGGTATTGTAAGTATAGCTATTAAAAATAATAACACAGCCCCAAATGCCACCTGCATAGCAGAAAAAAATACGGGCAAACTACCCGTGAGCGACATGTTAATGGCACCATAAATTACTATAGCTAACCATAGTACAGCAAGCATAATTACCGGCCTTGCTTTCATGGCAAAGCCGCCCCGGGTTTGCAGTTCCCTCACTTCAGCCTGTACCCTTTGGCTCAAGGCATCGGTATTTGCCATGAAACCTGTAGCTTCTATTTGTTTCAACAATTCGGCCGGGCTTTTAGACGACCAAAAAATTACTTCGTCTTTGTATTGCGGTATATTATGATGAATTTTTATGCCGGCACTCATTTTATAACCTCCCGGGTGTGGGGTTAAAGCAGTAACATCTCCGGGTAAAAAAACAAGTTTATTTAATAAACTAACATTAAGCTCCAGCTTATTTCGGGTAACTGTTAAATCGGCAAAGGGCCAAGTCGACTTTAACATTCCAATTTTTGCACCACCGGTATTTTTAAACTCATTCATATGGATATTGCTATAAACTGTTTAAAAGTACATAATAAATACATTGCCAAAATTATAAACACAAAAAAAAGGTGCTCCCCCTTGCAGGAAGCACCTTTCTTCAAAAAGTACAAAACTAACCCTTATGTATTAATTTAAATCAAAACGTATGCCAAGAGACAAATTATTCTGATCTATTTCGTTGTTAGAAAAAACAGGTTGTAAATCGTATTTGGCATAAAGGCTAAACTCGCCATAACCTACATAGGCACTAAGGCCATACACAAAGTCGTTTACATTAAAGTTGCCTTTTGTCCTGTTTTTAACGTTGTTATCATTATCATCTTCAAATTTAATAACTTGTTTTTCTTTAACGTTAACCCCGGCATAGCCACCTAAACCCACCCGAAAACTCTTGTGCGTAGGGAAATAGGTTTTGTCGCCATTTACTTTCTTTTTAGAGAAGTCAAATTCTAAATGAGCAGGAATTACAAGGTTTACATAGCGCAGGCGGGCAACATCTATATCACGGCCGACATCTGCAAGTATGGTTTGGGCACCATCCTTAATAAAAATCTTATTGCTATCCGGTCTAAGGTTGTTGTATTGCAGCGATAAGCCATATTTAGCATGCAGCAGGTTATTTTCTTTTAATATTCTAGTATTCCAGCTTACGCCCCACTCATAAAAGTCACTCCTCCATTTAAAACTTTTATCGGCAGTACCATCATTCATAAGCCTATTAACACCAAGTGCAAATACAAACTGTGACTGCGTTCTCTTAAATTCCAAAACTTTTTTGATAGAATCTTTTTGACTGCGCGTTCTGCTGTCATACTTAAAAGTAATTTTTCTTTGAGTGGTCTCATCTATTTTTCCATCTACTTTATCTTTTACAAGATCATCCAGTTTTTGTTGTTCTACTGCCACCAGGTTTTCTATATTGTTAGCACGCTTTTGGGCAAGTTCCTGCTTTTTTGTATCTGCCTGGGCTGCGGTAATTTCATTTTTCTCTAACTGCACGTTAATGGCCTCTATCTCTATTTTAAGCGAGTCTTTTTGTTGTTTTGTAATTAACTCTATTTTATCGCCTATAGCATTAGCACGGTCGCTAAAGGTTTGTGCACATAGTTTTGTAGCGCAAAGGCACAGCAATGCCACTACATAAAAAGTAATAGTTTTCATGTTGTTTGATTTTTTAGTAAAATTGTTTTTGATTGATGATTACTGGCGGTTTCTTGAGGCCACCGATGATTTAATTATGTTATAATTTTTAGCTACAGATTGCAGCACTTTACCCCTAAAACTGTCGTTAAGTTCCCCTTCTACCGATGTAAGCAGCGAATTAGGGTCTACCTTAACCATTTGTTTTTTTGGCTTGCCGGTTGCAGCAATCTGGTCTGCCATTGCCGGAGCCTCTACGGATGCAAGAAGATCTCCAGCGTTTACAGTAATTTTAGCAGGGCCTTGCTTAACATTTGCCGGAACCTCGTTAAGTGCAACAACATTTTTAGTTACTACAGGCACAGGGTTTCTTTTTGTAGTATCTGTTTTAAATACCGGCACCTGATTATTTACCGGAGCATCATTTTTAGTTGAGGCCACTACATCCTGCTTTTTTACAACCTGGCTATCAATAACAGTGGGCTTAGAAATTTCTCCTATAGATGTTTCCTGCTCGCTCCTGCTTACTGTAACCCTGTTATCTTTAGCATTTACATTATCAGCACTTTTATTTTCCTGATTTAAGAGCAACACCCCAACCAGTAAAAAGGCTAAAAAACTCGCTGCCATATACATCCAGGTGCGGCTGGGTTTCTTTTTCTTCTCTTCTGTAACCGATAGCATTGCATCCAGCCTGTCCCACGCCATTTCTGTGGGCTGTATGGTACGCTGCTCCAGTTTATGCCTAAAATCCTGTTCTAATTTATTCGGTTCCATTTACGTAGTTCTTTTGTTTGTTAATTTGCTCCTGAAGCATCTTGCGTGCATGGCTCAGTTGCGATTTGCTTGTCCCTTCATTTATCCCCAGCATCTTTGCAATTTCCTGGTGCTTAAAGCCCTCTATACAATACAGGTTAAACACCATCTTATATCCGTCCGGCAGGCTGTCTATAAGGCTTTGTATATCATCTACACTAAAGTGGCTCTCTATATTATTAAAGGTATCTTCTACATAATATTCATCTTCCAGAAAACCCACCTTTTTTTGAACCCTTATGTACGATATACATTCGTTTACCATTATCCTCCTTATCCAGCCTTCAAAACTGCCTTTGTGCTCAAAATTTTTAAGGTTTGTAAACACCTTCATAAAAGCCGTAATCATTACATCTTCAGCCAGGTGCAGGTCTTTAATATACTGCCTGCAAATACCCAGCATCTTTGGCGCATGCTTAGCATATATTTTTTGCTGCGCATGCCGGTTGTTGTCAGCGGCGAGCTTTATAACATCTTTTTCTTCCTGGTGTAGGTTAATTACTTTCAAAACTGGTCTTATTGGTTGGTGTGGTTGTGGTTGTAGGTTCTTATCTTTCAATTACAAACCTACTTCTATAAACATAGACGACAATGGTTGTAAAATGGTTGCATGAAAGGTAATTATTTTTTTAAAATATTTTTAAATAACTGAAAAACAATTAGATATCCCTTGATTTTTAAAAAAAATAAATTAATAAGAGTAAGCGTTGGTAAATACAGGTATATAATTACCAACTATAGATAGGGTAGCATGCTTAACCAAAGCATAAAAAAAGCCATCACTTTATGGACAGCCTAAATTTAATATGAAAGAAAACTTACTTCTTCCTCTCTATAACATAATTTACCATAAGCACCAATGCATCTTTATAGGGCGACGAGGGATAACCCGAGAGCAGCATTAAAGCTTCCTCGCGAAACTGTCCCATTTTTTGCTCTGCATAGGTAAGCCCGCCTTTTTGCTTTACAAAATCGATTACCTGTTTTACGCGTTTTTTGTCTTTATTATGGTTTTTAACCGAATTGATGACCCATTTTTTCTCGTCTTTAGAGCAATTATTGAGGGCATAAATAAGTGGAAGTGTCATTTTTTGTTCCTTAATATCGATACCGGTAGGTTTGCCAATGGCTTCATCGGTATAATCAAAAAGGTCGTCTTTTATCTGGAACGCCATCCCTATCAGTTCGCCAAATTTGCGCATCTTCTCGGTATCCTCCCCTTCAGGATTTACAGAGCATGCACCCAGCGAGCAGCAGGCAGCTATCAGGGTAGCCGTTTTTTGACGGATAATTTCGTAGTATATATCTTCTGTAATGTCCAGCCTTCTGGCCTTCTCTATTTGCAGCAGTTCGCCCTCGCTCATTTCGCGCACCGCTACAGATATTATCTTCAGCAGATCGAAATCGCCGTTATCTATAGATAGCAATAGGCCTTTACTTAGCAGGTAATCGCCTACAAGTACAGCTATTTTGTTTTTCCACAATGCATTTACAGAGAAAAATCCGCGGCGGCGGTTACTGTCGTCTACCACATCGTCATGAACCAGGGTAGCCGTATGTATAAGCTCTATTACGGCAGCACCCCTGTAAGTACGCTCATTTACCATGCCTGCACTTACCATTTTAGCAGTAAGAAATACAAACATTGGGCGCATTTGCTTGCCCTTACGGTTTACAATGTAATAAGTAATTCGGTTTAGCAACGCTACTTTAGACAACATCGACTCACGGAATTTTTTCTCAAAAATTTCCATTTCATCTGTTATAGGCTGCTTTATTTGCTCAACAATTTTCATGCGCCTCAAAGATAGCAAAAGTGATTGATTACTAATGACAGATTATTCACATTTCCTACAAGGCTGAAATGTGATCGCGGTTGTATATTAATTATACAGTCTCGGTTTTATTAGCAAGCTGTCCGCAGGCGGCATCAATATCTTTACCACGGCTACGGCGCACTTTTGCCACAACACCATTGTTTTCGAGCGCGCGAATGTAAGCATCAGTAACCTCGGGGGCAGCCTGCTGAAATTCGCCGTCATCTATAGGGTTGTATTCTATAAGGTTAACCTTGCAAGGCACATATTTGCAAAAGCGCACAAGGGCATCTATATCTTCTTTTTTGTCGTTTATATCTTTCCATACCACATACTCATACGTAACGCGGCTTTTTGTTTTGGCATACCAGTACTCTAACGATTCTCTTAAATCGGCCAGCGGAAAGTTAGCACTAAAAGGCATGATACGGGCACGAACGGCATCTAAACCGGAGTGTAGCGATACAGCAAGCTTAAACTTAACCTCATCATCGGCAAGTTTCCTGATCATTTTAGGCAGGCCGGATGTAGATACGGTAATCCTGCGGGCACTCATACCCAAACCTTCGGGCGAAGTAATTTTTTCTATAGCCTTAAGCACATTGTTATAATTCATAAGCGGTTCGCCCATGCCCATAAATACAATATTGCTTAAGGGCCTGTTGTGGTACAGGCGGCTCTCACTGTCTATGGCAGCCACCTGGTCGTAAATTTCGTCGGCATTAAGGTTTCGCATACGCTTAAGCCTTGCTGTGGCACAAAAGTTACAGTCGAGGCTGCACCCCACCTGGCTGCTTACACAGGCAGTAGTGCGGGTCTTGGTAGGTATAAGCACGCTTTCTACAACCAGGCCATCATGCAGCCGCACAGCATTTTTTACTGTACCATCGCTGCTTTTCTGCATTTGGTCTACGTGTATGTGGTTTATAACAAAGTTATCCTGAAGCATCTGGCGGGTACTCTTGCCTATGCTTGTCATATCATCAAAGGTATGCGCACGTTTGTTCCACAACCATTCATAAACCTGGTTGCCGCGAAATGCCTTATCGCCATTTGCCACAAAAAAATCACGAAGCTGATCTTTTGTTAGCGCCCTTATATCTTTCTTCTCCATTTGCATGCTGCAAAGGTAGTAACTATTTACGAATAATTTATTTACCTGTAAAAAGAGGTTTTGGGTTTATAATATAGAACAGCGTGATTATAGTAACGCTGTCGCTGATACCTCAAAACAAAAAAAGCCTGCAGATTTTGCTGCAGGCTTCATAAAATTATAAAGTTCGTTTATTCTTTAACAAGTTTATAGTTCGCCGTTTTGCCCGATGCCTGCTCTGTAACTTTAAGCATGTATACACCATTTGCAGCACCGGTAATGTTTATTGTACCTTCGGTGGTTATGTTACCATTGCTTACGCCCTGTCCAAGCACATTATACAACTGGTAAGTTAGCGACTGGTTGCCTGAAGCAGACACTGTATATAGTCCTGATGACGGGTTAGGATAAACCGTAACGGCATTTTTTAGTGCGTTATTTTTAACCGACAGCTGCTCTTCCATCCTGAATTTTACTGTATAGCCCGATGTATATTCTACTCCCTCAGAGATTACCGCACCAAGTGCAGAAGTAAGGTTAAAGCTACCCTCGCCATATTCGCAGCATATACCATCGGCCGCGTCGTCGTTTATTGTAAAAATGTAACAACCCTCTGCAGGAACTGTAAAGACAGTATTTATTGTTTCCTCTCCAAATCCATAAGGGCCGCCGCTATATAATCCGGTACCCGCTGCATCCTGCAGGCTCCACGTAATTTCAAATCCGTACTGGTCAGTAATCAGCGTAAAATTAATATCTGCCAGTGCATATGTCGAAATCTGCTCTACTACAAAATCTGTCGATGCTGTATTGTTATTTACGTTATCGTCTGTAGCGCCATCATTTATATTTGTAATAGTTACTGTAAGTGTGTTTACTCCTGCTGCACCCTGAAGTTCCGGAAGTGTTACCTCATAGTCGTCGTTTGTTGCAAGGCTGCCTGTCCATTGTAATACAACAGGTTCGCCACCATTTAGCGTATAGTTTATTTGGGCAGTAGTAAGATTTTCTGTCCCTTTATTTTGCAGGCGTACAACCGGGGTAATGGTGCTACCGCAAACTTCCTGATTAAGGCTTACAATTACCGCTCTTGCATCTATAGCAAAAACCTCTGCCGGCGGATAAAAGTTAAGTGTAACCGCTCCGGTCTCTAACGGATCCAGCCAGTCAGACAGTCTCGTTTGCGCAGTTCCGCCTCCGGTCCAGGATACATCAAAACGTCCATAAACATCATACTCCCCATTATCTGAAGTGCCATCGCACGCAGAATTTCCTCCGTAAAGCTGGCCGCGAATGTATCCGAAGTTATCGAAAACAGGGGAGCCCGACGACCCTCCTTCTGTAACGCCCATATCCCAGTCCTCTATACGCCACATATTGTCTTCTGTAGTAATAGGGCCAAAATCGCGGCAGGTTTTCATGATATCGCCGCTTGGGTGGTGAATACCAAATACCGACTGTGGTGCGATACTGCTCCTGTCCCACCCTGCATAAACCAAATCCCAGTTTGTGGGTATAGTAGCCGTAATTTGCAGAAGGCAAAAGTCAGACGCTTCGTTTCTTGCCTTAAGCGAAGCGCCACTTACCGTTTGGTAGTACTCAGGGGCATTATTAGTGCTGTTAGCGTTTGTAGCGCATACCGGGTTAGGGCTTATCCAGTTAAACCGGAACGCCCACTGCGAAGGATTATCATAACAATGGTTAGCCGTTAAAAAGTAAGGAGTACCATCATTAGCCGTATTATTAATCAACGATCCTGAGCAGTACCCCGAATTGTTTGCTATTATAAGCGCTACCGCCTTTTTATTAATATCTTTAAGATCGTCTACATCGCCTAATGTACAATTTACGTCATAGTTACAATTACCGGAGCCGTTAAGATCGTCGTCCGGCGCTTTAGTAAAACCATCCGATGTGCGGTAGCCATGTACCACTTTTAAAATTTCCAGCTTGCCCTGGCCCGTTACTGCAGCAGGCTCGTAATATTCTATCCAAATGTCCTGTCCTTTTACAAGCCAGGTACCCAGTACACGCTCTGTATTATTTTGTTGTGCATCATAAGCGCCAAGAAGGTCTGTATGCTCATTATTGTATAGATATATTTTTGCACCCTGCGGCATGTAAAAATCGCTGAACAAAAAGTTCATTGTTTTAGCCCCTGCTGATTTATAACGTATTCTCCATATCCTGTCTCCGTCAGGTAACGTGTACCAGCTACCGCTGTTATTAAGGTTGTGGTCTACAAAAAATTCGTAGCCAAAACGCCATACCATATCCTTTCTGCCTTCGTTAGCCTTGTCCTCTGCCTGCAGTGCTGCAAGGTCAAACGGAGGCATTACTACCGGAGCAACAGCCTCAGCATTATTTAATTTCCAGCTTAGAGGTTTGCCCTGGTTTGTAACCTGTGCAAAACCCATTTGCAGGCATAAAAGTAGCAGTAGCGTAATTTTAAATTTCATATAATTAGTTTTAAAGGCTATAAAAGTAACTTTTTTTATTACATATTAATACAGACTATAAAACTATTCGCAGGTTTTTAACCCATGTTATTGTTTATTACCTTTGCATAAAAAATTCATCATGCATTTTATATCAGACGTACTGGAAGATTATGCCGCAAACCACAGCGAGAACGAACCTGCTTTACTGGCGGCACTTAATCGCGAAACAATGCAAAAGGTATTGCAGCCACGCATGCTTAGCGGGCATTTGCAGGGAAGGGTATTAAGCATGATAGCTAAACTTGTTAACCCGCAGCATATTCTCGAAATAGGCACTTTTACCGGCTATGCAACCTTAAGCCTTGCCGAAGGCCTAAGCAAAGACGGCACGCTTGATACCATTGATATTAATGAAGAGTTATATGATTTTCAGAAGAAATATTTTGACCTCTCTGACTGGAAGGGCCAGATAATACAGCATCTGGGAAATGCGTTAAACATTATACCCACTTTAGCCAAAAAGTTTGACCTTGTGTTTATTGATGCAGATAAGGAAAATTACCTTAATTATTTTGAAATGATAGTACCCCTAATGAACAAAGGTGGTATTATACTAAGCGATAATGTGCTGTGGAGCGGTAAAGTATTAGAGGCTGTTAAGCCTAACGATAAGAGCACTAAAGTACTGCTGGAATATAATAAAATGCTAAAGGATGACCCACGCGTTGAAACGGTATTGTTACCCATTCGTGACGGGCTCACTGTTAGTAGGGTTATCTAAATCTTCCTGTTGTTCCGGGAAAAACCTATCTCTAAGATAAATGTATAATTTGAGCACCAACCAGCCGGTAAATATGCCAAAGGTGTACCCCATAAGTATATCGCCGGGATAGTGCAGCCCCAGGTAAATGCGGCTGTAAGCAAATATAAGAGGCCATAAAAAGAAGAAGCCCATATATTTTATGTAGGGGTGCAAAACCCTGTATAAAAAAAATGCAACCGCCATAGAGTTAGACGCATGCCCGGATATAAAACTAAACGATTTACGGTTTTGAACAGATCGTATAAGCCCGGCAAGTTCCGGGTTATTGCCCGGCCTGAGCCTTTGTACAGAGAACTTAATAAGATTTGTAGCCTGGTCTGTAATGCATAGCAACAGTGTAATCATGCCTATAATTAAAAAAGCATGCTTAGCGCCCAGCCTTTTAAACGTTAGGTATAAAATTATGGCAAAGATGGGTATCCAGCTTATCTGCTTTGTGATGATACCCCAAAGCGGATCGAAAGTTTCAGACCCTAAGCCGTTAAGGTATACAAATACCTGCCTGTCTAATTGCAGTAATTTTTCGAGCATACTATTTAATACGTTTTATAGGGCCAGACATGTCCTCGATATCTTCCTGTACTTTAGCAATTTCAGATTGTATCTCAGTATGAGCCCCTTCGTTGCCTATCTCTGTAAAGGTCTTTTTTAAACCGTCTATATCGGCACTTTTATGTATTTCGCTTTTAATGTCGTTAGTTGCGCTTTTAAGCTGCTGCATACCTTTAGCAAGGCCTCTTGCAATTTCAGGAATCTTGTCAGATCCAAAAAGCATGAGCACTATCAATATGATCACAAAAAATTCTCCGCCTCCTATTCCAAACATAACTCTAAAATTTAATATACAAATATAATTATAAATTACGTGTTTTACCCCTTAGCCGGATGTGCATTTAGTGCATATTTATGTTTATTTAACTATTTGCAATTTGCATAAAGTAAATATCTCCTGCCGAAATAATAATCAGCAGGAGATATTTTTATTTTATAGCATTAAATATACAAGAAGATTATACTCTTTTATTGCTTAACCATCTTCTGCACCTCTGTACCGGTAGCCGATTGTATAGCCACATAATACACACCTGTGCTTAAGTGATTTACAGCAATATCATTTCCTGCTTTAGATTGCAGGACCACCCTGCCCGATGCATCGGTAATGGTAACGCCCGTAATAGTTGTATCTCCTGCAAAATGCAATATGTTTGCTACAGGGTTTGGAGCAATAATGGTTTTATTATTTACGGCTATAGGATTCAAATTTAGCACTGTTTCCAGATAGCCTTCTAAAGTATGAGTAGTTTGGTTTAGCCCCAGTATAGGCACGCTTAAGGTAGTTTTTACGCTCCGAAAAACAGGACCATTTACAAGCACTCCATAATAATAGCTGTAAATAGTTTGCATAAGTGTACCTACAGGAGCTCCTAAGTATATAAGCGAAAGATTCTGCTCTGTTTTAAGCCTTGTTACAGGTACTCCGTCATCTCCTGTAGAAATTATATCTGCAATTAGACTTCCATAACCATCAACTGTGGTTGTTCCTGTTCCCGTAAATGTTCCGGAAAATCCCATACCGGTAAACGTACCGGCAACATCATCTGTATTTGTATATCCGTAAGAAAGCGGAAAACTACCAATAAATGCGTTGTTTGTGGAATAATTTAATGACATCCCGGAGGTTTCAAAACCTGTAAGCGAAGTATCTGCGGAGCCACCGCCGGCGAAAAAATATTTTGTAACACTTTCTCCCGCAGTTGTTTCAACTAACATTGTAGTACCCGGATATGTGGCAACATCTGCATCTGAAGGAGAAACAACTACTGTAGATGAAAGAACCCCATTTTCAAGGCCATTGAAATTCCATATCGCGTTAGCTCCGGAAGCACTCTCATCAAAGTTTGCAGGTGCATTTACCAAAATGTAGCCATCGCCTTCTGTACTACCAGGAATAAGATTAAAATCATAAAATGCAGGAATAACTTCCTGTGCAAACGCTGCTCCTGAGATAAATAATGCCGAGAGAAGTAATTTTAGTTTCATGGTGTGGTGTTTTAACTTCTTTCAAAAATATAAATAAAAACTCCAACTTACACCTGTAATATTCAGCACATTTAGCAAAAAAACTATTATTTCACATCTGTGAACATACACAATGATTGCTCTATTTTTTCTTTGCTTTTATTTTATCAAATTTACTCTGCGTTTCCTGTTTAGGCCAGGTATTATTGGCTACATCAATATCGGCTGTTTCCAGCTTAGGGTCTACAGTAATCTTTTTAACCGGCTTATCTGTTGCAAAAACACGGCTTGCCGTCTGGTTATTCTTTCTCCAAATTTGCACAGGAAAGGTAGACGTTTCTGTACTGCCATCCTCAAACGTTAGTTCAGCAATAATAGGCATCAGCATATCGCCGGGCTTATCAAACGTTACCTCATAAAAATACTTAGGCTGTTTTAGCTTTGCCCTTTCTTCCTGCGTAAATTTTTCCTGAATGTAATCGTTCAATAACTTTACATCGGCTGTAGCCAATGGTTTTTTAAGATTTTTATTAAAGTCCGGGCCTTCGGTAACCATATAAACAAACGGGCCACTTTCCTGGCCAAACCTGCCTTTTTTTACCGTAGCATCTTTAAGTTCTTTAGGCTGGGTTTCGGTTACATAATACTGCTTTACATCTGTAATACCTATATCTACATAATTTGTAGAATAGAACCATCCCCTCCAGAACCAGTCCAGGTCTACCGCCGAGGCATCTTCCATAGTGCGGAAAAAATCCTCAGGCGTAGGGTGTTTAAATTTCCAACGGTTAGCATACGTTTTAAATGCATGGTCAAAAAGGTCATGCCCCATTATTACTTCGCGCAATATGTTTAAGCCTGTAGCAGGTTTGGCATAAGCATTAGACCCAAACTGGTGGATCGACTCCGAGTTGGTCATTATAGGCTCCAGGAACTTTTGGTCGCCGCTCATATAAGGCACGATCTTAGCAGCAGGACCCCTCCTCGACGGATAGTCTTTCATATATTCCTGCTCTGTTAAGTATTCTAAAAAGGTATTAAGGCCTTCGTCCATCCACGTCCATTGCCTTTCGTCGCTGTTAACGATCATCGGGAAGAACGTATGCCCCACTTCATGAATTATTACACTGGTCATACCATATTTTATCTGGTCGCTTACATACCCATTTTCATCCGGGCGCCCATAGTTCCAGCATATCATAGGGTACTCCATACCCTGGTCTTCTGCCGAAATGGATATCGCTTTTGGGTAGGGGTAATCAAACGTGTATTTAGAGTATGTTTTAAGTGTATGTGCCACCACTTTTGTAGAGGTATCACCCCAAAGCGGGTTACTTTCCTTAGGATAAAGAGATATTGCCATAGCAGTTTTTGTAGCAAGCTGCACCGCCATAGCATCATAAATAAACTTCCGCGACGTAGAGAAACCAAAATCCCTAACGTTAGTTGCCTTAAATTTCCATGTCTTCTTTTTATCGCTAAATGCTTTTTCGGCAGCTTCGGCTTCTGCCTGGGTAACAACTACCACAGGTTTATCAAAAGTTTTAGTAGCCAGCTCGTAGCGCTTTAACTGCTCGGCCGTAAGTACGTCTTTCCTGTTTTGCAGGTCGCCGGTTGCTTCCATAATATGATCTGCAGGTACGGTTATGTTAACCTCAAAATCGCCAAAAGGCAACGCAAACTCACCAGATCCCCAAAACTGCATATTCTGCCAGCCTTCTACATCATTGTAAACAGCCATGCGCGGATAAAACTGCGCTATAACGTACAGGTTATTGTTGTCTTTATCGAAATGCTCGTAGCCGGATCGGCCGCCTATAACCCTGTAATTATTTATGTTGTACCACCATTTTATAGAAAAACTAACCGACTCCCCGTGCTTTAGCGGCTTAGGCAAATCAATACGCATCATGGTTTGGTTCACAGTATATTTAAGGGGTTTGCCGGCAGCATCTTTTACATATTCTAACTTAAAGCCACCTTCAAATTCGTCTTCCATGTACCTGCGTGCAAAACCATCTGCCTTATAAGCCGCATCCATTTTCTGGCTCTCTATGAGCTTAGAGGGCGACTTGGCATCATGCTGGTTCTGGTCGAGCTGCACCCATAAATAGTCTAAATTTTCGGGGGCGTTGTTATGGTAGGTAATTGTTTCTGTACCATAAATTTTTGTGTTTTTATCATCAAGCTCTATATCCATTTTATAGTCGGCCTGCTGCTGGTAGTAGGCAGGCCCCGGCGCTCCCGATGCTGTCCTGAACATATTAGGCGTAGCCAGAAGGTCGTACATCTGGCTAAACGGATTAATATCTGTATGGCCGGGCTCATGCTTTGGGGCCGGTGGCGGCGTTTGGGCCGTAGCCTGTAAAGCTGCTATAAACGCAAGTGTGTAATATATCTTTTTCATGCTAATTAAAATCTAAAGTACCCGAAGGCGTATCTTGTGTAAGCATCAGGCTTTTTTTAACGCCATTTACTTTCGTGTGTATAATGTTTTGCTGTTCGTTATGCGCTTCAAACAAAAAGGTATTGCTTACTTGTATGGTGTTTATCCTGGCATCTGCCGGAACGGTAAGATAGCAAATAAGTATATCATCTTCAGTCTCGCGGTCTAAAAATGCTACGGGTTTTGCAATGCCGTTCACCTTTATGTGTACCTTATCTGTAAAATATTTTTTAAGGTAATCATTAACTTCAGGAATTTCTTTTGTGGTGGTGAGGTACAGCTTTTTGCCGTATTTTTTAGACAACGCAGCATCAAGGTCGTCTATAAAAATGCGCGCAGTTATTTGCATCTCCTTTTTTCGGGGCGCATACTCTACCTGAAACACCGACACATAATATTTATGCGCAGCTGCAGACGTAAGCGTTACCGTCAATAGCAAAAGAAGTAGATACCCACCGGCCTTTTTCATAGTTCGCTAAAATACAAACATAATTGTTTTATTATCGATAGGAAAGTTAATAAAGAGTGGATTTAAATAAGAATGATAATAGTGTAATAATAGCAGTCCTTTTCATTACATCCAAGTGAAATTTAGGCATTAAACTTGTTGCGTTAAGCAAATTGTAAGGTAAAGCGTTATGAATTTTTGCTGTTTAAGCGCAGCAAGCCTGCCGGCACAGGCAGGTTCAAATGACTTAGCCGAAATTTATAATTTGTAGCATAAAACGTTAGAGCTTAAATTTTTGCTTCTTTTGTTTCAGGACAAAAGAAGAGATTCACCCATGAACCGCCCCACTCTTCCCATAACTCAGAATCAATTCTCCTTCAAACTCCAGCCATTCTGCCCAGCGTTTATCTACATCCACATCGGTGGCATATTTGCGGGCAAAGTTTAAAAAGGTGGTATAGTGTGTGGCCTCGCTCACCATTAGGTCGTAGTAAAATTTAGCCAGTTCTTTATCAGCTATGTTTTGGTACAGCACCCTGAAACGTTCGCAGCTCCTTGCCTCTATCATGGCCGCAAAGAGCAGTCGGTCTATAAAAGAGGTATTTCGGCTTGCGTCTTTCCTGGCAAACTTCATGAGCTGGCTTACATAATCGTCTTTTCGTTCCCTGCCCAATGTGTAGCCACGTTGCTTAATAATTTCTACAACCATATTAAAATGCTCCATTTCCTCAATGGCTATCTCTGCCATTTTCTGGATAAATTCTATATGCTCAGAGTTATTCGAGATTAAATACAGTGCATTAGCCGCAGCCTTTTGTTCGCACCAGGCATGATCGGTTAGTATTTCTTCCAGGTTAGATTCGGCTATATTAGCCCAGCGCGGGTCGGTTAAGAGTTTAAGTCCAAGCATAACGTATGAATTACGATGCCAAAAATAAGTAATTTAGGGATGCGGGCAAATGTGAGTTTACTCTAAAACAAATGTGAATAAATGTAAACCGCGTGTTCCTGCAAGGTTTTAAAAACCTTGTAAGTATTATCTGAAAATTCTAACAATAGAGCAGCTTGGATTTAACCAAATGAGATTTGAATTTACACCCTCGTGCCTAACTCTGTCAATACTTTTACAAAATCCTTTACGATCACTTCCCGTTTTTCAGATGCTCCATTTTTAGATATCCATTTACCGGCAACAATAGTTCCGGCAATATCACTCGCATCGGCCGTGTAAACAAAAGTGTTGCACAGGTTTTGCAGCGAAGCTGTAGCTGCGAGTGGCGATGTTGCTTTTAGCACAACCGCATCAAACGGCTGGCCTACGGCAAAGAAATGTTCGCTGGGTGCACCCATAGCCTTGCGCCCTGCCTGCCATGCCATTTTTAGGGCGTTAAAGCCACTGTTACCCAGCCCCGGGTTTACGAATGTAGTACGCTTATGCGAAATAAGGCGCTGCCCGTAATCTAATATTCTAAGTTCTTCGAGCGGGTTTAGCCCCACATGGCTATCAGTGCCAATGCTCCAATTGCCGTTGTTGTTTTTATAATCTTCAAAACGGAAAAGCCCGTCACCAAGGTTGCCCTCAGTACTTGGGCACAGCACCACGTTAGCACCACTTTGGGCAATGCCTTTTACCTCGCTGTCATCAAGATGGGTGGCGTGTACTAAGTGGTAATTATCATTAACACTGCAATTATCAAGCAGCCATTGTACGGGGCGTTTGCCATGAAAAGCAACGCAGTCTTCTATCTCTTTTAACTGTTCTGATACGTGAATATGGAATGGCCTGCTACCATTTAAAGCGTTACAAACGGCAACAACATCTTCCGGTTTTACGGCGCGCAGGGAGTGAATCCCAATGCCCACATTAGCATTATCATACGCCTTAGCAGCGGCATCACTGCTTTCAAGCAGCTTGTAATAATCTGCGATAGTATTACTAATAAATCTTTTTTGGCGCTCTACCGGTTCCTGTCCAAAACCGCCCTGCTGGTAAAACATAGGCACGAGTGTAATGCGTATTCCTGCTGTTTTTGCAGCAGCAATAAGCCGTACTCCCATTTCGGCGAGGTTAGCATAGGGCCTGCCGTCTTTATCGTGGTGCAGGTAATGAAACTCTGCCACGGCAGTATAACCGTGCCGGGCCATTTCGCTATAGAGTATGGTGGCAACCGCTTCCATCTGATCGGGCGAAAGGGTTAAAGCCAACCCGTACATTGCGTTGCGCCAACTCCAGAAATCATCGGCCAGTCCTGTATCGGTGTGCAACTCTGCAAGTCCCGCCATAGCGTACTGAAAGGCATGCGAATGTGCATTCTGGAAGCCCGGCAGTGCATAGCCATTTATAACTTCCCCTTCCGGTTTTTCGCTTTTGCTGATAGAATGTATATTGCCCGAAGGATCGAGGCTTACAACAGCATTGTCAATCCAGCCCTCCTCGGTAAGGAGGCCTTTAAATGTATAAGTAGTGCCAGTCATTACGCCTGTAAAGTTTTAATAAGTTGGGTAAAAACATTAATCAGCACTTCGCGAATCTGTGCCGCATTCTCTTCAGAATATTTAGTTTCAGTCGCATCCATATAATTGGTCTTTGCCATTTCTAACTGCATGGCATGGATGTTGTTTTTCGGTTTGCCAAAACTGCGCGTTATGTGCCCTCCCTTAAACGGATGGTTGTGTTCTGCCTTATAACTACCGGTTTGCAGAGCTGCCCACGCTGCATTTATAATATCTGCAGATGCCGATGTACCGTCGTTGTCGCCCAGAATAAGATCCGGGAACGCCTCTTTTTGTATTCCGGGAACTACTTTGCGAATAGAGTGTGCATCAAAAAGCAGGGCAGTGCCAAACTGCGTTTTGGTTTGTTCCAGCAGCTGCTCTATTTGTTCGTGGTAGGGTATGTAATATTTATGAATCCTCTCTGCTATTTCATGCTCATCCGGTTCACCGGTTTGGTAGAGCGGCTCGCCGTTAAAGTTGGTTAGCGGTACTAATCCTGTAATCACTCGCCCATCATTATACAGCGGCTTGCTTTCCGGGTCGCGGTTAAGGTCTATTACCCAGCGGCTGTAGTTTGCTTTTAGTACCGTAATGCCCATTGCAGGTGCAAAATCATACAGTTGGTCAATAAACCAGTCGGTATCATCTGACGTTTCTGCTTTTTCAGGATATAATCGCGAAGCAATTTCTGGTGGAAAAAACGTGCCGGAATGTGGAGAACTTAGTATGATGGGAACTTTTGGGGCTGTAGGCTGCGTAATGTGGAATATGTCCATAACGGGTTGGGTTTTTATCGAAACTATAACAAAGATACGTTTTGAAGATATATTTTTCAACCACAAATTGAAGTAAGTTCGATTTAAAACCTAATAAGAGTTGTCAATATAATTCAATTCCTAAGCCCTTTAATACCTAACCACGAAGAGCACAAAATTTTTCACTAAGAACACGAAGCGTTATCAATAAAGGCCTGTTCCAGGTTACAAAGACACAAAGCTTTGTGCCCTTCAATTCGAATTGGGATTGGAATCTTCGTGTGAAGATCAGCCTTATGAAATTCGTGGTAAAATTCCTTAGAGTTATAAGCGGGATCTATTTAAGAGTTAGAATAATTTAAAATAATATGTAATTCCACTATATAATTTGTGGTTAAATCAACAAACATCTATTTCTTCTGTGCTAAATACTCTTTGCTTTTTTGCACCAAATAATCAGTAAGTTCAAATTCTTTTTTAGGGTCGAGCAACGCATGGCTGGTATCGCCGGCGTCGGCAAAATTTAGGAACAACCCAATTTCGTCTTTCGGGATTTGCAGCAACTGTGTAAAAAAGTTATAGGTAAAGCGTTCTTTTACAACTTCAGGAAAAGGTTTGGCACCTTCTAACGAATATATTTCGCCCTTATCTTTTTTCTTATTTCGCTTTTTAAAGAACGTTTCATAAATGCGTACAAAATTAACACCCGTTAACTGGCTTCCCTGTACCTGTGTGGGCAATGCGCCATTTTGGTTTTTATCATATTTATGGTGCTCAATATTATATTTTATGCTTTCGTAGGATCCGGTCATACCCGAAGCAATTGCCTTAGTTTTAACCTTCTTACTGTCGCCTGCAAGGTCGCCGGTAAGCACCGTTGGTTTTATAACAACCTCATCGAGCACCGTTACGTCTATATTTAATTTAATGACTAAAGGGCCCTGCAAAAAGTGATTTTCAGTAATTACAAGATAGGCAGAGCGAAAATTTAATCCCGAAAAATAAAGGGTATCTGTAGCACGGGCATAAAGAGTGAATGCTCCGCGGCTATCGGTCACGGCGCTAATGCGCGAGGTGTTGTTTTTAACCGTAAGGTTATCTACCGCAAGAGAGTCGGCTACTACCATACCATGCAGTATTTGGCGTGGGTTTAATTTTTGGCTAAAACCGATGAAGGGCAGCAATAGCAAAAGCGCGAAAAATAGTAATCGTTGAGTCATAGTAAAGTTGGTTGTTACTGCAAATTACCACAAAATGCATTAGGAAGATGCATAACATTGAGGCTTAAAGCATTTATACTAACACAACGCTTAACAATTACTCTTTAGTGCCACTATCTTTAAGAATAACGTCGGGTTTAATACCGCCGCCTGCAAGCAATGTATTGTATTTTTTAGCAAGGTCTATAAGCAAAAGCCGGCCCAGTTCTTTATTATTATCCTTTAGGGCCGTAACAAAGGCAGCATCTTCTACCACATAAAACATAAACCCATGCACATATTCTTTGGGTATTTTAAGTTCGCTCTCAATTTGGTCTTCCACATAGATGCCGTCTATTTTTTGCATAGAAAATTCTTTCTTTTCAGTTTCCAGTGCCTTTCTAAGCATCTTCATACGCCCCGACAGAATATTTAATATTGCATCGAGGCTAAGCGTAAAACCACCATCAAGTTCTCCACCTGCAGCTTTTAAGCGCCTTTCTGCCGGGGTATACTGTATTTGCTTTGCGGGCACAAGCCCTAACGATTCCGGGTTTATGTGGCTTATAACAACTTCTTTTAGTTCTAACGATTTTGGTTTAACCTCCAGCACATAAGGCACTTCTTTAAACGAAAACTCGTTTACGGCAAACTCCCTAACCTCTGTTTTATCGCTGTAAAGCACAAGCTGGTCGCCAATTTTTGCATCGATAGTAAAAAAGCCCTTAGCATCTGATTTTGTCTCTGCTCCGGTAACCTTATTAATCACAAACACATTATCTACAATGTAGTCGCCTGCCGTGATCTTACCCTGCAGCGCCGTGCGTTCCTGGCTAAATACCGAAACACTAACAAGTAAAAATATACAGGCTAACCATTTCATTTATCAGCAATAAGTTTGTTGTACTTTTCGGCAAGCCCCATAAGTTTAAACTTTGCCAACTCGTTATTTTTAGTTTTTAATGCCGCCGCACATTCAGGATCTTCCACAGCATAGTACAAAAAGCCCTGCACATACTCTGTGGGTATTTTAAGGTCCTGTACAATTTGCTCCTCCGTGTAAATACCGTTTAGCTTTGCAATAGCAAATTCTTTATTCTCTGTTTCTAATGCCTTTTTAAGCATTTTAGTGCGCCCGCTTATGGCGTTTATAATAGCATCTGCCGAGACCGATACGCCCGACATCGTGCCTATGCCCATTTGCGGGTCGAGGTCGCTGGCTGTTTTAAGGCGTCTTTCTGCAGGGGTATATTGCTTTTGGTTCTTAGGTACCAACCCTAAAGATTCGGGCGTAATTTTATCAATTACCACCTCTTTAAGCTCATAAGCATTTATCGTAACCTCCATAACATAAGGCACCTCTGCAAACGCCATTGCATTAACCGCAAACTCGCGCACGGTAATGCCTGTGCCATAAACAGCAAGCATATCGCCCTCGCGGGCTGCAACAGTAAAGTTACCGGTAGCATCTGTTTTAGTCTCTGTACCTGTGGCCTTGTTAATTACAAACACGCCTGTTACGGCGCTCTCACCCGAAACGATCCTGCCCTGCAGCGGCTTGCGCTCCTGCGCAAATGTCGAAACGCCAATGCATAACAGTAAAAAAAGTAGCCTGTTCATTAATAGTATATTGTTGTTGCCCTGGTGTATGGCATTGTTGTAAAATCGCTGTAAATGTAAAAAATTACCGCACATTACATTAGCAAAAGGCACGCCAGTTTTTTCTTATTCTTTTTCTTACAGATCTATTTACTCTTTTATGAGTGCCGCATATTTTTCTGCCAGCTCTGTAATCCTGAATTTTGCAAGGCTTTCGTTCTTTGCATCCATGTGAGCCGCCACGTCTTTATCTTCTATTATAAAATAAAGGAAGCCATCTATGTGTTCTTCAGGAATTTTAAAGTTGTTGGTAATCTCGTTCTCTGTGCAAATATTGTGGATTTTTTCAAGCAGCATTTCACGCTTTTCCTGCGCGACAAGTTTTTTCATTCGTTTTGTCCTGCCGTTTATAGCATTAATAAGCGGGTCTAAAGGCATAGAACCAGCCAGCAGGCCAAGCAGCATAATGGGTTTAAAGTCTCCCGCTGTATATAACTTTCTTTCGGCAGGCGTGTATTGCTTTTGGTTTTTAGGTACTATACCCAGTTTTTCGGCAGTAATGTTTCCATCTACCACTACTTCTTCAAGCTCTACCGATGACGCCTCTACTTCGACCACATAAGGCGCCTCTACAAATGATCTTTCGCTTACTGCAAATTCGCGAATGGTAATCCGCGGACTATATATTACAAGCATATCGCCTGCTTTTGATGCTATGCTAAACTGGCCTGAAACATCGGTCCTGGTTTCTATGCCTGTTGCCTTGTTAATTACAAAAACATCGTTCACGCCGTTATCATCGGCAATTACTTTGCCCTGCAGCGGCTTTCGCTCCTGGCAAAAAGCGGTTGCAGTTATAAATAATACTATAGCGAGCAGCTTATTCATCTTTTATTGTTTCAAGGTATTTTAACCCAAGCTCGTTTAGCAACAGCTTTGCACCTCCGCTGTCATTTACGCTAATAAGATCTGCAAGGCGCTTATTTTCTGCTGCATAATACAGGAACCCTTTTGCATACTCCTGGGGTACGCCGCACTCTGTAGTTATTTCATCTTCAGTGTAAATTTTCCTGATATTCTGAATTAAAACGTCTTTTTCGGCATACTTGGCGGCAAGTTTAAGCGCATACAAATTACCACTTAGTGCGTTTATAACATACTCCACGCCAAACCCCGGTGCGGCAGCGGCTGCATAACGCTTTGCCCTACGTTCAGCAGCCGTTGGAAATTTATAATTTTTTGGCACCAGCCCTAACGACTGGCTTGTTACTTTAGCCTCTACCACTACCTCTTCAAGCTCGGTACCCTTCACATCTACCTCTACCACATAGGGCAACTCTGTAAACGATTTTTCGCTTATCGCAAAATCGCGTGCTTCTACCGTATTGCTGTAAACAGCAATTTTGTCGCCGGGCTTAGCAGGTATGCTAAAGCCACCAATGGCATCGGTCTTTACCTCTGCGCCGGTGGCTTTATTAATAACAAAAATATTGCTTATACCCACATTGCCTGTAACTACCTTACCGGATAGCGGCTTGCGCTCCTGGCAAAAAGTAGTTGCATAAACCAGTAGTATAAAGAGCCATTTATTCATGCATAAATTATTCGTTCAACAGCGCGATGTATTTTTCGGCAAGGCCGGCAAGTAAAAACCTAGCCATATTTTCGTTTTTAGATTTTATGGCATTGGCAAAATATTTATTCTCTACAATATAAAACACAAAACCCTGCACATAATCCAGCGGAATTTTAAACTGCTTTACCAAATCTTCCTCAGTATAAATATAATTAATTTTTTGCATCAGGTCTTCCTTTTTTTCAATCTCTGCCGCTTTTTGCAGCATCGCTGTACGCCCGGAAAACATATTTATTATAGGGTCTATGCCCAGGGGGTTCATTTTAAAGGAAGATGCCGTAGCCAGTTTGCGCTCGGCAGGCGTGTATTGTTTTTGGTTGCCCGGCACCAGCCCAAGCGATACAGCATTAATGTGGCTGTAATCTATAATTACAAGTTCGTCCAGCTCGTGGTTTCGGGTGGCAAGAGGGACAAACATAAGGTTATCGCAAAAATCAGCTTCCTGTACCGGCACATCGCGCGCCTCAAATTGCAGGGCGCTAAAAATAAGGGTATCGTTAGCTTTTGCATTTATGGTAAAATAACCTCCACGGGTTGTGGTAACAGATGTTTCTGCACATTTATTGATAACGTAAATACCTTCGAGCGAATCAAAGTCAGATGTAACTTTACCATGAAGCGGCATGCGCTCCTGGGCAGAGAGCCCGGCAGAAATAAAAATAAGCAATAGTAATACGCTTTGTTTCAAAACAACTTGGGTTTGATGATTGATGATTATAATAGAGATGAAGCACCAACATTTTTACCGCCGCATAAAAATCTTTGTAACTTTACCTTTTCTTACACTTACTTAAACGAATGAAAAAACTTATTATTGCAAGCACATCCACTTTGCACGGCGGCGAATATCTTGACTATCTTACCCCTGCGTTGCAGGAGCATTTTGCAGGGTGCCGCACACTGGTATTTATACCCTTTGCAAGGCCGGGGGGCATAAGCCACGACGACTATACAAAAAAGGCGGCAGCCTACTTTGCAAAATTAAACATTACCGTAAAAGGATTGCACGAATATGACGATGCCGCCCAGGCGTTAACCGACGCTGAAGCTGTGTTTACCGGGGGTGGCAACACTTTTGTACTTGTTTCGCAATTATATAAAACGGGGGCTATGATTGCATCAGAGCAGGCCATAAAGACCGGGACGCCCTACCTGGGGTGCAGTGCGGGCAGCAATATTTGCGGCCTTACCATGCAAACCACTAACGATATGCCTATAGTATACCCGCCCAGTTTTAAAACACTTGGCGCGATACCTTTTAATCTTAACCCACATTATTTAGACCCCGTTGCCGGATCGCAACACATGGGCGAAACACGAGAAACCCGCATTAAGGAGTTTCATGCATTTAACACCCCGCCGGTGCTTGGCCTGCGCGAAGGCAGCTGGTTGCAGGTAAACGGCAGGCAAATAATATTAAAAGGTAATTTACAGGCACGATTATTTAAACAGGGTAAGGAACCGGAAGAACTTGAGGCGGGGAGTGATTTGAGTGATTTGAAGTAAACATTCGCCCTTAAAAACAAACAACAATGGCAAAGAAACTTGATAAAATACTGGTAGTAGATATAGAAGCTACCTGTTGGGATGGCCCTAACCCCGAGGGGATGGAAAATGATATTATAGAAATAGGCATCGCATTGCTTGATGTGCAAACCGGAGAAATCAGCGATAATCGCGGTATTATAGTATTACCCGAAAGATCTACAGTTAGCGCGTTTTGTACTGAATTGACAACTATAACACCCGAAATGGTGGCAGCGGAAGGCATTACTTTTAAGGAGGCGTGCAATATCCTTAAAAAGGAATACCTGTCGCAAAGCCGTGCGTGGGCGAGCTTTGGTGCCTACGACCAAAAGCAGTTTCAGCGACAGTGCACAGCATTGGGTGTAGGATATCCATTTGGGCCATCGCACATTAATGTAAAAACGCTATTTGCCTTAAAGCATCAGTTAAACCATGAAGAGGGTATGGCTGGAGCGTTGTCGTTATTGCAAATTCCGCTGGAAGGCACGCACCACAGAGGAGTTGACGATGCTAAGAATATTGCGAAAGTATTGAATAAGATATTGCGGGATTGATAGAACATTCGCAAAATAGCTCCGGAGGAGCGGCATGTTATTAGAAAATAAATTATAAAATATATTGAGCTTGGGAGAAGCGGCATGTAATTTTACGTCCGACTTTTCCCAAGCTTTGTTTTTAAAGCGTTTTCCGCATCATTATATCGGTTTGCTCGTCTTCGCCCATTTTAAAAATGTGCTTATCAAAAGCTACAAAACCATTCTTTTCATAGAACTTTATAGCTCGTGGATTCTCTTCCCACACCCCTAACCAAATAGATTGCTTGTGCTCAGCATTGGCAATTTCCAGGGCTTTTTCATATAAAATCTGCCCAACTTTCTTACCATGAAATGCACTTAACACATAAATACGTTCAATCTCAAGGGAATATTCATCCTGAAGTTCTGTTTGTGCATTGCCTTCGTTTACTTTTAAATAGCCAATAGCCCCGCTATCTTCCCATGCAATAAAAAAGTGGGAGCCGGGATTATGTAGTTCTCCCATGATTTTTTCTACAGTAAAATTTTCATCAAGATATTTTTTCATATCCTCTTCTGTATTGCTTGGCGCAAATGTTTCAAAAAAGGTTTGCCTGCCTATAGTCTGCAATGTCGCTACATCTTTAATCGAGGCACTGCTTATTGTAATTCCTTCCATTTCAAAAATTTTTAAATCTGTAAATGATTCGTCAAATTTACTGATAAGATTTTAAACGCGTAAGCTTATCTATGCTTGTAGGTTAATCGAAGGTTAATGAGCCCAATTCAAATATTTAAGCCAAGAAGTTACGCTACTTTTGGAATATTGGCTGAGCTAGCAAGAAGGCTTTAGCCCAGAAGCGTATATATGAATATTAAAGAATATGTGGGAAGAAGATTTAAATTTAGTCCGAACCGGTTACGATACTTTAAATGGTAAGACTTTAAAAAAACAGAATGGATATAAAACAAAAAAACCTCCCAAAATAGGGAGGTTTCTGTTGGTCCACAAGGACTCGAACCTTGAACGACTGCACCAAAAACAGTAGTGTTACCATTACACCATAGACCAATAGTGCTTTATTGCGAGTGCAAATGTAACACATATTTTAAATTACACAAACTTTCAAATAAAAAATTTTAAAAAAAATATTAACCCGTTGCAGGAATCATTTAAACCATTTTCTTTGTACGACAATAACACCCTGCTTATCAATATGAACCAGACTTCTTTTAAAAAATGGAATACCATAACCGGATGGTGCCTCTTTGCCATCGCCTTTGTGGTATTTACCCTAACGGTAGAACCTTCCCTTAGTTTTTGGGATTGCGGCGAGTACATTTCCACCTCGGCAAAGCTCCAGGTAGGCCACCCGCCGGGCGCACCTTTTTTCCAGATGGCGGGCGCATTCTTTTCGTTATTTGCCACAAGCCCTCAAAACGTTGCCTTTATGGTTAACATGCTTTCTGTTTCTTCGAGCGCGCTTACCATATTGTTCATGTTCTGGTCGCTTACCATACTGCTTAAAAACCTCGTAACCGGCTTTACGGATTTTACTAAAGAAAATGCCGTTATGATTCTTGGCGCATCGGCAGTGGGTTCGCTGGCATTTTTATTTTCCGACAGCTTTTGGTTTAACGCCACCGAGGCCGAGGTATATGCCATGGCATCGTTATTTATATCATTGTTATTATGGGCGGGCCTGCGCTGGGGCGAAGAAATGCACACCCCGCGTGGCAATAAATGGCTGCTTATTATATCGTTGCTTATAGGCTTATCTTTTGGGGTGCACTTTATGGCATTGCTTACCATACCATCTATAGGGCTTATTTACTTTTTTAAAAACTACAAGACCGTAACGGTTAAGAACTTTATAATAGCCAATATTGTAATGATATTGGTGCTGTTCTTTGTATTCGGCTTCCTGTTGCCATATACACTGGCGCTTTTTGGCAAGACCGAGATTTTTATGGTTAACACTTTTGGGCTGCCGTTTAACTCGGGCACCATTTCAGTCTTTTTATGTATCGCAGCCTTCTTTTACTTTGGCCTTAGCTACACAAAAAAGAAAAACCTCCCCTTTTACAATACGCTCCTGCTATGTGTATTGTTCGTACTGATAGGCTTTAGCACATGGCTTATGCTGCCCATCAGGGCTAATGCCAATGTGGTTATTAACGAGAACAAACCCGGCGATGCCGCCGATGTACTTGCATACTACAACCGTGAGCAGTACCCCCAGCAGCGCACCTTTTATGGCCCAATGTATACAGAGGGTTATGCGGGCCTTGACCGCGATACGCCTTTTGAAGACTCTAAACCTAACTACGAGCGCAACCTTACTACCGGCAAGTATGACATTGTAAACAACTACCACAATGCCAAACAAAACAGCGACGAAAGGCAAAGCGGTTTCCTGCCAAGAATGGGCAGCGAGAAACATGCCGTTAACTATATGGCTTTTGAGGGTGTGCCAAAATTTAGGCTCGACCCTAATTACGATTTTAGCGAAGACCTTGCCCGTTATGGTGTCGACCTTAATACCATTAGCGAAGAGCAGGCTGCGGCTGCGATAGCCCAGGCACGCGGACAACTGGAAAAAGCCATAGACGATTTTAAGGCATCTTATGCACAGGGCGAAATAGGCAATGAAGAGTATGATAAATTTTTAAGGTCGTACAAAGATTACCTGATTATAGAGAAACCCACGTTTGCACAGAATATGAGCTTTATGTTCGAGTTCCAGTTTGGGTACATGTACTGGCGTTACCTTATGTGGAATTTTACAGGCCGCCAAAATGACGAGCAGGGAAAATACACTAACGTAAACGGCAACTGGATAAGCGGCATTACATTTATAGACGAAATGCGCCTTGGCCCACAGGACAAGCTTAGCCCCGATATGCAAAGCAACAAGGCACGCAATACTTACTTTTTCCTTCCGTTTTTACTTGGGGTTATTGGCATGATATACCACGCCCGTAAAGACCTTAAGAGTTTTTATGTGCTGCTGGCACTATTCCTGTTTACGGGTATTGCATTAAAGATATTTCTTAACGAGAGCCCGTTTGAGGTGCGCGAGCGCGATTATGCACTGGTAGGCTCATTTTACGTTTTTGCCATGTGGATAGCCTTTGGGGTATTTGCTATTTACGATGGATTAAAAAAATACGTTAAGCCTAAAGTTGCAGGCCCTATTGTACTTGCTGTAACATTACTCGCTGCACCGGCACTCATGGCTAAAGAAAACTGGGACGACCACGACCGCAGCGACCGCTACACGGCAATTGCCATGGCAAAAGCTTACCTTGATTCCTGCGAGCCCAATGCTATACTATTTACAATAGGCGATAACGACACCTTCCCGCTATGGTATGCCCAGGAAATTGAAGGCTACCGTACAGATGTGCGCATTGTATGCTCTACCCTCTTGCCTACCGACTGGTACATAGACCAGATGAAACTGCAAGCGTACAAATCTGAACCGTTGCCCATATCATTTACCCACAAGCAGTATGTAGATGGTACCCGCGATTTTATATTGTATGACCCCCGTACCGATGAGCGCATCCCCATTAACGATTTCATGAAATTTGTAAAGACAGATGACCCACGGGCAATGGTAGAACTTAGGAGTGGCCAAATGGCAAACGTGTACCCATCAAATAAAATTCGCATCCCCGTAGATAAGGCAGCCGTTATTCAAAACAAAACGGTATCACCACAACGCTACGACTCTATTGCTGAGTATATAGATATCGATTTACCTAAGAGCGCCATTTACAAGCATAACCTTATTATGCTGGATATTGTTAAGAACAACAACTGGAAACGCCCTATATATTTCTCTGGAGGCAGTTTTGATGATGAGAATTACCTGTGGATGAAAGACTACCTTCAGCTGGAAGGGCTGGTATTGAAACTGGTACCGGTAAAAACTCCGTTAGGCAAAGACGACAGCGCACTCGATATGGGCTATATAGATACCGATAGTATGTACAACATTGTCATGAAATGGGACTGGGGCAACAGCGGTGGTAACATATACCACGATCCGCAAACCCGCATAAACGGTATAAGCTATCGTACTAACCTTGCACGCTTAATGAATGCGCTGATTTTAGAAAATAAATTGGACAAAGCCCGTAAAGTAATAGACCTTGCCATGAAAAACATGCCGGTAGAGCCTTTTGGCTTTTACACCATTGTAGAGCCTTTTGCAGGGGGCTACTATCAGGTGGGCGATAAAAAGGCAGCACGCGATTTACTAAGGCAACTTATTGCCAAGTACCGCGGCAGCTTAACGTACTATAAATCGCAATCTATAAGCGACCAGAATGATTCGTACAGGGACATAGTGGGCGAAATAGAACGCTACAGGAGCCTGCTGCTTGTTATGCAGGAAAACGGCGACATCGAGTTTTACAACCAGTCCAAACCTGCGTTTAACACCTGCAACGGTTGGTTTAAGCAGTTTAAGAGGGAGAACGAGTAGTATTCTATATTTACCACAAAGGGCACGAGCGTTTTCACAAGGGACACGAAGCTAATCCCATTTGTTGTTCAAAGGCAACAATCCTGACAGGATTGAAGGACACAACGCTTTGTGCTCTTTAACTGGACAATCTTTATTTATACCGCCTTGTGCCCTCTGTGAAAACCCTCGTGCCCTTTGTGGTAAAATTTATAGATTTAAAAAACCTGAACAATAATCAGCACAATACTTCTTTAAAAACATAAAACACATACTATAAAAGCGGTAATTGCTAAAAGCAGTGCCGCTTTTTCGTTTTTGTTCTTTTTAAAGCCCCTTTAGATTTTACCCATTGGCAAAAAAATAGTTTCTTTGCAAAACAATTAAATTCAGGAACAATTCATTATACATGATAACATTCAATTACAAAAAATGGAATACCATCCTCGGGTGGGCCGTTTTTGCCATTGCACTTCTTGTTTACTCGCTTACTGTAGAGCCCACGCTTAGCTTTTGGGACTGTGGCGAGTACATACCCACCGCCGCAAAACTGGAGGTAGGCCACCCGCCGGGAGCACCACTCTATCAAATGATGGGTGCTTTTTTTGCCATGTTTGCTACAAGCCCCGACAAAATAGCCCTCATGGTAAACATGATGTCGGTATTTTCGAGTGCCTTTACCATACTTTTCATGTTCTGGTCGTCTACGATCGTTATGAAAAACTTGATCGCAAAATTTTCTGAGGTTAATACAAACAACGCTGTAGCTGTACTTGGCGCATCTGCAGTAGGCAGCCTTGCCTATACGTTTTCAGACAGTTTCTGGTTTAACGCTGTAGAAGCCGAGGTTTATGCCATGGCATCGCTGTTCATTGCCTTGCTGCTTTGGCTGGGCCTTCGCTGGGAGCAGGAAATGCACACGCCACGCGGCAACAAGTGGCTGCTTATCATATCGTTGGTAATAGGTTTGTCGTTTGGTGTACACTTTATGGCATTACTGGCATTGCCGTCTATAGGCTTTATTTATTTCTTTAAAAATTACAAGACCGTAACCGTTAAAAACTTCATTATTGCTAATGTTGTTATTGTAGCTATACTACTGTTTATCTTTAAGTTCCTGTTGCCATACACCATGGCACTTTTCCGTATTGCAGAGATATTTATGGTAAACACCATTGGGCTGCCGTTTAACTCGGGTACCATTTTTGTTTTCCTTGCTATTATCGCATTCTTTTATTTTGGGCTTCGCTATACCCGCAAAAAAGAATTACCGTTATACAACACCATTTTACTGGTTACGCTGTTTATCCTTATAGGTTTTTCTACCTGGATAATGTTGCCTATTCGTGCTAATGCTAATGTGGTTATTAACGAGAATAAACCCAGCGATGCTGCCGAGGTTCTTGCCTACTACAACAGGGAGCAATATGGTGAACAAAAGCTTTTTTACGGCCCTATGTACAGCGATACCTACAGCGGCCTGGACCCTGAACACCCGTATGAAGACGAAAAGCCCAACTACCAGAGGGACTATAAAACAGGCAAATATGTAGTTGTAAACAACTATAAGAATGCCAAACAAAATACCGACGACCGCCAAAAAGGCTTTATGCCGAGGATGTGGAGCGCAGACCACGCTGCAAACTACATGAGGTTTACAAAACCTTTAGCCTTTAGGCTTGACCCTGCATACGATTTTACCGACGACCTTGCCCGTATGGGACTGCCTATAGACAAGATGACCGAGGAAGATTTAGGCAGGGCATCTGCTGAAGCAAGGGATAACATTCAGACCAACATTAACGAGTTTAAACAGTCTTATGCTACCGGCCAGCTGGATCTTGATGATTACAACAAGTTTCTTAACAGCTACAGCCGTTACCTGATTATAGAGAAACCATCTTTTGGTGATAACATGCAGTACATGGTAGAGTTTCAGTTTGGCTACATGTATGGCCGTTACCTGATGTGGAATTTCGCCGGAAGGCAAAATGACAACCAGGGACGCTATGATAACCTTGATGGTAACTGGCTAAGCGGCATTAAATTTATAGACGAAATGAGGCTGGGCTCTCAGGATAACCTGTCGCCGGACCAACTGAATAATAAAGGCAGGAATTTATATTTCTTCCTTCCGTTCCTGCTTGGTTTGCTTGGGCTTATTTACCATGCCAAAAAAGACCCTAAAAGCTTTTATGTGCTTTTAACGCTCTTCCTGTTTACAGGTATTGCACTTAAAATATACCTTAACGAACGACCGTTTGAACCCCGCGAAAGGGATTATGCCCTTGTAGGCTCGTTTTACGTTTTTGCTATGTGGATAGGTATTGGTGTGTATGCCATTTACGACGGGCTTAAAGATTATCTTAACGCTAAAATTGCAGGCCCTGTGGTTATTGCAGTTGCCCTGCTTGCTGCACCGGTACTTATGGCAGCCCAAAACTGGGACGACCATGACCGTAGCGACCGTTATACAGCATTGGCTATGGCCAAAGCCTATTTATCGTCTTGCGATAAAAACGCGATATTATATACCATTGGCGATAATGATACCTTCCCGTTATGGTATGCACAGGAGGTTGAAGGCTACCGTACCGATGTGCGTATTGTGAACACCAGCCTGTTTATGACCGACTGGTATATTGATCAGATGAAAGCCAAAGCTTATGAAAGTGAGCCAATGCCTATAAGCTTTACCCACGAACAATACCAACAGGGTACACGCGATTATATGCTGCATGTGCCGGGTACAGAGGCGCGTTGGGATCTTGCCGACCTGCTTAAATTTATAGGATCTGAAGACCCAAGGGCTAAGAAAGAGCTTAACAACGGGCATTTTGTAAACTTTTACCCTACTAATAAAGTGAGGGTTAAAGTTAACAGGGATGCAGTTATTAAAAGCAAACTCGTTGCCCCTAACCTTTATGACTCTATTGTGCCATATATTGATATTGATATTAAAGGTGATGCGTTATACAAAAATCGCCTAATGATGCTGGATATATTGCAAAACAACAACTGGGAGAGGCCAATTTACTTTACCGGAGGCAGTTTTGGCGATGACGATTACCTGTGGATGAAAGACTACCTGCAGCTTGACGGTATGGTGTACAAACTCGTTCCTATAAAAACGGCTATACCTAAGGATGGCAGCCCGCTTGACATGGGAAGGATTGACACTAAAAAAATGTATGATATTGTTACTAAATGGGACTGGGGTAACAGCGAAAGCCCGAACATTTATCATGACCCGGAAACGCGCAAAAACAGTATTAGTTACCGCACTAACCTTGCCCGCCTTACAGAGGCACTGATTAATGAAGGCGACAAAGTAAGGGCTAAACAAATTATAGACCTGGCAATGACAAAAATGCCGGTAGATTACTTTGGCTACTACACATTGTTAGAGCCGTTTGCAGCCGGTTATTATGAGCTTGGCGAGAAAGAAAAAGCAAGGCAGCTTTTAGGCCAGCTTATTAAAAAGTACCAGAAAGAACTTACTTATTTTAGTGGTTTATCTCTGAATGGGCAAACTAACATAAGGATTGATATTATTACAGATATTGAGCGTTACCGCAGCCTGTTGCTAATTATGAAGGAGAACAACGACATGGACTCTTATAACAAGGCCCGCAAAGAATTTAACGCCTATAATGATAAATTTGGGAGGTATAAGCGCGAGGCGGAGTAGTTTACTAAACGATATTTATTTAACTTTGAGATGCAGCTTTACGGCTGCATCTCTTGTTTATAATTGCTTTATACGTTGAGCAAACTTATTACACTTACAGGAGAATGGATGTCTCGCAAAGGCGGGATAAATATGTTCAGGGTCGGGCTGCTGATAAGCCGCAAAGCTTTGCGGCTTATCAGCAGCTATGATGGATAATAATTTTAAGGATACAGCTTCGCGCCTTAGACAAAAAATATTTAACTATTTCTATTTAAACAGTACCTGGAAACATCTATATATAACACTGCCAAGATATAAAGAAGCGTAAAATGAAACTGTACTGGGTAAAGACACATATGCTTATAAAAAAGCTGTTTAGCGGTTTTGTTTGGGATATTCCCGGCAGGGCCAAGACCGTGTACCTTACTTTTGATGATGGCCCAATACCCCAGGCAACCCCTTGGGTACTCGGCATTTTAAAAGAACATAACATAAAAGCCACCTTTTTTTGCATAGGCGATAATATACAAAAGCACCCGGATACCTTCCGGCAGGTTATTGCCGCCGGACATACCATAGGCAACCATACCTTTAACCACCTAAACGGATGGAATACTGATAATGAAATGTACGCATCTAATTTTGAAAAGTGCGAGGGCATTATACAGGAAAAATATAGCAACAGGGCAAAATTATTTCGCCCGCCGTATGGCAAGATAAAAAGCGCACAGGCGAAAGCGTTAAGGCAGCGAGGCTATAAGATAATTATGTGGGATGTGTTAAGTGCAGATTTCGACCAAACCATTACGCCGGAACAGTGCCTGCAAAATGTAATTAATAATGTAGCCAATGGCAGCATTATAATATTTCACGACAGCATAAAAGCATCTGCAAATTTAAGGTACGCGCTGCCGAGAGCGATAGAATACTTAAAGCAAAACAACTATGAGTTTGGGGTAATAACCTAAATTTGCTCGTGCACAAGGCCAATAATTGTATTGGCATCCAGCTCGCCGGATTGCCTCCATACCATTTGCCCGTCTTTATAGATCATTAGCGTAGGCAGGCCTTTTATCCTTAAGGCTTCGGCAAGTTCCTGGTTTTTATCAACGTCTATTTTTATAACTTTAGCCTTATCGCCAAGCGCAGCAGCAACATCCCTTATTACGGGGTGCATTGATACTGATGGCTCATTCCACTCTGTATAAAAATCTATTAACACCGGAACATGTGAGCTTATTAGTTCTCCGAATTTTGACATAAAATGGTAATTTAACTATCTATAAAACCCTTTATTACGGTAAATTTCATACAAATATAGCATTTTTAAGATATGGTGCTATGTTTTAACCTTTTTTTAGTGTGATTACAGTAATCTCCGGCCATATCCCTGTCCTGCCGGCGTAGCCATGAAAGCCAAAACCGCGGTTTACATATACATAGCGCTGCGCGTTGTTGTACAGTCCTGCCCATTGCTTGTACACATATTGTACAGGACTCCACTTAAGAAAACCAGGAATTTCTATACCAAACTGCATACCGTGTGTGTGCCCGCTAAGTGTAAGATGATAGTTATTAGGATGGTGTTGTACCTCATACTCCCAGTGCGAAGGGTCGTGGCTCATGAGTATTTTAAAATCGTCCTTGTGTACGCCGGCAGATGCCTTAATAAGGTCTCCTGCCTTTTTAAAGTTATGCCCCCAGTTCTCTACACCAATAAGCGCAATGTGCTGGCTGCCCTTTTGTATCTTAATATTTTCGTTAAGCATTAGCTTAAAGTTAATCTGGCGGTGCAGGTCTTTAATGGCTGCAAAATTATCGTCTTTAGCTTTTGGCGAAGGCCAGTCTACATACTCGCCATAATCATGGTTTCCTAAAACAGAATATTTACCCATAGGCGGGTTCTCTATACGTTTAAAAGCATCGATCCACGGGTGTAGCTCTGTAGCATGTGTATTTACAATATCGCCGGTAAAGAGTATAATGTCAGACTTTTGCTCATTAATAAGATCGATGGCATAGTTTATTTTTTCTTCATTATCAAGACTGCCACTATGTACATCTGATATTTGAGTGATTGTCATTCCGTCAAAATTATCAGGAAGGTCAGGATAGGTAATCGTTTGTTTGCGCACTTTAAAGTTGTACTTACCTACAGTCATGCCATACAGCAGCGAGAAGAACGGAACCGCTGCCAGCGCCAGTGCCGTTAAGCTTACAAACCTGCGCCGGTCCTGCAAAAAAGGCTGTTTTGTATCGCCCAGGAACATCCGAATAAGTCCGCCAAAAAACCTCATAATGTCTTCGCCCAGCATTACCAGGGTAATTATAAGCTTTGGCAAAAAGGTAATAAGCAGCAGGCCCATTGCAAAAAGGCTCTGCTTGTTCTGGCCCTGTCGCCTGTCGAAGTGCATGAAGGTATAAACAATATATGCTATTATAAGCAGCGATATAACAACGTAAACCCATGGTGCCCACCGGGATTTAGTAGCTGCCCTTACGGCCTGAAACGTATATACCTCTGCAAGGATGGCCACTACGCCGGTAATTATGAGAATGAGCGGTAAGAAAGGACGCATTAAATGTAGTTTTGTTAGTTTCAAGTCAGCATAAAACATGCCATAAAGCAAGTGTAAAAATTTTAGTACACTTTGTCAGGTTCGGCATACCGTTCGCGGTGCTTTAAGCCCCATTCACGCAGTTCTTTTATTACCCTGTCGAGCGAGTGGCCATACTCTGTAATAGAATATTCTACATAAACGGGTACAGAGTCGTGCACGGTTCGTTTTACAAGCCCGTTTACCTCCAGGTCGCGCAATTCTTTAGAGAGCATCCTGTCGGTTATTTTAGGTATTTCCCGTGCCATTTCGCCAAATCGTTTGTTTCCAAACATAAGCGATATAAGTATAGGTATCTTCCATTTCCCGTTTAAAACATCGAGGGCATCGCGCACCGGCCTTATCATGCCCAGGCAGGTGGTAAAATCAGTATGAGATATGTCTTTCATAGTTATGTAGTAGTTGGCGCACTATACCGCAGTATTGTACTTACTGTTGTATAGCAAAAGTACTACATAAATGAATTAACTGGTTAAATTACCCTCTTATATTTAGCACTACTCTATAATACTTTTAGCACTTTGCAGCACCGTTAGCCTTTATCTTGTTAGTTACAAACAAATAACAATATGAAAGCAATTATTTTACTGGCTACACTTAAAAAGGGTGGGCAATCTAACACTGAAGTGCTTTGCGATTTTTTTAGCGAATATTTAAAAAAGCACAACGCCGAAGCAGAGATTATTAAACTGGTAGATTACAATATACTGCCCGGCACCTACCTCGATATGGGCAAGGGCGACGCATGGCCTGCACTATTTGAAAAGATAAAACAGGCTGATATTTTAATTTTTGCCACGCCGGTTTGGTGGGGAACGCACTCCTCTCAAATGCAGCAGGTGTTTGAAAGGCTGGACGAAGTGCAGGACGAAATCAGGGAAGGTAAAGAGTCTCAGCTGGCAGGAAAAACAGGCGGCATTATTGTAACAGGAGATATGGATGGGGCGCAGCATATTATAGGTAACATTGCAAACTTTTATAATGCACTGGGCATACTGCTGCCGCCGCAAACTACGCTAACCGTGTTGTGGGATGGGCATGCAAAAGGCGAAGAACGGCCGCGCGGGGAACTGATGGCGTATTATGATGAAGAATATGCCGAAGACGCCGAAACCATGGCAGTAAACCTCGTTAAGTATGCAGGGATGTAACCACGCAGAATATGCACAGATATTTCATACAAAAAAATCAAAATTTATTTGGCTGCATTAAAATAATGATTACATTAGCCAAATAACAAGTACACGATAATGAACACGACAGTATTTTTTAACACCTATTTTTATTTCTTCTGGAAAGAGGATAGGGGTTGTATTGTTGTATAAGAACTTAAAAAGAAATAAAACAATAGATATAATCCCGATGTAAGTCGGGATTTTTTTTTTGCTCAAAATTCATGGAAACAAAAATAGCAATACAGGGTATAAAAGGGTCGTTTCATCATCAGGTGGCAGGCGAATATTTTGGCACAGATACAATTCTGGAAGAGTGCATGTCGTTTCCTATACTGGTGCAAAGCCTGCTGCAAAGCCGCACAGGGCTTGGTATCATGGCACTCGAAAATTCTATAGCCGGATCTATAATTCCTAATTATGCACTTATAGACCATAACAACCTGCACATTATAGGCGAGCATTACCTAAACATACATATGAACCTTATGGCGCTCGAAGGGCAAGCCATAGCCGATTTAACAGAGGTACACTCCCACCCTATGGCGCTGCTGCAGTGCAGTGATTTCTTTGCAAAATATCCGCACATAAAACTGGTTGAAAGCGTAGACACCGCCGAAACTGCCCAGCGCATACACAATAGTAAAATAAAAGGCATGGGTGCTGTGGGCAGTCCCATTGCGGCAAAAATGTTCGGCTTGCCGATACTTGCAGCGGGCATACACAACATAAAGAATAATCAAACCCGGTTTGTTATCCTTAAAACAGCAAACAAGGCCATCCCAAAGGAAGAGATTAATAAGGCATCTATAAAATTTGAGCTTGATGATACTCCCGGCAGCCTGGCAACATTGCTAAATGTAATGAACAACTGCAAGCTTAACCTTACCAAGATACAGAGCATGCCCATTGCCGAAACGCCTTTTAAGTATTCGTTTTTTGTAGATGTAACATTCGAGAAATACAAGCATTACGAAAAGGCAAAAGCAATTATAGAATTAATGACAACCCACTTTAAAGTACTGGGCGAATATAAAAAAGGAAACGCATGATAGCACCCGCACAAAGGCTTGAGGAAGTAAAGGAATATTACTTTTCGGCAAAATTAAGGGAAGTACGCCAAATGGTAGCCGAGGGCAAAAAGGTAATCAACATGGGTATTGGCAGCCCCGACATGCCCCCATCTGAAGCAGTGATAAATGCCATTGGCGCATCCCTGCACGACGCTAAAGCCCATGAATACCAAAGTTATCAGGGATTGCCGGAACTTCGCGAAGCTATCGCAGCGTTTTACAGTACATACTTTGGCGTAAGCCTTAACCCGGCCAACGAAATATTGCCACTAATGGGAAGTAAAGAAGGGATCATGCACATATCTATGGCTTTTTTAAACGAAGGCGATAAGGTACTGATACCTAACCCCGGCTACCCTACGTATACATCGGCCACAAAACTGGTGGGTGCAGAGCCGGTGTTCTATAACTTATCTGCCGATACTAACTGGGAACCCGATTTTGAGGCTTTGGAAGCATCAGACCTCTCATCGGTAAAAATAATGTGGGTTAACTATCCGCACATGCCTACGGGTGCTAAAGGCAGCAGGGAAATGTTTAAAAAATTAGTGGCATTTGCTACAAAACACAACATACTTTTAGTTAACGACAACCCTTACAGCTTTGTGCTTAATGATGAACAGTTATCTGTTTTCCAGATCGAGGGAGCAAAAGATGTGGCACTGGAGCTTAACTCGCTTAGCAAAACGTTTAATATGGCTGGATGGCGTGTAGGCATGGTAAGCGGCAGTGCAGCCTTGATAGATGCGGTATTAAAAGTAAAAAGCAATATGGACAGCGGTATGTTTTACGGCATACAAAAAGGTGCTATTGCAGCTTTGCAAAGTGGACCGGACTGGTTTGCAGTTCTGAACGCTGTGTATACAAAAAGGCGCGCCCTTATTTTTACACTGGCCGATTTACTTGGCTGTACTTACAACCGTAACACGGCAGGGCTTTTTGTATGGGCAAAATTACCGGAAGGTATACAAGATGCCGAAAAATATGTAGACAATATATTATACGACAAACATATCTTTTTAACCCCGGGAACGGTTTTTGGCACCGCAGGCGAAGGCTACGTACGATTCTCGCTGTGTGCAACCGAAGATATTATTTCACAGGCTATCGCCCGATTTTCAGGTAAAGAACATGAAACTTTAAACTTTAAACCTGAAACTAACAACTGATGAAAGTACACGTAATAGGCTTAGGCTTAATAGGAGGTTCGCTGGCCCTGGATATTAAAAGGGAATTTCCTGAGGCGGAGATTTTTGGTATTGATGCCAATGAACAACATATTGAGCAGGCCATTAAGCTGGGTATCATAAGCGAGGCTGCCACAATAAAAGATCTTGCGCATGCCGATTGGGTAATTGTTGCCATACCCGTTAACTATATTGCCCAACTATTGCCACAAATACTGGATAATATAGGCGAACATACTATAGTTTTTGATGCAGGCTCTACCAAAGCAGCCATTTGTAAAGCGGTAGAAAACCATCCTAAACGCAGAAATTTTATTGCCATGCACCCCATTGCGGGTACAGAATTTTCGGGGCCATCCGCAGCAATAACGAGATTGTTTAACGGCAAGACCAACATAATTTGCGAAGTAGAGAAAACAGCCTTTAAACTGCAGGAAAAAGCCCTCACACTATTTAATGCTATTGGCATGAGGATACGCTATATGGACCCAATTTCGCACGATACGCACATTGCTTATGTATCGCACCTGTCGCACATAAGTTCGTTCATGCTGGGCAAAACAGTTATAGAAAAAGAGAAAGACGAGCGCGACATTTTTGATATGGCCGGCAGTGGATTTGCCAGTACGGTTCGCCTTGCAAAGAGTTCGCCTACCACATGGGCATCGATATTTAAAGAGAACAAAACAAATGTAAGCCAGGCATTGCAGCAGTATATTGCAAATTTGCAAAACTTTCAGCAGCTGCTGGACAGTGAAGATTACAACGGCATGTTTGATGAAATGGAAAATACCAACAGGATAAAGAATATACTGAACGGGATAAATTAAGACCGACAAACAGATAGTAGACTTAAGATAATAGATAAAAGACAAGCATTATGGAAAATAGCACCGCACTACGCACATGGTTAGACGATTTTAAACTGGAGCACCCTCTTGTAATTGCGGGGCCTTGCAGCGCCGAGACCGAAGAACAGGTATTAAAAATAGCACACGAACTTAAAGACAGCGATGTAAGCATATACCGCGCAGGCATCTGGAAGCCCCGCACCCGCCCGGGTGGGTTTGAAGGTGTAGGAGCCATTGGCCTAAAATGGCTACAAAAAGCAAAAGCCGAGACAGGCCTGCTTATGGCTACAGAGGTTGCAAACGCTACCCATGTAAAACTGGCTTTAGAGCATGATATAGATGTATTGTGGATAGGTGCACGTACTACTGTAAACCCATTTGCTGTTCAGGAAATTGCCGATGCGCTTAAAGGAACCGATAAAATTGTACTGGTTAAGAACCCGGTAAACCCTGATTTGGCTTTATGGCTGGGTGGCGTAGAGCGTTTGTACAATGCAGGCATTACGAAGCTTGGCGTTATTCACCGCGGGTTTTCTACCTACGAAAAAACAAAATACAGGAACATACCGGAATGGCAGCTGGCTATCGAGCTGCAAAATAAATTTCCTGATTTGCCCCTTATCGTAGACCCAAGCCATATTACCGGCCGCCGCGACATGATACAGGAAGTATCTCAGCAGGCACTCGACCTTAATTACGACGGGCTTATCATAGAAACGCACACTGACCCTGATAATGCATGGAGCGATGCCGCACAACAGGTTACCCCTACCCGCCTTAAGCAAATTTTTGAAGACCTAAAAGTGCGTAAGGAAACTGGCCACGGCGCTGATTATGACAGTAAAATGGCGGCACTGCGTGTAAGTATTGATGATTATGACAATAAAATTATAGAGATATTAGGCAAACGTATGGGCGTGGCCGGACAAATAGGTGCTGTAAAAAAGGAATTTAATGTTGCCGTTTTACAAAACAAACGCTGGAATGAAATTTTAGATAAAATGACTGCGCAGGGTAAAGACAAAGGCCTTACCGAAGATTTTATTGTAGATATTTTTAAGGCCATTCACCAGGAGAGTATTACGCATCAGGAAAAAGTAATTAACCAAAAATAATTTTAACTTTTTATTGGCAAGTTTTTTCTTAAAATCAGGAATATGTTGTATCATCGCAAAATATAACCAAACCACGTATTAATGAAAAAACTTGCCTACTTATTTGTAGCACTGGCGCTTGGCAGCCTTGCTGCTAATGCGCAAAACAAAATTGAGAATGTAAATATTACTTACGGCAAAGAACTACCGGATGACAAACAAAAACTGGTAGACATTATTGGCGAAGCAAATGGTAAAATATACGGCCTTGCTGTTAAGGGAAAAGATACTTATGTACTTAAAATTTTTGACAGTGCCACGATGGGACAGCTTTCATCTCACGAAATTATATTGCCTGATCTTGACGACAGGGAGGTTGAATTTGAAGATATTTATCTGTTAAGCGGTAAGCTATATGTAGTGGGCAGCGTGTACAATCGTAAAGAAAAAATATATAACCTTGTGGCGTCGCCACTTTCTGAACAAGGGAAGCTTAGCAAAGACGGTATCATTTTATTTAAGGCCGAAGTTGAGAAAAAGAGTGAGCGTGGCAGCTTTTACTTTAGGAAAACACAGGATGGGAACGGGTTGCTTGTTATGCATGCCTCTATGTTTAAAAAAGAAGATGCGGTAAAGTATGAAATAAAATTGTTTGACGACAACCTAAAAGCGGTGTTCACAACGTCTGAAAAAGTAAAGTTTGATGATGACCGTAAAGATTATGAATTTTATGTCCCGGATTTCCAGGTGGCTTTAAATGATGATGTTTTTGTTGTTATTAATGAGGGTTACAGGGACAAAAAGAAGAAGGAACGTGTAGAACGTTTTGAAATTCATGCCTATAAAAGCGACAAGAACTTCGCCAAAGAAGTTATCAATATAGACGTTAAAGACCAGTCGCCCATTAACTGTAAAATAGTACCAAGCGGCGACGTACTGCACCTTATGGGCTTTTACTCGAGTGTTCGTGAGAGTGGCAGGATAAACAAAGAATTTAAAGGCATCTATTCTGCATCGGTAGACCGTAAAACCAATGCTGTTACTAATGTAAAGTTTAACGACTTAGACCATGAAACAAGGGTAAAGCTAATTGGTGAACGAAGAGCTAAAAAAGGAAAAGATGTTAAGCCATTGTATAACATTATACAAACTATAGGCCGCGGCGACGGTGGCACGATTATGCTATCAGAATACCAGCTTGTTATTGTAGGGCAGTCATCTGGCATTGGGCCGTTATCTTTTACGCCAATAACATATGTTAAAAACGAGATCATTGTTACATCACTTGCCGCAGACGGGACTCATGAGTGGAGCAATGTCCTGCCAAAGGAGCAGGCGGCTTCTATAACAACTATGTCGTTAGGCCTTGGCTTTGCTGCCTATTCGAGCAACTTTAGTGTGGGCGGTGGTATTGTTATTCCTTTGTTACAAATGGGTAAAGGGCCGGAATATCTTGGTGCACTTCCTATTTATAAAAATGGCGAACTGAGTATTATGATTAATGACAACGTTAAAAACAAAGGCATTACAGATATTGAAGAGATACGGTCTATGGGTAACTATAATAACGCTGTACCGTCGCTATTTATATTTGACAAAAACGGTAAAATGACCCGCAAAGATCCGGAAGAAGTAATAAAACAGGAACTGGTATTAAGGCCGGGAGTAAATTTCACTGTTAACGATAACGAGTATATCATTTATTCATCAAGAAAGAAAAGTGATAAACTTGGCAGGATGATCCTCCAAAATTAATTTCATTACTATAATTCACCATAAAGGTTACCCGCAACGGTAACCTTTATTTTTTTTAAATTTATTTAGCAATACGGCTTTGCTGATATTATTATCTTTGCAGCATGACAGGATTGGTATATAAATCTACGGGGAGCTGGTATACCGTAAAAACGGAAGAAGGTGTTGCATACGAATGCCGCATAAAGGGTAAGTTGCGTATGAAAGGCATTAAAAGTACTAACCCCGTTGCCGTGGGCGATATAGTAGATTTTGACCTTGAAGAAACTACCGATACCGTCACAGGAATTATTACCGGCATACAGGAAAGGGAAAACTACATTGTACGCAAATCTGTAAACCTGTCTAAGCAAATGCACATTATTGCCAGCAATATAGACAAGCTTTTTTTGCTGGTTACCATAAACAACCCGCCTACCACCACAAGTTTTATAGACCGCTTTCTTGTTACTGCCGAAGCCTACGGCATTACCGCCATTCTTGTTTTTAATAAGATTGATACCTACAGCGAAGAAACTAAATATGAGCAAATGTACCTTGAACATATTTACGGCAAGATAGGTTACAAGAGTTTAAAAGTATCGTCGGAGTCACGTGAGGGTATCGATGCGCTTATGGCAGAGATGAAAGACAATGTGAGTATGTTTTCCGGCCACTCTGGTGTGGGTAAAAGCACACTGGTAAATACCATTCAGCCCGAATTTAATCTTAAAACCAAAAAAATATCCGAACAGCACAGCCAGGGGCAGCACACCACTACTTTTGCTGAGATGTTCGACCTTGATTTTGGCGCAAAAATTATTGATACTCCCGGTATCCGTGGTTTTGGGATGGTCGATATGGAGAAAGCCGAGATAGGCCACTACTTCCCCGAATTTTTTGCCATTAAAGACCAATGTAAATACCATAACTGCCTGCACAAAGACGAGCCCCATTGTGCCGTTAAAGCTGCTTTAGAGAATGAAGATATTGCCTGGTCGCGCTACCGCAGCTACTTGCAAATGCTGGATGGCGAAGACGAGCACTACCGCACCGATATTTATGGCGATGGTAAAAATAACGATGCCGAATAAATGAAGGCCGTACTGCAAAGGGTTAGTGAAGCATCTGTAACCATAGAAGGCGAAAAAGTAGCTGCCATAAATGGTGGCCTGCTTATCCTGATTGGTATAGAAGATGCCGATACGCACGAAGACGTTGCATGGCTTACCGCAAAGATTGCCAAACTCAGGATTTTTGCCGATAAAGATGGAGTTATGAATGTTTCTATACAGGAAAACGGTGGCGATATCATTGTTGTAAGCCAGTTTACACTGCATGCATTAACAAAAAAAGGCAATCGCCCCTCTTATATTAAGGCTGCAAGGCCGGAAGTTGCCATGCCTCTGTATGAAGCATTTATAAATGAAATGGAACGTGAAGTACTGAAAACAGTACAGACAGGACGCTTTGGCGCCGATATGAAAGTGGCACTTGTTAATGACGGACCGGTAACAATTATAATTGACACAAAAAACAAGGAATAAAACACCTGAATTATGGTAAATTCTTCTATTTTTGACCCAAAATAGAAAAATTAACATGATTTTAAGAACTGCTCTTCTTTTCATCGCCCTGTTGCCACTCTCTTTATTTGCTCAGGAAAATTATTCGGTGGCTGCAATACCCGCTAACCTGACCGAAAATACTAATGCCGTAGTGCGTACGGACCAAACCGACATTACCATAACGTCGCGAAAATCGATGCTTGTAAAAACTACAAGGGCTGTTACCGTGCTTAATAAACTGGGGGTTCAGTACATGGACGACAGCGAATATTTTAGCGAATCTACCTCGATAAAATCTATCGAAGCTATTGTTTATGACGAAAACGGCATCCTGGTTAAGAAAATAAAACGTAAAGATTTCAAAGAGAGGGCAGTGTCTGAAGGCTCGATAACTGATAATAAGATCTTAGTACTGGATTATACGCCTGTACAATATCCATTTACCCTCTATTTTACCAGCGAAGTAGAAACATCAAATACTGCTTTTATACCGCGTTGGTCTCCATTAAAGGGCTCATTTGTAAGTACGCAAAAATCAGGCATCACTATAAACTGTGTACCAGACCTTGGCTTTAAATATAAAGATTACAACTTTGGCGACATTGTGCTTAACAAAACACAATCGGGCAACACGCTAAGCCTGAGTGCAGAAAATATTCCCGCATTTCGCAGCGAAGATTATTCGCCATCATTTTACAAAATTACCCCCCATGTGCTTTTCGGTCTCGAAAAATTTCATCTTGAAGGTGTAGATGGCGAGGCATCTACCTGGGGAACATTTGGCTCCTGGGTATACAGCAGCCTGCTTACCGGCACAGATGAATTACCGGTAGAAACCCAAAATAAAATAAAAAGCCTTGTAAGCACAGAGACAGACCCACTTAAAAAAGCCAGTATTGTATATAAATATGTGCAAAGCAAAACGCGCTATGTAAGTATACAGCTGGGCATAGGCGGCTGGAAACCCATGCTGGCTAAAGACGTAGACCGCCTGGGCTATGGCGACTGTAAAGCGTTAAGCAATTATACTCGCGCGCTGCTTAAGGTTGTGGGTATAGATTCTTATTATGCCATAATTTATGGCGACACAAACAAACGCGACATACGCGAAGACTTTGTGAGCATGCAGGGCAACCATGCTGTTCTTGCCATGCCGCACAACGGGCAGCTGGTATGGATGGAGTGCACAAGCCAAACGGCACCTTTTGGGTTTCAGGGCGACTTTACCGATAACAGGATGGCACTGCTTGTAAAGCCCGAGAAGGGCGAGATTGTGCGCACTCACGTGTACAATGCCACAGGCAATACACAAATAGCAAAAGGCAACTATACCATTACGGATGCAGGTATGCTAAGCGGCGGTATACAAATAGTGTCTAAAGGGCTTCAGTATGACGATAAGTATTATATGGAGAGAGAATCGGCAGATGAACTGGATAAGGCTTACAAGTCGCGTTTTAGGAACATTAACAACTTAAAGCTTAAAAAAACAGGCATTGTAAACAATAGTGATTCGCAGGAACTTACCGAAGATATACTGCTGGAAGCAGAAGGTTACGGCAATAAAAGTGGCAACAGGATACTTTTTGCCATTAACGCATTTAACCAGAGCAGCGGGGTGCCACAACGCTACCGCAGCCGTAAGCTGCCCTTCGAAATACGTACAGGCTTTTCTGATCAGGACGAGATTACCATAAACCTGCCGGCCGGCTTTACTATGGAGGCCAAACCGGAAAACCTTGTCATTACAGAAAAATTTGGCGAATATAAAACAGAATACCAGGTAGTTAGCCCTACACAAATGATCTACAAACGTTCTTTAATTGTTAACGACGGCTCTTATGCCAGCAGTGAGTATGAAAACTACAGGCTGTTTAGAGAAAAAATTGCCCGTAACGATAACGCCAAAGTGGTACTTGTAAAGAACTAAAATGAACAGACTATTCTTTTTGCTGCTGCTTATTGCAGGTATGCAGGGCTATGCACAGGGGATTGTAGCAGAGTTGCCAAAAATAACTAAAGAAGACCTTGCAGAAAAAGTGCATCCGCAGGACAGTACGGCGGCGGCGGCCTTTTTATACCGAAGGGGTAAAACGTGGTTTGAACTGGGCGGCAACACATGGTTTATGCTAACAGAAGTGTATACACGGGTAAAAATATATAAGAAGGAAGGCTATGAATATGCCAACCCTTCTATAAGGTTTTACACAGGAGACAGATTAGCCAAGGGATATTTTGGCGAGGCCAACACTTATAACCTTACCGGTGGCATTCTTGAAAGGACCACATTAAAAAAAGACAGTGAGTTTGTAAAGGTTGTTGGAGAAAACGTAACCGAGAAAAGTATTGCACTTACTAATGTAAGAGAAGGGAGTATTATAGAATATAAATATACTATTACAACACCCTACTTTTCTGATTTAAGAGATTTTTACATGCAGTACGATATCCCAGTAAACGATGTTAGATATGATGTGTGGGTGCCCTCTTACTTTTACTACAATATATTTTTAAAGGGCCATGCGCTTATAACAGATTCCGGATCTAAGAAAATTTTTAGCACAAAGTTAGATACCAACGAGATGTACCGTTACTACACCGCTAAAAATGTTAAGGCCGTTAAAGATGAAGCTTATGTAGATAATATAGATAACTACACCGCGGTTGTACAGCACGAATTATCTGCCGTGGCGCTGCCTAACCAGGAAGTTAAATATTATGCTACCGACTGGAAAGCGGTATCTAAAAAAATATACGAGAACAACAGCTTTGGCTTGGAGTTGCGATATAACTCTTATTTTGAAGACGATGTAGACCCGCTGCTTACTAAAGGAATGAGTGACACCGATAAGATGACGCTTATTTTTAACTATGTAAAAGCACGCATGAACTGGAACGATAAGCTGGGCTACCTGTGTGACGTGGGGGTAAAAAAAGCGTATGCAGAAAAAGCCGGTAACGTAGCCGAAATTAACCTTATGCTTACTGCCATGCTGCGCCATGCAAAGCTGGATGCTAACCCTGTACTGGTAAGCACCCGCAATAACGGCATAGCGCTTTACCCTACCCGCTCTGCTTATAACTATGTTATAGCGGCGGTAAAAATTAATGAAAAGACGTTTTTGCTGGATGCTACAGATAACTATACCCAACCTAATATTTTGCCGGTAAGAGCCATAAACTGGATGGGCAGGCTTATTAAAAGAAATGGAGATACAGAGGAAATAGACCTTACACCAAAGGACATGTCTAAAGAAGCTGTTGTAATAGTAAGCACCATGAATAATGATGGCAGCATAAGCGGTAAGATACGCAACCAGTATTCTGACCATAATGGCTACCTTTTTAGAGAAAAATACGCCGGCGTTCATCAGGACAGCTATCTGGAAAAACTGGAAAACGGCTACAAGGGCATTGCTGTAAGTGATTATAAAACCACCAACGAGAAGGATATTACCAAGCCTGCTATAGAAGAGTATGCCTTTACCCATAACAATGTTGCAGATGTTATTGCTGGCAAAATATACCTGAGCCCCATGTTGTTCTTAAAGGATACAGAAAACCCGTTTAAGCAGGAAGACAGGCTTTATCCTGTAGACTTCATTTTTCCGCATCAGCTTAAATACCTTATTAACGTTAAAATTCCGGATGGGTATAGTGTAGAGTCCATGCCAAAGCCCGTGTCTATCAATATGTCAGACGGTATGGGCAGCTTTAAATACAACATCCTGGTAACGCCTAATAACCTGCAGCTGTCGGCCACATTCGAGATTGGATATGCCAGGATTGCATCAGAGGATTATAAAACCCTTAAGGACTTCTATCAAAAAATGATAGAGAAGCAAAACGAACAAATTGTAATTGTAAAAATATAACATCCAACAAAAAACAGATTAACAACCACCAACCATGAAATTATTTAAATTATTACTACTGCTTGTGGCAACAGGTTTTACCATGCAGGCACAAAAGTATGAGCTTGGCTCTGTTACAAAAGAAGAGCTTGAAGAAAAAACACATCCGCTGGAACCATCTGCCGGCGCAGCAGTTCTTTACAGCAAGGGCCTATCGAGAATGGTATACTCAGATAACGACGGTTTTAGCCTCGTAACAGAGGTAGAAATGAAAATCAAAATTTACAATAAAGATGGGTATGACTGGGCTAATAAAATAGTAACATATTATAGCACAGATACCGATAAAGAAATTGTAGACTTTAATAAAGCTGTAACCTACAACCTTGTGGGTGGTGCTATTAAAAAGACCAAGTTAAAGAGCGAGGGGGAGTTTAGCGAAAAGATAAACAAGATATGGAAACAGAAAAAAATAATGATGCCCGATGTTAAAGAAGGCAGCATTATAGAGTTTGAATATACTATACGTTCTCCTTTTATAAGTGTATTGCCAGAGTGGCGTTTTCAGGAAAGCATTCCTGTTAACCATTCAGAGTATACCACAAAGATACCCGAATATTTTACCTTTAACCCTAACTTCAGGGGCTATCTTGCACCTAAAGTTACCAGGTCATCAAGTAACGCATCTATAACATCTACCACAAAAGAAAGAACAGGAGTTTATGTAAGTAAAACAACATTTTCGACCGATAAGACAGAGTACAGAGAGAATGTAACGTGCTACATGCTCGAAAAACTGCCTTCAATGAAAGATGAGAGCTACGTTAATAATATAGATAATTACTCATCGAGCATAGAGCATGAACTTTCTATGACTAAATATCCTAATTCGCCGGTAAAAACATACTCTAACAATTGGGAGGATGTAGCAAAAACCATCTACAAGTTTGATGATTTTGGTCCGGAACTTAAACGCACCGGCTATTTTGAAGCTGATATTACGGCGCTTATTGCAGGAGTATCGGCTCCGGCAGAAAAAGCCGCGGTAATTTTTAATTATGTAAAAAACAGGATGAACTGGAACAAGTTTACAGGCTACTCCTGCGATACCGGCGTTAAAAAAGCCTATACTGATAAAGTGGGCAATACGGCCGAGATTAACCTGATGCTTACAGCAATGCTGCGTTTTGCCGGCCTAGATGCAAACCCTGTACTTGTTAGTACCCGCAGCAATAAAATAGCGCTTTTTCCTGCCCGTAGCGCATTTAACTACGTTATAGCAGCAGTAACTATTAACGACCAAACAATGCTTCTGGATGCCACTACCAAGTGGGGTACGCCAAATATTTTGCCCCTGCGTGCCATTAACTGGAACGGCCGCCTTATAAGGAACGACGGCACATCTGCAGAGGTAGGCCTTACCCCACAGGGAATATCTAAAGAGATTATAAGCATGACGGCAACGTTAGACAAAGACGGTAAAATAACCGGCAAAGCCCGCGATACTTATTTTGACTATAATGCCTTTTTATTTAGGGAAAACTATAACGGCATAAGCCAGGAAAGTTACCTTGAAACACTTGAAAACAAACACAAGGGAATGGAAGTTAGTAACTACAAGCTAACTAACGATAAAGACTCCGGCAAGCCGGTAGTAGAAGATTATGACTTTGTACATAACAACGCTGTCGACATTATAGGCGATAAAATGTATATAAACCCTATGCTCTTTTTAGCAGTTGGCGAGAATCCTTTTAAGCAGGAAAAAAGAGAGTACCCAATAGACTTTGTTTTTCCGCACCAGGATAAATACATAATTGGCATTAACCTGCCAGAGGGTTTTGTAGTAGAGTCTTTACCACAACCTATATCGATATCTATGGAAGATAATATGGGCAGCTTTAAATATAACCTTGTCTCTACAGGTAAACAAATTCAGGTAGCCGTTACAATGGATATTAATACAGCAACCATGGGTGCCGATTATTATGCTACGCTTAAAAGCTTCTACCAAAAAATGATCGAGAAGCAAAACGAGAAAATTGTACTTAAAAAATCGTAAACCATATAGTTTATACTACAGGAGCCTGCATAAATTATGCAGGCTTTTTTTATTAGAAATACTTACTTTTATAACATTAAAATTACACCCGTAAAATGAACATACAAAACGCACAACTGGACGTAGATAACTGGATAAAAGAGCACGGCGTACGCTACTTTAACGAGCTTACCAATATGGCACAGCTTACCGAAGAGGTAGGCGAAGTGGCCCGTATTATTGCCCGCCGTTACGGCGAGCAAAGCGAGAAAGAAAGCGACAAGAACAAAGACCTGGGCGAAGAACTTGCCGATGTGGTTTTTGTTGTATTATGCCTCGCTAACCAAACAGGCATTAACCTGCAGGATGCGTTTGACAAGAAAATGGACGTAAAGAGTGGCCGCGACCATGACCGCCACCATAATAACGAGAAGCTTAAATAAATTTCTTATTTTTGGCTTAGCGGCATATTTTGTCAGGAAACGATTATGGATATTACATTACAACTACACAAGCCTGTAGCATCTGCAGCAATTACTATAACAGGAAGCAAATCAGAAACCAACAGGCTGCTGTTACTTAAGGCACTGTATCCGGGTATAAGCACACAAAACATCTCAGAGTCGGATGACAGTATTGCCATGCAAAACGCACTGGCAAGCACGGGTAATGTTATAGATATTCATCATGCGGGCACCGCCATGCGTTTTCTTACCGCTTATTTTTCTTTGCAGGTAGGCCGCACTGTAACCCTTACAGGATCGCAACGGATGCGCGAACGGCCAATAGGAGTTTTGGTAGAGGCCCTGCGCAGCCTTGGCGCTGAGATAGAATACTTAGAAAATGAGGGGTTTCCTCCTCTTAAAATAACAGGGCAGCAACTTACTAAAAGCAGTGTTGCCATTAATGCAGGCGTAAGCAGCCAGTACATTACCGCATTATTGCTAATAGCGGGCCGGCTTGAAAACGGTCTCGAACTTACGCTTGAAGGAGAACTCACCTCGATACCTTACATTAAAATGACTTTAGCCCTGCTGAACGAAGTGGGTATTGAAAATAGTTTTGAGGGGAATACCATTAGTGTAAAACCGGCAATGGGCAATGAGCAATGGGCAATTGGCAATCAGCAATCAGCAATGGGCAATCAGCAATTGGGAGGCCTAAGTGAAGTTCAATCTGAAATCTTAGATCTGAAATCTGAAATCTCGAAGCAAATCGTAGTCGAAAGCGACTGGAGTTCGGCATCGTACTTTTATTCTATAGTAGCTTTGGCAAATGTAGGGACAGAGATTAGCCTATCATCTTACAAACAAAACAGTTTACAGGGTGATAGCGCATTGGCAGAAATTTACAAAGACTTTGGCGTTGCAACTACGTTTAGTGAGAATTCTATAACTTTAAAAAAGCTCAACTTTAAACCTGAAACTTTAAACTTTGAGCTAAATAACACACCCGATGTTGCCCAGACCATTGCAGTTACCTGTTTTGGCTTAGGTATCGGCTGCCATTTAACGGGATTACACACTCTGAAAATTAAGGAAACCGACCGCCTTGAGGCCCTTAAAACCGAACTGGAAAAATTTGGCGCAGCACTATCGGTTACAGATCATAGCCTTACTTTACAGCCACATAATTTATTCAACCCAAGTGAAGCTCACTCCCTCTCCTTTGGAGAGGGCTGGGGTGAGGCTGCCGTTTTTGTAGCAACCTACAACGACCACCGTATGGCTATGGCATTTGCACCGCTTGCCATTAAAGCCCCCGTAGGAATTAATGACGCGGGCGTAGTGTCTAAATCATACCCTACATTTTGGGAAGATATGAAGGTTTTGGGATTTGAGTTGAATAACTATAACCTGCAAACCTAAAATAGAAAATTGACCATTTGTAGACGTTATTTTTTTATTTCGTAGAAGCCTTTTTCGGCATTCCAAAGCAAGTTGTTTTGGTTTTTATCCCAAAAAGCTTTCCACCAGTTAGCATTTTTAGTTTCGTCGGTCTTCTCGTCGCCAAATAACATGCCTAAGTAAGACAACGTGTAGGTATCCGGGTTGCAATAAACTGCCGATGATGTTTTGTCTTTTGGCATCTCATCCAGATTATATATATTTTTCAGGCACTTTTTTATAATCTCAGTTTTCGCCGGGCTTTCCTGCAATGATGCTATTAGAGCTTCAACTGCATCGGGAGTGCTAACCTCTGCAATTTTTGCGTTTTTAAATTCCGCAGGTTTAAACTCAGTAATGGTCTTTTTCGATAAGAAGTTTAACCATTTGCTTTTTAGCGTCGTAAGTTCTTTATTAGTTGTAGTGGTAGTCACAAAGCCAAAGTTTTTCTTTGTGAGCGATTGCAATATCTGGTTTGCTCTACCGGCCACAGTAAACAAATCATTATCCATAACTAGGCCTTTGCCCTCAAATATAATATCGCCGCTTGTTATCCTGTTCCAAATTATTAAGCGGCTTGTACCTTTTAGTTTTGTTTCCTTATTATTCGTAATTTGTTTAGCCAGCTCTGTAAGGTAAACAGTATCCTTAGTATAATTATTTAGAGATGCATTTAAGGTTAAAAACGCTTCGCTCCAGCTTTCGTCATGTAAATTCTTTACCAAAAGTTCTTTCGACGATAGTTTTTGCGCGCTATTATACATCTCTATTGTATAATTTTCAATGTTTTGCTGGCTCCATGACATTAATAGTTTTTGACCAAACACATTGCTGCTGCACAGTAATAACATAACAAATAATACAAAATATTTCATCATTCTTTTATGGTTTATATATGTTCTTTTAATAGAAATACGTCAATTAAATAAGCACTTACAGAAGCTTAAGGACTTAGAAGCCAGTACAACTTTATTTGCGAATTATTTCTTTTATCGTAAATATATTGCAAAACACTTGACAACGCCTCCTTTGCAGTAGTATATTTGCATACATTTAAACGTATATATGAAATTATCAAACTTCAATTTCAACCTGCCCAAAGAGCTTCTGGCAGAGTATCCTTCAGAAAACAGGGACGAATCCAGGCTAATGGTTATAGACCGTAAGACCAAAACCATAGAGCACAAGCAGTTTAAAGATGTTATAGATTATTTTGGCGAAGGCGATGTGATGGTGCTTAACAACACTAAAGTATTTCCTGCCCGCCTTTATGGCAATAAAGAAAAAACAGGTGCCCGTATAGAGGTGTTCCTTTTAAGGGAACTAAACTCTGAGCAGCGCCTTTGGGATGTTTTAGTAGACCCGGCACGTAAAATACGTATTGGTAACAAACTGTATTTTGGCGACGATGACAGCCTTGTAGCCGAGGTTATAGACAACACAACTTCCCGCGGAAGGACACTTCGATTTTTATACGACGGTTCTTACGAAGAGTTCAGGAACAAACTTACTGAACTTGGAGAAACCCCAATACCTAAATACATAAACCGTGAGGTAGAGCCTGAAGATGCAGAGCGTTACCAAACTATATATGCTAAAGAAGAAGGTGCTGTTGCAGCGCCTACTGCAGGCCTTCACTTTTCTAAACACTTATTAAAAAGGTTAGAGATTAAAGGTGTAGACTTTGCCGAAATTACACTTCACGTAGGGCTTGGTACTTTTAACCCGGTTGAGGTAGAAGACCTTTCTAAACATAAAATGGATAGTGAAGAGCTTATTATTACCCAGAAAGCCTGCGATATTGTAAATAACGCTAAAGCTAAAAAAGGTAAGATTTGTGCTGTAGGCACTACAAGTATGAGGGGTATGGAGAGCTCGGTTTCATCGCAGCGCACGCTTAACCCGTATACCGGATGGACGAACAAGTTTATCTTCCCTCCGTATGATTTTAGTGTGGCAGATTGTATGATCACTAACTTCCATACACCAAAGAGCACATTGCTTATGATGATCTCTGCCTTTATGGGCCACGACCTTATGAAAAGGGCTTATGAAGAGGCAATTGCCGAAGGTTATAAGTTTTATACTTATGGCGATGCAATGCTAATACTATAATTATATTTTTTTTATAATGCAAAAAGCGGCTTTAATAAGGCCGCTTTTTTGTTTTATTGTTTTCTGAAGTCAGGTTCGGGAATGACATCAGTCTCATTTATAATAATACCATCTTTATAGGTAATTGTATTATAAATTTTTCCATCTTCGGTGTAATAATTTACTGTTCCGTTACCGTTATTAAGACTGCCTTTATCTTTCTTTTTTCCATTTTTGGCAAAACTTGCTGTTACATTTAGTAGACGGCCCATCTTATACTCTTTCTCTATCCATAATTGCCCGTTGTCATAATAATACTGGTACATTCCATCCTCTACTCCCATTTTATACACTATATTTTCCATTAGCTTTCCGTTGGCATAAAACAACTTATACACACCATTGCTTTTACCATCTTTCACGTCATTTTCAATTTGCACAGATCCGTTAGGAAAATAAAAGTATTGCTTTCCGTTTGCCAATCCCATAGCATAATTGCGTAACGCGAATACAGCCCCGTTCTCATAAAAGTTTTTACATTCCCCGTTTACAGCATCAATGCTGTATGTACCCGTAATTGCTTTGGCACCGGTAGGAAAATAATATGTAAATGAGCCATCCCTGTATCCATCTTTATAGGAGGCTTCCTGCTGCAATATTTTTTTAAGTGACTTATCCTCAATTACAAAAAACTTCCATTTGCCGGTACGGATGTTATTAGTGTAGTTTCCCTCACCATATATTAAGTATACACCCATTACATGTTTAGGCTTGCCGTCAATAGCAATGATTTCATAATCTTTCTCGACTTTATAATCCTCCCAAAATCCCTGTCTTAAACTATCGGAATCTGTTTTACCCTTGGGCTGGAAATTTTTGGTTGCAAAACCATTTTCCATGTAATTGTTCATTATACTGTCTTTTATTAGAACAGGTATCTGAGAATAAATTACTAATGTGAAAAAGAAAGCGATTAAACATAAAAATCTTTTCATTCTGATATTTATTAAGATGATATATACATTATTGCTTTTGTACAATGATAAAAAAATAGATAATCAATCCTCCTTACTAACTTCAAGCTCTTTTATCTCTCCCGTATTTACGTCGCGCAGTACGAGCTTCGCCATTTGGCTCGCCGATTTATGAGAGTGTGTAAGTATACTGCACACATCTACCCCTTCGTAAGTTTTGCCATCAAACTGCAAGATCTCGTCGCCGGGTAAAATAATATTATTCCATAATTTACCCCACACAATGCCCACCACGAGTTTGTTATCTTTTACCGTTGGGGTAAAAGGCCAGTCGGATACCCCGAGGTTTACATCTCCTGTATCATAGGGTTCAAAATAAAAAGCCTTATTTTTGTAGTCAAGCGTTACAAGGCCATACTTAAATACATTAGCCCCAATGCGCGAACTGTCGCCATACGTAGTCTCTGTAGTAATATCTTTAAAAGCAACACCATTAAGCAGCAGTTGCGGTGCCGTGACTTTATAGTAATTTTCGTCTACCGGGGCACCGTTAAGGCCTAATGTAAAACTGCCCGTTGCTTGAGCCTGTACAGCAAACAAATCAATAGGTTTAAAAACCGTTTGGTAAGCATTCATACTCAGGTCATAAAAACTATCCATACCAGAGTCGAAAAGTACATGATCCCTGCCTTTAATTTTGCCGTTAGACAGTTCTATCCATACATACGGATTGCTTTGCAAAGGAGTAAGCTGCATTGCAGAGGCATATTTTTTATTAAGCGCCAGTTTTTTAGGGTCATCCGTCAGCGTTAGTGTATGCGTTTTAGACGAAAACTGTACAACAGAGTTACGCAACAGGTTGCTGCCTATAAGCCCGTCTACCCCAAAGCAGTCGAAGATAGTAGCATCTTTAACCACCACAGTCGGGATATTGTTAAACACCACACTGCCCAGTTTAATATCCTGCAGTGCCACAATTTGCAAATCGTCTATAATGCCGGCCTGGTCGCTCACTGCAACTTTAGACATTACTGCCGGATGCAACTCGTTAAACACCTTTGGGGTAATGCTCATACCGGCCCCGGTATCTACAATAAAATGGTATGCCCTGCCCTGTATGGTACATTCTACAATTACTTTGCTCTTAACTTCCTTATACGGAATGGCGGTGTAATAATTCTTTTGTTTTGTACCCCCCTGGTTAAGCCCACCAAAATCCTGAGCATGCAAACAACTTGATTGTATAAGAGCTACATAGCAGCAGAGTAAAAGTAATTTTTTAAGCATAAATAATGTTTAGTAAGATGCGCGAATGTACTATAACTTATGCCAATAAAAAAAGGGCCTGAGCCCTTTACCATTTTTCTAATTTATAGGCACTGTCCCAAAAGGCAAACTCCAGCCTGCTCGCCGTAACAAAGGCAGCCGTCATGGCTTCCTGTTGTGCGGGCGTAGCAGTATCTGCTGCTGCATCGCACAGGGCAATTGCTTTATCGACTATATGGCTAAACTCCTCACCTGCGTAGGTTGCGATCCAGTCGGCGTAAGGGTTTTCATTTTCCGTTTGATGTTCCAGTATGTGGTCGCCCACCTTTTTATAGATCCAGAAACACGGCAATACCGCTGCCATAGCCACGGCAACATCGGCACCATATGCAGTGCTTTGCATGTAGTGGATGTAGTGATGGCAGGTAGGCGATATGGGTACACGCTCCCCTACTTCATATTGCTTAAAATAACCGTCATGCAGGGCCCGCTCTACTACAATGGCGCCTTCGGCAAAGCGTACAAACTCCAGCATGGTGTTAACATCGGGCACTTTTGCTGCAATAACAGCCAGAGTCCTTGCAAAGTATTCCAGGTAGTGCGCATCCTGCTGCATGTAGTATTTAAACTTTTCGAGGTCGAGCGTTCCGGCAGCCAGTTCTTTTATAAAAGGCATTGTAGTAATAGTATCATAAATAGGCAGGGCTTCATGCCATGCAGTGTTACTCCATTTCATTAATTTCCATTTTTTGAGGGTTATAAAAGTGATTCAGGGGGCCGTGACCTTTACCGGTCGTAACATCTTTACCGTTGTAAATAGCACCGTGCACATACTCCTGCGCTAATGCCACAGCCTGTGCTAAACTTTCGCCCCGTGCCATATATGCCGCTATAGCCGATGACAGCGTGCATCCCGAACCGTGCATATTTATGGTATCAATTTTTTCAGATATAAAATTCTGAACGTTTCCATCAGCAGTAAAAAGCAGCGAAGTAAGTTGCTCCTGCTGCAGGTGCCCGCCTTTAAGCAAAAGTGCGCTACAACCCTGCTGCATGATTATTTTACCGGCGCTTTGCATATCGTTTATTGTTGTTATGGGCATGTTAGCCAGTAATCCAGCCTCGTCCAGGTTTGGTGTAATTAGCGTAGAAAGCGGAAAAAGATCAGCTACTAAATTGGTAACAGTCTCCTGCGCTATAAGCCGGTCGCCACTTGTGGCTACCATAACGGGGTCGAGTATTACGGGAATGTCAGGATACTGTCGCAATGCCTTTGCAATTACAGCTACCAGTTCCGAACTGTGTACCATACCTATTTTAATGGCAAGCGGCCGGATATCCTGCAACACGGCATCAAGCTGAGCGGTAACAAAACCGGGGGGCACACTGTGTATGGCCGTAACGCCAAGTGTATTTTGGGCAGTTAGCGCGGTAATAACACTCATGCCGTAACAGCCCAGGGCTGAGAAGGTTTTCAGGTCGGCCTGAATGCCTGCCCCACCTCCGGAATCAGATCCTGCAATGGTAAGAACCGCAGGGTATGTATATTTTTTCATAATGCTTTTTCTATTTGATTGCGAATGGCGGCAGCGGCATTCGCCGGATCTTCTGCAGCGCATATTGCCGAAACTACCGCGATGCAATCGGCTCCCGCTTTAATTGCATCATAAGCGTTGGTTACATTCATGCTGCCTATGGCTACCAGAGGTTTAGTGGTAAGGGTTCTTATTGTAGCTATTCCTTCCAGTCCCCATTCGCTTACTGTGTTGGTTTTTGTAGGCGTGCTAAACACCGGGCTTATACCCAGATGTGTGGCGTACCTAACCTCATCATTATTTAACTGTTCAATGTACTCTATAGAATAGCCCAACATATTGCACTGCGGCCATTGCTGCATTACTAATGATGGTGCCAAATCGGTAGTGCCCACATGTATACCCGATGCATTTGCAGCAAGTGCAACATCAATATCATCGTTTATAATTAATGGTACATTATAGTTGTCTGATAGTTCTTTTAACCGTAGCGCACTATTAGTATAATCTTTGAAGCCTTTGTTTTTTTCCCGAAGCTGCACCACATCAACCCCGCCTTTAATGGCCTGCTCTGTAACCCAAGCTATATCGCGGCCTTTGCAGTTGGCTTCGCTTATTACAAGGTACAGCCTGTATGGGAAAGCACTATTCATTACGCTGCTGTGCATTTAAGGTACGGTAAAATTCTGCCTCGGTAATGGTATAAAGTTTGTCGAGCAAATTAGTCTGAAGGCTCCCGGGACCTGCCGATTGCTGTTCTGCTAACTCGCCTGCAACGCCAAGCAAGGCCATAGCAGCCGCCGTGGCCATAACAACATTAGTTGGTTCATTACCCACAAAAGCAGCCACCAGTGCGCTTGCTGTGCAGCCCAGGCCGGTAACCTGTTGCATGAGCGGATGCCCATTAGTTAGCACAATTTGCGTGCTTCCTTCAACTACTACATCTGTAGCGCCCGATATGCATATTACACTGCCAAAGTTTGTGTTGAGCCATTGGGCCGCTAAAACTGCATCGGTGCTTTGGTGCACGCTGTCTACCCCTTTTGTTTGCTGCTGGCTCATTTTAGCCAAAGCCATAATCTCTGATGCGTTGCCGCGAATAACCGCGGGCTTAAAAGCCAACAGCGCCTCAACCGTTTCGTCCCTGTATTTAGTTGCACCCGCCCCTACAGGGTCGAGCACCCAGGGCTTGTTAATTTTATGTGCTTCCTGCGCCGCAAGCAACATGCTTTGCACCCAGTAATCATCGAGTGTACCAATGTTTATTACTGTGGCGTTGCAAAGTGCCACCATATCTTTAACTTCGGCATGGGCATGGGCCATTATTGGCGACGCACCTGCTGCCAAAAGCGCATTAGCCGTATTGTTCATTACTACATAATTAGTAATGCTATGTACAAGTGGAGAATTTTTCCTTACGGAAATGATGGATTGCCAAAGAGACTCTTTCATATTTTTTAAGTTTAATAAATATGGCAATAGAGCCTCCTGTAAAATAGGAGTAAGGAACCGTATTCCTCTGCTTTTCCCTACGGCGGTGTTAACCGCGTCAGGTTCAAAGGGACTCTCTCAATTCTTTTCAGAATACCCCTAAAGCCAAAGTGTAAATATAAGAATTATGTTTTTGTAAGCACCATTAAAGTAACTATCTTAAACTTTAGCGTTAATCCAGGCCTATAGAGTCTGGGCGACATAACTTAAGGTACTATTTTACCGTGTTACTTCATATTGCTTTATCGCCCCGGTTGCGGCATCTTTAAGTACAACAACAGCCGCACTGTTTGCCGATGAATGATCTGTGGTTAGCACATCGCAAACATCGGCATCCTCATACGTCTCCCCGTCAAAAGACACTAAAATATCGCCTGTATTAATTTTGCCTTCCCATGCTTTATCCCAAACCAACCCTATTACCACTTTGCCCTCTTTAACGGTTGGTATAAAGGGCCAGCTTTTTTCTGCAAGGTTTTTAGCATCTTTTTGATACGGCTCAAAATAGAATTTTTTGTTGATGTAATCAAGCGTGACAACGCCATATTTAAATAGCGGTGCACCAATGCGCGATGAACTGCCATGCGTGGTTATCGTGGTAATATTTTTAAATAGATAGCCATTTACTATAAGTTCAGGAATAAAAACCCTGTACAGTTTTTCTTCGTTAGCTGGTCCGTGTATACCAAGAGAGTTGCTACCAACAGCCTCGGCTTCTATTTTTAATGGGCTTATTTTTGCGATTTCTAAAAAATTCTTATAGGCCAGATCGTAAAAATTGTCCATTCCACTGTCAAATAAGAGTTCTTCAGTGCCTGTGTTTTCTCCGTCTATAATATCTATCTTTATATAGGGATTGCTTTGATACGGGTCGGTAATCATATTAATTGCAACCTTATTATTTAGATGCAACTTTTCCGTCGCATTTGTAATAGTTAATAATTTGGTTTGCGATGCAAATTGCACTATCGAATTACGCAGCATGTTACTGCCTATAAATCCATCTACTTTAAAGCAATCAAAAAATTCTGATTCCTTAGCCACCACTGTAGGTATATCGTTAAAAGTAACATCGCCAAGCTGCACGTTTTTTAAAGAGACAGTTTGCAGGCTATCAACCCTGCCGCTCTGGTCTCTTACCGGAATATGTTTAATAACCTGCAGATTAAGTTCCTTATGCAGTGCCGGCGAAATAGTTGTAATTGCACCGGTGTCTACAATAAAGTTATATGGCTTGCCATTTATAAGGCACTGTATAATAACCTTGGTTTTAACTTCCTTATAAGGAATAGTGGTATAATATTTTTTTTGGGCAGTCCTTCCCTTATTAGCACTAAAAATGTTTTGGGCATAAAAAGCATTGGTGCTTAATAAAGCTATCAGCAGGCATAATTTAAGTAATAATTGTTTCATAAAGGTGTGGTTAGTGTATAAAATATAATTATCAAAAGTTACACCAAAAATAAAAGGGCCTAAGCCCTTAAAATATTGTACAATTAAAACCTGTTATCGCCGTCGAGCAAATTACCAAGGCCGCCCAGTATGCTACCCTCGCCGCGCTGCTGCCCACCGCCCTGCGGCGCCGATGCATATATCCTGCCGGCCAGCCTGCTAAACGGCAGCGATTGTATGTAAACAATACCGGGGCCGCGCAGTGTGGCATAAAATAAGCCTTCGCCGCCAAAAACCGTATTTTTAATACCGCCCACAAACTCTATATCATAATGCACTGTTTGAGAGAAACCTACAATACAGCCGGTATCTACCTTAAGCACTTCTCCGTTACCCAGTTCTTTTCTTGCCAGTGTGCCACCTGCGTGTATAAAGGCAAGGCCATCGCCTTCCAGCTTTTGCATAATAAACCCCTCACCGCCAAAGAGGCCACGGCCCAGGTTTTTAGAAAACTCTATACCCACAGTTACACCCTTTGCAGCGCATAAAAAAGCATCCTTCTGGCAAATAAATTTACCGTTAAACTGCCTTAGGTCTAAAGGCACGATCTTGCCCGGATAGGGCGATGCAAAACTTACCCTGCGCACGCCCCTGTCCTGGTTATGGAACACCGTCATGAAGAGGCTTTCGCCGGTAAGCAACCGTTTACCTGCCGAAAACAGTTTGCCCATCAGGCCTTCATTCTGGTTTGAGCCATCGCCAAAAATAGTATTCATTTGTATGCCGTTGTCCATCATCATAAAGCTGCCTGCCTCTGCCACAACGGCTTCCTGCGGGTCGAGCTCTATCTCTACATATTGCATTTCTTCACCATAAATTTGGTAGTCAATTTCATGTGATGTCATTTTCTTGATTTTTTTGATTGTTTGATTGAAGGCTATTAGATGATGGCAAGCCGTTTTTGTTACACCTATCTTACTCAAATTTTAGGCAGGCTACATCATTTGTAAATTTATTCAAAGCATTTAAGAATGTCACGCAAAGGCGCAGAGACGCAAAGCGAGGACATAAATACTGATGTATTGATTTTAGATATAACTTTGCGCCTCTGCGTGACAAATATTTGGACTCTTAACTTTGGCATTAATACTCCCCGTCACATAGTACCAGCAACCATTTTCATTTTCGAAAGTAGATTTTTCATGGTGAACCTGTGCGCGCAGCAAATTGTCAAGGTAATAGGCTTTAAATTCCACCGTATTTTTTGTTGCCTTAAGCACTTCCAGCTTAAGCCACTGGTTGCTTTTTGCCCATTCTAAAATGGCCGCTTTGCTATGATGCCGGCGTTCTCTTGGCGCAGTTGTACTATATAAATAATCGGCATTGTGCACCACATAGGCACTATAGCGGGAGCGCATTAAGGCCTCGGCAGCGGGTGCCTTTTGCACGCCTGTTATGTAAGGCTCGCAACAATCATTATATTTTTTTCCTGAACAGCAATAACATTGTAAGGCCATAGTATTGTCTTGAACGGCAAAGATATAAATACTGATTTATTTATAACAGTTGCGGGCATTTCACAGTGCCAATTTAGTTTGAATTTGGCACAGGCCTTTACTTTAAGAGATATCTTACAGAGAACCACGACGGTAGTGCAGCTGCAAGTGCGTAAAGGACACGAGCAACAAAAAGCTAAACATCATTAAGAAAGAATAATTAATGGCCCGCATCATAATTACATCCAAACAAATATGCCAAACTTGGATAACATACTTGGCCCCTTGCTACAGGTATGGCTCAATCCTCGATATAGGGTCGTATTTAAATATCCTGAAGGCAATGACCACAACTATTGCAAACAGTATGTGTCCAAAAAATAGCTGTATGTAGTAAGACCTCCGGGAAACATCGTCATGTATAGAGGTAGAATATATGGCCCGCCAGCACATGATGCCTACAAGCCCGCTAATGATGCCAAACACAAAACCCTATATAAAGCCAAACTCTACAGCGGTGTACCTCCAAATAAGTTCGTAGCAAATTACAAGGGCAAACCCTATAATGTAGTGCGCAATCCAGCCGGCAAGCTTGTGCGCTTTGCCTTTTAAGTTTATGCCTACGCCCTCCAGGATAAAATTTAGCATTACAGGCTCTTTAAAAAGCTTTTTGTAACTGGCAGATAGCAAATAGCTAAATGTAGTCATTACATTAGTGGCAGAAAAGGCTGCAATAGCTATTTTAAGTAAATTCATGAAAACCGGCTTTTAAATGCAGGAAAGGACTGCCGATTGGGCAATCCTTTGTGTTATTTTTGTTTTAAGTAAGCTTCTACTTTATCAGGGCTGTTACTGCCGGATGCCTTAATGGCATCAATAAGCTCCTGTTTACTTACTCCAAATTTTTCTGACCAGTAACGCACCTCATAATCTTCGGATGTACTTATGCGGTCCCTGTCCGGACTACCTGTTTTTGATCTGTCATCGCTCATAATGGTAAATTTTGTTCCATCTAATTTAAACAACAACTAAAAGAGATGCTAATGCTTTAACGCAAAATTTGTAAAATCAGGCCACATGCACATCAAACATATAGCCTACAAGCGCAGAGGCACACATGGCTATGGTACCCCACAAACAAATTCTTATTACAGCCTTAAGTTTTCCGGAGCCGCCCGCCCCGGCAGCAAGTATGCCAGAGAAAGCAAGAAACACTATAGCAAAACAGTACTGCATGACAACCATATTTTTTACAGGCGCAAAAATTGCTACCAGCAGTGGCAGCGCCCCACCGGTTACAAAGGCAAATGCCGATGCCATTGCTGCCTGAAACGGCTTTGCCTGGCTAAACTGATTAATGCCCAGCTCATCTCGGGCATGGGCTTCCAGCGCGTTATGTGCTGTTAACTGTATGGCAACCTCCTTTGCAAGTTGGGGTGTTAGCCCGCGCTCAATATAAATGTCTGTAAGTTCGGCCAGTTCGGCTTCCGGCATTTCTTCCAGTTCCTTTTTTTCCCTTTCAAGATCAGACGTCTCGATATCGCTCTGCGAACTTACCGATACATATTCGCCTGCAGCCATAGAAAGGGCACCCGCCACCACCCCTGCCAGCGCAGCCAGTACTATAGGATCTCTGGACTCGCTTGCGGCAGCTATACCTATAGCAAGGCTGGTTGTAGAAAGTATACCGTCATTTGCTCCCAATACTGCGGCACGCAGCCACCCGCTGCGATTTATAAAATGGTTTTCCGGTTGTACAATCATTGCCTTAAATTTATAGTAGCAGTAAAGTTATAGTATTTCTCTTTACCGCAATGGTTCGTTGCCCAGCGACAGCTACGTTTAAACAATATGCCCAATTTTACTAACATACTTTGCAGCAGGTTTATAAAGCACCCGATTGCACAGGTGTTTTGCCCTATTATGATTTAATTTATTTTTCGGTCAGGGCAGCTTCTAAAACTGCCCTGTTGTTTTCGCCCCACGATTCCAGGCTCATTATCAAAGGTAAAAGGCTATTTCCAAGAGCTGTTAACCGATATTCAACTTTAGGAATTTTAGTTTCGTAAGAGCATTTAGTTATAAATCCATCCTGTACCAATTCATCCAGTTGTTTAGTCATAACCCTCCTGTCTGCCGCAATTTTCTTTTGCAGAGCCCCGGGCCTTATTATACCGTCTGAAATATAATAGATTAGCATCAATTTCCACTTTCCGCTTAATAGTTCTTTAAATAAATGCAGCCCGCATTCTTTTCTTACAGGGATCTTTTTCTTATACATAAAAGGGATAAAAAATGTAAAACACTACCGCACAAATTTGTGCGTAATTGACTTGAAGAAACTAATATAGTAATCTTGTATCAAATTATAAATATTGAAACAATGATCAAATTTACGTTTTTAGTGCAGAAGCTGCCGGGCATGAGCCTTGAAAAATTTATAGATTATCATAAAAATAAGCATGCCCCTTTATTCTGTTCTATCCCCGAGACAGAACTTTATGTTAGAAAGTATGTAGTTAACCACCCAATAGTAGCTGAAGGTTTTCCTAAGCCTCTATACGATGCTGTGGTAGAAATATCGTTTGACTCGTTCGAAGATTTCAACACCTTCTTTAATTCAGAAAATTATCTGACAAAAGTTCATCCCGATGAGCCCAATTTTTTTGATACGGCAAACTATATTGCAATGGCAAACAAGGAAACAGTTGTTAAACCGGCGCTTAGTTAATAACCTGATCAATGCTTATACACAAAAATAAACCTGCAAATTATTAGCTTGCAGGTGGTAAAGCACTTTAGGACTATTTAAAAAATCAGTATCTGTTTTAGCAGACTGAGACGGACTCCAATAGAACACCTCATACCTGTTTTGGTATCGTTAAAGGAATAATAAGTTGATATAGAAATTAAAATCAAATAAGCTTTTTATCGCGACAGTACTCAAACACACTCTCTTCTACAGTTGGAAGCTCGCCAAAAAGCTCTTTTTGGCGTTGCGGGTTTTTGCTTATGTATACGCCGGTGTCAATCCACTTTATCATTTCATACATATCTTTAACATTATCATTAAACCGGGCTACAACCGGCAGGATGTATTTTAGCACAAATGGCGGAATAACCGGCTTAACTTCTATCTTCTTTTGAAGGATGCCCGCAAATGCAGTTGCCAGCACCTTGTCGTTTACGGGTTTGTCCCAACCTACATCAATAGATGTGTTTAGCTCTGTATCGGGTAATGCAACCGCCGCCAAGGCAGTATATCGTGCTAATTGCGGAGTATAAATTATGCCATAAGTTCCTGTCAGGAAAGTGGGCAGTATGCCTTTTGTGATTTTTTTAATTATATAATCAGGTGTCTGGTCAAGGAAGGCACCCGGCCTTAGTGCTATGTATGGCTGCTTTTTTTCCTGCAGGTATTTCTCGATCCGGAACTTGTTGTAAAAATGAGGTACAGAGTGGGCTTTGTCTGATTCGAGGATTGAGATCAGGACAAAACGGGGAATTCCCGCTGCTTTAGCGGCATCTACCAAATTTTGATACCCTATGGTATCTGTAAGGGCGCTATCCCCTTTTTTACGGCGTGTATAACCGGCTGCACTGGCCACTATTACATCAAAACCATGCTTAGCAGAGAGGGCCTGCCTTAACGAGGGGGCATCCATCATGTCTCCAATAACAAAGTTCTTAACGCCCATTTTCGAGAGCCCATTCCTGTTACTGCTGGCTCGTACCATAGCAGTAACCTCTGCTCCCTGTTTAAGTAATTCTTTAACTATCTGGCTGCCCAGCATTCCTGTTGCACCGGCAACTATAACTTTTTTATTATGCATTTTATAGGTTTTAATATTATTATCGGGTTATGCTACTACAAGGACAACCTTACCGTTTACACCACCGGCCGTTAAGAAATTTTGAGCAAGTGCTGCCTCTTCGAGCTTAAAGGTTTTAGAGACAACAGGAATAAATGTTCCTGCATGTATAAGGGCCATACCGTTTTTAACCGTTTGAGAAGATATATCAGAGGCCACAAATCGAGCAGTAATATTGTATTTATTTGCCAGTTCTTGGGATGGCGGGGTTGCAATACTTAATAATTTGCCACCAGCCTTTACCGTTTGAAAAAGCTTTTCCTGCGCATTGCCACCAGCGGTATCTGCCACCAGGTCTACACCCTTTACAATGCTTGCCACATCCTGCAATTTGTAGTCAAATACCTCGTTGGCACCAAGGCTCTTTGCAAGAGCCACCCCTTTTCCTGATGCTGTAGCAATTACATAGGCACCTGCAGCTCTTGCCATTTGCACCATGGCACCACCTGCGGCACCGGCACCACCCTGAATTAAAACTTTCTGCCCTTTTTCTAATCTTCCTTCTGTAAACAGGACTGATTGTGCAGTACCTATATTTACTCCTATCGATGCTGCCTCTATAAACGACAGCCCGTTAGGCTTTAATACTACAAGATTTTCATTTGCGGTAACATAGGCGGCATAGGCATTTTTACGGGTAAAGGCAATTACAGCATCGCCCACTTTAAATTGTGACACTTTGCGGCCAACGGCCACAATTATCCCGGATGCTTCACCGCCCGGAATAAAGGGTAACCCTACAGGGCGGGTTTCCTTCATAACCCCCATGCGTATTTTCATATCTATAGGGTTTACCCCTGCTGCCTTTACCTGAATTAAAACATCGTTTTCATTTTGAACAGATGGTATAGGTATGTCAACCTGCTCTATTACTTCTACGCCTCCATAGGTCTTATATTGAATCGCTTTCATAATTATAAAGTATATTGCGGATAGTCAGTATAACCATGATCACCCGGAGTATACAAGGTGTTAAAGTCGACATCATTAAGGGGGGCGTTCTTCTCAATACGGCTAACAAAATCAGGATTTGCCAGAAAGCCGCGGCCAAAGGCAGCAAGATCGGCCGTATTATTCTGCAGGATTTCTTCTGCCGATTCTCTTGTAAGGCCATTGCAGTATATGATCGTGCCGCTAAAGGCAGCGCGGATTGATTGATATGTTTTTGCAGGAATGTCAGGGTTAAGAGAAAGGTGAATATAGGCAATCCCTATCCTGTCAAGTTCGCTGCTCAGGTACCTATAGGTTTCGTGTACCTCATCTGTATCATACGCTTTTTGATCGCTTAACCGGGAAAAAGGCGAAAAACGGATACCGATTTTATCTGCCCCAATAGCAGTGGCAATGGCCTCTGTAATCTCTACAATAAGGCGGCTCCTGTTTATAAGGTTGCCACCGTAGTGGTCTGTCCGGTTATTTACATGGGGGTTTAAAAATTGTTCCAGTAAATAACCGTTTGCACCATGAAGTTCTACACCATCAAAACCTGCAAGCATTGCATTTTTAGCAGCCTGTACAAAATGGTTAATAACACCATTTATGCCTTCCTGGGTTAGTGCAACCGGAACAGAATGCTCCTGCATGCCAAGTGCATCTGTAAAAATTTCTCCTGCCGCCTTAATATCCGATGGCCCTACGGGCTGTAATCCGTCAGGTAAATTAGCAACATTAGATATGCGTCCGGTATGCATCAGCTGCAGAAAAATTTTCGCCCCATTTTTATGCACCGCCCCCGTTACTTTTTTCCAGCCTTCAACCTGAGCCTGCGAATAAATTCCCGGGATTCGGGGATAGCCCAGTCCTTCCGGGCTTGGCGAGGTGCCTTCCGTTACAATCAGGCCTGCACCAGACCGTTGTGCATAATAAGTTGCCATAAGTTCATTAGGAAGGTTGCCAATGGCCCTGCTTCGGGTCATGGGGGCCATTATCAAATGGTTTTTTAATTTTAAAGTGCCCTTTTCAAATGGCATGAATAACTTTTTCATATTGTCATATTTATTATAAGACAAATGTAGAAGTTACCCTGTGAGTAAAATACCCATATAAGACACAAGAACAGTCCTATCCGACAACGGGCGGTGTATTTGCAAGTACGATTTTATGCAGTATAAGAAAATTTCTTGGGGGTAATACCATACTGCTTTTCGAAGAGCCTGCTAAAGTGGCTAAGGTTCGAAAAGCCCAGCTCATACCCAACTTCAGAAACAGAATGTTTGGCCTGCTTTAATAAAAAAGCAGCTTCCTCCATTCTGGCCTTTTGGTAATAGTTATAGATGGTGTCTCCAAAAGTTTGTTTAAAAAGTTGTTTCAGCTTGGTTTCGCTCATGGCTGCAATAATAGCCAATTCGCTTAAAACAGGTGGTGTGCTAAGGTCGTGTAAAATCTCGTTGCGTATTATTAAAAGTTTCTCTGCGTCGTTGCTGTTTATATTTTTAAAGGTTGCATTCTCCCTAAGGGACAGCTTACTAAACAGAAGATACATTAACTCCTGAACTTTAATTTGTACATAAAAATTATTCATAGAATTGTTCATATCAACCGAAACTATATTTTTAAGAAGCAATTGCATTTCGGTATCGAGGCTCTCGAAAAACAGAAACGAAACGTTTTCCCCTGTAATTGTTTGAATGGTCTTATTAGGTTTTTCGATGGAAAGGATGGACCGTAGCCTCTCTGCAGCAATTGCAACTACTACATATTGTATGGTACTGTTAGACGGGAAACAGATTTCTGATTTCAGGTCATTTGTAGATAAGAGTATTGAAGCATCGTTTTTTTGAGAGAATGGTATATTCTCCTCGTCCTCATACTTAACCTCAAGATTTTGTTTGGTATTATAAAAGAAAAAAGTTCGCACACTGGTGGTTTCAGGCGAGGGGTTACGCTTTATAATCAAATCTTCCTTTAGTGTATAACTATGAATGGTTAATTTAAAATCGCTCCCAAACCCAACTTTACGCACGTAACCTTCGCCCATTTCTGCAGGAATTTTCATGAAGTTATCCCGTACAGTGGCATTAATATGTTTTGCGAAAAATGTAATAAAGTCAAAGCCCGGAGCTGTGGTAAATTCGAAGATCATATACTGGAGTAGGTCATTTTCAAATTTAAAGTAATGGAAATTATTAGTTTCCTCTATTAGGATCGAATATTAATTATTCGGAGTTAAAAGAGCTATAGAAGCATCTTTATAAATAAACAGATAACATAAATCCTTATTTTTTTTGGGTTTTTAATTCATATTCCTGAACATAGTGCTCTAAAAGTTCCTTTTCATACTCTCCATCTTCGGCAGGGTAACGCAGGTTTGCCGCAAATTTCTCTATTTCTTTAGCGCACTGCCATACTATGCTTTCCCCACACGGAATAATCAATGGAGTTTTAGAAAAGACTGAATCTTTATAGGCCTTTTTAGCATCTGTCAACTTCCATCCATTTGCCGTTAAAGCGTTTAACAAATCATCAAGGAACAATGCATTTAACAAGGAGTGGTGAATTAAAAGTGTATGCTTAATATCTTTTTTAAATACAAGTTTCGCTAAAGAATCATAATAAGTTGCCCGGCCTAAAATATGCTTTATATAATATTCCTTATAAGGCGTCAGGTCGGCATTGCTGTCTTTATTAAGAGCTACAGTAATTTGCTCATCAATATACCAGTCAGAAGCATCAATGGTTACCTGCCCGTTTTTGTAGCCACTCTTACTCATAGCCGTCCGCATCGAATCCCGCTTAGGTTCGGTATTACCCTCTTTTAAATACGGAAATCTGAAAAGTTTGGTATAGTTTTTAAAATTTTTAATAATACTATCGCCCTTATAAAAATCGGCGATAAAGATGTTGCCTGTTTTGGACTTTGAATTATAGTAAAAGTGTGAATACGAGTGATTGCAGATTAAATGATTCTTGCCGTCCCATTTTTGTAACAACGTTTTTCCATTAGCATTATCAACCCGCATGCCGCAAACAAATAGGGCGACCTTAAGTTTGTGCTTATCTAGAGCCTTTAAAATTGCATCGTCTCTCTCCTTCCAGCCTAACATTGGCGTATCTACAGTATTTGGGTCATCAATTGTTATTGCTAATTCCTTTTGCCCAAATGCGTTTATTTGCATTAAAGTAAGTAGTAAACATGTAAAAATGATCGTGATTTGTTTTTGATGCACTGCTGAAAGGTTTTAATTAATTCCGATTCCTTTAAACGAAAGTAAAGCATTTTAAGTACAGGGACAGGTATTTTAACCAAAAGCACGATTAATGTGGTAATTTATTTTTTACAGCTTACTATTAAGCGTTTTCTTTGTTCCATGCTGCTATATACAACAATGGGCAAAGGCTTTCCCCATATTCTGTAGGTTCAGTTAATACCTTTCTCGAGGCATTGCTGCAAACAATATTGCAGCATTGGTAAGAGATGAATCTAAAGCGGCAGAATTTATATCAAAAGACATTCGCGTCAGGATGGGAATACTTCAATATACGATTATTATACATCGCATACTGAGTAATTTGTTACTGATACAGCAATTCAATAAATTTGTCATCTTCGAATAACTGATCATGTAATTCTTTGAATTTAAAAGATTTTTTAAGAAGCGTATACGGTAAATAGTTGATAAAGTTTATTTTAATAGGCGGCTTTCCGAGTATCCGTTATTAGAAATGAAGGGATGTCATGTTTTTATTTAAAGCAGCTGAATATTCTGCAGGTTATAGTAAAAAATGTTACCAAAATATAGACAATAAAAACTCCCTATTAAGGGAGTTTTAAAAGTTGCAGGCTTAGAGGGATTACATTCGAACACCTTGTAGCAGTTTTGATTTTTATAGATAATCTAAATCCAAGGTAATTAAGTTTTTAGAAACCCTAGCTCATAAACTTGTGGTTGTAGTTTTTCCGTCAAAACTTTATAGGCTTCTTCAAATGCCTTAAAACTTACTGGCACAAAATCTCCACTTAAATTCCTAACATTTAATGCAGTTCTTATTTGATACCATCCGACATCTGTGCGATCTAACTGGAGTTCGTCTCTTACTATTCTTGCGTCAGTATGTTCAAAATAAGCTTGCCATAATACTTTTCCATAATTCAATATCATTTTCGCTTCTTTGGATAACTTTTTATTTACTAAATACTTAACCATAAAATTTGGCTAAAAAGCGGTAAGACACTATCATATTTATGACTGTTTTGATGCTCAAATAACGTTGCAGCAACTGACTCGGCAGATTTTATATCACTTGCTCTATCTAAATAACTCCTATTTAAATTGCAAGATTGAAAAAGGAGAATTATGAATGCTACACATAAAAACTTATTCGTCTATTATATTTTATGATTAAAAAAAAAAGAATTCGAAGTAGGTTTCGGGCGGTGGAACTAATATGCCTGAAAAAGAAGAATTATCACTTCCCCTAAAAACTGAGATCTTTGTCCCATCTTTTATAACGAAATCACCAATGGCTAGGGGTGGACCTTTATATGAGTCTAAAAAAAAATAATTTTCATCATCAAAATAAACCTTGGTGCCTCTGCCTTCTTTGATCCGAACAATCTTCTTACTAATATTTTCGTTATGAAATTTTACCCTTTGTCGATAATCTGAATATTTTGAAGAGAATACCAATACTAAAAACAAACCTAATAAAACATATCTAAGTATTTTCATAGTTGATAGAAGTTTATTTTAATAGGCGGCTTTCCGAGTACACGTTATTAAAAATGAAAGGATGTCATGTTTTTATTTAAAGCAGCTAAATATTCTGCAGGTTATAATAAAAATGTTACCAAAACATAAACTCCCTATCATGGGAGTTTTAAAAGTTGCAGAGAGGAAGGGAATTGAACCTACCTCTATATGCTGTGTATCTACTGGCTTTTTAAGCTTGAACCGGTCAATTTGCCACGAATACGCCACAACTTTTTCATGCGGTATTTTCAGGCATTTTATAAGCCAAGATCATTTAGCAGAGGGGAAGGGATTCGAACCTATCTCTGTACGCTCAGTATCCGCTTGGCTTTTCAACTTCTATTTTTATTCAGCCATGAATTTGCCACAAATTTACCTACTTATCAATTTGACTCAATGAACATTATAATTTGAATCAAAAATACAAAATTATTATCATAATATACATTTCTTATGACTTAGGAATATTTCCCAGCAGAATACAAAATTAGCCATCTTCAAGTATTCATATTGTTAAACGTATATATTTGCTTTTTTATGTCGTAACATCTTTATAACAGCAATGAAACGGCTATCGGGAAAATTAGGCTCTCTTTATGTAATGAAGCAGCTCGAAGAACCGACGGGTTAAGTACAGGTGCCCGACTTTATAAAACAGCAAGGGTATTTCATTTGTCTGTACTGAATGCAATGGTAATAGCTGCTCCTTGTCATCAACATATTTCAATCCAAAACCAAAATCACTCTTGATAAAAGGTTTTGAATTCATAATCTTTTAAATGATCTAATTCAGAGTGGATATTTTGAATCCATTCACTTTGTCGCTTCTCACTATAATATACCTCACTGTCGTACTGTTTATTGTAATATCTCAATTGCACACCATATTTATTATAAACATCTTTATATTTAGCTACATCAGTAATATTTTCATTGTTTAAGCTATCAAATGCCTTTCTAATTTTTCTTGCATATATTTCAGCAATATCAAAGTGAAGACGCTCATGAGTTAAATAATAATCATTTTTTTCTATTGCCCATGATTTACTCTTTACAAAATATGCATATACTTTCAATTTGGGGAGTGAAAATTTTTTTATACGTGTCTGGTCTATTTCAATCGATGTAGCCGTCATTGCACCAATCATGGTGTTATAATCAATTGGAGGATTACCTTCAAAATCATCCCACTGAATGTTTCTTTCTCCCCATAAGATTTATCTTCTTGATATTCAATAATTTGGTTATTGGTTATATTCCCGCAATTTATAAGATAAAAAGTTAATGCAATGAGATCAAAAATATAGTTATTCATAATTTAAGGATTTGTTAAAATTATTGTGGTTGTAGTATTACCTTTAAAGAAAACTGTCCCCCTACATTGTAGGGGACAGTTTTCTTAATTTTAGCAATTTAGCAATGTCTAAACAGAGCAATATTGCTTGATTATCTTCTAACGCATGTATATTTAAATTATTAAAACCATGCATCTTAGCAATTAGTATAGCTTTTTCTAAATTTAAGTATTTCTCCCGTAAATAAATTAATATTAATTTCCAGATCGCATTTATGTGGTCGGGATTTTATTTTTATATCTGTTCCGGTGTTCCCGTTTCAAAGATAAATGATGTCAGTTGTCTTTGAAAAATATATACATTCTCGTAGTAATTGTGTTGTCCGATTCTTAATTTCAGGCGTTACAATTAGTATATGAATACTACATTTATTGCTCGAACCAAGCCTGTTTTTAGAAAATTCGAGATAGCTAAAAAGCAGAAAAACCACAAAATCAACATTTTGTGGTTTTAGCGAAGCTTTTGAAAATTTGCTTTGCTTTGAAAAGCTAAAAAATTCATTTTAGCAGGAGGAAGGGATTTGAACCTATCTACCTATGTGTTGGAAATACCGGTACTTAAAACTTTATCTCTTTGTTTATCAAAAATTTGCCACAACAACACCTTTATCAATTTGATCTGACAATTATAATAAATCATATCAAAGATACAAAATCACGTCTTAATTAATTCATTTTAGCCTTGTTTTGATCAATCAACTTTTTCACATTCCTAAATTTTAGGGGATGAGCATTGTAAAACAATATATGAGTAAAGTATAAATACTATCTATTTTTTAAATATTTCACCATTACTATCCAAAACTAAATTATCAATAACGTAGGCTTTATTTGATGTTGAATCTAGTAAATAATATTCAGATCCTACTTCCGAAGAAATGAAAGCAGGTCGCAACGAAACTAAAACATCTACTCTGTGTTCAAGATAGTAATCTAAAATCAATTTTTCTTCATTAAAATCAGTTGCAGAATATGTTATAATAAGTGATTTGTAATTCTCAACAGTGTTAAATATATATATATGTTTTTTAGATTTTCTATCATAAATTAAACACTTAAAATGATTTGTCCCTGATAATGGCAGATGATTAACCCAAGAAAAAATATATATAAAATCATCGCTTAAAACATTATTTAATCTATTAAAGATTTTTTTAGATGGGTCGAAATTTTTGTGAGTTGTAATTATATTATTGTTCTCATTTCTAAAGTTGTAGTCCTTTTTTATATTGTCGATGCATTGATAGCTTTTATTACCACAGCCAATCAAAAATGGAATTAAATATATTAAAATTACTAAAGATTTTTTCATACTATTTTTTCCTGCTTTTAATAATTTTGTTCAAAATACCTCTTGTCGTTGGAGTCGGTTGGTATTCTTTTCCAAATGGCCCTTTTTTTCCACTATCAATTAATTGACTTTCAGGAACCCCCAAACCTTCGGCATTGTTGGCATAATGCGTTCTGAGAGGTAGACCTTGTTCGGATCTTAATAAATTCTCAACTGTAGATGCATAGACTTCATCATTTATAATATTTTTAGGAAGCCCATTAGTCTCGTTTTTAGCAACCCATATAGCATCGGTTATTGCAACATCAAAAACTTGAGATGAAAAGCTATGCCCAATTTCGTGGAATAATGTGACATAAAACGGTGATTTCGATTTTCCAGATGTTGTATTCAAATTTACATTTTGACTAAATGAAGTATAAATATTTAAACCGTCTTTACTGGTCCCATTAACCCCTTTAGTACCTTCGCCTCCCAACTTATTTTCTTGGATTTCAACATTTATGTTATCATTTGAAAATAAACTTAAAAATCGATTTCCAAAAGAATTTTCATCTCCTTGCGTTATTTGTTGTAAGGCACTCAATATTTTACCAGCATAGCTTTCTGCACCGACGGCAGCCTCAACATCCCATTTATTAGTTTCTTTATTTTGAGTATAATATTTACCTCCATTATACCTATAAATATTTACTCCATCATTAATTGTAATCCACATTCCATCCGGGTCAATAAAATAAACAGGATTATTTATTGCATAGTTATATGGCGACCATCTACGACCCTTTTCTGCTAGTGGATCAATATTCATCCACCTGCCTAGTGCAGGATCATAGTTTCTCGCTCCGCAGTCATACATATTAAATCCTAACTCTTCTTGTAATTCTTTACCATTATATTTATAATTATTAGTTGAAAGTACAGAATTATATCCCTTATGTAGCATTCCAAAAGGATGATAATTAATCTCTTCCTGCACTTCGCCAGACGATATGCTGCCATTATTGTTAGCATCTTTTCAGCTAATCCTCTAACATTACCAAAAAGATTTTTAAAATTCTATTGCAGAAAGAATTTGCGTTATCAACATACTACAACTTGATCTTTACCGTACGCTTTTGGTAAACTATAAAATCATTTAATTTAATCAAAAAACCTTATCTGTATGACTTGTAATAAGATAAAATTTACCATCCTTTATTTCAACAAATTCTACAAATAATTGATACGTTTCAGAATCATATGAGAAAAAAATGCCAAGGTCGCTTTCAACATAATTTTCAAAGTTTTGAAATGTCAAATGGTTTATAATAAAATGCTGAAGTAGACAGTTTGGTTGATATTTATCATTTATCTCGTAGCAATGAAGCTTAGACTGTCTAAATTTAAATTTTAATAGGGAAGAAAAATACACATATGAATCATTTTTATGAGCTAAAAAATAAGCATGAAAATGGCTATCCTCTTTTATAAGCTTAAAAAAAGAAACATTATTAAAGTATATTTCACTTTTTTGATTTTCCAATTTATAATTTGGACGAACCACAAACATTTGTTCGTCTGAAATTTGTCCTAAAACACTACTAGTGAAAAATAACATTACCAATATTTGATTTAAATGTTTCATTTTTTTATAATTATAGGTGCTGCGGAATTTGTAGTCACTTTTATAGTCTGTATTTTTGAAGAACCTTTAGTTCCGGGGGTACTTTTAATCCATCCGTCATTTGTCGTATCAAGCGTAAAATTAGGATAGAATGCTTCGCCACTTTCGTATATACCATGCTTGACTGTAACTAAACTTTTGGGCAAATATACATTTAGTCTATCGCCTAATAAAATTTTTAGTTCTGCTAATGTTTGTAGCCCGGTAGTACCTTTACCAGTCATGCAAAAGTTAAAAATAAAATTTCCATTTTGTTTAACTTTATTGCCCATATTTAAAAAAGATAATACTTCCTTTTCTCCAGCTGTTAAATTTATTCCTTTTTTGATATTAAAACTTTTTATTTCAGAAGTTGTTATTGACGTATCATCACTTATGCTCTCACCACCAATACCTATCTCAAAAAAACTTTTGAATTTATCGGATCCGCCATGATTTGAAACTATGAGATTGTCTAGAGAATAATCACTAAAAACATCCAGCATCTTAGCACCAATACGAAGATTTCTAACGGCAAAGAAAGACCATGGGCCATTAATAGCTTCTTTATCTTTCGAATTCATAGACGCCCTTCTCTTTTTACCAGCAACAACTTCAATAAAAACATTTTTACTCCTTCCTCTAAGTACGTTAAACGCAGAGATAGCATCTTCTCCGGTAAATCTAATACCTCCAGCAATTTCTTCAACTGCCATACCTGTAGGATCAATGAATAAGAGTGGATTATTAATACAATAGCTGTATCCACTTAAGTTCATATAATTCTCTGCAAGTACATCAATGTTTATCCATCGACATAAAGCCGGATCATAATTTCTTGCTCCATAATCATACAAATTAAGCCCTAGTTCATCTTGCAGCTCCTTGCCATTGTACTTGTAATTATTAGTTGAAATTACAGAATTATAGCCCTTGTGTTGCATACCAAATGGATAATAGTTCATCTCTTCCTGCACTTCTCCAGACGATATAATGCCATTATTGTTAGCATCTTTATAGCTAACCCTTATATTCCCCAAATGGTCTTTATATTGATACAGATATGAAAAACTACCATCAGATTCCTTATTTACAAATCCTTCTTCCTGAGGGAAAAATTTAAGTACATTATCAACATATTGCAACCCACTGTCGTACTGGGTTGATGTGACCGCCCCATTTGTTACTATTTTCTGTAATTTACGCCCATCGGCAGTATATACATATTCTATTTTGTTAGTGCCTGTAAATGTAATCTTTACCGGTAAATTAAGGTGATTGTAGGTTATACCGTTAGTACTTACAGTACCAATGTTTTTATTTAGATCTTTAACCATATTTCCATTTGAATCATAGCCATAATCTACAGCTGTGCCTGTGGTAGAATTGTTAAAACCGGCAATATCTGCTGCATCGCTTACACTCATTAGTTTATTGCTGTAGTTAGCATACGTATAAGTTAGCATATCAATTTTATCTGTAGTATTATTTGTCCTAAGCCCATAGCGCTCTAAATATTGTATGTTTCCATTTTTGTCATACTCTATACCTCCTTCACTGTATTTCTCAATTTGGGTGGTGTAAACCGGCAATGTATAGTTACCCACATAAGTGGCGGCTGTTAGCCGATTCAAATCATCATAACTATATTTATAATTGCGCAGTTTATTGTCGCTTTTAGCTTTCCATTGTGTCTCTGCTATGTTACCGTTGTAAAGAGCGGTACTGCCCAATACAGGGACATTATAGTTAATTTTAAACGCAAACAAATCAGTAGCCGATGCAAGTGAAAGATTTTGTGCTGTATCATTAACGCCTTTAAGCCAGCCCCTGATGTTGTAACTATAATCTACAATTTGCAAGGCATTCGTGTTATCATAGCTATTAGCTGCTACAAATGTACCACCAACCTTTTTTTGCGTTAACTGTCCCAATTCATTATATTTATTAAAAGAGAGCAGCTGCTCTACACCATAATTAATTTTATGAGAGTGCTTTAACTGTCGTCCACTATGATCGTATGTATAATAGTCATCAAGTCTTATCTCCCCCGAGCTTCTATATTGAACGGCAGTCAAATGAGTGATCTTCCCAGTAAAATCATAGGTGCTCTGTAGCAAATTTGTTGAACTTAAATAATTATTTTTACTTTTAGTCCATACAGGTCTTACCTTATTGTCGTAAAACGTTAAATTTGTTTCCCATAAATTCTGGCCTAGTATCCTTATTTTGCTTCCTATAAGCTGTCCCTTTACTGACGTGGTTATTGCAATTGCATCCCATGTAACGGTTTCCATCGTCATCTGGTCCAGGTCAAAATTATAGTCATCATAATATTTTACAGTAAAAACATCGAGAGATGTGTAGGGAAATGCATTATTTGAATATTGTATGGATGCACCTCCACTGATAAAGCCAGTGGTAACTCTACTTTCATTTAATATGGGGTCGGCAAAACCGTTTAAATATGATTGTATTGCTGCTCTATTCCTATTATCACGTACTTGCCCGGTGTATACTGGCCTATTAAATTTATCATATTTAGTAAAGAGCCAATTTGGGGTAGTTTTTACCTTTGCCTTAAGGTTATAGTCCTGTGTCATGATGGGCCTGTCTAGCTTGTCATAAATAATATTAGTCCATCCATTGTCTGGTATATGTTTTTCTATAATCCTGTTCCTATAATCATAGTGGTAAATATAGCATAGCCCGTCTACGACATCTGAATTTACCATATAAGTTACAGTACTACCTCCGCCAGGGCCTCTTACGGCGGTAAATGTAAGATGCGTAAAAGTTCCCGAACCGTTTATTACAAGTGCATTGTCTTTAATATAAAATGCATAGTCTAAACCTGTTGCTTGTACACTTCCAAGATACCCATCCTTTATCCTACGTGCAATATCCAGCGGGAAAACAACTCCATTATTAAGTTCTAAAACTGTAGCAGACGAGATGTTCAGTGAAATACTAAGGTTATCCTCTGCATCAAGACTCATAGAAACACCTCCCTGTGCTCCATAGGGGTTAGCGGTGTAAGTTGTAAGTATTAAACTATTATCTAATACTGCAATAGCACCATCATAATCTTTGATAACTTGAGTATCGGCTTCGCAAAGCGTAGTCCACGGGTAATTACGGCTATAATCCAGTTTTTGCTGTCCGTTAAGGGTAACGTTAAGTGATGGTACTTTTCCGCCATCACCCTGTACAAAAAGATTATTCCCCTGAATTGTAAAAATGTATTTATAACCCGGGCCTTCAATCCTGCCTAATTCTTTGTCTTTAAAATTTCCCAATTCTTTTAATCCCACTATAATACCCGTACGGTAAGGCATTGCAATAGCAGTAGTAATATTAAGGGTTAAAGAAAGGTTGCCGTTGCCATCATTCAGCAATGCCAAACCTCCCTGGCCACCATATTTCGATGAAAGATCAGCATTTAGTATTGCACTATTATCATAGTCCGCAAGCGCCTTATTATAATCATCTGAAAGTGTCTTATCAACGAGGCTAAGGCTTGTCCACGGATAATTCCTTCCCGATTGTGGTAAAACACTAACTTCGTATACAACATCGTCAGCAGCAAGGGGAGGCACAACATAGGTGAGATTGCCATACCTGTCATAAACATAATACGTATCATGCGCTACGCCTTCATTATAGGTTCGCTTCAGTAAAATGTGCCCCTCTTTATCTTTAAACTCTTCGGTAGTCTTATTACGGTCCTGTTCATCATCTCCTGTGTTAACCCAATTCTCATCTTTTGTAACAATTTTGTACAGTTGATTTGGCGGATAATAACCGGTACAGGCTAACTGCGTGTTTTCTGTGTTTTCGCCACCTGTGGATATTATTTGAAAAACGACTTTAAAATTCAGCACTTCATGCGTAGTATTAGTGTCATAACCATATTTTATAGTATGGTCAGTATCAGTACTTGTATCAATTTTCCAGGGAGTACCTGGTGCGCCTTGTTCTATTTTCCTTCCAAGGGGTGAGCTCTCTAATGCACTTTCCGCATAAGGATTTGTAGTGTTTTCGAATGTGGCAGTATTATAATATAAAACTGTTTTAGCTTTTGCATCTGTATCAAAATTTAGGGTTGAGGTAGTAGAGACAAAAGGTAAATATTGCCTTACTTCCCGATTATAATTATCATAATCTATATGTCTTACGATATCTTTTTTAAGCGGAGACGCCATGCCTGCAATTTCCTGGATAGGTTTCCCTAAACCATCAAAATATATTATTTTAACCGCTTTATCTACGTCGGATAATGCAGCATTGGTTAGCGCATTTGATGTGCCGTTGATTGTTTGAACCATATAATTTGTTGTCCTAACATAATTTTTATCTCTCGGAGTTGCAGTTAAAGACGCGCAACTTCCAGATGAGCCATAAACCGTGGGGCAAAGATCGCTATTGTCTAAAACATAATTCCCTGCAGGTTTATTACACTGCACGACATATACCGCAGGATTACCAAGGCCATCGAGATCATCATCGTTATACCACTTGGTGGTCGCACTAATTAAGCTTCCGTCCAATTCTACACAATTCAAATTTACTGTAAAATTAAAATAATACCCTATTGAGAGATTTGACTGGCCCGTTGAATAAATTATCAGTTTGTTATTTTCTATTTTTAATCTATAACCTGTAGCATTTTGTTCTGACGAACGATAATATATGTCACCCAATTCCATATTTGGCAATGGAGGGGAAGTATTAAAATTTAAAATCTGTGTTGATGTATTTAATGCTATCGGCCATGAATTGCTTGAAGTGAAATTGATGGTTAATATATCATTTACAATTGTCGCAGAACCTGAGCTATAACCTGTTCCGCCGACGTGTATCATTGAAGGGGTAATGCTCTGTGAAAAATTAGGATACGAAGAAAGCAAATCTTCGCTAACGAAAGATTTTTTATTTGTACCACCAATAACCACAATTGGAAGCAAAAGTAATATGTAAAGCAGCTTTTTCATGGTTATTAATTTTGAGGTATATAGTGATATTCGTTCTTAGACAGGATATAATTATCCTTATCTTTTACATTTATTAAGCGCCCATAGGCATCATATTCATAATAAGTTACATCGCCCCTTGGATCTGTTATACTTGTAACACCAACTAAAGGCCGATAAGTATAGGTGGTAGCCATAGCATTTGTAAGGTTGCTCAACGGCGTAGTGGAACTCGCCTCTAAGTATGTAGCATTTTCAACCTTCGCTCTAGGTAAAGTCCCCGTCTGGTTCCATAAAATAGCCACCTTAACTCCATTTGCTAATTGGTACTCGCGAGGGTTACCTTTAGTGTTATAGCTTAAAATAGACACTTTTAACTCTAACGGATCATTACCCTTAGCGGCGTAAATCATACTTGGCAAACTTCCGGAAGTGTCATAAACAGTTTTTGTTTGTGATAAAAGCTCCATCCCGTTATATTGCTTAATAATTACGGGTGTATTAATTTGGTTACCCTGTATCATAACATTATCTATAGTTGTATCAATAAGATGATCTGTTGGATAATAATAATTAGTTGTTAATGTTTCGCCTTTACTATTAGATGCAGTGGCAGAGCTGATAATGCCATTGGTGTTATACGTATAGTTTTCAGTATTAACAACTTCATTATCATTGAAGTATTCGGTAGTTTGTTTTTGAGACAACATGTGCCATTCCGCTAATAGTGGTGAAGCGTAATATGAAAACTTTGATCTGCCTCCAAGATTTCCTGTTGCGAACTCCATAGGGTCGATATTGCCCCTGAAATTATGTACAATTTTTACCCCGTAAAAACAGTTTACATAACCGTTTAAATTCTGATAGCTGTACAAAGTTTTAGATAGCAATTTTCCGCTGCTGTCATAAATCTGGTCTTGTAACGGCATACCGGTTTTGGCGTTTGGCATGTCATAAAAACCATTGGACGATAAGTTTTCGAAATTAAAAAATGAAAATGCTTTTTTTCCTATATTTTCACGGTTATTAATATTGCTCAGCTCAACTTCTTCAACGCGTCCATACCCAATTAAGGTACCGCTATCGTTTATAACATCAGATGTAATTGAAAATTCAGTAAATTCAGGAGTTTGAATAAAGGTTGAACAATTGCAAAATCCCGAATTATTAGAGCCGGTGCACCTAAAGCTATATGCCCTCTTTCTCTGTAAAGGCTCAAAATGGGTTAACAATTTTCCATCATAATACAGATATCTCTTCTCACCATTCAATATCCCATCTTCAGAATAGTTTTTAATCGATTTAATTCGCATCCCGCATTGTCTGCTAATTGATGTATCCACACCAGTATTATCAAAAAATGAGTAATCTGCTTTAATGCCCGCAATGTGATAAGTATCAGCACTGGTGTAAGCCACGTTATTTGTTACCTCTATAGAATAAAAAGTATTAGGCTCGTACTGCAAAAACATGGATTCATTCCAGTAGACAGTATGATTAGTTTCTATATCCACATTGGCTATACTGCTCATGTTCCACTCTTTAATTGTAGTAAATACATATTGGCCATTAGGCATTACCCTGGTTTTTGTAAAGATTATCTTACATCCCTGAAGTGCTGAGGCCTGATAAGCAGGCATATTTGGATTCGGGCTATAACCTGGCGAGCCAGGAGGACTATATGGTGTCCAGCCGTTGGACACGCTATTTCTAAAATTTATAGTGACAGACCTGTTAATCGTAAAATTCCCTGTTTGAACTAATGGAGAATTATTAAATCCTGTTGGACTAATAACTCCCGTTTTAAGTGCCAGGCTCGCTTGTTGCTGATTTGGTATAAACTTATTCGTAAAAGAATTAGGCTCATATTCAAATTTTGTTGACCCACCAGTTGGATAAGTTATTTTTTTCAACATATAAAGCCCTGCAACATCATTATTTGCATATCTATTAGCTTTGGCATAGGAGCTATAGCTAAATGGAATATTATTATTATCAACTATATACATTGTGGGATAAGCAAAGTAATCGAGATCGGGCAAAAGAGATGAATTATTAGCACCGTTATAATAACCATAAAAATCTACTGCGTTAGATACTTTAATTGGCATTGTACCACTTTCATCATATTCAAATTTATAAGCAGGTTTTGTAGTGACAGCATTTTCAGAGGTGTCGTAACCTATCTCTTTTAAAGTATTTAATTTTAATCTTTTACCAAGCACCGGAATTGTTGTAGCGTTAATTAGATTAGTGTAAAAAATGCTACCTGTTGGGGTACCAGTAGAATTATAGTTAAAATATCCATATCCAAATTCAAAACTTTTAACTTTTAACCCTGTTTCAATAGACTTGATATCAACAGACTTTAACCTCTTCTGAGTATCAGTTCTATTTACACTTAAGTTAATATCCTCTCTGTTTTCGAGATTAAACGTTATAATTGCATCCGAAGTGGTTATTCTATTTAGTATTTTAAGATCGCTTTCAGCCAAAGGTACAGAGTTGGGAAGAGGGAAATTATAATTAGGTTCAGCAAATGAATCATAGGTATGTACGATTGCAGACTGGTTAAAACTTAATCTGCTTCCCAAAGCACTTGTGTATCCAAAAGATACTGTCCTGCCATTGCGAAATTCGATCAACGACAATTTAAATGTCCTGCCAACCTTGTCAGGGTATTGATAGGAAGCATTATTGCCATAAGCATATTCTACAGCTCCAAAGGTATATTTTGTCCCATCAGGGGTAATAGCCGTACAGATGCCAGCATCGAGCGAAAAGATTATATTATCTTTTTTATTTAAAATAACAACATTTCCCGACACTGGATTTAAATAAAAACTACCCGAATAATTTCCAAAGTTAAAGTGATAAATATCAGGGTCACCGTGTCCTTCCTGTAGAGCATGTATCAACCCTGCAGATTCCGGATCAGTACCATCACCTATCCAAATATTTGGAAGCCCGCAATTTCCATTATAGCATTCTGTAAAGCAATCCCAATTATAATAAGCCTTGCCACTCTGCTTCATTACTTTTGGGTTACCCAATGAAGGAGTATTATCCAGCCTGTTCATAAAAACGGTATACCCAGACTGATTTATCAAATTATCTGACTGGTCATTAACTCCCCTTACTTCCTGGATTACAGCTCCCCCGGGAAATAAGTCCCAACCTAGTCCCACCCACGTGGCTTCATCTGCTACTTTAATTCCAGAACTATGATACCGTAACGCTACTGGTATTTTTATATCCCCTTCCTCGATTGTATATAATGGAATGGAAATATCTGCGGTACCTGTATGATAACCTACCGGCACATCTCCAAAGCGCCCAAATAGCGCAGCTTCAGGCGATGTAGGGATGTTAATCTTTGGCGTATAAGGGTTTGTTTGGCTATGGCTATTTAGACTAAACAGGCACAAAATTGGAATTATCAAAATACTGTAAAAGCAATTTATATGATAAGAAGGTTTCATTGTGGAATGTTAAAAATTTGTGTAGACAAACATAAAATATTTGTTAACAAAATATTAAAATTACATGTTAATATTTTGTTAAGACGTGGTTTAATTTTCTCTCAAGGAAATTTTCAGTAATTAGAGATTATCGTTCTTTCAGATGATGAAAAATATCGATTATAATTGTTGGTATGCGAAATTTAATTTATTTCGTACTCCATGTGGACTGCAAACTATCGCTTTTATCCATAATATTGTCATTATTTAATTATTCGAAATACACTTAATTGTCAATATTCAAATTGATCAACATGATTTTGATATATTTGTCAAGTAAAAACTACATCACCATTGATTATTTATGAAACCACCTAAATTTATGGTACTTAGATATAACCAAAAACTCCCATCCTTCAACCTTCAAGAAATGCTTATTGTTTTGGCAATAATTGGGATACTACTTTTAATTGCGCTTCCTAACCTTATGCCGCTTATCACGAAGGCTAAAAGTGTAGAGGCACAAACACAGCTTAAGGCTATTTATAATGCAGAGAAGCAATACTTCTTTATGTATTCAAAGTATAGTGCTGATTTTAGCGAGCTTGATTTTGAAGCCCCTAAAACAGTAAAAGATAATGGCACTGCGAACTATGTGTATGAAGTAGTACAATCATCTAATAACGAATTTAAGGCCAGAGCCACTGCAATCACTGATTTTAATGGGGATGGTGTTTTTAATGTCTGGGAAGTAGACCATAACGGAAACCCCAAGCAGATAACCAATGATTGATATCGGGCTTAAAATTGTCCTGATATTTATATTAATGTTTATTTTTTGGCAGGATACTAAAGAAAGGATGGTCTACTGGTTTCTATACCTTCTTTCGGGGATTGTATTTTTTGTACTGCAGGCTCACAATATTGGTTATCAGTTGTCATTAATAAACTCCGGTATTAATTTTGGCTTTATATTTATCATTATCCTTGCTGCAGGGCTTTATTCAGGATTTGTGATCAAAAAAAAGCTAAGTGAAAGTATTGGCATTGGAGACCTATTTATGTTTATAAGCTTATGCCTTACTTTTTCAACAGAAACCTTTATTATATTATTTGTATTCTCTCTGTTTTTTTCATTACTATTGCACCAATATTTTAAGAACAGGGCTGAACATCAAACTATTCCGCTTGCCGGGTACATGAGCCTGTTTTTTGCTGCTGTCTATTTTATTTCTTTTTTTATACAACCAAAATATCTGTTTGCATAAGCTATGACCAATAATTTTAGTCTTCCTATAGAACTGCAACAGTTGGTTAATTCGCAACAGGCTTACCATTATAGAATCGTTCCGTATTCAGTATCGGGTAAAGTTATTACCTTTAAAACAGATCATCCAAATCCGGGAGTCTTAAAGTCGGAATTGTTGATTTTATTAGGACTGCAGGTTGAGCTTAAAGAAGATTCCCACGAAAATATCAATAAATATCTTTTTACGAATTACAGGAAATCATCAACCGAAAGAGTTTCTGAGATTCATTACTCCAATGATTTTCTGGAAAAGATATTGTTGAGTGCCAAGGAAACAGGAAGCAGCGATATACATTTTGAGCCTTATGAATTAAAAGCGCGTGTACGTTTTAGGCTTGATGGTAAACTGAAAGAGCAATTTCATATAAGTACCGAAGAATATCCTGTTATCGTTAATAAAATAAAAATCAGGTCGCAGCTTGATATATCAGAAAAGCGCCTTCCACAGGACGGCAGGATAACAGTGTCTACCGAATATGAAGATTTTGATATCAGGGTTTCAGTCCTGCCTACTCTTCATGGGGAAAAAGTTGTCCTCAGGATACTTAGCAAAGACACCAGCCATATAGAATTGGAGTCGGTAGGGTTTACAGACAAAGAATTAAAAACATATCTGGAAGGGATTAAAAAACCAAATGGCATAGTCTTAATTTCCGGGCCAACAGGTTCCGGTAAAACGACGACTCTTTATGCTACTTTAAAAAAACTAAACCTGCCCAATACGAATATCCTAACAGTAGAGGATCCCATCGAATATACCCTTGAAGGGATTAACCAGGTACAGCTTAAAGAAAATATTGGGCTTGATTTCGCTGCAACACTACGTACATTCCTAAGGCAGGATCCTGATATTATCATGGTTGGTGAGATTCGCGATGTCAACACGGCAAATATGGCTATAAGGGCGGCACTTACAGGACACCTTGTTCTTTCTACCATACATACAAATTCTGCTTGGGCTACCGTATCGCGATTAATCGATATGGGTATACCATCATTTCTAATAGCAAGTACTTTAAATGTTAGTATTGCCCAAAGACTTGTTAGAAAGTTATGTAATAGCTGCAAAACAGAGCAACATATAAATGAAAACTTATTTCCCTCCGGTTTTGTAATCCCGGATTCGTTGACACATCATTATGAAGCTACCGGATGTGAGCAATGTTACCATACCGGTTATGCCGGCAGGAAAGCTATTTATGAAATACTACCCGTTGATAAAGAGCTAATGGGTTTGATCAAAACAAATGTCCTTTCTGTAGATGATTACCTTGAAGAAAAGAAGATTCAAACCCTCAAGAAAAACGCAATCCAATTAATACAGGAAGGTGTTACATCGATAGAAGAAGTTTTCTCTTTACTGATGGAATAAAAAAGATATATTTGGCAAAAAAATGGCAAGTGGCCATGAACTTAACTGAAGATGAAAAAACTATTACTATGCTGTTTTTTACTACTGTCTGTTTTTGCATTCTCTCAGGAGAATCAAAGGATCGGGCAAATACGGAACAATATAGATGCTATTACTGCTGATACTCCTGGGCTCTCGCAAAAAGTAAACATAAAAATTAAAGAGGCTTCGTTATCTGACTTTTTAATTGCTGTATCTGAAGTCCATAAAGTGAACCTGAGTGTTGACCCTGCATTAAAACAAATAAACATTGTAAATAATTTTAGCGATGTAAGCGTTGCCGACCTGCTTATTTTTTTATGCAAACAATATAACCTGTCTATTGATTTTACAGGAAATATACTTTCTATCACACCCTACCAGGCACCTGTTGAAACTCCTGCAGAAAAGGTTATAGATGTAGGATACGACTATAACAATGATTTATTAACGCTAAACCTTAAGGGAGATAAGCTTTATGATGCTTTTAAAAGGATAATGGATGCCAGTGGTAAAAACCTTGTTTTTGCCCCCGGTATGGAAAATCAGCTACTTACAGCATATATAAAGAACATGCCATTTGACGCAGCATTAAATAAACTTGCTTATGCCAATGATTTATCGATCACTAAGTCGAGGGATAATTTTTATTTATTTGATAAGCTTGAGGGCAACGGTGGCACCGTGGCTACTGCCCAGGGAGATAATGGTTCCGGGACGACGAGGCAAAGCAGGCCGCAACGTTACAGAAAATCTAATTTCTTTTTTAATGTCTTAGACACAGAAAGGCAACTTTTGGAAGTAGATTTTGAAAACACACCTATAGCCAGCATAATAAATGACATTGGTACCGAACTGCAGATAGACTTGTTTATAGCCAGCCCCTTAGAGAATGCGGGTAATGCTACAGTAAAAGCGAAGAATATAACCTTTGATGATTTGTTGGTGAAAATATTTGAGTCAAATTCATCAAATGGAGTCGCGGCAATTAATCCACAAAACAGGAATGTTTCAAATCAGCAATTTGACGGAGGCAACAACGGTATGGCCGTACCTGCCTTAAGTGGTGAAAATTACACGTTCATGAAAAAGGATAATATCTACTTTTTCGGGACTAAAAATCAGCTGACGGTTCGTAACATTAAGTCGATACCTATGATGCACCGTTCCATCGAACTGTTAGGCGACCCTGCATCGGCAGAAAAAACAGTGGGGAGGACACAGACTAATTTTAATAATTACAACAGTAATAATACTTCGGGAGGGGGATTCCAGCAACCGCAACAACAAAATCCAAATAAAATTGCTGAAAGTGCACCTTCAGAATCTATCCTTACCATCATACCGGATGAGGCAAAAAGAGATCTTGACATCAAAGTAGACAAAGAATTAAACAGCTTTTTAGTAAATGGCCCAGCGGAGAGCATCCAGCGTTTTGAATCGTTCATCAAATATATAGACAAGGCTGTACCGGTAATATTAATCGAAGTGATGCTGCTGGAGGTAAGCAGGAGTGCTATTGTAGAAACAGGGATTAGTGCCGGAATCGGGACTAAACCAACCACAACGACCGGTACAGTATTTCCAACTGCCGATATAAACCTCGGAGCGCAAACCATAAACAAAATTATCAACCGCTTTGACGGTTTTGGTTCTTTAAACATTGGTTCTGTCGTACCTAATTTCTACCTTAGCCTAAAGGCTATGGAGGCAAATGGCGATATAAAAATACGTTCTGCCCCAAGGCTCTCAACCCTCAACGGTCATAAAGCCAGCTTATCAATAGGTGAAACCACTTATTATGTGGTAACAAGCCAAAATTACTATGGTTCTCAAATAACACAAACTTCTGAGATTAAAAACTACCAGCCAATAGATGCCGACCTTTCGGTTACCATAAAACCACTTGTTTCCGGCGACGGGCAAATTACAATGGATATCAGGGTAGTGCAGTCGAGCTTTAACGGCGAAAGGATTGATAAAGATGCACCTCCGGGTATTAACTCGAGGGAATTTACCTCTATAATCAGGGTGAAAGACCAGGACTTAATAGTATTGGGAGGCTTAGAAGAGAAGGTTAAAAACGATTCCGGTACCGGCGTACCATTATTATCAAGGATTCCTATCCTTAAATGGCTGTTTAGCTCAAGGAAAAGGGAAGATTCGAGAAAAAAGTTAACTGTTTTGATTAAACCTACAGTCATATATTAATGGCCACAGTCATAGAAAATATTCTTTTAGGAAAACACTACGTAAGTGTTGAATTCTTTTCTTTAAACAATGAAGAGAAAATTGCTTTTCTCGAAGTGCAAAAGAAAAGTAACGAACTTGTCGTGTCAAAAAAATATATCTATGACAGCAGGGAAAAACTTACTGAGGTAAAATCTAAATTTCCGGCAGTGCTAATTATTAATAATGAACAGGTACTGCAAAAAGTTATTTCCGGCAATGATGGTAACGATAAAAAATTGCTCAATAATGCTTTTCCAAACTTACAGTCAGAAAATTTTTATTACGAGATATGGCGTAGAGAAAACACATCGGTAGTTGCTATATGCCGCAAAATTTATGTAGATGAATTGTTGATATCTATAAAGAGTGTATTAAAAGTAACATCTGTAAACCTTGGAATCACTTCACTGTCTCAATTAGAAAGTTTTGATTTGCCTCTACTAATTACCACTAACACACAGGAGGTATTTTTAGATGACGATATTAATAATGCAATAACAGAGACTGTGCCTGATTTTGCAGAATATGCAATAAATGGGCTACAAATACCAAATACGCATTTGCTTGGTTTTTCCGGAATACTAAGTTTATTGCTACCTCATAAAACAGCCGGAAGTATTGCTGTACTTCAAAGTAAGCTTAATGAAAATTACAGGCAGGGTACTTTTTTTGAAAAGGGGCTAAAAGCAGCTATCGTGCTATTGTTGGTATTACTGCTTGGCAATTTCTTTTTATTTACCTATTATTTTGACAAGGCTACGGCCATATCAGAAACCGTTTCATTGAATAAAACCGGAATAGAAAACATATCTAAAATTAAACAACGTATTAAAGATAAGGAACAAAAACTCGAAAGTTTTACTAATAATGCTTCTTCGGGAAGTTCTGTAATTATAAATAGTATTGTAAAAGAAATGCCTTCGTTTTTGTTGCTTAACGAATTAGCTTATCATCCTCTTGAAAAGAAAATAAAAGAAGATGAAGCGATAACAACAAGAGACAGCCTCATTACAGTATCAGGTGCTACGTTAAGTAACGAGGCCTTTACATCATGGGTAGGAAACATAGAAAAACAAAGTAAGGTAGATAATATTACCATTACCTCTTTTGCAAAGAATGAAGAAAACAAAAGTGTCTTTTCATTAAAAATTACCTTAAAGAAGTGAAACTCAACAGGAAGAATAAAATACTGATTTTTGGGTTTTTTATAACACTGTATTTGTGTTATGCTTTTGCATTTTCTAACACCATTGAATATTACCATCAGTATAAATCTCAAAAAGAATTAATTGATGCAAACCTGAATGACCCTGCCATTATGCAACAGTTAATTGCCAAAGAGAAGCAGTTAACTAAAATACTTGGCCAGTACAGCACTGCAGATAAAGAATCTTTTCAAAATGACCTTTTAAAACAGCTTAGTGTATTAAGTAATAAATACAATATTAAAATAGTAGATTTTAAGGAACCACATGTTTATACAGATAAGAATATTAAATCATACAGTTACTCATTTTCGCTCGAAGGCAGTTTTAATGGTATGCTATTGCTTGTAAATAATTTAGAAAATAATGCTTCGCTGGGATATATAAAACATATTGCCTTTATTAAAAAGAAAAATTATAAAACAAATTCCGACTATCTGACGGGAGAGATAATTTTACAAAAAAATCAATCTCTTAAAGACAACAATTAATCAGGTACCTCACTTGCAGGTGTTGTAAATATAGAAGTGTACTTTTACCTAAACCCATTCTTAAATGAAAAAAATAATTATTCTGGTGCTTATAATTACTGCCGGATGCCAGACTGCAAAAATAAAAAACAGGGAATATAAATACTCTTATGCTACTACAGAGTTGGGCAGCATAGGAGAAGCCATTTCTATGTATAACCTGAAAAATGATTTTGCAGCCCATTCTTTTCCTGTGTTGCAAAACAAAATAAGACTGGATGTACAAGTGCTGCCATTTACAAAAGATATTAATAAAATATATACTGAAAAGGCTAAAATTAATCCGGCTGCAGTTAAAATTAATTATGTAGACAGCCTTGCCGTTAAACCTGAATATGTTACACTTACTATTGCCGACCTTAATGGTTTTGCTACAGAACTTAATGCCGATTATAACAAAAATACTTTCCAATATTTAAAAGACACCGAAACAGCAGTTATGGTTACAGGTATTGCTGTCGCCTTAACTTCTGAAGATATTGCCAAAATAAAAATGTCTGATGCATTTTACCTTCACAATAACCAGGAAAAAAAATATACTATTGCGCTTTACAAATCGGGAAAGAAAACTGAAAATATCGAATTACAATCCGGGATGGTACTGGCATACACCTTAGGCAAATTTTGCTGGTCGGTGAGTGACAGGCTGCATTGGTACATAGGCGATATTGTTAAAGATAATAAAAGCTGCAAAGGCAATACAATATCGAAAATTAAAAAAAAGGAAGAAAAGAACCTGTATAAATTATAATGAAAATGAAAAGGATATTATTAATGCTTCCGCTGTTTTTTGCGTTTATTTCCTGCGAAGAAATTTTACTCGAAGACGATATATCTAAAGAAACAGTTCATCTCGTAGCTCCCGGGGACAGCGTGCAGTTCTTCTCTACAGGCATTACTTTTACCTGGGATCCCATTGAGAATGGGACTCGATACAGGATACAGATTGCGAGACCTGATTTTGATAACCCGTTACAAATTATTACCGATAACGTTACGGATACCACTTCTTTTACGACGCAGCTAAATGTAGGCCGGTATGAATGGAGGGTTCAGGGTGTAAATAGCGGTTATACCACTCCATACAGCACACGGTCATTTACAGTAATTAGCAACGAAGATTTTGCAAGCAATTCTGTAACGCTTTCTTCTCCAAATAATAATTTAATAACAAATATACCTGCCCAAAACCTTACATGGCAGCCCGTTATTGGTGCAACAAGTTATCACTTTCAGGTAACAGATGCTTCAGGCACCACTGTAGTTTTTGAACAGGATGTCGCTGCAACAAACCTTAATTATACGTTTGCAGAAGGAAACTTTCAATGGAAAATAAGGGCCTCAAACGGAGAGCAGAATACTTTGTATGCGTCGCGGTCTATATTGGTAGATGCTACAACACCGAATGTACCGGTACTAACCCTGCCTGCAAATTTAACAAATACATCTAACCATGATATAACTTTTCAGTGGAACAGGGTAAATATTTCAGGAAGTTCTGAAAAAGACAGCCTGTACATATATACTAATAATACGCTCACAGATCTTGAATACAAAAATACCGAAACGAGTGGCTACAACACTTCTACCCTTGATAACGGGACTTATTATTGGTTTGTAAAATCGTTTGATGCCGCAGGAAACGCCAGTGCCCGGAGCAGCGTGTTTAGTTTTACATTAAATTAGTTATGAAAAATAAAAAAAGCATATATATACTTTTACCTGTGGTACTCATTATATGGGGGCTTATACTATATCGCTTTTTATCTTTTTCTGGTGCAACTACTATCGAAGAGGCTACATCCTATAACTATGCTGTGAAGCCGTTAGCTGTGAAGCCAAGGGATAGTTTTGTTATAAATGTAAATTACAGGGACCCTTTTTTAGGAAAGATGTACGTTCCTGCCGGCTCAAAAAGCAGGAATTCAGGAAGAGGAAGAAAGAAGCTAACTGCAGCCGAGCCTTTGCAATGGCCCACTATTGTTTATAAAGGTATAGTATCTGACACTAAAAATAAAAAAAAGGTATTCATGGTTATCATAAATGGAACTACCTTCCTTATGTCTGAAAAAGATAAAGAACAGGAAATTAACCTTAAAAATGGCAACCGGGATTTTATAGAAGTTACTTACAAGGGAAATAAGAGCAAAATAAATATCCAGCAGTGAAGCGCTTATTAATATATAAGCTACGGGCTGGGGCGCTGCAATTTACGGTATTTATTTCGGTCATTATCGCAATACTATTAGCGGGCGTGCTATTACTTGCATACACCCATCGTTTTTTTATAGAACAGTCTAAAGCTATAGTAGAAAACATACAACTATCAGATAGTGGTATGGCAGCATTATTGGGAGAAGTAAGTGCGGGAACAGATACATTATCAATTGCAGTTCCCAATGCCCGCGAAGAGCAATTACTTACTGTTCATCTTTCACATTGGGGGTTATTTGAATTAGGCTACATTAAAACAACCCATCGTCAAAAAGAATTTGTTAAGTGTTCGCTTTTAGGAAGCAGCATAAAAACAAAAAACAGGCCTGCATTATACCTTAATGAGACCTTTAAGCCCTTGGCCGTTGTGGGTGAAACACGTATCGAAGGAGATGCTTATCTTCCGGAGCAGGGAATCAGGCCTGGAAATATTTCCGGATATAGTTATTATGGAACCGAAATGATTTTTAGCACTATTAAAAAAAGCACAACAGATTTGCCTAAACTAAAATATGATTACAATAAAGAACTTGATTATTATATCAGTATATATGAACCTGAAAATGAGCAGGAGTATATACCTGTCAATGTGGGTGCCAAAACAATAAATTCATTTAAACAACCTGTAAAAGGTTACTATTCTCCGGAAACGATTGTTTTAGAAGCTGTTTCCATTCAGGGAAATATCATTATCCGGTCTGCCGAAAAGATCATTGTGCGCAAGACAGCCACTTTAAAAGACATTATACTTGCCGCACCGGTTATAATTATCGAAGACAATGTGCAAGGTAATTTTCAGGCAATTGCAAATACTACAATTAAGGTTGGTAAAAACTGCTCGCTTTCATACCCTTCGGCCCTAGTACTTCTTAAAAAGGAGACCACTGCAATTCAACAACCGGATCAATTTTTGAATAAAATAAGTATTGACCAGTCGACAATCATTCGCGGGAGTGTCTGTTATTTGACGAAAGTACCGGAAAGCGACTATAAAGTTAATATACTTATTAATAAATTTTCATCTGTTGAAGGTGAAATTTACTGTGTAGGTAACCTGGAATTACGTGGTAACGTATCCGGGACGGTATATACCAATCAGTTTCTAACTAACGACTCCGGCTCTGTATTTGTAAACCATCTTTACAATGCCCGTATTATAAGTACAAAACTACCGGAAGCTTTTGGTGGATTACTATTAGACCACGAATCTAAATCAGTGATGAAATGGCTTTACTAAAAAAAATCAGGTCTGCTACTCTTATTGAAGCTCTTATAGCTACGGTTTTAATCGTAGTGGTTTTTATCATAGCCAGCCTGGTAATGAATAACCTGTTATTAAATTCTTTTTCTAAAAATACCCATGCGGTCGAGAACAGGATGTTCGAACTTCAGTATCGGGCAAATCAAAATACTTTACTATTACCTTACCATGAAGAGTTTGATAATTGGAATATCGACATTAAAAAAGAATTGGTTGATGGAAAGACCTGGCAAAAGATAACTGCCCTGAACAATCAAAATAAAAAAGAAGTTATAAAAAATACGCTATGCAAACCTTAAAAGTAAAATCATTTACCTTAGCCGAAATGCTTGTGGTCATGATCATTACCGCAATTGTTGTGGGGCTGGCATTCAGTGTGCTTAACTTAGTACAAAAAGAGGTTCGCAGCATAAAAAAAAACTTTGACAGGACAACTGAGTTATCGTTATTTGAGCAAAGGTTATGGCAGGATTTTAATTTACACAATACCATTTTGTTTAAAGGGGAAGAATTAGTTTTACGGTCAGACATTGATACTGTAGTGTATCTCTTTGATGAAAAATATATACTTCGAGATACAGACACTATACATGCAGCAGTGACGGTTAGCAAACTATACTATGAAAGTAAGCAGGTGAAAAGGGGTTATATTGATGCAATATCTATTTCTGCAGATGCCGAATTGCCCGGTTATTCTATATTTGTTTTCACAACGCCCGATGCGGCACATTACATGAACAAAGATGGCTTTTAAATTAGATAACATTTCAACGCCAACAGTTAAAAGTACAGGCAGCAGCGTAGAACAGTTACTTAAAAAAGAAATAACCTTTTTTAGCAGTGGCTTTAACAACAAGAAAAAACAGGCTTTTTACCTAGAGCTTGGTGTGCTGTTAAAGGCAGGGATAACCATTAAGGAAGCTATAACACTTATTATTGAATCGCTTAAAAAGAAAAATGATAAAGAGCTTTTCGAAGATATATTGCACCAGGTTATTAACGGCAAACCATTCTCTGAAGCGTTATATGCCTCAAAACAATTTTCCGAATATGAGTATTATTCCTTAAAGATAGGCGAAGAAACCGGTACTACCGCCCGTGTGTGTCGGGAACTGGGAGTATTTTATGAACGCAAGAACGAGCAAAAGCGCATTGTAATTGCTGCACTTACCTATCCGGGAATTGTTTTCTCTACCGCGATTTTAGTGGTATTCTTCATGCTTAGCTATGTTGTGCCCATGTTTGAAGGTATCTTTAAACAAAACAAAATGGAACTGCCCATGCTAACACGCCTTATCATGAAAATGTCGGCATTTACGCAGTCATACGGATTGTTGTTGTTTATGGCAATAGTTACATTACTGTTTGCAGGCCGATTTTTGAAAGACAACCAGGCCTACCGTAAAAGCCTGCATTATGTAATCCTTAAAATCCCGGTATTAGGGCCTTTTACAGCAAAAGTGTACTTAGCCCAGTTTACACAGGCGGTAACGCTTTTAAGCACCTCTAAAGTGCCTATATTAAACAGTGTGCAAATGGTACGCAAGATGATACAATTTGTACCCTTACAGGATGATTTGCTCATTGTAGAAAATAATATTTTGCAGGGCGGCAGCCTTAGCGAAAGCCTTAAGCAAACCCGCCTTTTTGATGGCAGGATAATATCATTAGTCAAGGTTGCCGAAGAAACCAACCAGACCGAATATGTTTTTAACCAGCTTAATGAACAATATAACCAGGAAGTTGTACAACAATCTAAAATACTTTCTACAGTTTTAGAGCCTATCATTATACTTTTTGTAGGTGTACTGGTAGCTGTTTTGCTAATCGCCATGTATTTGCCAATGTTCCAGTTGAGCAGCGCTATTGGGTAATTTAGTTTTATCATTATATAAATCTAAATAAATCATAACATTAATTTCCCTTGTCATATTCCATTAGGAATTGGTCAACATTATAGTGAAATTTAACGGATTCTATAACAGAATCTTAGAATCGGTCAGCAAGGCTTGACTATAAACAACAATCTTCCCGAACCGGGAAGATTGTTGTTTTAAAATACCGTTTACTATCATTACACCTGGTCAGCCTAAAGCTATGAAAGGCAACCTACCAAAGCTTAACGGTTTCCCGACTGATAACCTATCATCTACCTAACTCAAATACGATATAGTGGCCAACAAGTTTATGACTGGTATAGAGAACCACAACAGGCGCAACGCACCCATATCACTATATCACTAAGTAATTACCTTGGAATCGGTGCGCTCTTAAAGGGGTTAGTGAGCCTAATTGTAATGCTTATAGCAGGTATATGGTGTGCTTTAAAAAAACTATAATAAATGAAACCACATAAAGATGGCCAGTTTTGTAAACAATTATTGATTTATCACATCTTCATCCAATTTTCCTGCTATTATAGCTTTTTCAAGATGTCCCACAGTCAATATCTTTCTATCTCGCTTTTTGGTATTAGTAAAAAATCTAATGAGTGCTGGTAATATGAAATCCCCCTCATCACTAAAATAATCCCCGATAGGAAATTGTTCGATTTCAACATTGAATGTTTTGCCGAATTTGATTAGGAAGTCATCTGCATCATCTCCATAAATATTTAAATCATCCTCAATTCTAGTATTTCTTGTGATTTCAATGTAATCAACAGTCGATTCTTCTATCACAAACTTTTTAAGCATATCAAAATTATTCATAATCATACTTATTTTTTATCTATAATAAAGTACTTACTAATATCTTTGTTATGAACTAAAATTTCGCTCTTGGTAATAAAGTAATTATGATGACCACTAACTTCAATGTTATAAACATTAATTTTTCCCGTGAGCATTTCAATATTTAAAATTTTAAGGCTAAAACCTAAGATAGAGGATTTTAGCAAATCCGAAATTTTTAAATCCTTAACTTTTATCCAACCTTTATTAACAACAAAAAATGGATGTTCAGAAGTCACAATAATTTTTTCCTTCTCAGTAGTAATCTCATAAAACTCCGTTACTTCTTTTTTAAGATTGTTATTAACAATTGATAATCCTATAGTATTTGTTTCCGTATCAAAACTATAAACTGAATCTCCTATTTTAATATTTTCAATAGGTATATATCCATTTTTTGTTTTTATTAGCGTACCATCAATAAAACAAGCAGAAGCACCCCAAGCCGCATTCCAAGTTCCATCAGCATTAGTTTTATTTTCTTCGTTACTCTGCTGCAGCTCTTCTGCCCATTGCTTAATTTCTGCTCTAAAGTCATATACATCGTACGCGAATAAACCCCAGCCAACCAAAGGAACAAATCGACCTAAAACTCCACCCAAAGCATTAGTGGCAAATTTTTTGGCAATATAGTTTCCAACCTTTTTACCTGCAACTTTAGTAACAGTCACAGGTAGAGTTTTTCGCAAAACAACTGAAGCAATTGAAGTGCTTTTATTACGCCCCGCTTGAAAAGCCTTTCCAAATATAATCCTTATCAACTGACTATTTTTCGGAATAAATTGGTTGACCTAATCCTATCAAGGTTGGTCCCCAAGGACTAAATTCAGGGCTATCACCATCATCCCAAGTTGACTCGTCTCCGCCAATAAAACCATCATCCCAAGTTGACTCGTCTCCGCCAATAAAACCATCTAGAAAGCTTTCTCCAAGTCCCTCGCCACTACTAGATGGAGCCCCCTGTGAGTATGTTGGAAGGGGAGTTGCAGATATGGATAAAGGTGCGCTCATTGCAATGCTCATAGTTGGGAGATTAATAGACTTAACCGGATCTCTATAAACTGCGCGTAGTGATAAATCTATAACACCTGGACCGTCATTAAAGCGTCTATTGTCATTGTCTCTGTCTTGATCTAAATATCCGTTTGGATCTACGCTCCGAGATCCATTTATTTGAACGTCATCAAGTTCATAGGAACTCTCCATACCTTCAAGTTCGGAAGCGTGCATGGGTTGGTTTGAAGAGAACTGGTAAGGTGTCATATGGCTGTACTTTTCCGCTAAGGGATCTATGCTGAAAAAGCGCCCTACGGCAGGGTCATAGTTCCGCCATTTAAAACTGCTCCAGTTAAGGTCGATATCTTCCTGCAGCTCCTGGCCCTGAAAGCCTATTTTGTTGAAGGCATTCCCAAGGGTAGTTGTTGTGGTATAGCCTTTATGCTTAAGCCCAAATGGGTAATAGTTACTCTCCTCAACAATTTCAGTATTTATAGTTGCTCTCTTGATCTGTATATCATCAAACCAAACTGTACCACCGCCATTGTTATCCAGCCTTAGTAGCAATTTTTTTATGTTGGCAGGGACACTTACTGTCAGGGTAAAAGATGTCCACCCTGCATTAGTTGAACCGTAATATATTGATGTTGCAGCCGGGTACCCTGATTGCGGCTCCGTCTTTTGAAGCAATAATACTTCTGCAGTTGCCCCCGTGCCCCGTACCCATCCTGAGACAGTATATGAGGTAGCTACAGCATTGTTTATCTGCATTTCATAATCGCTGTGGGCATAGTTCTCGGCTGTGCCGAGATTATTAATTTTACCGCTGTAGGTGCCGGAGTGCGGGTTTTGGGTATCATATGTCAATGTCCCTACATTAGACCAGCTCGTGTTCCAGCCCCTGCCCTGCTCAAAGCTGTCCTGGTAGTTTTGTGCATCGCTTATCAGCCCGTCTTTATCAACATCGGTATATGCCAACCTCACGTTACCCAAATGGTCTGTGCTTTGGTAAACATAAGAAAAAACACCGGTATTGTATGAAATATAGCCTTCTACCTGCGAGATATATTGTAACGTTGTCTTGTCATTGATGGTAACATAGACATAATCACCTGCATATTCTGCCAGTATTTTTTTTAATTTACCATCGACAGAATATTTACTTAATTTTTCTCCCTGGGAGTCGTATACAAAATCTATAAACCTGGCCTGGCCTAAACTGTTCGCCGTAAAGTTAATCCTGGTGGGCAGGTTCATCTCATTGTAAACTATGTTGGTGATCTTTTTATTGGCATCGCTTATCATGTTGCCATCATCATCATAAGTATATTCTAATGAAGTATTTGCACCATTAGTAAAACCTTCGGTATTATTGGATGTATCGTTTACAGCTATAAGCCTGTTGCCATCATAGGTATAGAAAATGGCATCTATTGTTGTAGGTGTAATATCGTTAGAACCGTTCCTGTTTAGGGTAATAATATTGCCAACATTGTCATAGGTGCAGTTCTCATTGTACATCCCAGTAGTGACTATATTATTTTCCTTCTTTATGTAATTGGCGGCCATTAAACGGTGAAGGTGGTCGTAGGTAAAATTGTAGTTGCGCGTTGTGGCTGTCGTGGTAGCGCTATTCCAAAAGATCTGGCTTACATTGCCATCATAGTATGCCGTACCTCCCGATGTGGGATCATCATACCGTATCTCCATATTAAATAAACTGCCCGTACCGTTTGTTGCCGGGTCGTTTATTTTTGTAAGCATGCCCCTTACGTTAAATTTGTACTTTTCAACCTGTAAAGCATTGGCATTGGCATAGGTATAATTGTTTACCTGAAGGTCTTCTATGTTGCTGCCTATAGTATAGAAGTGGGAATCCCCGTAGAGGTTGGCCTGGGTTACACTTATAGCGGACTGGTAAAGTAACGCACCATTCTTCTTATAGAATATGGTGTTATTTATCCTTTCTAAGGTAAACTCATCGCCCGGCAGGTAGTTGGTCACATACTTAACTATCCCCAGCTCCATAATATTTGCAACCTTCCCCCCTGAACCGCTTACAGTGGCTGTAAGGGATATATGGTAGTTTATCTGTGTGTATAATGTGGTTGCCGGGGTATAGGATAAACCTATCCTTAACTGGTTATCTGTATAGTTACCTACCTTAAATGACAGGTTGCCGTTACCGGCCATAACAGTATTGGTTGCAAGGGTGGCATTAGTCCAGGATGCTGTTGCCGCAGTTTTTGTATAAACCCCGTTTATAAGAGAAATCCCTGTTAGGGTGGCCGCCACTGCGCCCCGCCCTATCTTTTTCTCTTCAGGGGCACCCAGTTCATCATATTTATTAAATGTGATAAGTTCCGTGGCTGTATTGCCAACTTTCTGGGTATGGCGCAACATCCGGTCGGCATTATCATAGGTGTAATAGTCAAAGGTTACAAGGTTTGTTGTAACGCCCGTTTTACTATGGGTAGTTTTACTTTCAATAATTGTACCTGTAAAATCAAGCTTCAGATCTGTAATATCAAATGTAGAAAGATAATCATTTTTTGAGGCTGAATACACAAGCCTATCCTTTCTGTCATAGCCATATACCGTAGTTGTATACAGGCCTGTAGTACCTGCCAGGGATATAGTACATGTAGCCAAGCCAGTAGCAGGGCCCGTTATATCGTCTCCGTAAGCTGTAACTCCCGGCAGGACTATGCCCCCTATTTCAAAATTGTAATCGTTGTGCGCAAGGTCCCTGTAGATGACCTTTTGCAACTGGCAGGCAACAGGATACTATTGCCTATTACAGTGGATAAAGATGGTGAAAATGTAATTGAGGTCATCCCCCATAAGGCGAAGGCGGGTTATACTAGTGGGTACAGCGACCCTGAGTTCATCGAGAAGCTGCAACAGATTTCGCTGCCATTTTTGCGTGCCGGGAAATACCGCGCGTTCCCGGTCTCGGGGGATTCAATGCCCCCGCACAAAGACGGTTCTTTTATTGTGGGCCGGTATGTTGAACAACTTGGGGATGTGATGGACGGGCGTACGTATGTACTGCTGACAAAAAGTGAGGGTATCGTCTACAAGCGCCTTAACCGCAATGGCAACAACCGACTGGTACTCCAATCGAACAATACCTTTTACGCACCCTACGAGATAAGGGTATCCGAAGTACTGGAAATTTGGGAGTACGCCTGTAGTATCGAAACCAAAGAATTTGAGGCCGATGACCTGAGCGCGGAGAGCGTGTTGGGTATGTTCCGTACACTCCGGAACGAAATTGCGGATGTACGTAATAAAATAACTTAAGTTTTTGAAAATAAACAGCTTACGTAATTTTTATCTATAAGTTATAACTTACATTTACTGCATACACCAAAACCCTATGAAACCATTCACAAAGAAAGTAATAATCGTCCTTGTAGATGATGACCCGGAAGACAGTATGTTCTTTAAGGAAGCTTTGGTGGAGGTAAATTCCAATCATGCCTATCGTTGGTTTTCCTCCGGAGATGCGGTGCTTTCATATTTAACCGAACCTGGAATCATTATACCCGATATTTTATTCCTTGACCTGAACATGCCGGGGATAACCGGAAAAGCCTGCCTAAAAAAGATCCATTCCATGGAACGGTATTCCAACATGCCCATTGCCATTTACTCTACCAGCAACGCTGACCAGGATAAGCACGATACTTTTGCCGGCGGTGCAACATTTTTATAACCAAGCCAGGCGATTACAACACGCTTACACGCACCCTTCAAAAAGTATTGGATATTCAGTGGCAGTACCATTCCCTTAATATGAACATCAACACTTTTATTGTTTCACTATAGGGGGTATGGACAAGCAGTAATACATAACTTTGAAGATAAAATCCGCATTACCAAAGCCGCATTTAGGCCAGCCTGTTTTTCTCCATCCTTTCTTTTGCCTCAGTTAGAATGCTATGGATCTTTTGTTCTAATTCTTTTTTAGACGGAAGTTCCGTCCAGTATTCTGCCACCATTATCCCATCCTTGTGCATCTCTAATAACTCAACCTGTTCCCGGCTGCTTTCGGCGCAAAGTATCAGCCCAACAGGCGCACCTTCCCCTTCTGCCTTTTCGTAGCGGTCCAGCCATTTCAGGTACAGTTCCATCTGGCCTTTATGCTTTGCCTGGAATTTGCCCAGCTTTAACTCTAATGCTACGAGCCGCTTAAGAATGCGGTGATAAAACAACAGGTCCAGATGAAAATCCTCCCCGTCAATGATCATCCGTTTCTGTCGCTCGACAAAAGCAAAGCCCTTGCCTAATTCGAGGATAAAACTTTCCAGTTCCCGAAGGATCGCCTGCTCCAGGTCTTTTTCAAGGTAGGTATCCTGCAACCCTAAAAAGTCTAATAGATAAGGGTCTTTAAAATTATTACGCAGTATGGGATTATCGCTTGTGTTTTGTAAATTGGCAATGGCATTACGCTCAAATTCTTTTGAGGCAATCTTTTTACGCAGGTCACGTATACCTAAAATTTCATTAGCAGCAACCTGGGCATAATACCATTTCGCTTCCTGAGTTTTTAAAGGTAGCAATTCTACAAAGTGGGACCAGCTTAAATGCCGTGATAATGTAGTTAACGCCAGTTCATCAGGGAACTGTTCCGCAAACTGGAGCATACGCCTTAAATTCCGTAACTCGAAATTCCTCCCATACTGCGCTTTCAATTGTGTCGACAGCGTCGACACAATCTGCTTTGCATATTCGGCCCTTTTATATTGCAGGATCTCCCCGTTGATACGGTTGCCGATATGCCAAAAAAGCATGGTCAGGGTGCTGTTTGCCTGTGCTACCAGATTGTGTTGGCTTTGCTCAATAAGAAAAGACAGTTCTTTAAAAAGGCCATCTCCATTTGCATCTGTATCTGCGGGTACTATAGTTTTAATTGCCATAACAGTTAATTTATTCCGTATTGTAAAAATAGTTTAATATTAAAGATTGTAAAGCCCATCTTTACTTTTTGATCACCAGATATGCCAGGGCAGGATCATTTAAGAGACGGTCAATTTCAAAATGTATTATGTCCTGTATATCCTGCTTGATCTGTAGATAATTCTTTTGGACCATCGAGTTATCAATCTTGCGTATTACCTCAATATCCTTATAGCTATCCTCTTCCTCCTTCAACGCTTTATGGTCGTTAAGAATTTCGCAGTGAAACGTTTTAAGTTCAATCTTATTTTCAGGGTCATCGGCAACCATGCCTACAAATTCCCCTGAACTTAAAGATGAAATTTTTGAGGGTGGCACCGCAGATTCAAGTTGCTTTGAACGACTTATCGAGGTGTCGCCACTATTGATCGAAAGGCTCTCCCTATCCTGCATAATCTTACCAAAGCGCTCTGATAATTGCTTGGCGGTATCACCGGTTACCTGCCCGCTTGCAATATTTCCTACGATATTAATGATCACATCGGCCTGCTCGCGCCCGTAGTCTTTACGCAGCTGGCTGAAATCCTGGATACCCAGGCAGGTTGAGACTTTATTACTACGTGCCGTCGCAATAAGGCTATCCATATTATTAAGGTAAATGGTCGGAAATTCATCAAATATCAGGCTGCTTTTCTGCTTCCCTTTTTTGTTTACCTGCTTCACAAGCCGGGTAACATATAAAGATAAAACTGCCCCATAGATCTGGATTTTCTGGGGGTTATTGCCCATGCAAACTATTTTAGGGTCGTCCGGGTTATTGATGTCCAGCGTGAACTCATTCCCCGATAACACATAATACAATTGCGGAGATGACAGCCTCGCCATCGCTACTTTGGCAGAGGCGATTTGTCCCTCCAGTTGCTCCATAACGTCATTTAGGTAGGCATGGATTCAAATGGACTTCAAGTCTCCCGATGAGCGGGGTAACTATAAATTGAACCATTTCCATCAGAATTATGGCTATGACCTTGAAGCGGAACTTTCCAAACATCCAATCGTGGAATTATCGAACCAGCAGCAAAAAGACCAACTGATCGATTCCTTAAACAGGGGAAACAGGCAGGCAGTCACTTTTGAAAAGGATGGCAAGGAAGTTATGCACTTTGTGGAGGCTAATCCACAATTTAAGGCAGTGAATGTCTATGACGAACACATGAAAAGGCTTGACAACAGGCAGTCTAACGATCAAACGCAGTCGCAGGGTCAGCAATCTTCTGCTAAGCAAAGCGCAAAGCAGGGACAGGATGCTGAGGACGATGTTGGTGGCAAGCCGAAAAGAAAAAGCCAGGCCAACTCTATGAAATAGCTGCAAGCCGCTAAGCCATTTCTGAATTTTTATGAACAAAAAATACCGATTTCGGGAATGGCTTGGCTAACTAAAATCTGAACTACAGTAAAATTATCCTGTATCTCAAGCAACTCCAGATCCAGATATGTGGAAGACAGAACAAATCAATTAACATGTAATGGAATTACAAAAGCCTTTTACAGATTTCTTTACGGCTATTGATAAAGACTACCGGATCAGTACAACACATATCGGTATCTACGCCGCTCTGTTGCAGTTTTGGATCACAAAAGGGTTTGTACTACCTGTAAGGGCATACCGGTACGAAATAATGGATATTGCTAAAATTTCAGCACCGTACACCTACCACAGGTGTATGAAAGAATTAAGCGCCTATGGATACATCGTGTACCTCCCTACACGTAAAAGGAATCAAAGAAGTACAATTTACTTCGCTAATCCTGTTTAGTAAAAGTGTAAAATTATTTATGTAACTATTCTATTATTAAAAAAATTATCATGAGCGAAGGTATTACTAAAGATGATCTTAGGCAATTTGGCCTGCTCTTAATGGACAATTTAAGAGCGATGATAGGTACATCAACTGAAAAGGATGATATACACCCCGACTGGTTGAAGAGCAGGGTGGTAAGGAAGCTGATGGATATGTCACCGGGGACATTACAGAACTTAAGGATTACCGGAAAGGTACGGTTTAAAAAGATTCTCGGCTCCTATTATTATAACAAGGCAGACTTGCAGCAGCTGTTTAACGAGCAAAAAGACCAATGAAAGCGGATAAACTATTGAGGTATGTATCCTTATTCGAGAAGGACGAGAGGCTATCTGTGTGGCACTTGGCATTATTATTTGCTATACTTACTTTAGCATATAAGCAAAAACAGTATCGGAAAATCCAAGTCAGCCGGAGCAAAATTATGGAACTATCCCACGTAAATACTTTACCGACCTACCATAAATACTTTAAAGAACTACAGGATTTTGGATACATACACTATACACCATCCTATCATCCAGGGTATAGAAGTGAGATTATATTATTAAAAAAGCGTTGATTCCACAGCCGATCAACGCTTTTTTTAACTGTTAAGTTTAACCATCATACTTCTTAAGCGGACGGCCTGTTTTTTAATCTTATAATTTTCTATTGCTGGCCACTTAAAGTATAACGTAATCTTCAACTTTAGGAGCTATCTTTACACTAGACTGCGAGTAACTAGGCAAACTGGTATTTGGAATGGCAAATACTTAAAGACCCAGTAAACACGGTGCTTTTGCTTTATAAGGCAATACGAATACCACATTTAAATGCCTGCTTAAACCTTTTTCATTCCGGAAATAATGCGTTGCCTATGAACAAATCCCCAATCTGCAATGGTATTGGTAAGTTCTTTAAGCGTAATACCGTAATCTGTAATACGGTATTCTACGGCGACAGGCGCGGTGTTTAAAACGATGCGCTCAATTAATTCATTAATTTCCAAATCTTTCAATTCGCGGCTAAGTACTTTTCCGGAAATACCATTTACGTCCTTCAGCAATTCGGAATAGCGCATCGGCTTATAACATAAACATGCAACAATAGACATTTTCCACTTTCCATTTAAAATATCCATCGTATCGCTAATAGCCAAAATTTTATGGCTGCAATCTTTTTTAAGATCAAATTCTTCCTTCATCTCATTTTCGTGGTTACCCATTTGTCACTATAACTTTTTGTCACTTGGTTACAAATATACACATGAGTATGCTAGCTTTGCAAGTAAAACAAATTTAAAATGGAATTAATCAATAGTTTAAAGTGGCGTTATGCCGTTAAAAAATACATAGATAAGTCGGTTAACGAAAATGACATGGACCAGATTATCAAGGCTATAAACCTCACCGCTTCTTCTTGCGGGATTCAACCGTATCGCCTGCTTGTGATAAATAATCCCGAAATAAGACAGAGGTTAGTCGCAGGATCGTTCAACACACAGATTCAGGCGTCTTCCCATTTATTGGTTTTTGCCGCGTTCAACAGGATAACCAGCGAATACATAACAGAATATGTTGCAATGATGGAAAAACAGCGGAATATGGAAAGTGGAGCTCTTAACGAATACAGAGACACGCTTGTTTCTTTTTTTTCCACCCAAACTCCTGAACAGAACGCAATTTGGTCAAGCAAACAATCCTATATTGGGTTAGGCACTGCTTTAATTGCTGCTGCCGAACTTAAAGTCGATGCCACTCCTATGGAAGGTTTTAATCCTGAATTATTTGATGAAGTTTTAGGTTTGACGGAAAAAAATCTTCACGCCTCAGTGATAATTTCCCTTGGGTATCGAGATATTGCAAACGATTATCTCGCTTCGGTGCAAAAAGTCCGTCTGCCAATTGACGAATTTTCAACCAAGCTATACTAATTTTAAGCAAATAAAAAACGTTACCATTGGTAATGTTTTTTATTAAACTACTTATTCGCATCTTCGTTTGATTTAAATTGTGCCGTCAGTGACGGCACAATTATATCAAATTGATTTTCAATACCTTCTGTGATTTTCATTGATGTTAGAAATCGTGATTTTCAGGATAAGTATTATAAAATTGTATCATTTATAAAGACCCTGACGGCTAATCCTTTTAATCCAGGATTATTTATTTGGATAAAAGCAGCTAATGCTTCTACAGTCTTGTCACCCCAATCAGCATTTTGGATTCTATAACTAATATAAAATCCAATATCCCAGTACATGCTTATAAGTTCTCCATTAATAGCATGTATGGCAATTGCGCGCGACTGCTAATAATTTGAATAATTTCTTTAAACTTACTTTCCATGGTTTTTGAGTTTAAAGTTATTATACCCTGTTAGGCAGTGCCAGCAGCATCTTTAGTTCCTGAATTTCCTGCTGCATTTTAGATATTATGTTCAGGGAAGGAGGTGCAACTGCGGTCTCTTTGCTATTTAGCCTAAGCTGCAGCTGTTGCATCTCCCTTCCAATTGCATATTCTTCAGTTATGGCATATTCCTCTGTTTGCTTAACCGAATGATGCCCTAACATTTCTTTTACAACATGGATGGGCACATTATTATTAAGGGTCACTGTGCTGCCAAAAGTCCTTCGGGCTTTATGTGTATTGAGCGTAAATTCAAAGCCACAAAGGATTGCAATTTCTTTTAAATACTCATTCATCTTCTGGTTTGAAGAAACCGGCAATACAGTTCCTCTCTGCAGGCATATCGGGTGATCTTCATATTTTTCTATAATCTCAATGGCTTTTGGCAATAATGGAATATGAGTTCCTGATCCTGTTTTTTGACGTTCAGAAATTATCCACCGCTCCCCATCTATACCAATTTTCAGGTCCGTCTTTTTCAACTGGTATGCATCAATATATGCTAAACCCGTGTAACATTGAAAGATAAAAACATCACGTACTATCGATAACCGCTGTGTAGAAAATACGTGATTTTCCAATATCGCCAGTTCCTGGCTAGTCACAGGTTTCTTGGCAATCTTGGTCTTCCGGGATTTGAAAGTTTTAAAAGGGTCGGTGGGGATGATATCCTTGTTGATTGCACGGATCACAATCTTTTTAAGGTTGGCAATATACTTTAAGGTAGTATTGTTACTGCAGTTCCTCACAGTCTTAAGATAAAACTCATAATCTTTCACAAACTCGTAGTTCAATTCCCTGAATTCGATATCATCTGTATTAAATTTAAAGTTAATATAGTCTTTCACATGCGAACGCGCGGTGACATAGCGCCCATAAGTCCCCGGTGCGTATTCTTTGGGCACCAGGGCGAGCATTTCTTCATTGTGCAACTGGAATTCCTCTAATACCTTACCTTTAGGAATTACTCTTCCTAAAATGTGATTCATGATTCTTTGTGCCGTAATGGTTCGATCGTTATTCAGCAACTCGGTCTTACACTTAGTGATTTTCATTACCAAAGAATCCAGGAAGAAATTGATAGTCCGTGCATCCTCTTTACTTCCGGTTGCCCGTTCTGTTTTCTGATCCCATCGTTTATAATCCCATTTGCATTTCGTTGAAGTTTCCTTCGGGATACCATCTACCGTAATTCTTAGGTAAATGTACCTAAGGTTTCCTTTGTCTCGCGGAGCCTTCAAGAAGAAGGTTAGTCCAAAACTGCTTTCTAACATAATTCGTTTTAATTTAATTAATAAATATCGGATTATGATGTCTTTAAGTCAAGTCGTTAACGTACTTTACATGTTGATAACCAATTATTTAAGCTGGCTTTTGTGGCACATTTTTCAAAAATAAATTGTGCCACAGATGTGCCACAAAAACTTTGAGTGCTTTTACAAATTTTGCTACATGCAGCACAAAATAAAAAACCTGCAAAACGTTGATTTTGCAGGTTTTACAGGCTTTTGAAGATATTTTACAATGATTGAAACAATTTAAAAAGCTCCATTTCAACCACTTCGCAGAGAGGAAGGGATTCGAACCCTCGATACCCTTTTGGAGTATACACGCTTTCCAGGCGTGCGCCTTAGACCACTCGGCCACCTCTCTAAGTTATTGCGGCTGCAAAAATAGTATTAAATAATGAATTTCTAAAACTAATTACGACAATTCTCCGCGCAGTGAGGTTTCAAACAGTTGCTTAAAGTCGCCCTGTGCAACGTTTTGCCCCAGCAGGTACATCATCTTGGTAATAGCAGCCTCTGTAGTAATATCAGCGCCAGATAGCACCCCTATTTCCTTTAGCATGGTGCTGGTTTCATACTGCCCCATATTTACGCGGCCACCCCAGCACTGGGTAACATTTACAATATGCAGGCCACGCTCTATACCTTTTTGCAATATACCAATAAACCAGTCGGCAGAGGGCGCGTTGCCCGACCCATAGGTTTCGAGCACTATGCCCTTTAGTCCCGGTATATTTACAATGGCAGAAAGTACCTGTGCGTTTAGCCCGGGGAACATTTTTACAATTGCAACATTACCATCAAAATCGCGGCCTATTTTAAGTTCTTTATTACTGCTTCTTGGTAAAAATTGCTCTTTGCTAACCTTTAAATGCACGCCCGACTCTGCCAGGGCAGGATAATTAGGCGATGTAAAAGCATTAAAATGTTCGGCACTGATTTTTGTAGTGCGGTTACCGCGGTAAAGCTTATATTCAAAGTAAAGGCATACCTCGCGCACAACAGGCTCGCCACCCTCTGTAAGGGAAGCTATTTGTATGGCAGTGATAAGGTTTTCTTTAGCATCCGTGCGCAAATCGCCTATAGGCAATTGCGAGCCGGTAAACACTACAGGCTTATCGAGGTTTTCGAGCATAAAGCTTAACGCCGATGCCGAATATGCCATGGTGTCCGATCCGTGCAGTATTACAAAACCATCAAAACCGGTGTAGTTTTCGTTGATTACGGTCGCCATCATTTCCCATTGTTCAGGATCCATGTCAGACGAGTCAATGGGCTTTTTAAACGAAAAAGTTTCTATATCGCAGTCAAGCTGTTTTAATTCGGGTATGTTTTGCAGCAGCTTTTTAAAGTTGAATACCTTAAGCGCACCCGTCTCAAAATTTTTTACCATACCTATGGTGCCACCTGTATACAGCAATAAGATCTTTGGTTTAGGCATTATGATATTTAAGTTTGTTAACCACGGGGTTAGCATAAATATTCAGTATACCTTCTTTAAGGATCTTATTATCAACATCTATTCGCATTTCCATGCGGCGCTCAAAAATTTGCTTTTCCTTTTCGGTATACTTATCGGCAAACCGGGTAGTATCGTTAAGCAGGTCGTAGGCAATATAGTTTGTAGGCCACAACTTGTAGGTGCTAAGTATAGAATCGTCTATAACCTGCGCCAGCGATTGTATTTGCTTATTATTATTTTCGTTCTCTGCCGCAATAGCATCAAGCTCAGTATCCAGCACATCGCCTACATGAAGGTGAATGCGTTTCTTTTGGCCCATAATACCGCTAAGCAGTGTAGTAAAATCTTCGTTCTTTTCTTTTACATACACCTCATCGTTAGCTTTGGCTAACAACTGCGGCATCTTTAGCGCATCGGTAGGGTCATATTCATAAGAAATAGATACCGGCACTATTTTCATTTTCTTAAAGTACTCCATAAGCGGCACACCTTCTGCAGCCATAGCAAGCATTTTAAGCACGCCCTGTTGCGTGGCATCATTGCCATCTTTAGTACGGCCTTCGCGCTGTGCAATCCATACAGACCGGTTTTCGCGCCTAAGCATCTGGTAAATATATTCAGACATTAGTTTAGAGCTGTGCAGCAGTTCGCGCGGGGTAAGGTCTCTTTGTACAAGAAAACTGCGGTTAAGCCTGGAAAGTACCTGTAAAAAAGTTTTTTTAACCAGGTTATCGCCTATGGCCGAAGCCGTCATGATAAGGCCATGGTCTAACAGCGCTACGTTAAGCAGCGATGTATCGAGTATAATATCGCGGTGATTAGAGATATAAAGGTAAGGCGTGTGGTTATCCAGTTTTTCGAAGCCTGAAGTGGTAAACCCATCAGAACTTTTTTTAAGCACCTGGTGCACTGCATTATAAATAAAATTTGCCTGAAAATCGCGTTTAGAATGCGTTTTTTTAAGTTGCTCTATCCACACCTGTTCTTCAACATCGGGAAAGGTAAAGCTCATGAGGGCTTTCATCATAGGGTGGTGTGCTACACTACGTAGTGCCTCGTTTACTTCGCTGTCATAAAAAGGCCTGATATGATCAAATTTCGACATGTACTTCTTTAAGGTTAAAACTATCGGCAAAAGAACAAAAATTTATTTAATTTAACTCAAAATGTTTGTTAAATCCCGTAAACACTTTTACTGTTTGCTGTTGTAATACGGGCTATTTCCTGTACTGTAACACCATAAATTTCTGCCAGTTTAGTAGCAATTACAGGTATATAGGCACTTTCGTTGCACTTACCCCGGTAAGGCACGGGTGCAAGGTAAGGCGCATCGGTCTCCAGGACTATATGCTGCAAATCTATCTCGTTTAAAAACTGGTCTATTTTACCATTTTTAAAGGTAGATACCCCTCCTATTCCTAATTTCATATTGTAGCCAATAGCTTTTTGCGCCTGATTGAAATCGCCGGTAAAACAATGAAAAATCCCGTATAGGTTGTCTGCCTTTTCACTCTCCAGTACTTCAAACGTTTCGTCGAACGCGTCCCGGCAATGTATGTTAATAGGGAGCTTGTATTTTTTAGCAAGCTTAATTTGGTGTTTAAAGGCATGTTGTTGCTCTTTAAGGCGGGTTTTGTCCCAAAAAAGGTCTATCCCTATCTCGCCCACGGCATAAAATTTATGGCGCGCCAGTTGCGCCTCTACATGGGCAAGTTCTTCCAGATAGTTCTCCTTTACATAAGTAGGGTGCAGCCCCATCATCAGGAAAACATTGTCAGGGTATTGTGCCTCAAGGTCGTACATGATTTGAGTAGTTTCAGAATCTATTGAGGGTACAAAAAGGCGTTGCACGCCTGCAGAAAATGCCCGCTGAAACATGGCATCGCGGTCCTGAGCAAATTCCTCGCTATATATATGTGTATGAGTATCTGTAAAAATCATAATGATGTTGTGAGCGGCAAAATTACAAAGTTGGCATGGCTTTTACGTTTTTAATATGATAATTTAAGTATTTTTGAGATTCAACATACTTTACAATCATGCAGGATCTTTACGGTGCCTTAAAACAAAAAGGATACAGAAAAATAAAATTTAAACTTTCTAAAACGCAGCACCTTTTAGTTAAGGCAAAAATAAACGGCATAGAAGGTAATTTTATTCTGGATACCGGGGCATCTAACAGTTGTGTTGATTTTGCAGGGATTGCTCAATTTGAACTTCTGGCGGCCGACTCTGATACCCGCGCCGCAGGTGCCGGCGGAACGGGAATGCTTACCCAAACCTCTCTAAAAAATTCCCTCAAGATGGGCCGCTGGAAAACCAAAAGTTTTGGCATCGTAATTTTTGATATGTCGCATGTTAATGAAGCATTGCGCCAATATAAAGCTAAACCTGTGCATGGTATTATAGGGGCAGATATACTTATAAAAGGCAAAGCCATTATAGACTATGCTAATTTTTGCTTTTACCTGAAATAAGATCGTGTAACGTGTTAATTGTAAGGCGGTTTTTATACATTTGGCCAATATAAACCATCTGCTAATTATGAAACACCTTTACTTTTTTTTATTAGGGCTCATGGCCTTTACAGCTACAGCGCAATTACAAATTAACACACCAGATCCTTCTTACTACTGCGATCAGGATGGCGATGGAGCCATGACAATTAACCTTGGGGACTTTAATGCAGGCATTTTAGGAAGCAATAGCCCTGCAGAATATTCGGTTAAATATTTCCTTACAGAGGAGCATGCACAGCAAAATACACTTCAGTTGCCGTATTTATACACCTTAACCATATCATCTACGCCACAACAAATATTTGTAAGGGTTACAGAGATTGAGGATACTGATAACTTTGCTATTACAGCTTTAACAATAAGCATATTGCCTGTACCCGATGCAGTAACGTTACCGGTAATAAATTCGTCAAATTGTACTGGCGGAGTTTATGACCTAACCCTAAATAACAATTTGTATAACCCCCTGCAAGAAGTTTCTTTTTATGCTACAGAAACTGATGCCAATGCCGGTACAAATGCAATAGCTAACCCAACTTTTTATGTTACTAGCCAAACAATAGTTTGGGTTAGGGTAGCAAATATTACAACAGACACCAGTATACCTGTTTGCTATATAATTTTACAACAACAGCTTAGTTATAATAGTAATTTCTTAATTGTAAGCGTTAGTATTGACGGCCAAACTGCCATCGTAAATACTACGGGTGCAATTCCTGTTACTTATTCAATAGTAAGTGGCCCGCCATCAGGCTCCTATCCTACTCCCTATCAAACATCAAATACATTTACTAACCTGCAACCGGGTACGTATACTATCCGGGTACAGGACATGTGTGGTAATTTATATTATAATACATTTATGATAACCGACCTTGATGCTCCTACAGGCGAAACTTCGCAAACATTTACTGAAGGCCAAACCCTTGCCGACCTTGAAGTATCTGGCGATGCAATAGAATGGTATGATGCCCCAACCGGAGGTACTATATTACCCTTAACTACACCGCTTGTAGATAACACTACCTATTATGCCGAAAGCTCTGCAGGCAGCACTCTTAGAGCAATACGCCTTGCTGTTACGGTACATTTAATTTTAGGCACCGGCAGCAATACCCTGCCAGCGCTTTCTTACTACCCTAACCCTGTTAAAAATGTGCTTAACATAAACAATGCAACACCTATTAACAATGTTGCGGTTTATAATACACTTGGCCAGCAGGTTCTAAATAATGCTATAAACACTACCGAAACTGATCTTGACCTATCGGCACTTGGCAACGGTATTTACTTTGTAAAAGTGCATGCCGGCGAAGGCAGCAAAACAATAAGGATCGTGAAAGAGTAACACTCCTTAAACAGTTTAAAATACAAATAACCCCGTGCTTACATGTTAAGCACGGGGTTATTTTATGTTACTATTGTCCCGATGCCTTTGCATGAGGCAAGGCAAAATTTATAGCCTTAAGACGGTGTTTTGCTTAGTTTCCAGTACAACACAATCTCTGTAATAAGCTTTTTGTAATCTTCAAATCTTACAGGTTTGCAAAAATAGCCCTGTACAGAAAGCTGGAACGCCTGCTGTATGTAATTTTCGTTACCGCCAGATGTGGTTAAGAAAATGTATGGTATGCAGCGGTCTTTAAGTTCGGGGTCATTATAAATACGGTTACGCAGGGCAAAACCATCTACCTTGGGCATATTAATGTCTGACAGTAAGAGGAAAGGCTCTGTGCCCGTTTCTTTTAAATAGTCTATTACCGTGGCACTGTCTTCCAGCATTACCAGGCGGTTGCTGTAATTGTTTTCGGTAAGTACCTGCTCAAAAACTTCGGCGAGAATTTCCCTGTCGTCTGCATCATCTTCTATAATTATGATATCGCCGTTTCTTTTCATAATTCAAATATAAAATAAAAATTTAAGCAAAGAATATCAAGCGTAAAATCTTGTAAAAATTTCGTTAAAAACCTGCGTTTTACCGATGAGTTAAAAAAAAGGAGCAGCACGCCTGCTGCTCCCGGCTAAAAATATTAATACCTTTTAGTAATGAGGATGCATAAGTTAAAAAAAGCCTGCAGATGACCGGAGAGTAATTTAAGTAGAATAACATTTTTTTGAGGGGGCCAAAAAATTAAATTAATCCTTACCTGCCAGGCTTTTCCTGATATTTTTAATGCCACATAGTAACCAACTACAATTACTATTCATTAAATGAATAATCATTTTATAATTATTACCGTTGATTATTCTGATACAAAGATGCGCTGAATTATATGCCACCCACAGGTAGAAATTACCTGATTTATACAAACAGGTAGTTTTACGCACGGCATTGCAGCGATGTTTTTAGGTAAATAGGTTACAATAATGTAATACAGCACATTAGGAAACCTGCAAAAGATGCAAACAGATAATTTATTATATAACTGGCAAATCTTCTACTCTTATAATGGTATGCTGTATGGCATAAATTACAAGGCCGGCTATATTTTTAGCCCCTGTTTTAGCAAAAAGGTTGTTCTTGTGGCCTTCGGCGGTGCGCTGGGTTATAAAGAGTATCTCGCCTATTTCTTTAGCGGTTTTTTGCTGGCATATAAGCTTTAGCACATCCAGTTCCCTTTCAGATAATACTTCTTCATCATCCAGCACCGGCTTGGGCGACTTAGATGTTATTTGTTCCCGCAGCACATCCATCTGGTCAACCTCAAAGTAGTAGCCCTGCCTGTGCACGGTAGTTATTACATCTACCAGGTGCGATGGAGAAATACCCTTGGGCAAAAAGGCCGCTACACCGGTTTTTAGCATAAAACCCATAAATGCCTTTTGATAGTGCGATGTTATTACAATAACCTTAATTTCGGGGTTAATGTTTTTAAGATGGGTAGTAATCTCAATGCCATCCATACCCTCCATGCGAAGGTCGAGCAACAAAATGTGTGGCTTAATTGTTAATGCAGCAAGTTTAGAGAAAAGCTCGCTGCCATTGCCTGCGGTAAACAGTACGTGCATGCCGGCACAATTTTGCAGGTAGGCCTCCAGGAGGCTTACTATTAAAGCATCATCATCTATTATGGCTATATTAATATCTTCCATGGTAAGGTTTTAAAATCAGGCAGCAGGCACTATAATTATTGTAGTGGTGCCTTTGCCCGGTACAGATGTAACGCTGTATTTTGCGTTAAGGTACTGCATTCTTAATTCTAAACTCTGCAGGCCAAGCCCTTTTTTCAGGCTGCCGGTATTATATCCCTGCCCATTGTCTTTAATAAGCAATATAAAGTTTTTATCGGTATGGCGCAAGTGTATTGCAATACCGGTTGCGCGGGCATGTTTATTAATGTTTGTAACAAGCTCCTGCACTACTCGAATAAGCTGAATTTTAACTTCGGGGGTAAGGGTTGCCGTAGTGCGTATATCTTTATAATAAGCAATATTAAGGGTTTGCTGCCACGGGCTCACTACATTATCTATAAGCTCGTCTATGCCGGAGAATGCTATGAGTGGCGGTGTAAGGTCGTGCGATATACGGCGGGCTTCGGCAATACTATCGCCCAGCATCTCATCAATATCGGTAATGGCAACACCCGTCTGGCTTTTAAGGCGGATAACGCTAAGCTTGCCAATAAGGCTGTCGTGCAAATCTGCAGCTATGCGCTCGCGTTCTTTTTCCTGTGCCTGTAAGTTGGTTTCGAGTAATTTTTTTTGATGTTCCAGCGCCGTTTGTGCTTCGCGCAGGTTAGCCTCGGTCATGCGTTTATAACCGGTATACATTATCCATATTACAAAAAAGAGTATGGTAAAAACCAATACAACAATAATTGCTATCCATAGGGCAATTACCTGTGGGTCCTGCCATTTTTCCATATCACTTTGCTAACTACATCATTGGTTACTAAGCCGCAAAAGTACTCAATAAATGAGAGACCCTGATTATTAAATGGTGCACATATGTAGTAATTTAAGAATGTTTTTGTAAGGCTTAAGCAACCCCCGCACCGTGCACAGTTAGTAACACACTGATGCGCATTACTTTAAAATAAAGCCTGACTGCTTATCGCACTACTTACGCCTGTTGCCTTCCTGCCAAATTAGCCCTATTAAATAAACGTAGAACGCTATTATTATGCACACGTTAATGTTCCAGACATAAAATTGCACACCAGACTGCTCGTTTATAAAAAAATTAAAGGGCAGGAACATGATGGCGTTTAGCGTAAAAAACAGCAGGATTACTGTATTGAGCTTAACGTTAGCTAATTTGTTATGCGGATAACCATTTGCCTTTTCATAAAAAAAGTACAGCGACATGATAATTACTACAAAATTATCTGCCACTTTAGCGTAGGGCTGAAAGTATTTTACAGAGAAATTGCCAATAACAAAGTAGTTAATAAACTCTGCTATAATGTAGAAAGCGCCAAGTGCACCAATGCCTAAAAGCAGTGGCTTAGGTTTTGGGAGTAATTGCCTGTTATAAAAGTACACAAAGAACAAAAGCTCTGTAAGGCTAAAAACATGCATTATAATAAGATTATTACGATACAATTTTATTAATACATAGCTTGCCGCATCTATACAAAACATTAAAACGAGATAGTATAAAATGCTTTTGTGCAGCGAACTTAGTTTTTTATATAATACAGCACCCAGCAATAGCCCAATAACAAGTACAACACTTGATGTGTGGCCTAAAATTGCTGTAAAAATTTTTAAATCCATTTATAATGCTGCGTGAATAAAACTGCTAACGGCAGGTTAGCTTAGAAATACATAATATTTTTAAAAAAAGCAGGCAAAGTAATTACCTGCCTGCATTTGTTGTTTATCGCAATACTAAGATTTCGAAATTGATCTTCTGCTGTTTTTCCAAATTAGGAAAGTAAGGTAAGAGTAAAATAATAATATGATTATAACATTTACAATCCAGATATAAAACCTCACGCCGATATTTTCATTTATAATAAAATTAAATGGCAGGAAGACTATAGCATTTATCGTGAAATAAGTTAAAACAGCAGTGTTAAATTTAAAATTGTTCCATTTGGTATCATTAAAAGTACTCATTTTTTGATAATAGAAAACCAGCGCCATTATTATTATTATAAAATTATCTACTATTTTAGAGTAGGGCTGAAATTGTTTTATATCAAGCTTACCAAAGACAAAATATTCGAAGAATTCTATAGCAATATATAACATACCTAAAAAACCCAAACCTATTATCACCTTGCTTTTCTTTGCAAGTAGATGTTTATTATATATATATATAAAGGACAACAGTTCTACAAAGCTGAAAATAGGAAGAATGATTACATTAGGATGCTTATAGTATTTAAAAATCCTGCATACGGTATCTATTGCAAGCATAAGTCCCATATAGATCAGTATACTTTTATGCAATTGATCTAGTTTTTTATAATTGAAGATACCAAATACTAAACCTATAATTAAAGCAATACTGCTTAAGTCGCCAAGGAATAGTGAAAATTCAGAAAAAGTCATTATTTCTTACAGTTGGAATAGATAAAAACTTGATTGGGCTGCTGTAGCACCATAGGGCGGTACAGCCTGAGCCATATCATCATAATAGGTAGCCGTCATTTCTACATTGGTAACAATAAGGTCGGCAGTATACTGCTGGGCAAGCGTGGGCTGGGCTATTAAGCCGAAATTAATGGTCCTGTTGGGGTTAGCAGAAGGTTCAAAATCCACTACCTGTATGGCAAATGCCTGAAACATACCTGCTGCCGATGCCACCTGTGCCGGAGTCCATGTGATATAATTATTATTCCATGCATTAATGCGTTTTGACGCTTCCTTTTTAGAGATACGGTTGTCCTTTAGTTGCAATGCCACATCGCATTCGGTTACATAATTATTAATTGTGGCAGCATAAGCGGCGTTATCGTACTTAGAGGGTATCATTAAAAAAATGAGTTGCCCGTTCTTAACTGCAGGGTAGGCATGCACATAATCTGACCCTGTACCCATTGTTTGCGTAAAAATGTAATTAAAACTATTGCCCTGCCCAAAATACTCAAGGAGTTTGATGTTGTTGTTTAATACATTATGCCAGTTGGCAATGCATTGTTTAATAGTAGGTATATCCATATTATAATTATTAAAACGTATATTACTAATAAAGTAAACTTAAATTCTTACCAAATTTAGCCCTTTATGGGTAAAAAGGGCGCAAATTAAATAAAAAACACGCACAATAAAGGTGCTTTTGCGGTAAAAATATTCACAAATCAACTACTGTAATACAGCTACAGCATCTTCTTCATCATCACATAGGTAATAACTGCAAATGCACCACTTTGTTGTATACCCTATTTTAAGAATGTATCAGAACGAACTGCAGGCATTGCAAAATTGGGAAAATGGCTTCCCATATAAGGGTGCGGTATACCCGTAATCCAGAAAACGCTATGATAAAAAACTTTTAGAAAATTTTTTTACAGCTAACATCTCCGTAAATAGTTAACTGTAAGGGCTTCAAAACAAGCTTGGGCTATAGGATTCTTAATTAAAACTTAAATTTAAAAACATTTTCGCAAATAGGCTTGTAATATTCAATAATGGTTGTATATTTGCACTCGAAACAGCGCGGGATAGAGCAGTAGGCAGCTCGTCGGGCTCATAACCCGAAGGTCACAGGTTCGAGTCCTGTTCCCGCTACTAAGTTTACAAAACGGTTTTAAAGAAATTTAAAGCCGTTTTTTTTGTGCTTATATTTTGCCTAGTAAATGCATTTGTTATGTTTAAACCAACACCACCTAACACCACCACTTTTTTACGAAAAAACTATTCTTATTTTTCCTTACTTCTTTAGCCTTAGCAGGATGCGGTAACGATGACGACAGGGCAGCAGTTGCAACCAGCCCTATTGCAGGATCATGGAAGTTAGCCACATATACAAATAATGGCGAACCCGATGTACTAAACGACTGCGAAAAGAACAGCACCATAACGTTTAGAGACCAACCAAAAACGTTTACCATTAACGATTACGCTAACTTACAAAATGTGTGCACCTCCAGTAGTTTTGATGGCACCTGGGTAAATACAGAAGCCAATGCTTACATAATTACCACAGGGGCGGGCACGCAGGATTTAGAGATTACAGTATCCGGGAACACGCTTAGCATAACATTTAATGATGGTGATACAGAGCACCCATATTATGTAGTATCTACTTACACTAAGATCTGAGATTTTTAAAGAGCCCGTTAATAATTTATATCGGGTTATTATCTTATCTTTGCAATTAGAATAGCTACCCTTTTTGAGTAACTAAATCAGACCCATCAGTACGCTGATGGGTTTTTGTTTAACAATTATTTTTAGTATTATGGCACATAAAGCAGGTTTTGTAAACATTATAGGCAACCCTAATGTGGGCAAGAGCACCCTTATGAACGCCTTTGTGGGCGAACGTTTATCTATCATTACTTCTAAGGCCCAAACCACACGCCACCGTATATTAGGTATCGTAAACGGCGAAGACTTTCAGGTAGTATTAAGCGATACCCCGGGTATTATTAAACCGGCTTACGAACTGCAAAGCTCGATGATGGATTTTGTAAAATCGGCTTTTGAAGATGCCGATGTGCTTATATACATGGTAGAGATAGGCGAGAAAGAACTTAAAGACGAGGCTTTTTTTAATAAGATCGTTCATGCCAAGATACCTGTACTATTACTGCTTAATAAAATAGATACCAGCGAGCAGGAACAACTGGAGCAGCAGGTAGCCTTGTGGACAGAGAAGGTGCCTAATGCCGAAATTTACCCTATAAGCGCCCTTAAAAACTTTAATGTAAAAGAGGTTTTTAACCGCATTATACAATTACTGCCCGAGAGTGAGCCGTACTACCCTAAAGATGCCCTTACAGATAAACCGGAACGCTTTTTTGTAAACGAAACCATCCGCGAAAAAATCCTTATCAACTACGATAAAGAAATTCCGTATGCTGTAGAGATAGAAACCGAAGAGTTTATTGAAGATGATACCATTATACGCATTCGTGCCGTGATCATGGTAGAGCGCGAAACCCAAAAAGGCATTATTATAGGCCATAAAGGGTCTGCTATAAAACGTGTGGGCATGCAGGCCCGCGAAGACCTGGAGAAATTTTTTGGCAAGCAGATACACATAGAAATGTTTGTAAAAGTTAATAAAGACTGGCGCAGTAACAGCTACCAGCTTAAAAGGTTTGGGTATAATAACAGATAAGAGGCAACAGGCAATTGCCTATGCAGCAATAGGCAAACTAACTGATATTGAATGTTAATTGCTTATTGCCAATTGCTTATTGCGGCTTTGCCACAAAAAACGTACTTTTGCAAAAAATTAAAATAAGTTAATGAATAATATTGTAGCCATAGTAGGACGCCCAAATGTAGGGAAGTCTACTTTTTTTAACCGGTTGATACAGCGCAGAGAAGCTATTGTAGACTCTGTTAGCGGCGTTACGCGCGACCGGAACTACGGCAAAAGCGAATGGAACGGAAAAGAATTTTCGGTTATTGATACGGGAGGTTACATTAAAGGATCTGACGATGTTTTTGAAGGGGAAATTCGCCGACAGGTAGAACTTGCCATTGATGAGGCAGACGTTATTATATTTATAGTAGACGTAGAAGAAGGTATTACCCCAATGGATGACGAAGTGGCAAAACTGCTGCGCAAAGTTACCAAGCCGGTGCTACTTGCTGTTAATAAAGTAGATAACTCTATGCGCGAAAAAGACGCTATCGAGTTTTACAACCTGGGCCTTGGCGAATACTTTACCATTGCCGGTATGAGTGGCAGCGGCACAGGAGACCTGCTTGATAAATTAGTAACATTACTACCCGAAGCTGTTGCTCCCGACGAAAATGCTGTGGCACTGCCGCGCTTTGCCGTTGTGGGCCGCCCTAATGCAGGTAAGTCTTCTATTATTAATGCGCTTATTGGCGAAGACCGCTATATTGTTACTGATATTGCCGGTACCACCCGAGACTCTATAGATACTACCTATAACCGTTTTGGTTTTGAGTTTAACCTTGTAGATACAGCCGGTATACGCCGTAAAGCAAAGGTTAAAGAAGATATAGAATTTTACAGTGTTATGCGCTCTGTAAGGGCAATTGAGCATAGCGACATCATTATATTAGTAATAGATGCCACCCGTGGTTTTGAAGGCCAGGACCAGAGTATCTTCTGGCTTGCCGAGAAGAACCGTAAAGGTGTGGTTATCCTGGTAAACAAGTGGGACCTTGTAGAAAAGGATACCATGAGTACCCGCGATTACGAGCGCAAAATTCGCGAAGAGCTGCAGCCATTTACAGATGTGCCTATCCTTTTCGTATCTGCCATAAACAAGCAGCGTTTACTTAAAGGTTTAGAAACTGCCGTAGAGGTTTTTGAGAACCGCAAGCAGCGTATAGCTACCTCTAAGCTTAATGAAGTTATGTTACCTATAGTAGAGGCCATGCCGCCACCGGCACTTAAAGGTAAGTATGTAAAAATTAAGTTTTGCATGCAGTTGCCTACCCCTACCCCGCAGTTTGTATTTTTTTGTAACATGCCGCAGTATGTTAAGGAGCCTTACAAACGTTTTCTTGAAAACAAGATGCGCGAAATATACAATTTTGAAGGTGTGCCTATAGATATTTACTTCCGCCAGAAGTAGTCGCAAAGCAACAAGATATAAAAGATCGTAATGGGATATTCCTGTTACGGTCTTTTTTTTTAACCATCTGTCAGCATTTTTTGTTCTTTATCAGCATACTTCGCATAAATAAAGATAAAAAATCGTAACATTTGCAGCCGTTAACATACTAATACATAAATTTCATAGTTAATACCTTACAACCATCAATCAACCATTAATGCACAAATTACTCATCCTGCTACTATTAGCCTGCACTACCATGGGCTATAGCCAAAGTATTACCCTTAAGGGAAAGGTTACAGACCCTGATAATTTAGCACTCGAATCGGCCACCGTATACCTCACATCGGCAAAAGATTCTACCATGATAGATTATACTATTACCAGCAAGAACGGCACCTGGGAGCTTAAAACCCGCGCCATAAACAAACCCGTTTTCCTTAAAATAGCATTTGTAGGCTTTGCTGATTACAAAGAAAAATTTGAAACCATTGCCGAAAGCAAAGACTTTGGCACCATAAAGATGGCCGACAGGTCTACAAATCTTAATGAAGTAGTTATAGAGGGCGAGGTACCGCCTATCAGGATAAAATCAGACACGCTGGAGTTTGACGCCGCATCGTTTAAAGTGCGCCCGGATGCTAATGTGCAGGAACTCCTTAAGCAATTGCCCGGGGTAGATATAGATGCTGACGGTAAGATAACCATAAACGGTAAGGAAGTTAACCAGATAATGGTAAACGGCAAGCCCTTTTTTGATAAAGACGGTAAGGTAGCACTACAAAACCTGCCTGCAGAACTCATTAAAAAAGTGCAGGTAAGCGATACCAAAACAAAGAAAGAGGAACTTTCCGGCGAGAAAGCCACCGGAAATAACGCCAGCATTAACCTTACCATAGACGAGGAAAAGAACAAGGGGTTTTTTGGTAAACTAATGGGCGGCTACGGCACTAACGAGCGGTATGAAAGCAGTGCGCTGGTAAACTATTTTAAAGGAGCAAGAAAAATAAGCCTTCTTGCCTCGTCTAACAATATTAACTCTGCAGGTTTCTCTATGAACGAGATATTTGATAGTATGGGTGGCGGCAGGAACCAGTCGTTATACAGCAACAGCGATGGCAGTTTTGGCATCAACGGTATGCAGTTTGGCGGTGGGACCGGTATTACTAAAAGTAATATGGTAGGGCTTAACTATGCCGATGAATGGTTTAAAGGCTTTAACCCCAGCATGAACTACTTTTATACCGATTCCGACAGCAGGAACAACAACAGGTCGCGCGACGTTACCTTTGTAACCGATGAAAATGCGCAACCGGGAACAACATCTGATAAGCAGATAATTACAGAGTCGTCATCGTCTTCTAATAATTACAAATACGCGCATAACTTTAATACAGAGTTTCAGTGGAAGGCAGACTCTACCACTAACGTGTTTTTTGCGCCTAAATTTACCCGCGCTGCAAGCAGGGTAGGAACCACGTCGCAACAGGTGGCGCGCAATCAGGACGGAGAGTTGCTAAACGATAGTAATGGGTACACTAATGGCAATAACGAAAACGTAGGTTTTGCCAGTAGCTTTAATATTAATAAGGTACTTAATAAAAGAGGCCGGTCTGTTAATTTTGACTTTTGGAACGATAACAGCCGCGACGATGGCCGCAACCTTAATAACACTACAACAAATTTTTATGACATTAACCCTTTAGATACCATTAATTCCGCACGGGTAGACAGGCGTAACCAGGTGGTAAATAACAGGCAAACGCGGGATACCTACTATGGCTCATTTGAGTTTAGCGAGCCCGTAACCGATTCTTTAAGAATTACCGCAGGAACTACCTATAAGCATGAGCAAAACATACAAAACCGCACAGGTTATGATTATAACGATGTTACCGGAGCCTATACCAACTATAACGATTTGCTTTCTAACTTTATGAGCGGCAAAACAGGTACTGTAAACCCTTATGCCGGAATTAATTATAACAAGAAAAAATATGGCTTTGGGGTTAACCTGGGTACTGCAATATCTAAATTCAATAACTATGGCGTTTACCGCGACACCGTGTACAGGATAAACCGCGATTATGCATTGCCCAGCGCTACTGCTCATTTTCGCTATAACCTGGCCAAGTCAAAATCTATTTACGTAAATTACGGTTATCAGGTAGATTTTCCGCAGGCTAACCAGGTGCTGCCCATAAACGATATAAGCAGCACATTAGTAACAAGGCAGGGTAATGCTAACCTTAACCCTAACAAGTACCACCAGTTTTACTTAAGCTTTAATAACTTTGACTATGCTACACGATCAGGCTACTACCTCTACGCGGGGGGCAGCTTGTATGACAGCCAGATAGTAACCTCTACAGGTATAGATGCCAGTGCTAAACAATTTATAAGCTACGAAAATGTTGATGGTACCTTTAATAGCTGGTTTGGCGGTAACTACAGCAAATCTGTAAAAACAGAAAAAGGAAACAAATACCGCTATAGTGTTGGCGTAAACGGAGGGTACGATTTTGATAAGGGGCTTACTAATAAAATATTATTTAGCGCTAAAAGCCTGAATGTGGGGCCAAAACTTAACTTTAATTACGAACTGGGCGAGCTGCTTACCATTAACCCATCTTATTCATATACTTACAACCATACCTCTTATGATAATTATGATGTGGCATCGCAGTCTAACTTTGTGCACAAGGCAATGCTTCAAATTACAAACTACTGGCCCAAGCACTTTGTAATGGGTAACGACTTTACCTATACCTACAATTCGCAGTTAGTAGGGTTTAAAAAAGATTTCCTTTTATGGAACGCAAGTGTAGGTTACAATTTTCTTGGCGACAGGCTGCTGTTTAAAGTTAAGGGATACGACCTTTTAAACCAAAACCTGGGTAACTCGCGCAGTATAACGCCAAGAGGTATTACAGATACCCAGAATACGGTACTAAAACGCTATGTAATGTTCTCGCTAACCTTTAACCTTAAAAAATTTGGGAATAAGAAAGAAGAAGGCGGCGACTCTTGGTGGTTTTAATACTGCATTATACAATTCATAACATATTAGAGCCCGCAGGTTAAACCTTCGGGCTTTTATTTTGTCTTACAATTACACCAGCTTTATTTGTACCTCTATGCAAAAAATATACCTGCTTTTATTGTTACTGTTCTCTGTTCCCGGCTTTAGCCAAAGCATAACTTTAAAAGGTAAAGTGACAGATCCTGCCGATTTTCCGTTAGAGTCGGCAACCGTATATGTAACCTCTGTTAAAGATTCGGCGGTTATAGATTATACCATTACTAACAAGAACGGAAGCTGGGAGCTTAAAACCCGCGCCACCACACAGGCTGTTACCCTTAAAATATCTTACATTGGCTTTGCCGATTACAAACAGCAACTGCCCAACCTTACTGCCGATAACGATTTTGGCACACTTAAGTTAGCAGATAAGTCTACAAACCTTAGCGAGGTAGTTATAGAGAGCGAAACGCCACCCATACGCATTAAAAAAGATACACTCGAGTTTAATGCTGCATCGTTTAAAGTGCGGCCGGATGCTAATGTAGAAACGCTGCTTAAACAATTGCCGGGTGTAGATATAGACAGCGATGGCACCATAACCATAAATGGCAAGCAGGTAAACCAGATACTGGTAAACGGCAAGCCCTTTTTTGACGCCGATGGTAAAATAGCCCTTAAAAACCTGCCTGCCCAAATTATAAACAAAGTGCAGGTAAGCGATACAAAAACTAAGGAAGAAGAGCTTTTAAACAAAAGGGCGAGCGGCAACAATACCAGTATTAACCTAACTATAGACGATAAAAAGAACAAAGGCATATTTGGTAAAATAATGGGCGGCTATGGCACTAACGACCGTTACGAAAGCAGCGCTATGCTTAACTACTTTAAGGGCAGGCAACGGATAAGCATATTGGCTTCGGCCAATAATATTAACGCTACAGGCTTTTCTATGGATGAGATATTCGATAGTATGGGCGGTGGGCGCAATATGGCGGGCGGCATAGGCGGTGCGTTGCGGCAGGCAGGCAGCGGTAGCGGGCAGGGCATTACCCAAAGCAACATGATAGGCGGCAGCTATAACGACGAGTGGTTTAAAAATTTTACCAGCAACATAAACTATTTTTATAACAGCGCTAATACAGCAAACGAAAACCGCACCCGCGAAACCACGTTCCTGCCCGATGAGGAAGGCGAGCAGGCAAACAGGACGCTTACAACAACCTCATCATCTAAAACAGATAATTCGCGGTTTGTACACAGCGCCAATACAGAGTTTGAATGGAAGGCAGACTCTACAACTACTGTTGTTATGCAGCCCAAATTTACATCGGGCAACAGCAGGCAAACAGCAGTTGCGAGCCAAAACACAGTAGACCAGGATGGCAACATTACTAACGAAAGTGAGAACACTACCCTTAACGATACCGATAACCGCAGCTTTAGCAACAGCATACAATACCGCAAAAGGCTTACCAAAAAAGGCAGCATGATCAGTGCGGTATTTAGCAATACCAATAATGAAGATGATACCTCGACCTTTAATAACCAGTCTACCGTATTTTATGAAGATACAAATGACGATGGTATTATAGATGAAAGGGCAGATATTCGTAACCAGGTGCGCTACAATAACCAAAGCAGCGACAGTTACACGGGCAGCCTGGAATATATAGCTCCCGTTACCGATTCGCTCCGCATTACCGTTAAAACCATATATAACAATGCTGCAAATACCCAAAACCGCTTAGGCTATGATTTTGATGAAGCTACAGGGCAATACTCAATATTAAATGATTCCCTTAGCAATTACCTGTCATCTTCCACCGGTAGCTTTACGCCCACTGCCGGTTTCGACCTTAACCTTGATAAGTATGACCTTAGCGGCGATTTTGGCCAGCGCATTATAAAGTTTGATAACCACTCTGTATACCTGGGCGATAATTACGACCTTGTTAAAGACTATGTACTGCCCTTTGCAAATGTGCGGGCCGGCATACGCTTTAGCAAATCAAAAACGCTGCGGTTTAGTTATAACTATGCCACATCATTGCCGTCGGCCACGCAAATACTCCCCGTAGAAGATGTAAGTAACCCACTTAATACTATTAAGGGCAACCCCGACCTCGACCCTAATAAATCGCACAACATAAGCCTTAACTTCCGGAATTTTGATTTTGCCACACGATCTGGCTACAACCTCTTTGGGAATGCTAACTTTAACGACAGCCAGATAGTAACTTACACTACCATAGACCGTACTGCTAAAAGAACAACAACTTATGAAAATATTTCGGGCACGTACAACTTTAGCCTGGGTGGCAACTGGACAAAAACCATTAAGCGAGAGGCACACAGCTTTAGGCTTACCGCTGGGCTAAACTCGTCTTACGGCGTAGCAAAAGGTTTTACAAACACTAAACTTTATGAGGCGCGCTCCCTAACCCTTGTACCCAGAATTAACCTTAACTACGATTATGGCGACCTGCTTACCATAGCGCCTAACTACAGTTACACCTATAACCAGAGTAACTATACTAACTACCGCGTTAATCAGGCTTCTAACTATGTGCACCGCATAAGCCTTGTTACCACGAGTTACTGGCCTAAAAAAGTAGTTTTTGGCAACGATTTTAGCTATACCTACAACTCTAATATTGCTGATGGTTTTAAAAAAGATTTCTATTTATGGAATATGAGCCTGGGCTACAATTTTTTGCAGGATCATTTAATGTTTAAGGTAAAGGTATATGATGTGCTTAACCAAAACCTTGGCACATCACGCACTATTACTGCAACCAGCATTCGCGACGAAGAGAATATTGTTCTAAAACGTTATGCCATGTTCTCCCTTACGTACAGCCTTAAGCAATTTGGCCCTGCTAAAAAAGCCGAGCGGGGCGGAGGCCGTAGCGGAAGGCCCTAAAATTTATAATCTTATTGATAACTGATTATCTGTGCAACGCACGATACTTAAAGTTACTTAATAGAAAATGAGAAGGTAATTTTAAACACGGCATTGTCACTGTCTTTATCATAGGCATAAGCGCAATAGCGGTAAAATACTCCTGCGCCTACGCCAAGGTAGCCCATGTTAAGATAATTTACTTTAACGATGTTATCTAACTGAAGCCCCGTCTCTGAGAAAAATTTGTCCTTGGTTTTGTAGGTTATAAAATTATGTCCGGCACCGTGCTTCAAGTCGCCCCAGCCAAAGTTATTGTGCACAACCAGTTGCGGCTGAAACCACTCTGTTTTAAACAGCAGCCCGCCAAAGTTATGCGACGTAAAAAGATTAACATACCTGTCTGATAAAAACTCGTAAGGCCTCATGGTCTGGAAGGTGTTCTTCATAATAAAAGCGTAGTCTTTGTCATGGCTGCCCTCGCCCGTAAACTGCATGCCATACGGCAGTGCCTTATCTATGTAACCCGCCTCCAGCCTGTAGCTTGTTGTACCCACATTTTTAGTAACAAAGGTTTGCTCTACGGCAGCTTCTATTTTATTATAGTCAAAATCAGCATCAAAGAGACCTTTAAGCCCGCGGGCATAAGCTACATATAGTGTAGGGTATTTTGTGCCCATGCTTACATTGTGCTTAAAGGCATTTACAATACGCTCCTTAAAGGCAAACTTCATGTTAATGCCAAGCTCTGTGTTATCATAACGGGTAAATACCCTCCCATTACGCGTAAAAGTATAATCATACAAAGGTGTAGTGCGACCGCTTGTAAGCCCAATATTCCATTTAGTATACCTCAGCGCCCTAAAGCCCACCGCCGCTCCCGCCTCCTGAATCCTGTCCATCTGGTAGGCAATAATGGCTCGGTAATTAAACATATTGGGCGCAGGAAAAGTATAGCCGTGGTTGCCCGTTTCTACAAGGTTATCCTGGTATTTGCCCGTAACAGTAAGCCCATGCTTTTTTGACAGAGTATATATAGCCTCACCGCCATACTTCCACTTATAATCTTTAGTTCCATAGCCTGCAAAACCACCCAGAACCAGCCTGTCGAAAACTTTCTCATTAGTATAAACACCCAGCCCTAACCGCAGGCCTTCATACTTGTTATAGACAAGTGTTTTATTAACATCTAAATCTACAGGGCCTATGGGTATGCGCCCGTACACAAGCTTCTCTGTCACTTCTAAAAATTTATCAAAATTATATTTCTGCCCCAGGCTGTCTATATAACGATAGGTGTTTTTCTCGTAGGTGTTCAATTGCTCCTTCCGGATGTTTACCCAGTACAGGCTGTCTTTTTTACCCGCATTTTCGTCCATGCGTACTGCTTCGAGGGCAAAATCACGTTTTCGCAAAGGCACGTTAAGCACTACGTTATCTATGTAGCTTTTACCCTGTGCCACCATCATCCCTATTTTTGGGTTCGGGTTCTGAGCCATACTGAATACATAATTTAACTGCTCCGGAAACCAGTGCCCGTCTATTAACGCATATTGCTGCTGTATGGTAATATCCATCTTGCCTTTTTCGTAAGGCGTAGCGGTTACATTTTGTACGGCATATTTATTAGTGTTTATATAGAGCAATCCGTTAAGCCCCTCAAAGTTTTTACGGGGCAGCGGCTTGTAAGACAGCACGTAAATAGTATCCTGATTTTTATACAAGGTATCCTGAATGGTAAACTTATATTTACTGAGGCTGCCTTTTGTAATTGGATTAAGGTAGTTGATGTTAAAGAACAAAATGTTGTCTTTGTAAAACGAAAAAGGCTGCAAATCTGTAGCGAGCGATGCAAAATGCGGGTCTTTAAAACCCGAAGCCTTTGTGGCAATAACAACCTCTTCGCTTACATCGGGCTTGATGAATTTACGCTCAGATACTGATTCCATCATGAACAAATGCCCATTGAGTTTCTTTTTAAGAGCAATGCTGTCATTGGCATCTTTAAACTTCATATCAAAAACCGTTTTATTGTAAGAGCGATAGGTAAACGAGCCAATATTTTCCGGATCGTTACCTTCTTTATTAGCAATAACCTTTCGCATTATGGCATTCGCCGGATTTTCGCCATTGCTTATTACCACCTCTTTTAACTCGTTTGAGGCAAAGGCTAACCTGATATCCAGGTTTTGGCTATCTGCCGAAGTAACAGCAATAACTTTTGTATCGTAGCCCACATAGCTACAGGTAAGGGTGGTTACTTGTTGGTTGGTTATAAATACAAACCTGCCATCAATATCTGTAGTAATGCCGGTAGTGTTATCGTTGTTAAACACAATGCTGGCAAAGGCCAGCGGCTGGCGGGTAGCTGCATCGCTAACCGTGCCGGATACCCGGTTTTGGCTATAGGCAGCGGTGGTACAAAGGAGCAGTAACAATAGTACACGGCTATGTAAAGAAACTAACCGTTTTGAGTAAGTAAGGTGCATAGTGGTAGTTTATATAGATAACAACGCTGCAAAAATGAATAAAGTATTAACTATAAAATTGTAAAATTGGGACAATAGTGCACAAAAAAACCTGCATTAGCAGGTTTTTAAGTATATAAAAAATTATTAGTCGCAATCTGTAATTCACCGGTCAGGCTAATGTACCAATTGTAAGGCAGCCTATTTTACCAGCTACCGCCCGATCCGCCGCCGCTAAAGCCGCCGCCACCAAAGCCACCACCAAAACCGCCGCCACCGCCGCCGCCAAAACCACCACCGCCACCGGAACTTCTGCCAAGGCTGCCCAGTATCATGCCGGTAAGGATAGACGAACCAATGCCGCCACCGCCGCCGCCAAAGCCACCACCGCCACGGCCACCACGCCCGCCGCCTCTGCGGGAAAGGAGTGAAGCCACAACAATAATGACAATTATAAGTACTATTGCACCGCCGCCGGAGCCACTGCCCTTGCCTTTACCTTGTGGCCGTGCTGCTGCTTTATATTTGCCGGCAAGCATTTTTATAATCGCATCGGTGCCTTTATCAAGGCCGCTGTAATAGTCGCCGCCTTTAAACTCCGGGATAATGACCTCGCGGGTCATTTCGCCCACTTCGCCTGCCGTTAAACGGTCTTCTACCCCATAACCGGGAGAAATCCATATCTTGCGTTCCTGCTGTGCAAGGAGTATAAACACACCGTTATCTTCTTTAGCCGTGCCGCCTATGCCCCATTCCTGCGCCCATTTAGGGGTAAGCAGCCCAATATTTTCGCCCTTAATTGTGGGTACAATAACCACAACAATCTGGGTAGTTGTACTATCGGCATAATTAATAAGCTTTTGCTCCAGCTGCTGCTTTTCTGATGCCGAAAGCAAATTGGCATAATCATAAACGCTGGTTTGCAAAGTAGGCTTTGGTGGAATATCAAATTGCGCAAACCCTGCCTGCGGAAGCAAAAAGCTTATAAGCAGCAAGAGTAGCGATACTGTACATAGTTTTTTCATTATCCTTTAGATATAGTATCCGGAAGTTCGTTTTTATCGTCGTTAACATACGGGAAATACTGCTTAAGCCTGTCGCCGGCCCTTAGTATGCCTGCCACAAGCCCATCGGCAAAACGGCCCTGCTTAAAGTGGTCTATCGCGGTATCTTTGGTACAATCCCAAAAATCGTTCTCTACCACTTTATCAATGCCTTCATCGCCCACAATGGCAAAAGATTTATCGGCCACACCCACATAAAACAACACGCCATTACGGGCAGTGGTTGCATGCATGCCTAAAGCAAGAAAAACCTCCTGTGCCCTTTCGAGCGGAGGTTTTTCTGCATGGTTTTCTATGTGTACCCGTATCTCGCCAGATGTATTTTTCTCGGCCTGCTGAATGGCTGCAATTACAGCCTCTTCTTCTGCCGGGGTTAAAAATTCGGTTACTTCTGGCATGGGTTACTTAATATTAAAGTTTACGTCTACCGGTTTATCTGCACCTTCTACAGCATTAAAATACGGTTTCTCTTTATAATTACCTAAAAACATAGAGTTAGGAAATTTAAGTACGTAATTATTGTAGCTCTCTACGCTCTCATTGTAGCGTGTTCTCGATGTCTGGATAGAATTCTCTGTAGAGGCTAATTCGTCCTGCAACTTTAAGAAGTTCTGGTTCGATTTCAGGTCGGGATAATTTTCAACCGTTACCAGCAATCGCGACAAAGCCGATGTAACACCACCCTGTGCTTTGCTGAAAGCTTCTAATTGCTCCGGTGTAGCATTTGCAGGATCTACCTGAACCGATGTTGCTTTAGATCGTGCCTCTATAACAGCTGTTAATGTGCCTTTTTCAAAATTTGCAGCGCCTTCTACTGTTTTTACAAGATTGCCTATAAGGTCGTTCCTTCTTTGATACGACGTGTTAACATCGCCCCACGCCTTGGCTACAGCCTGGTTTTGCGTAATTGCACCATTTTTAATGCCCATAGACCAAAAGAAGCCTATTACAACAAGTGCTACAATAATAAGGACGGGGATAATCCACTTTTTCATTTTCTAATTTTTTAAAGTTCGTTTTTGATATTTATTAAATTGGTTTTTATAGCTTCTAATTTACGGATAATTTCAAACTTATCCAGAGTTTTTTTCTGCCCTTCCTTTAAGTGTACCTTGGCTCCCTCGAGTGTAAAGCCGCGTTCTTTAACCAAATGGTATATAAGCTGCAGGTTCTTAACATCATCCGGTGTAAACATGCGGTTGCCCTTAGCGTTCTTTTTTGGCTTAAGCACATCAAATTCCTTGTCCCAAAAACGTATAAGGGAGGCATTTACATCAAATGCTTTGGCAAGTTCGCCTATGCTGTAGTATCGTTTTTCTGGGAGTTCTAAGTGCATTAATCGAGAGATTGGTTTTCCTGGTTAGCTAATTTAGAAATTAAAATGTATTCTTTAGCAGAAATGTTTCCGTAATAAAAATTTAGCGGGTTTACCACCTCGCCGTTTCTGTGCACTTCATAGTGTAAATGCGGTGCTTCGCTACGCCCCGTACTGCCCACATAGCCTATAACATCGCCGCGCTTTACCTTTTGCCCTGCCCTAACTTTATACTTGCTTAAGTGGCCATAAAGCGTTTGGTACCCATACCCGTGGCGTATAACAATGTGGTTGCCGTAGCCGGATGCGGTGTTGTCTGCCTTTTCTACCACGCCATCTCCGGTGGCATACACCAGCGTTCCTGTCCTGGAAGAAAAATCCATGCCGGCATGAAACTTACGCACCTTGGTAAACGGGTCTGTCCTGTAGCCAAAACCCGATGCCATCATTTTTAAATCTTCGTTCTTAACGGGCTGTATGGCAGGGACCGCCGCAAGCAGTTTTTCTTTGTCTTTAGCCAGTTTAGCAATTTCGTCAAGCGACCTGCTTTGTATAACCAGCTCTTTTGCCAGTACATCGAGCCGCTTTGTAGTGCCGGTTACCAGTTGCGAGTTATCATAGCCCTCCAGGCCTTTGTAGCGGTTTATCCCACCAAAGCCTTGCTTGCGATGCTCATCTGGTATTGGGGTGCTGTTAAAGTAAGTGCGGTATACATTATTATCGCGGGCTTCTACACTCGACAGGGCTTCTTCCATCAGGGCGGTCTTGCGGTTTAAGAGCTCGTACTGAATTTTCATGTATTCTATCTCCCTGGCCTGCAGCCTGTCTTTAGGCGTTTCAAAAAACGGGGTGTTAAGTAACGCTACAAAACACAGGAAACCAAAAAGCCCCGCTGCTACTAAAAACAGCACTACCACACCTATTTTTTTGCCTTTTTTTGTCTTTATCTTATGAAAGGCCAGCTTTTCGGGATCGTAATAGTATTTTACCTTCGCCATGTTCTTAAATTATTCTATTTTTGCACCTTACAGAAAAATGCCTGAGGCAACTGTAAAGCATAACGTACAAATGTAACAAATGTTACGGTTTTTAGCTGCTTTTTTGCTTTTGAAAGCCTGCATCTGTATCAATTTTAAAACATAAAACTAACTTTCATACCCATGAAAAGCCAGGATATAAGAAAACAATTTCTACAATTTTTTGCCGACAGAGGCCACCTTATCGTGCCATCTGCACCCATAGTTACTAAAGACGACCCTACCCTGATGTTTAACAACAGCGGCATGGCACAGTTTAAAGAATATTTTTTAGGCAATGCAACGCCTAAAAGCCAAAGGATTGCCGACACCCAAAAGTGCCTTCGCGTAAGCGGAAAGCATAACGACCTTGAAGATGTGGGCTTTGATACTTATCACCACACCATGTTCGAGATGCTGGGTAACTGGAGTTTTGGCGACTACTTTAAAAAAGAGGCTATTAACTGGGCATGGGAACTGCTTACAGAGGTTTATAAAGTACCTAAAGATATTATATATGTGTCTGTTTTTGAAGGCAGCCCCGAAGAGAATGTACCTTTTGACCAGGAGGCGTATGACATTTGGAAAGGGCTGATTGACGAAGACCGCATAATTCTGGGTAACAAGAAAGATAACTTTTGGGAAATGGGCGACCAGGGGCCGTGCGGGCCGTGTTCTGAAATTCACGTAGATATTCGTTCGGCTGATGAGAAAGCATTGGTATCCGGTAAAAGTCTTGTGAATAACGATCACCCTCAGGTTGTGGAGATATGGAACAACGTGTTCATGGAGTTTAACCGTAAAGCCGACAGGTCGTTAGAAAAACTACCTGCTCAGCATGTAGATACCGGTATGGGCTTTGAGCGCCTTTGTATGGTGCTGCAGGGTGTACAAAGTAATTATGATACGGATGTGTTTACTCCGCTTATTGAAAAAATTGAAAGCCTTACCGGCAAAAAATATACTATTAAAGCGGCTAACGACGAGGAAGAAAAAACCAATATTGCCATTCGCGTTGTGGCCGATCACGTGCGTGCCGTGGCGTTTGCCATTGCCGATGGGCAGTTACCGTCTAACGGTGGCGCGGGCTATGTTATACGCAGGATATTAAGGAGGGCTATACGTTACGGGTTTACATTCCTCGATATTAAAGAGCCGTTTATTAACGAGCTTGTAGCGGTACTTGCTGCACAAATGGGCGAGTTTTTCCCGGAAATTAAGTCGCAGCAAAGCCTTGTTACCAATGTAATTCGTGAGGAAGAGGCATCGTTCTTAAGGACGCTTGACCAGGGGCTACAATTGCTTGATAATGTTATTGCACAAACAGACGGTAACGAAGTAAGTGGTGCCAAGGCGTTCGAATTATACGATACTTTTGGTTTCCCTGAAGACCTTACAGCTCTTATCCTTAAAGAAAAAGGACTGGATTATAACAAGCAGGAATTTGATGCCGAATTACTAAAGCAAAAAACCCGCAGCCGTGCGGCAAGCGAGGTAGCTAAAGACGACTGGGTAACCTTAGTTGATGGCAACACCGAAAGCTTTGTAGGTTATGACCAACTCGAAAACGAGGTGAAAATTACCCGTTATCGTAAAATAGATTCGGCAAAAGAGGGTGTGCAGTACCAGTTGGTACTTAGCGCTACGCCTTTTTACCCGGAAGGTGGTGGCCAGGTAGGCGACCGCGGTGTACTTAAATCGGCTAACGAGAGTATCGAAATATTAGATACTAAGAAAGAGAATAACCTTATACTGCACATTACTAAATCACTTCCCGAAAATGTGGAAGGCGCGTTTACGGCTGTGGTTAACGCGAAGCTTAGGGACGATTCTCAAAGCAACCACACCGCTACACACTTACTGCACCAGGCGTTGCGCAGCATACTGGGCACTCATGTAGAGCAAAAAGGATCGTTAGTGAGCCCTAATTACCTGCGTTTCGACTTTTCGCACTTTAGCAAAGTTACTGATGAGCAGCTTAAAGAGGTAGAAGATTTTGTAAACGCACGCATACAGGAGCACCTGCCGCTTATAGAGCGCAGGAACATTCCGTTTAAGCAGGCGGTAGAGGAAGGCGCTATGGCACTATTTGGCGAGAAATACGGCGATAGTGTAAGGGCGATAAAATTTGGCAACAGCATGGAGCTTTGTGGTGGTACACACGTACAGAACACTGCCGATATATGGTATTTTAAAATTATTAGCGAAGGTGCTGTGGCAGCGGGAATCCGCAGGATCGAGGCAATAACCAACCAGGCAGTGAAAAACTTTTTTGCAGGCCAGGAAAAAGCGCTTGATGAAATTAAGGCTACGCTTAAAAACCCGCAGGATACCTTAAAGGCTGTTGTGTCTTTACAGGATGAAAATGCCAAGCTTAAAAAACAACTGGAGGCATTGCTTCGCGATAAGGCCAAAAACCTAAAAGGCGAACTGGCTACAGAAATTCAGGAAATAAACGGAGTGCAGTTCCTTGCTAAACAAGTGCCCCTTGACCCTACCGGGGCTAAAGACCTTGCTTATGAGCTGGGCACCTTAGGCACTAACCTGTTTATTGTACTGGCTACTGCCGATGAGGGAAAACCTATGCTTACCTGCTACATATCTAAAGAGCTTGTTGCAGCAAAAGGCCTTAATGCAGGAACTGTAGTTAAGGAGCTTGGTAAGTTTATACAAGGCGGTGGCGGTGGCCAGCCATTCTTTGCTACTGCCGGGGGTAAAAAACCCGAGGGTATTAATGAGGCGCTGGCAGCAGCGGTTAATTTTGTGAAGTAAGTGTATCCAGATAACTGTCACGCAAAGGCGCAGAGACGCAAAGCTGTCTGGAGAAATTGTTATGAATATTCAGGCGTATTATAAGGCGCGAAGTTTAAATGCTGATGCATTTTAGAAACCGCGTAGCTTTAATAGAAATAATTGTCACGCAAAGGCGCAGAGACGCAAAGCTGTCTTGGAAAATTGTCATGAATATTCAGGCGTATTATAAGGCGCAAAGTGTAAATGCTGATGCATTTTAGAAACTGCGCAGCTTACTGCGTTCTTAAAAATTACGAAGTAATTTGCTTAGCGACTTATAAAGTTTAGAGTAGCACGGCACTTAAACACACAGCTTTGCGGCTCTGCGCCTTTGCGTGAAAAAATATCCCTATCAGAAATGGTAAGAGTAAGACAGCAAACTATTGTATTTGTGCTACAACTTTAATAGAAATAACCGCCGCAAAGGCGCAGAGCCGCAAAGCTGTCTAGAGAAATTGTTATGAATATTCAGGCGTATTATAAGGCGCGAAGTTTAAATGATGAAGCATTTTAGAAACTGCGCAACTTACTGCGTTCTTAAAAATTACGAAGTAATTTGCTTAGCGACTTTATCAAGTTTAGAGTAGCACGACACTATAAACACATAAAGCTTTGCGGCTCTGCGCCTTTGCGTGATATAAATTTTATACTCCAAACAGTAAAATCAGCTGTTATGAACGAAAATGAACTTTCTAAAATAATCGTAGATGTATGTTATAAGATGCATGTTAAGCTTGGTCCCGGTCTTTTAGAAACTGTTTACGAAACTATCCTATTTTACGAGTTAACTAAATTAGGTTTAAAAGTTGAAAAGCAAAAACCATTACCATTGTTTTGGGATGATCTTAAAATGGACGTAGGTTTTAGAGCTGACTTAATCGTTCAGGATAAAGTTATCATCGAAATTAAATCGGTGGAGCAAATTGCACCCGTTCATGCCAAACAGGTGCTAACATACCTAAAAATAACAAGTTGTAAATTGGGTTTACTCATAAATTTTAACGAAACACTAATTAAAAACGGAATTACAAGAATTGTAAACAATCTATAGCTTTACATTTTTAAATTCGAATTTATATTGCATTATACAAAGCTCCGGAGTTTATTATTTGATAAAATATTATCGATAAACATATTATACCTCCGGAGCTCGAAACTTTGTAACTTTACGGCATTAAACTTTGTAACTTTATAAATGCAGTTCTCTACCCAAGTACCCATACCGCAGGGCGACAATAAGATAGACTATTCCTCCCGCGTAGTATCTTTAGGATCGTGCTTTGCTGTAAATATTGGCCAAAAACTGGACTACTTTAAATTCCTGAATGTAACCAACCCCTTTGGTATTTTGTTTCATCCGTTGGCACTGAAAAAATTCATTGCCTTTGCCATATCCCAAAAACAATTTACCGAAGACGATATTTTTTTCTATAACGAACGCTGGCACTGTTTTGATGCCCACTCTGACCTGAGCCATCCTGATAAGGCCACCCTGATTACTGCCCTTAACGCTGCTGCAACTTTGGCTCACGCCGAAATTAAACAGGCTACCCACATGCTTATTACGCTTGGCACGGCATGGGTGTACAGGCACATTGATACTAACGTGCTTGTTGCCAACTGCCACAAGGTACCGCAAAAAGAATTTACAAAAGAATTGCTTTCGGCCAATGCCATAAAGAACAGCCTGCAGGATAGTATTGCCCTGATTAAAACAATAAATCCTGCGGTACAAATTATATTTACGGTATCGCCCGTGCGCCATATTAAAGACGGCTACACGCAAAACCAGTGGAGTAAGGCAAACCTAATTTCGGCATTACATGAAGTTTTGGCAACCACTCCATCAGGAGCCGGGGCGCTTTATTTCCCATCTTACGAAATCATGATGGACGAGCTGCGCGACTACCGCTATTATGCCGAAGACATGATACACCCAAGCTCTGTAGCCATTAATTATATTTGGGAACGCTTTACGCAGGCATGGATTACACCTGAAGCCGAACCTGTTATGAAAACCGTTGATGCAGTACAGAAGGGATTGCAACACCGCTCTTTTAATTCAGAGTCGGTACAGCATGCGGCCTTTTTATCTAAGTTAAACGATAAAATTGCGCTGCTGCATAAACAACACCCGCACATTACTTTTTAGGCTTACTATAACATAGTTACCTGCAATAATTCTTACATTTAAATAAAAACTATGGTTAAGAAAATACTTGTAGTAGTTGTCATTGTTGTTGGGGTTTTTCTGGCTTTTCGCTATTGCGAATTTAAGGACGATGACAGCAGCACTACCATCGAGGAAACAGCCCTTATACAGGAACAAATAAAAAATGTAGGCAAGCTTGTTGTTACAGAGGGGCACTTTAGCGAGGTAATTACGTATAAAAACAAGGAGAAATATCTTCTGGATATAATGTCTTTTGAGAAGAAAGCAGTTGTTATTGTAAATGCCGATGTTACCGTTGCTTACGACCTTAGCAAAATTGAATATGATATTAATGAGGTAACCAAGACCATTACCATTAAAAACATCCCGAAGGAAGAAATAAAAATAAGCCCCGATATTAAATTTTATGATATACAGCAAAGCAAGCTGAATGAGTTTACCGGCGAAGATTACAACAAGATAAACAAGACAGTGCGCGAAAGCCTTGCTAAAAAAATAGAAAAGTCGTCGCTAAAATCAAATGCAGAGAACAGGCTTATAAGTGAACTTTCTAAAATATTGATACTAACTAATACTATGGGCTGGAAGTTAGAATATAATGGTAAGCAGGTTAATACAGAGAGTATTAATACTTTAATGTAAACTGGACGGCCTTAACACTATAAAACAAAAAGCATCCGTTTTACAGGATGCTTTTTTGTTTAGTTTACGCTTTCTTTCTCGAATATAAGTTCGAGGCCGCCGTCTATTAAATGAGCTATCTTAGGCCTTCGGTTCTTAACATCATCAAGATGTTGCAAGACCGTACTTAAAACCTCTGTATTGTTGTCATAATGCAATAGTTCTGCAATTTCTACAGATAGTAACCAGTCCTCAGGGTGGTTTTGCTTTAGGTTAGCAAACACGGTTTCTAATAAAGTATCTTCGTTTTTACCATCTCTTATATCACGAACAATTTGGTACAACGCTTCCAGTTCTTCACGCTCTGCAGATCGTTTTGCCTTAATGGTTTTGCTCGACGGCACATGCGCTATCATATCAAAACTGTTAACATCGGCAGGGCCGGAATAAGCAGAGATTACTTTTTTGCCCACTGCCATATCATAAATACCCCACTCCGGCTGAAACAGCACCGTTTCGTTATGTGTTACAGTACAATTTTTAAAGCTTATAAGAATGATCTTTCCCTGTATGTTTCGTGTACCGGTAATAATTTCGCCACTTACGGTAACACCACCTTCAAACTCCAGCGTTACCATTTCGCCTTCGTAAATGGCGTAGGCTTTAAGGTCGAGCGGGCTCATATCTTCTATGGCCAGGTTCATGCCTTTCAATTTGCCCACTGGGCTGCCAAAACCTTCGGAATGATAATCGGCACTATGCCCTACCAGTTCTTTTTCACGGTAGGCCAGGGCTGTTTTACCCGTTGTACGAATGTAAACAGGCTTGCCGTTTTCTTCTATAACATTAGTAAACACACCCGATACCTGTATCCCGGTGCTTAGCTCTATTGTGCCTAAAGCCTTAGATTTTATTAGTTTTTCGAGACCTGAAAGCCCTCCTGTACGCAATGCCATTTTATTAGCAAACTCCTCCAGCACCTGGCTCAGGTAAGCAAAATCGGGCGTTACATAAAGTTGCGGCTGCAGTTTTGTAATATCAAAACCCTGGTAAGCAGCATCAATACTGTATGGTAGCTTTGCTACATTATTAGTCATGCACCATGCACTCTCGCCTATAGACGACAGCAGGCCTGCACCATATATTTTAGGGTTTTCTACCTCGCCTATCAGTCCGTACTCCACCGTCCACCAGTGCAGGTTCCTTATCAATGCCATTTCAGAAGGCTCTACAGGGTCGTTTTGCAAGTCTTCCACTTTTTTCTCTATAGCATCAATATCTGCCTGCGGGGTACCCTCGGCTTCTTTAAGTATAGAGAGTAACCGTATAGCCTCATAAATTTCGTAATCCCTGGCAGATGATATTGCCTTACAGCCTATCTCGCCAAAGCGCCTCAGGTATTCGGCATATTCCGGGTTTGCAATAATAGGCGCGTGCCCGGCACCTTCGTGTATAATATCCGGTGCGGGTGTATATTCTATATGTTCTAACTGGCGAATATCTGATGCTATTACAAGCACATTATATGCCTGAAACTCCATAAATGCGTTGGGCGGAATAAATCCGTCTACCGCAACAGCAGCCCAACCTATTTCCTGCAGTATACGGTTCATGCCATACATGCTTGGTATACTGTCTACCTCTATACCGGTCTTTTTAAGGCCGTCAAGGTACGAGCTGTGTGCCACGCGGCTTAAGTAATCAACATTTTTGCGCATTACATAGCGCCATACTGCCTGGTTTATGGGCGTATAGTCGGTATAATCCTGTGGTTTTATAAACTGCCTTAAATGATTAGGAAGACGATCTATAAGAGGGTTACTTATTATGGCTGTACTCATGTTGTTTTTTGTTGTTTACTAATGTAAAATTACGAATTTAATATGTAACGGCACATTTTATGGCATTACTTATAAATTATCTTTAAAGAGTTCTCTAAATCGGGTTTGTTGATTTATATACAGAGACTTCTCAATTTCGCTGCGCTGCATTCGAAATGGAACAAAATTAAAACTGAGACTGCGACTCAAACCTACTTTTTTTCTAACACGGCCTTAACCATATTATCTTCTTTAAGTATCATTTCATAATATGGCTTCTCGCTTAAAAGCTGGCGGGCAAATTCTGCCGCGAGGTAGCGTTTTACCTTGTCTTTGTGGGGCTCCAGTTTAAATACAAGGCCATTTTTTAAAAGGTAGCTGTTAAATGCCTTAAAGTAGGTATCGCCTGTAGTTATCTTTTTAGTAATACCAACGGCAGACAGCCCGCTGAATACTTTGCGTTCTTTATCGAGCTGCTCAAAAATAAAGTAACTCGTTATACCGCTTTGCATAACCATAGCAATGGCCTCATCGCCGTGCTTGCCTTCCAGCGGCACAAAAACATCGGGCACAATACCGCCACCGCCATAAACAGTCCTGCCTTTTACAGTTTTAAATTTAAGCGTGTCGGCTACCTTTATACTATCGGCAGCATAGAGTTCGCCGCTTTCATATCGTTTTTCAAAATCGTTAAAATAAGCTTCATCGCCATTGGCATAGCTGCGTTGTATAGACCGCCCTGAAGGGGTATAGTACCTTGCCACCGTTAATCGCACTGCACTACCATCGCCCAGCGGCATTTCGCGCTGCACAAGGCCTTTACCATACGAGCGGCGGCCTACAATGATGCCACGATCGTTATCCTGAATGGCACCTGCCAGTATCTCACTTGCAGAAGCGCTGTTTTCGTTTATAAGCAAATACAGCTGCCCGGTTTCAAATATGCCTTTGCTTGTGGCATCGGTCTCGTCTATGCGGTTCTTTTTGTTCTTTGTCTTAACGATAAGCTGCCCGTCTTTTAAAAATTCGTCGGCTATCTCCACCGCTTTTTCCAGGTAGCCTCCACCATTATCCCTTAAGTCTACTACTAACGATGTTGCCCCTTCCTTTTTAAGCTGAACGAGCGCTTTATGAAATTCGTCGTAAGTAGTTTCGGCAAAACGGTTCACTTTAATGTACCCCATGGCAGGCGCTATCATAATGGCAGCATCTACACTTTTTATAGGCACAACATCGCGCGTTACATTTACCTTAAATTGTTTTTTATCGCTCTTTCTAAAAACCGTAAGCGTAAGTTTAGATCCTTCCTCGCCCTTAAGTTTAGAGAACAGGGTATCGTTAGGCAGTTTGCGCCCGTAAAGCTTAAAGTTATCAGCATACAGTATACGGTCGCCGGCCTTTAGCCCTGCTTTATCGCTGGGGCCGCCGGGAATGGGTTTTATAACCGCGACAGAATCTTTATACATGTAAAAGTTAACCCCTATGCCCACAAAGTCGCCCTTCATGCTCTGGGCTACGCCTTCCATTTCGCCTTTAGAAATGTAAACAGAGTGCGGGTCGAGCTTTTCGAGTATATTGGTTACGGTAAGATCTACAATAGAGTCGGTATTTACTTTATCTACATATTCATTGTCTATAAAGTCGAGCAGTTTGTTAAGCTTGTTTTTATGGGAGCCGGTAGATGCCATGCCCCCGCCACCTTGTGCGGGAAAGTTAAGAAAGCTGCCTAAAAGCATCCCAATGGCAAGCACGGCTGCCAGTAGTATGGGAATGTAAATTTTATTTATTTTCATTATATCTGGTCCAGGTCCGGTACACACTCTACTGCTACCCCGGCCTTGGTTAAAAAGTCAATACCGGAGTTGTCTTTATAAGACTGCTGGTAAACTACTCTTTTTATACCCGACTGGTGTATGAGCTTACTGCAGTCTTTGCAGGGCGACATGGTAATGTAAAGCGTTGCGCCTTCGCACGATTGTGTTGAACGGGCAACTTTTAATATAGCATTGGCTTCGGCATGCAGTACGTACCATTTGGTAAGGTTTTCTTCATCCTCGCAGCAATTCTCAAAACCCGATGGTGTCCCGTTATAACCGTCGGATATTATCATTCTGTCTTTTACAATAATTGCGCCAACTTTCTTGCGAACGCAGTACGACAGCTGGCCCCATTCGCGCGCTATGCGCAGGTAAGCCCGGTCGTATTTATTTAGTTTTTCTGTCATTGTAGTATAAGGAAAACCATTGCTTAAAGTTAGGGCGGCAATGGCTGTTATTTTGTTAATTAATTACCAAATTTCGCTTTCTATAATCATGGGCACCACCACACCTGCCACAAAAGCCGATGTTACCATAACCCAGTCGCGCCTGTTTAGTTTACCAAAGCGCTGCAGCACGAACGACAGTACAAGAACGGTAAATACTACCGTAAGTTGTGCACCCTCTATACCCAGTGCAAACTCCAGCAGGGGCAGCAGTTTGCTGTCGTGCTTATTTATCACTATCTTAAAATAATTGCTAAAACCCAACCCATGAATGATGCCAAAGAACAAGGTTGTTAGTGCAATAAAGTTTACATTACCGGCACCGGCAGATTTTTTAGCGCTAAACAGGTTGTACAGTGCTGTAGCCAGTATGGTAATGGGTATTAAAAATTCTACATAAGTGCTGTTTATGGTAAGCACCCCATATACAGATAGTACCAATGCCGTAGTATGCCCTATAGTAAAAAGGGTAACGAGGAGCAGTATATTTTTCCAGTCTTTAAAAGTGTAAGGCACAGTTAGCGCCATGAGGAACATTACATGGTCGTAAGCATGTATGTCTAAAACGTGGTGAAGGCCAATGTTAAAGTACAACCAAAAATCGGTCATGGTATTGCAAATATTTGAACCGTAAACTTACATTATTTTGTAGAACTAATAAAACACGCACACTATCTTAATTTTATGCAAGGCTGTACCACAAAATATGGGTCTCACCAAATGCATAACGATACAAATTTGCCGGCACTGCCGATATTACAACAATTACAATATCTTTACGGTAGCCTTCATGACAGATGTTGTTACATAAAGCGATTACTATCTCTTTAGGATGCTTGCCTAACCGCCACGCTAATACGCCCGATTACAGGTATGAATTTATTGGTAAAGAAAAGGATAATGAGGTAAAAGGTGATGGGAATAGTTATGATTTTGATAGCAGGAATATATGATGGTAGAATTGGAAAAAATTACGTTAAGAAAATCAAGAAGTATTACATAAAACAACAGAAGTTATAGGGGGATAATTATGAATTATTATAAAGTATTATTTAGTAAAGATTATGCAAAAAAGAAGGGGACGTTTGGGTTAGTTGAGACAATTCCAGAATCAGATGATAGATATCTAATATCGGATAATATACCATTTCCAATCCATGAAGCAAAAAATATAAATTTGCTTTAGATGATGGTATATTCGCAGATGGCAAATGTGTATTTATCCTTGGAGATTAGTTTCTAAAAAATTTAAAGAAATATTAGAGGAATTTAAAGATGACAACGCGTCTTTTCATCCAATTAGTATTTATTCTGAAGATAATAATTTTAAGGAATATTATATTTTACATTTCGTGAAGACAATTGGTTTCGATGAAGATGGGTTGTCTAAAAACATAAGTGCAATAAAAAATTATCATTTTCAGGCATTTGATGATTCGACGACGGGAAACTTTTTCGTTTCAGAATTAATAAAACATGAGATTATGAAGAATAAATTAACTGGTATACATTTTTCCAAATTATGACAAATCTTTATTTCTCGTATTGATACTGATTGAAACAAGTCCAGCTTACTCTCAAAAGCAAGATTCTTATGATTTGCTGATTAATAAGATTCAGATAAACGAAAAAGCAGATATAATGATCCGTTCAATCGTTAACTATTATTCTGAGCAGAAAAAAACGTACCAAATAATGTCTGGAAAGATATTACCAAATTAGCTATAAGTAAGAAGGATATATATGTTATAGGAGTCAAAAAAAATTTAAAAGAAAATTATTCTGAAAAAGAAGTTCTTCAAATTATTTCAAAAATAAATGAAAAGGGAGTCGATTCATTATTAGATAAAAGAAAGCAGAAGGTAGTGATTATGAATCTTCTGAATACACTTCAAAAACAAATTATGATGTTTCTAAAAGACAAAACTATTTTAATAGTTACTATATTGGTAATATTATTAAATCAAGCTTGTACATCATCGAAAGGTGTTGTACAAGTTCTTTGTAATTATCAAATGAATGCTTGTGGTGATTGCTCAGTCCAATACAAGGTTAAGTCTGTTTTGAGTGCTCAAAATGATAATTTTATTTATCTAAAAGGAGAAACTATAAAAATATTATACTTTAAGGATAACAAAGAGGTAGATATCTCTTTTAATATAAAAGAGTGTCTAATTTGTTATGATTTTATAGCAGAAGGAGAACTTATTAAAAGCGGCAATGAATACACACTATATGCAACTAAATTTACTAGAGAGCTGCGAAAAGGATGTTGTGAAAAATAATTATATTTTTTCTATAAAAAACACACATCCATTAGCATCTAATCTATAATGTAAGTTGATTTGTCAAATTGTATTACATAAATAGGCTCTTCAATATCATAAGATATGATTGACCAGTAATAATTTAATTCTCGTTTATTAGGTTTTCTTAATTGATGATTTTTATTATGTAGGCAAATAAATTTCCAAATCTCCCCCGCTAGCACGAGCCTCCTGGCTCGTGCCGGTAAGGATTTTTAAACAAGGTAGAATTCAAGCTTACAATCTCCCTACCCACATGAGCCTGAGCGTAGTGCACATAGCGGTTAAAAGAACTGCCACTTTGCATTAATTAAATAAGTTATTTTAAACTACTTATTAATACATGGCAGCATGCCAAACATAAAATCTTTTGCCAAAATTATTTCCATCCTAAAATATAACGGTATATTTGCAAAAAATTTAAGCATAACAGTACTATGTCCATTTCAGATTTATTCGATAGCGGTTTTAAAGACAGGAATAAAGGCCATTTTGCCTCAATTGTAAGAGTTGCCATGGAGAATGGCCATCTTAGCGAAGAAGAAAGGCACTTTCTTGATAAACTTGCTGTTCGCCTTGATATTACTGAGGCAGAATATAAAGAGATACTTGCAAGCCCTTTTAGCTATCCTATTAACCCTCCTTACCTGCACACGCAGCGCCTGGAGCGTTTGTATGACCTTAGCCGTATGGTTTATGCAGATCATATACTGGGCCCTAAGCAAAAAGAGATACTTACACGTTTTGCCCTTGCCCTTGGCTTTACACCCGGCAATGTAAGCTACATTGTAGACAAGGCTTTATCGCTACTGGTGCTTAACGTAGACAGTGATACCTTTGTATACGAAATGCAACATATGAATAAATAGCAGCTACCTGCTTTATAATATAAACCCCCAATGAGTGTTAACTTATTGGGGGTTAGTTTTTTTTTAGGCTATGCCTACTACATTTTATTTAAGCAGGGCATTGGTGCGTTTTATAGCTACCTCATCTTTATAATCCAGCCATGCCTGGCCTTTGCGTTTTCGCATCCAGTTATCATAATAACGGTTAAAGGTTACGTTTGCAAGCCCCTTAAGCAGGTTAGATGGCCTGCCAGCAAGCGAGCGCAAACTTAGCGAGAAGCCCGGCGTAAGGTACTTCATGTAGTGCCACCAGCCCTCCGGCATGTACAGCATTTCGCCATGCTTTAGGTTAGTAATGTATGGTTTTACTCTTTTAAGCGCAGGGAATTTCTCAAAGTCGGGGTTATCAAAATCTATGTCTTCATTACAAATCCAGGAGTAAGGCAGGCGGTACATGTACTTAGTTTCTTTAGGGTCTACCAGTACACATTGCTTTTCGCCTGAAAAGTGGAAATGGAATATATTAGGAAAATCAATATCATAGTGCATAAAAACCTTGGCATCCTGGCCACCAAAAAATACTAACGGCAGGCTCTTTAAAAGGCGTAAACCCATATCGGGCCACTTCATATCGTCTTTCATAGAGGGTACATCCTTCATAAGGTTGTACAAAAAAATACGCAGGGGCGTAGGGCCTTTTTCGAGGATATCAATATACTCGGCCATGGTCATGGTAAAGTCGGGCTCGTTAACCTTCTTGGTATGATCTGTTTTACGGTCATCATACAGCGGCACGGTTTTATTGCCGGCCACTTCCCTCAGGAAGTCAAAATTCCATTTCGTAAACGCAGGCCAGTCCTCTATCTGGTTGGTAATTACTACCGGCTTTTGCGGCTTGTAGTAATTTTCTATAAACTCCTTTTTAGTAAGTTTTTCAACCCTCTCTATCTCTATATATTCAAATGACATAACGCTTAAGTAATTTAGGTGTGTTGTTTACAGTGCACCATCAAGCCACAGTTTTACTATTAAAATAAAAGCTCTAACTTTAAGCAAATTTCGGTAAAAAATTCAATCGGCGTCCATTAAACGCTTACAATTTTATAACTATATAATAACATATATAAATGAACAAGATAGAGCACATAGGTATTGCAGTAAACAGCCTTGAAACATCTAACCTTCTATTCGAGAAATTGCTGGGCACACCGCCTTACAAAAGCGAAGAAGTGGCAAGTGAGCGTGTAAAAACATCGTTTTTTTTAAACGGGCCTAACAAAATCGAGCTGCTTGAAGCAACGAGCCCGGACAGCCCTATTGCTAAATTTCTTGAAAAGAAAGGCGAGGGTATACACCACATTGCCTTTGATGTTACAGATATTGTAGCCGAAATTACCCGGCTTAAAGCCGAAGGTTTTACCGTGCTAAACGAAACCCCTAAAAAAGGCGCCGATAATAAACTGGTAGCCTTCCTGCACCCTAAGGGTACAAATGGTGTATTGGTAGAGTTGTGCCAGGAGATGGGAATTTAAGATTTCAGAATATAGATTTCAGATTGGACTTCACTCAAGCGGATAATCGTTTTTAAAACATATCGGAGTGTACTTCAATCTGAAATCTACATTCTGAATCTGAAATCTGAAATCTTTACTCCCCTTCTCCAAGAGCATTCCATCCTCTTGCCTTAAGCGGAATTTTGGTATTGGCGCGGGTAATAAGGTGAATGCCTTCGCTTTCCTGTGTCATGTGGCCTATAATGGTAAAGTTAGGGTTGCCCTTAATTTTCTCAAAATCTTCCATGGCAATGGTAAAGAGCAGCTCATAATCTTCGCCACCGTTTATGGCAACGGTTGTAATATCTATATTGAACTCTTCGCACACGTTGATAAGCTGCGGGTCTACCGGAATTTTCTCTTCATATAAATTACAGCCCACGCCACTTTGCTTAGCAAGGTGTATGATCTCTGACGATAACCCGTCGGACACATCAATCATCGAGGTAGGTTTGATTTCTAAAGCTTTAAGGATGCCATTGATATCCTGTCGTGCTTCGGGCTTAAGCTGGCGCTCTATGAGGTAGCTGTAAGCATCAAGGTCGGGTTGGTTTTGCGGGTTTACCACAAATACTTCCTTCTCCCTTTCAAGCACTTTAAGCCCCATGTATGCAGCCCCAACATCGCCGGTAACAACAAGCAGGTCGGTTTCGCCGGCACCGTTACGGTATGTAATATCTTCGGCATTGGCTTCGCCCAGTGCAGTAATGCTAAGTATCATCCCTTTTTGAGACGATGTGGTGTCGCCACCCACAATATCTACACCATAGCTTTTTGCAGCAAGCTTAATACCGTCATACAATTCGTCCAGCGCCTCTACCGGAAAACGGTTAGAAACGGCTATAGATACCGTAATTTGAGTAGGCTTAGCATTCATGGCATATATATCGCTCACGTTAACCACCACCGCTTTGTAGCCAAGGTGCTTAAGAGGCATATAAGCAAGGTCAAAATGTACGCCCTCTACTAAAAGATCGGTAGAGACAACCACTTTTTTATCTTTAAAATCGAGCACTGCGCCATCATCGCCTATACCTTTAAGGGTACCGGGCTGCGTTGTGGTAATATCGTGTGTAAGGTGTTCTATAAGGCCAAATTCGCCCAGGTTGCCCAGGCTGGTGCGCTGCTGGTTTTTATCTTCTATCATTTTTCTTTAGGTACTGAGATTCTTAGAAACTTAGGTTCTTTCGTAATGCAAAGGTAGCTTAAAAGTTACAGAGCCACAAAGCCGCAACGTTTATAGTAAACCTATTGCAGGATATTAACCGCGTTATCGACTATCCGGAAGATTGCTGCCACTACTGTGACTAATGGATGTAAAACAATATCTACATAAACAAAAAACGCATCCCTTACGAGATGCGTTTTTGTACTATAGGTAAGTTTTGTTTTCTTATTTTACACTTGCAAAAAGATATTCCCTGTTTAAACGGGCAATATTTTCGAGAGAGATCCCTTTAGGGCACTCTACTTCGCAAGCTCCGGTATTAGTACAGTTACCAAAACCTTCTTCGTCCATTTGGCGTACCATGTTAAGTACACGCTGCGTAGCCTCTACTTTACCTTGCGGAAGCAGTGCATATTGCGATACTTTAGCACCTACAAACAGCATAGCCGACCCGTTTTTACAACTGGCCACACATGCACCACAGCCTATACATGCTGCAGCCTCAAAAGACCTGTCGGCATCATGTTTAGGTACCGGAGTAGCATTAGCATCTATGGTATTGCCCGATGTATTTACCGATACAAATCCTCCCGCCTGCTGTATCCTGTCGAACGAGCTGCGGTCTACCATAAGGTCTTTTATAACCGGGAATGCTTTACTTCTCCATGGCTCTACAAATATAGTGTCGCCGTCTTTAAAGGAACGCATGTGCAGCTGGCAGGTAGTAACCTGGCTTGCCGGCCCGTGTGCCTGACCATTAATGTACAGTGAGCATGAGCCACAAATACCCTCGCGGCAGTCATGGTCAAAAGCTATTGGTTCGTTTTGTGTGTTTATAAGCTGCTCGTTTAACTGATCGAGCATTTCAAGAAATGAACTGTCTGTAGATACATTATCAAGTTTGTACGTTTCTATGCTGCCTTTAGCTTTGGCGTTTTTCTGGCGCCATATCTTAAGGTTTATATTTATATTTTTATTTGAAGCCATAATGTTATTTTATTTGTAGTTTCTGGCGGCAATTTTTATGTACTCATATTTAAGCTCTTCTTTGTGCAATATCTCGGCATTAATATCATTGCCCTGATATTCCCATGCTCCCACAAACGAAAAGTTAACATCATCACGAAGGGTTTCGCCCTCTGCATCCTGGTACTCTTCCCTAAAATGGCCACCGCAAGACTCGTTACGCTGTAAAGCATCGCGCGCCATTAGCTGCCCAAGGTCTATAAAGTCGGCCACACGAACGGCTTTTTCAAGTTCCGTGTTTAGCTCATCTGCAGTTCCTGGTACATAAACATCCCTAAAGAATTCTTCTTTAAGCGCCGCAATTTCGGCAATTGCCTCATTAAGACCTTTTTCGTTACGGCCCATACCCACTTTGTTCCACATAATGTGGCCCAGTCTTTTATGGAAATAGTCAACCGATTTTGTTCCTTTAGTGTTAAGGAAACCTTCTAACTGAGAACGCACAGAATTTTCAGCCTCTGTAAACTCTGCCGAATCTGTAGCTATCTTACCCGTAGCAATTTCGCCTGCAAGATAATCAGATACTGTGTACGGTAATACAAAGTAACCATCTGCAAGGCCCTGCATTAATGCCGAAGCACCAAGACGGTTAGCGCCGTGATCTGAAAAGTTTGCCTCTCCGGCCACAAAACAGCCAGGAATAGTACTCTGTAAATTATAATCTACCCAAACACCACCCATTGTGTAGTGTACTGCAGGATAGATCTTCATAGGTACCTCATACGGATTCTCATCAGTAATTTGCTGATACATCTGGAAAAGGTTACCGTATTTTTCTTCTATCCACGCTTTACCAAGCCTTATAACCTGCTCATCTGTAGGATTGTGGTTACCGGCGGCATAAGCGGTTTGCCTGCCTTTACTAATTATCTCGCTCGAAAAATCAAGGTAAACACCTTCGTTCGTAGCATTAGACTCTATACCAAAACCGGCATCACAACGCTCTTTTGCAGCACGCGATGCAACGTCTCTTGGTACAAGGTTACCAAACGCAGGGTATCTTCTTTCAAGGAAATAATCCCTGTCTTCTTCTTTAATATCTGTAGCTTTTAGCTTTCCTTCACGAATAGCTGCAGCGTCTTCTTTCTTTTTAGGAACCCATATACGGCCGGAGTTACGCAATGATTCAGACATCAGCGTTAGTTTACTCTGGTTCTCTCCGTGTACCGGAATGCATGTAGGGTGAATTTGTACAAAACAAGGATTAGCAAAATAAGCTCCTTTTTTGTGAATTTTCCAGCCTGCGGTTACGTTACTTCCCATTGCATTTGTAGAAAGGAAATATACGTTACCGTACCCGCCCGATGCTATAATAACAGCATGGCCGGAGTGGCGCTCAAGCTCGCCGGTAACGAGGTTACGTGCTATAATACCACGTGCTTTGCCGTTTACCTTAACAATATCGAGCATTTCATGGCGGTTAAACATTTGTATGCGCCCCTGCCCTATTTGGCGTGAAAGCGATGAGTAAGCACCTAACAGCAGCTGCTGGCCGGTTTGCCCTGCAGCATAAAACGTGCGCTGTACCTGTGTACCACCAAAAGAGCGGTTATCCAGCATACCGCCGTAATCGCGGGCAAAAGGAACACCTTGTGCCACACACTGGTCGATGATGTTACTCGAAACTTCTGCAAGGCGGTGCACGTTAGCTTCGCGCGCCCTGTAGTCGCCTCCTTTTATGGTATCATAAAACAACCTGTATGTACTATCACCATCATTTTGGTAATTTTTAGCAGCATTTATACCACCCTGTGCAGCAATTGAGTGCGCACGGCGTGGAGAATCCTGAAAGCAGAATGCCTTAACATTGTAGCCCATCTCGGCAAACGATGCAGCTGCCGAAGCGCCTGCAAGGCCCGTGCCCACTACAATAATATCAAGCTTAGGCCTGTTGTTAGGGGCAACCAGTCTTAAATGGTCTTTATAATCGGTCCATTTATCGGAGATATTCCCTTCGGGTATTTTAGAATCTAACTTCATGTTGATTGACGTTGATTATTTAAGTAAAAAGTGAATGTATAACGGGATAATGGCAAAAAGGGCCGGCACTATGATAGCAAAACCTTTGCCGAAATTTTTGATAAACCCGTTGTATTTAGGATTGTTTGCCCCAAGAGACTGGAATGCGCTGCCAAAACCGTGGTAAAGGTGAAAGCCAAGCGTAACCATTGCCAGAACATATAATATTGTAGCCGCTAAGCCATATGTAGGATCTTTAAAGAATGCTACCGTAATTTTGTGAAGGTCTTTATAGCCTTCTGCAAAAAATACTTTTTCGTTCTTGGCATCTGTACCTTTAGCATCTGTACTGCCCGGCTGGTCTGGATTTAGTACAGCATAAAATTTATTACCTTCTCTTATAAGGTTCTTGCCATCTACCTGCTTAACGTTAAGAAACCTCGACGACCCGCTACCTGTTGTAATGTACAGTTCCTGGTCAGATCCCGGTTGTGGTCCCTTTACGGTAATGGTTTGCAATGGCATATCTTCCTGAAAGTGCATTACTGCCCAGAAGTTTACCAGGTGCGTTACAATAAATACAAGGATAACAGTACCTAAAACAGCCATGTTGCGCGATGCCCAAATGGTGTTTCTTTCCGGCTTGTTCATTGCATATTTAATAGGCCTTGCCTTTTGGTTTTGCACCGCAAGGTAAATACCGTCTATCGCATGAAAAAGGATAGAGATATACGTTAGGTAAGACAATGCCTTAATAGCCGGATTTGTTGTCATGAACAACGCATACAGGTTAAACGCAAGTGCATCAGCAAAAATAAGCTGTAAGTTACCTATTAAATGCCCTACAAGGAACAGGCAGAGGAATAAACCTGTTAAAGCCATCCAGTATTTCTTAGCAATGGAAGACTTCATAAATGCAGATTTTGCCATAATGTTTGATTAAATATAAAAGGTTTTCAAAAATTCAAACAAATTTAAGGCTAAATGAATTTAACCGCAACCCCTCCTGCCTAATTTATAATGAATATAAAGTGAAGATTTTTTAAAGTATTATCAGTCAAAAAATGTATTCTGTATTTTTTTTCACTAAAAATACCTAAAAAAACGCAACAGAATTAAAATTCCGCATTTCATATATTTAAAAACTCATCAGGCAACTACACCGTTTTAGTGTAGCAATACGATAGTTTGAGGCAATTAAAGGCTTTGTGTTATGAACTCGATATTAGGTAATGCTGCATGGTTAAGAACTGCATACGCAGATGTTGTAACGTTTAAATATCTAAACCTGCAAGGTTCTAAAAACCTTGCAGGTTACTTTCCTGAAAGACCTGGTGTCTTCCGGTTATATTGATCTTACTATTTGGACAAGTTGCTTCACACCGCGCGTTAAGTTGCCGGAAGACGGAGCAGTTACGAAACTAAACACTGATTACTGATCACTGAATACTGACCACTTAAAAACTAATACGTCTTTGTCATATCCTCATCTACCACAAGGATAAAATCGGCTTTGTTTAAAAATTCGGCTTCCAGTTTATCAATATCTTTTTGGGTAACGGCGGCAATGGTTATAATTTTTATACCGGGCTTGTCTTTTTTAAGGTACCAGTTTATACCCTCAAAGCCATCGCTGTGGTAGGAGCCGTTGTAATGCACAAAAATAGTCCCCGGCCTTAGGTTTTGCGCAATAAAATGCCCCATAGTAGCATCTTTAACCGCCTGTGCCTTTGGCAGGTTGTCGCCACCGTGGCCCCCTGCCATGGCAAGCATTTCTTTATAGCCCGGCAACTGGGCATCATACGCAATGGGCAGTGGCGCAATCCAGGCCTTTTCTTCAGGTGTTAGTTTATCCAGTGCCTCAAATCCCTGCTTGTACACAAGGCTGGCATAACGCCGCGGAATATTAGTTGCCACAAACGGGTAGTGCTTTTCTTTAGCAAAATCAACCAGTGGTTTATAGTCGGTTTTATGATTGTTCCAAAGCCGCGCGAGGGTGTCAAAAGCCTTTTGGTCAATCTGCCCCGCAAGGTACTGGTTCAGCTGCTTTTGGTTATCAGCCTCCATCATTTCGGCGCCAAGCACAAGTGGTTTCTTTGCGGCAAGGTCTTTTGTAAGCTCCAGTTGCAACCAGTGTACCAGCGAGTTATCGTGCTGTTCGCCAAAAAAAAGCACATCGGTGCCGACCGCAGCTTTAAGCAGTTTATCGTAAGTTGTTTTCTTACCTTCTTTGGTGTACAGTTGGTAACCCTGCTTGTCCTGTGCCTGCACGGCAAGGCTTACTAAAATTATAGCTAAAAGGAAATATCGTTTCATGCTTATTGATAATGAATATAAATAAAGCCGCTAAAATAAGGCAGCCCGCATGAATTTCGCCCATTTTGATTAATTAAATTCATTTATATTTTTAGATTATCTGCATCTAAATAAATGATACGATAAAAATTAGTGCTAATTAGTGCAATTCGTGTAAAATCTGTTAGTCTGTTGTAGGGTAGTTACCTTGCCCTGCACTCCCAGTGCTGCCCGAGCCCGGCACAAATTATAAAATTATTATTTCTAAATTTGTAGTGATACCCATAAACAACGATTATGACCACCGGAATAGACGCTATTGCGTATGATATTGCTAAAATTCACCTCCCTATACAAACCCTGGCACATGCCCGTAACATAGACCCCGATAAGCTTGAAAAAGGCCTCGGACTTATTAAAATGACCCTGCCAGACCTGCATCAGGACGCGGTGGTTTTTGGTGCCAATGCCCTTACCCGCCTTATTACAGATAATGACCTTAACCCTGCAGAGATATCGCGCATTTATGTGGGTACAGAGAGTGGTATAGACAGCTCTAAACCTATTGGCTCATTTTTGGTATCGCTCATGGAGCAAAAATTTGGGCACAATGCCTTTTTAGAGTGCGATACGGTCGATTTTACTTTTGCCTGCATAGGCGCGGTAGATGCCCTGCACAACTGCATCGATTATGTGCGGCTTAACCCTTCTAAAAAAGCCATTGTAGTAGCTACAGATATTGCCAAATACGACCTGGAATCTACCGGAGAGTATACACAGGGTGCCGGCGCTGTAGCCATTCTGGTTTCGGCAAACCCCAGAATTTTATCTATAGAAAACAACTGGGCAGTGAGCACTAAAGGGGTGTTCGACTTTTTTAAACCGTACCGCACGCTAAAGAAAAGCGACATTACAAATATTGAGGCTAACGAGCCGTGGTTTGGCAACATGGAGTCGGTTATCGAGATCCATAAAGACCAGCCTGTATTCGACGGGCAATACAGCAATACCTGCTATACAGACCGTACCCGCGAAGCCTACAATGCCTTTAAAAAACTTACCGGCAATACCTCATCTTTATACAATACGTGGGAGAGCATTATTATGCACCTGCCCTATGCATTCCAGGGGAGGCGCATGTTTGCCGAGTTGTTTGCACTCGATGCCGATACCCCGCTCTTAACCGGCAACGAAGATCCTGCTGATTACCAGACACGCCTTCGCGAAATAAGTAAAAGCGATGATTACCGCACCTTTGTAAACCAAAAGCTTAAGCCTGCCGAGGCCGCCTCATCGCTTATTGGCAACCTGTATACGGGTTCTATTTTTATGGGATTCCTTTCAGCACTTGCACAATATGCTGCCGCAGATAACAATGTTACCGGCAAAAAGCTGGGTTTCCTGGCATACGGAAGCGGATCTAAATCTAAGGTGTTTGAAGGTACATTGCAGCCCGGCTGGAAGGATGCCGCTACTAATGCACGCCTTTTTGAAACACTGGCGCAAAGCCACAGCATAGATTTTGACACCTACCAAAAGCTGCACAAAAAAGAACAACGATATAGCGTGCTTGCGCCCGTTAATGAATGGGTGCTGGATACTGTTGAAGAAGAAATTACCAACCTTATAGGTGCCCGGTATTACAAGTGGGCAGAGTAATTTAAGCTATTGTATACAACGGCAGCAGCAGTATTACCTCATTTTAGCGGTATAAGAAATTTCTTAAAACCAACCTGCCGATACATAGTTACCATTCGTCGAAGCAAAGTGCCGCATTAGCTAAATAATAAAAATTTACCTACAAAGCCGCTGTATCTTTGTACTGTAATCAAGAAACACTATTTGTAACGGCAGGAAGAACCTTACGAATACTAAAAAGACCTTACTACTACAACATATTTGGCGATCATCCCTTTTTTGGCCCCCTGAAAAAGAATATCAACCTCACTACATTACTAATGCCAACCAAAAGAAACCTGTCAAGCCCCCGGACAGATTTCTTTTTAGTTTACATACTTTAAGACCCGCAGGATTAGCGGCTCTTTGCTTGTTATGGCAAAAAACTGCGCGCTCTTACCTGCGCTAAACGCACATTAAACAACTCCTAAATTAATGCTATCGTACAGCATTGCTTTTAGTTTTGCAATATCTTTACTGTATAACAAAAAAATGTTTACATCATGGCGCTACAACCTGTTATTGCCCCAAAGGAAACACTTACAGATGCCGATACCGACCGTATTATAGAAATGGCATGGGAAGACCGAACGCCTTTTGAAGCCATATATTACCAGTTTGGCCTTACCGAAGACCGCGTTAAGGAACTCATGAAAAAGACCTTAAAATTTAGCAGCTATACCCTGTGGCGCACCCGTGTAGAAAACTGCCATACCAAGCACGCCAGGAAACGCAACAGCGATATTACCCGCTTTAAGTGCGACAGGCAACGGGCTATATCATCTAACAAAATAAGTAAACGATAATGGCGCAACGCACTTATATTTTTGCCGGGGCATCATCTGCAATGGCAGTACAGGCAATGACCGTTTTAAAAGAACAGGGACACAGGGTTATTGGTATATCTCGCAGTAGCAGCAATGCCGGCTATGACGAGTTTTATACCGTAGAGCAGTACAGCTTTAGCACCTTCCCAAAAATAGAAGGCGATGTTAATGGCCTTGCCTACTTTCCCGGCACCATAAACCTAAAGCCATTTCACCGCATTAGCGAAGCTGATTTTACCACCGATTTTTCTATAAATGCACTTGGGGCTGCCGCTTTTGTACAGGCCTATTTGCCCAACTTAAAAAATGCCCATGCCCCTGCTGTGGTGCTGTTTAGCACTGTGGCTGTAGCAACAGGCATGCAGTTTCATGCCTCTATAGCTATGGCAAAAGGCGCTGTAGAAGGCCTTGCACGATCGCTCGCGGCAGAGCTTGCGCCAAAAATAAGGGTAAACTGCATTGCGCCATCGCTTACAGATACTCCCCTTGCCGAAAAGCTGCTGGGCTCTCCGGAAAAAACCGAAGCCGGCAAGAACCGCAACCCGCTTAAGCTTATAGGCACTACAACAGATATTGCCAATGCCGTTACCTTTTTACTCAGCGAGAATGCCAACTGGATTACCGGCCAGGTACTTGCTGTAGATGGTGGTATGGGGGCTGTGCGCCTGTTGTAACCCCTGTAAACCTCAAAACATACAAGCCTGCCATTTGGCAGGCTTTTTAGCGTCATAATTTCTGTGATGGCTACACTGCTTATTGTAATTGTTATTAGTGCAATTGCAGCAAAATTTATGCGGCTTGCGGCACCTTTTACCACCCTCATATATCGTTTAGAATACCTGCCGGGTTACTGCTTATCATGGTGCATTTAGCGCTATTGCCCGGCCGCTATTTTTTTATAATGGGCAAACAAGTGCATGTTAAGGAAATATTAAGATGAATGGGGGTACAACTGCTGCCCAATATCAATATCTAAATACGCATGCATTTATTAGCCCCTATATTTCAGGCTTTTAACACAAGAATTAAAAACACCGATAAGGATTAACGTTTAAGTATAATTGCTATCTTTGTTTTTCGCCCGAAACACAAAATGTAGAATGAGTTTAGTTACCCCTAAAGAGGTTGCAAAAGCAATAAAGACAGATAAATATGGGTTTTTAGGGACTTTTTCAGGCTGGCTGCTGATGAAAATCCTGAAGATCTCGACGATGAACAAGATATACGACAGGAACAAACACCTTAGTAACCTTGAATTCCTTAATGCTATACTTGATGAGTTCCAGATAAAATTTGAAATTCCTGAAGAAGACCTTAAAAGACTGCCTAAAAGCGGCCCTTATATTACCGTATCTAACCACCCGCTGGGAGGTATAGACGGTATTTTACTGCTTAAATTGATGGTAGAGCGCGAGCCCGACTTTAAAATTATAGCTAACTTTTTACTGCACCGCATAGAGCCGCTTAAGCCTTATGTAATGCCTGTAAACCCTTTCGAAAACCATAAAGATGCCAAGAGCAGCCTTAGCGGTATAAAGGATGCGCTGCGCCACGTTAGGGATGGCCACCCTTTAGGTATTTTTCCTGCAGGAGAAGTTTCAACCTACAAAGACGGCAAACTTATTATAGACCGCCCGTGGGAAGAAGGTGCCATTAAGCTGATTAAAAAAGCACAGGTGCCCGTAGTGCCCATTTACTTTCATGCTAAAAACAGCCGTTTGTTTTACTGGCTGTCTCAGGTTAGCGATACCCTGCGCACGGCAAAACTGCCCAGCGAACTGCTTACCCAGAAAAACCGTGTTATTAAGGTGCGCATAGGCAAACCAATATCGGTTGCAGAGCAAAACGAACACGAAAGCATGGATGCTTTTTCTGAATTTTTGCGCAAAAAAACCTATATGCTTTCTAACGCATTCGAGAAGGAGACTAATCTTATAGATACGTTTATGGATTCCTCTAACCTTAACCTTAAACTTAATAAAGGCCCTAAGCAAATTGCCGGCCCTGCATTACAGGATAAGATCGTGGCAGAGGTTGCACAGCTGCGCAAAGGCGATGCCCGCCTGCTGCAAAGTAAAAACTATGAGGTGTTTTTTACATCGGCAGAAAAGATACCGGCAATACTGCACGAGTTAGGCCGCCTGCGCGAAATTACATTTCGTGCTGTAGGCGAAGGTACTAACGAGTCTTTAGACCTGGACCAGTACGATAAGTACTACCACCACATGTTCCTTTGGGATGATGATACGCAGCAAATAGCCGGGGCTTACCGCATGGGGCTTGGGGCACAGATTTATAAAAAATACGGCATAGACGGTTTTTACCTGCACGACCTGTTTAGGTTTGAGCCAGAGCTGTATGACATGATGAGCAAATCTATCGAGATGGGGCGCGCCTTTATTATTAAGGCGTACCAGCAAAAACCGATGCCGCTGTTCCTTTTATGGAAGGGCGTGGTGCATTTAACGCTGCATTATCCTGAGCATAAGTACCTTATAGGCGGGGTAAGCATAAGCAACCAGTTCTCTGATTTCTCTAAGTCGCTTATGATAGAGTTTATGAAGTCGCATTATTACGACCCTTACATTGCCCAGTATGTACACCCTAAAAAGGAGTATAAGGTAAAACTTAAAGATGGCGATAAAGACTTTGTATTTAACGAAGCGGAAGCAGACCTTAATAAATTTGACAAAATTATAGAAGAGGTAGAGCCGGGCAACCTGCGCCTGCCTGTACTTATAAAAAAATACATTAAGCAAAACGCCCGCGTTATTGCCTTTAACGTAGACCCGCTGTTTAACAATTCGGTAGATGGGCTTATGTACATTCGTATTGCTGATTTACCCGAAAGCACTGTGCGCCCCGTTATGGAGGAGTTTCAGGCAGAGCTGGAACGCAAGGTGCTGGAAAAAGGCGAGGAGTTGTTGTAAGCAGCTGTACTTTTAAGATTAATATACACAGGCAGTTATGATAGGGACCACGAAGAACATTAACTTTCTTACAAAGCGTATAATTTTAGCAGAATTTGGCCTGTTCTTTTTAGCCCTTCCCTTTTTAGGACCCACATACGGAATGTACGTTTTATATTATTATTTAGGATTAGGTTGTATTGCTGGTTTGCTAAATATTATATTCATCGTATATAACATAAAAACAAGGTCGAAACATTTTATAGAATACACCGTAGGGCTTTTTGTGCTGCCTATCCTTATAATCTTTGCAGGCGTTTTTTTAGTACTGATAAATTCGGGGGTAACCTGTTAGCAGGTATAAATAAACCACTATGGAATGAAAGTCCATAGGTTTGAGAAGCAGACTGAAAGTTTGCACTCATGAGTTAAAAAGACACTAATTTCACGAATCCTCACGAATTAAATTTGTGGAAATTTCTGGAATTCGTGTTTTTTTTGTTTGCCTTTGCGCCTTCTTCGCGCGTCTTTGTGCAATAATTAATGGGATTGATTGATTTGCCCCTCAATAGCTACACTTAAAAATCAAATTTAAGCTGTACGGCGACTGCTTTCTTTTCCCCTGCTTCGTTATTTAAGTTAGAGAGTGAAATACCCAACAGCCGTACCGACTCTTTAGGGCGTTCCTGATATAAAAGTTCTTTTGTAGCCTCTAAGATGAGGCTTTTGTCTGATATAAAATAAGGCAGTGTTTTGCTGCGGGTTTGTACCGTAAAATCAGAGTATTTAATTTTTAGGGTAATGGTCTTGCCGGCAATCTTTTTCTTCCTGAGGCGGCGGTCCAGTTCACCGGCAATGTCTTCGAGTTTTTCGAGCATAAAAACTTCCGACACTAAATTTTCGTTGAAAGTATGCTCTGTCCCAACAGATTTTGCAACCCTGTTTGCCTTTACCTCGCTGTTATGAATGCCCCTCACTACATAATAGTAAAACCCGCCGGCTTTGCCAAAATGCGTGGTAAGGAACTCTATAGTTTTCTCTTTTAAATCTTTACCGGTAAAAATACCCAGTTGGTACATCTTCTCTGTAGTAACCTTGCCCACTCCATAAAACTTTCCAATGGCAAGGTCTTCTAAAAATGGCAGAACCTCGTCCGGATTCACCGTTTTTTGTCCGTTAGGCTTGTTGTAGTCGCTGGCAACCTTGGCAATAAATTTATTGATGGATATTCCTGCCGAAGCCGTTAGCCCTGTTTCCTCCAGTATGCGCTGCCGTATTTCTTTAGCAATAATGGTAGCGCTGGGATTGCCCTTTTTATTGACAGTAACATCGAGGTAGGCCTCGTCGAGCGAGAGGGGTTCTACCATATCGGTAAACTCATGAAAAATGCTGCGTATTTTTTTCGAGATCTCGGTATAGCGCTCAAACCGCGGACGCACAAAAATCAGTTCCGGGCAGCGCTTCTTTGCAAGAAAGCCACTCATGGCACTGCGCACGCCAAATTTTCGGGCTTCATAACTGGCCGCTGCCACCACACCACGCGTTTCGCCACCGCCCACAGCAAGGGCTTTACCCCGCAGGGCAGGGTTATCCAGTTGCTCTACAGAGGCATAAAAGGCATCCATATCTACATGGATTATTTTGCGCTGTGGCATTGTGGCTTCCATACTGCAAAATTAGTGTATTTTGTGTAGCTAACGTATAGTGAAAACCATGCCGCCATGAGGAACAAAAGTTAAAAAAGCCACAGGTTTTTATCCAAGCATCCGTTCCCTTACAATTCAAATATAGATATTTAACTAAACATTACTTGGGTATTTGTAAGGATAGATTATTTTTGCATCAAAGTCTTTCCACGCAAGAAAATCGGTATTAATCCGTAAAATCCGTGTCATCCGCTTTCTAAAATATGAAACAACTACACTACAAAAACATACAAATAAGCTATACCGATGCCGGTAAGGGTACCGCGGTAGTGCTGCTGCATGGCTTTCTTGAAAACAGTACCATGTGGGATTTTTTTGTAGCCGAATATACTAAACGCTACCGCGTTATAACTATAGATTTACTGGGCCACGGTGCAACGGGCTGCCTGGGGTATGTACATACTATGGAAGACATGGCAGATGCCGTGCAGGCGGTGCTGGCAGAGGTGCGCATTCGTAAGGCTATTATTATGGGGCACTCTATGGGCGGGTATGTGGCACTGGCTTTTGCAGAGTTGTACCCGGATGTGGTTAAGGGCATTGTTTTGCAAAACTCTACCACGCGTGCTGATAGCGATGAGCGCAAAGCCAACCGTGACCGTGCCGTTACTGCCGTAAAAAAAGACTATACCTGTTTTGTAAGCATGTCTATAGCTAATTTATTTAGCGAAGATAACCGCGAAAAATTTGCCGCCGAGATAGAAGACCTGAGGCAACAGGCACTAAAAACGCCTGTGCAGGGAATTGTAGCTGCACTCGAGGGGATGAAGATAAGAAAGGACCGCGAGGTACTGCTGCATTTTGCACCCTACCCGGTTTTACTTGTGCTTGGCGAAAAAGACCAAAGCCTTGTATACCCGGAGCACGCCGATCAGGCAGAGGGTACATCGGCTAAACTGGTTACCTACCCGCACGGCCACATGAGCCACATAGAAAGCCGTGACCCGCTGCTTAAAGAAACCCTCGACTTTTTTAAGAGCTGTTAGTGCCACACTATATTTATGTGTTGCTCTATTTACTTACTACCTGTTTATTAGCTAAAGCCAATTTACCTTATATAAAAAAACGCCTGCATTAGTGCAGGCGTTTTTGCTTATTATGTATTATGCGGGTGTAGGTGTGTCTGCTAAGCTTTGTAAGTTTTATAACACCTATATATAGAGTGCGGCACTATGGCATTTAAAGCTTTCGCCTTTAGTCAACCTTTACACCGCGATGGCATGAAGCAACGAATCCGACAGGTAAAAAAACTAAGCGTTCATTAAGCCTTCAATCTCATCGGCAAGTATGGGTATGTTTGCCATAAGGTTAAACGGTTCGCCCTGTGGCTGTACTACAACATCATCTTCCAGCCTTATCCCGAATCCTTCGGCAGGAATGTAGATACCCGGCTCTACCGTAAAAACCATATTGGCCTCCATAGGCTGGTAAAGCAAACCGTAGTCGTGGGTATCAAGCCCCATGTGGTGCGATGTGCCGTGCATAAAATATTTTTTATACGCCGGCCATTCGGGTTTCTCGTTTTGCACATCGGCTTTATCCAGCAGGCCAAGCCCCAAAAGTTCGGCTGTCATTATTTTGCCCACCTCTATGTGGTACTGTTTCCACAATGTGCCGGTGGTAAGCATTTTTGTAGCTTCGTCCTTTACCCTTAGCACAGCATTGTAAACTTCTTTTTGTCGGTTAGTGTAACGGCCGCTTACCGGAATGGTACGGCTAAGGTCGCTGCTGTAATTAGCATACTCTGCCGCCACATCAAACAATATAAGGTCGCCGGCGCGGCACTCCTGGTTGTTCTCTACATAATGCAGCACATTAGCATTATTGCCGCTTGCTATTATAGGGCCATAAGCAAACCCCTTAGAGCGGTTGCGAATAAACTCATGTACAAACTCGGCCTCAATTTCATACTCCGTTACCCCCGGTTTTGTAAAACCAAGCACCCGGCGAAAACCCTTCTCTGTAATATCGCAGGCACGTTGTATAAGCGCAATCTCCTCGGGCTCCTTTACAGAGCGAAGGTGCTGCAGTATAGGGTTGCTTTTAGCCACCTGGTGTGCAGGGTATTTTTCCTTCCACCATTTTATAAAGCGGTCTTCGCGGGTTTGCGTTTGTACAGATGAGCGGTAGTGCTCGTTTGTATTAACATATATAGTGTCGGTATACGTCATGATCTCAAACAACGTCTTTTCAAGATCCTGCAGCCACATAATGTTTTTAATGCCGCTTACCTCATAGGCGCGCTCCTTAGTAAGCTTCTCGCCTTCCCAAACCGCAATGTGCTCGTTCGTTTCGCGCAGGAACAATATTTCGCGCAGGTGCTCATACGGGGCATCCGGGCAAAGCACCAGTACCGATTCTTCCTGATCTGCACCACTTAGGTAAAAAATATCGCGGTGCTGCGCAAAGGGCAGTGTGCTATCTGCACTAATAGGGTAAATATCGTTAGAATTAAAGACGGCAACGCTCTTGGGTTTCATTTGTGCGGTAAATTTTGCACGGTTTTTTATAAACAGGTTGCGGTCTATAGGTGTGTACTTCATGGTAACATTTTTTAGTATGTACCAAAATTACTAAGAATATTTTTAAATGGAGAGAAACTACATTTTAATTGCGCAAAAGCATTTTACCCGATAAACGGTAAAATTTAATCGATGTACAACATATTTTTGTATTTTTGTTTGGTGATAATCAACTGCAATAGTTGATATGTAGATAAATAGTTAAGTTTTGACTATTGCATTTTTGCCTGAAAAGAGTAAGATTATCAGGTAATCTAATTATAAGATAACAATTATGCAATTTATAATCGAAATCTTTAACGTATGTACATTTCTTTGATAGCGAAGCATTTTTTTCTTGCTTTACAAATGATGTGTGTGTATTTTTGTCTTCCAATTAATTGATTAGTAATTAATTGTATCTATATTGAAATTACAATCGTGGTGCTATAAATAATCTGTATAGCAACATAAATTAAGAAATATTGAAGGTTTGGCCCCCGCCTTATTCTTCTCTATATATTGTCAACATTAAGAATTAGTTAAAGAGAACTGTGTAGGAGTTGCCCCCAACTTATACACTGGTTTAAATCTACGCGCTCTAAACTGTTGATGCCCAAAAAAACCGTTTTTTTAAAATTTTACTGTGTCATTCAAAATTTAATTACTATGAAGGTTCGAAAAACTACCTTTTTACAGAAACAGCTAATGCTATTGCTGTTCTTAATCTCGGCAGGTGCATTTGCACAAACGCCAACTTTTAGTGCTTACGCTCCAAGCGTTGTAACGCACAGAACTCCTGTTACTATTACAGGTACAAACTTTACAGGTGTTACTGCCGTAAGGTTTAACACTACCGCTGCTACTTCTTTTACAGTTGTAAATGCAACAACAATTAAGGCAGTATTGCCAGAGATCACCGCTATTACACCGGGAACTACCGCTAACGTAACTGTAAGCGTTACTAAAGCTGGTGTAGCTACTACTGCTACATCACCAATTAGCTACGTAGCTCCTGCTTCTACGCCTTTAAGCGCTAAAGTAACACGTATTATTACAAATTACAATGGTTATTTTGTGTCGTCTGCTGCTACTACAAACACAGCATTAATGCCAGACACGCACCACAGCCTTTTAGCCTTTACTTATGATGGTACACAATATAGTACTGCGCCTAACACAGAGTTAGGTACTACTTTAACAAGTGGTAACCGCACAGCTACAACAGGTGCTTATCAGGAAGGTAACTTTAGGGCTTTACCTATAAACAATATTGCAGGTAACGTAGGTAGTGGTAACTCAGACCCAAACCTTATTATCCTTGGAAAACAGATAGACGGCAGCGCTAATGCAGCTGTACCTACTGCTACAAACGTAAGGGGTCTTACTGTTAGAGACGTACTTATAGATGGTATCCGCGGATTAGACCTTGGTACAGGAGTTACTAACCTGCCATCAAGTTCAGTTCTTAGCTTCCAGGCAACTAATATTATCGCGGGGGTTATTAATGATAATATTCCAGATATCGTTGTATCTCAGGTAGCTTCACCTAACCAAAACTCATATGACGTTTTCTGCTTCGTAGATGCTCAAGGCAACATCGTAGGAAAACCAGTACAAATTAATATATTTAGTGTTCCTGCTGTAGGAACATATAAAATGGACCTATTTACACTTCCTGGTGGTGCTGCACTTGCATCAGCTACAGTGAATGGTACTACAAACATAGGTGATACAAGAGATATCAGACTTGCTGCTTACAGACTTGCTGACTTTGGTATTACTGAACAAAACAGAAATGCCGCAGTACAATTTGTTGTAATGCCAAGTGGTACAAGTGACCCTGCATTTATGGCTTACAACAGGAACTCTTTTCAAATTCCTGCTCCGGAAATTAAAACACAACCTGCATCTATTGCAGTATGCCCTGGTGCAACATCTGCATCATTTACTGTAGTTCTTGAAAACATGCCTGCAGGTACAGAAAACCCAACATTTGTATGGGAAAAAGATGGTGTTGTTCTTCAAAACGGTAACGGTATAAGTGGTGCTACTACAGCTACACTAACGGTTAACCCTGTAACAGCTGCTAACGCAGGAGAATATACTGTTACTGTAAGCAACGCTGCCGGTGCTGTAAGATCTATAGCTGCTACACTTAATACAGTGTTAATCTCGGCTACTGCTACAACAAGCACTTCATGTTCTAACGTTCCTGAAAACAATTTCTTAGAGGTTGGTGCTGCCGGTCTTAATACAAGATACCAATGGTATGCTGCTACAAGCGCTACTAACAATACAAACGGTACACTTATACCGGGTGCTACAACTGCAAGATATACTCCTGCTGTTCCTGTAAACACTACTAATTATTACTATGCTAAAGCATATCCTCAAGGTTATGAGTGTGCTGCTGTAACTTCACCTGTATTAGAATACAGAGTTGTTGGTATCTCAGCCGGTACAGCAAGCGGAGCTGTTACAGTATGTGCTGGTGTACCTGTACAACTTACACTTGCTAACGCAATGGGCGTTATACAGTGGGAACAATCTGCTAACGGTACTTCAAACTGGGCATCTGTAACAACAGGTACTGGCAGACAATCAAACACATACAACACTAACCCACTTACTGTAACTACATACTACAGAGCTAGTGTAACTCAGGGCGATTGTGGTACTGCATACTCTAACACAGTTAAAGTAACAGTTAATGAAACTACAACATGGACGGGTGCTACAGATATTTTCTGGAACACTGCAAGCAACTGGAGCTGTGGTACTGTACCAACAGTATTTAACAAAGTAGTAATTCCTGCGGTAACTACACAAGGCAGAATGCCAAACGTAATAGGCCTTACAGGAAATGCAAAAGATATTACTGTAGAAAATGGTGCTCGTGTTACAGTTAACACTACCGGTACACTACACGTAGTAAACAACATCGCTGTTGCAACAGGTGGTTTCTTTACTGTAGAGAACAATGCATCTCTTATGCAGGATAACACTAACATTGCTAACACTGGTAATGTAAAAGTTATAAGGAACAGTAACCCACTATACCGTTTAGATTATACATTATGGTCTGCACCGGTAGTTGGTCAAAACCTTCAGGCTTTCTCTCCTGCAACACTATCTACACGTTTTTATGAGTACGGAGTAATTCCTGCACCTACAACGCAAAACCCTAATGCAGTACAAGAGCATTATTTACTAATAGACAACCCATCGGTTACAAACTTTACACCTGCAAAAGCATTCCTTATCCGTATGCCAGATGTATTAACTAACGTAGCTGGTTATAACGAAGGTACTGCTAACGCTGTATTCCAGGGAGAATTTAATGGTGTGCCTAACAATGGTACTGTAACTTACCCACTATCTACAGTAGGTAACCGTTATACTGCAATAGGTAACCCATATGCATCTCCAATAAGTGTTGCTGATTTTTATTCAAGCAACTCAGGAGTACTTGATGGCCAATCAGCTATCTACTTCTGGAGAAAGAAAAACAACACTAACGTATCTTCATACGCTGTATTAAACAACGCTGCCTTTGTACCTAACACGGCAAGGTCTACAAACCCGGCTAACACACCTACACCTGGTTACCAGTCTGGTGGTCAAACACAAGTTGGTTACTACCCTGTATCTTCAGGTTCATCAGCTAACCCAGCTTGGAGAATATCTCAGGGTCAAGGTTTCTTTGTAAGAACTAAAGCAGGTCTTTCTAACCCGGTTATTACATTTAACAATGCGATGAGAAGAGAAGCTCCAGGATCTGCTGGTCAGGCATTCTTTAGAACTGGCGAAACTGTAGCATCACGCTTATGGTTAAACCTTGCAGGAAGCAACGAAGATAACTTTAGCCAGGTGGCTGTAGCTTACCTTTCTGATGCAACTCTTGGTCTTGATTATGGTTATGACGGTGCAAGCTACACTGATAGCAACAACGTATCTCTTTACACAATTGCTGAAGAAAAAAGGCTTACAATCCAGGCAAGGCCATCGTTTACAACTACAGATGTTGTACCGGTAGGTTACAAAGCTGCTGAAGCTGGAAGCTTAACAATATCTCTTGATCATTTTGATGGTGTATTTACAGACGGACAAAACATCTATCTTAAAGATAACACTACAAATGCAGTACACGATCTAAGAAACGGTGATTATACATTTGCTACAGAAGCAGGTAGGTTTAACGACAGGTTTGAAGTAGTGTATACTACAACTGCACTTGGCACAACTACACCGGCGCTTACTGCTAACAGTGTAATAATATTTAAAGAAGGTTCGTCTATAAACATTAACGCAGGTACTGCTGAAATGACAGACGTTACAATATATGACGTTCGTGGCAGGGTATTGTTTACAAAATCAGGAATCAACGCTACAACTACTGTAGTATCTGGTTTACAAGCTGCACAAGAAGTTCTTATTGTAGAAGTTAATACAGTTAAAGGTAAAGTAAGCAAAAAATTAGTTTTCTAATACCTTTGTAAGTATAGCCCACAAGGCACTAAAGCCCCACGCAATGCGTGGGGCTTTTTTTATGCCCGCTTGTTAGCAGCTTTTAATATATTTGTACTGCTTGTGCAGCAAGTTGCCGGCAACGCTGTTACTGCACCATTACCTAAACAACACACCTATGTTTTTTTCTAAATTCTTTAAAAAGAAAAAACCGGAAACCTCCCCTGCTCCTGTTATCGCTAACCTGCCGGCGCTAAACGCATGGGGAATATTTTTTCAGGGAAATGGCATGACCCTTTACAACCGCAATGCAGCCACTACCCGGGGGGCTAACGATAGTGCTTTTATGTATCTTAAAAGCTACCCCGAAGTTTTTGAGCTGGAGCGTAAGCTCTATGCTAATTGGTTTACTACAACGCGCACCGCAATTTATTTGCAGCAATGGGATGCTGCCACAGCATCATGGTCGTTAGTGTGCATTACCTTTTTAGAACCCGAATTAAAAATAATTCAAAGCCAACTAACAACTTCCAACTGGGTTTCCGGTTACGAAAACGGCCAGCCGGTTGTTTTTATAAACGGCGAGACAGCCCTTATTTTAGATTAACTCCGGGATAGTCAATAATCCTCTCACGACTAAACTAATATTAAAAACCCGCACCAAACGCTCTGCACTAAACCCCCTCCATAAAAGCAATAATGCTAAACATGCTGCGGTCGCTAATATTAAAAGTAGCAGCCGTAATCCCGGCAGCTTTGGTTTTTTTGGTTTTGCCAAACTCCTTAAGAAGGATATCGGAATGTTTAAGGTAAGCTTCATAGTACACCTTCCAGTCGAGTATATGCACAGGTACAAGGCCCTTGCCCATAAGTTTTATAAAGTTATCGCCAAGGCTGTTTATTGTTTCATATCGCGTCATGTTACCATTTATGTATTGGGCAAATATCTGTGCTGCGCACCTTGGCGCTAAGCGGGCATTTACAAACGTTGCAGTAAGCACCCTCTATTTCCTTTAAAGAATCATTTATAAATTCAAGCAGTTTTCCCTGCCGGGCATGGGGGCAGGAGGCACAAAGGTCTGCACGCTGTTGTGCAATCGCTTCGGAAACTTCACTTTTAGAAAGATAATTTTTCCAGCCCGATAAAATATGTTGCAGCATTTAACAAGGATATTTTAATGCCAAATCTTAAAAACCTTTATACAATGAGTAATAAAATTTAAAAATTAGCCGCATCCCGCACCTGTACATAGCTGTTGCCCTGCGCTATAATATCCTGTACCGCCACAACCGGCGCAGGCATCGAGCGATTTGCCGTGGCAATTTTTGCAGCAAGCTCATCTACATTTAACGATGGCGAAGCTATATCCCGCGATACAATGCCACCGCCCGCAAGATAGTTGGGCGTACTGCTGCCCCCGGCCGGGAATGCATTGTTAAACGCCATAAAATGTGCCGCTGCATTGCGGTTCATAACGCCTATAAGTTCGCCCTGTTCGGCTTCAAACTGTGTACCATCGGCACCGGTAAAAAGCGTGCCACCGTTGCTGTGGCGGTTACCGCCTATATTAAAAAGTGCCCCTTTCTCTGCCTTTGGCGTTTTTGTAGATGTTATCTTTTTTACATTGGCAATACCTGCGGCCACGGCGGCGGCGGCGGCCACAGCACCCAGTGCAGGCCCTACTATAGGAATGTTACTCATAGCACCGTAAGCAGATACCGCACTTTTATAAGTATCTATTGTAGCCTGCGCCACTGCCATAGCCTTACCTGCCGCACTTTCCTTGCCCAGTATAGCCGTAAGGCTGCTAAAGGTACTGTTGGCAAGGCTAAGCTTATTATCCATAACGGCCTTTTTAGCATCAACTTCCTCCTTGTCATACTTGGCATTTATAAGGTTTACATCAGCGCCTGTCTTTTCGGCTTCAGCCAGTTTCTGTTTTCTTTCGGCATTTATTTTATCTAACTGAAACTGCAGGTCGTAATCATGGTTTACAGTATCAACGGCACGCTTATTGGCAAGGTCGGCCGCTGCTTTGCCATCATCTGCATCCTTTTTTTCGGTATCTAATTTTTCCCGGTTTACTTTAGCGGCAGCATCAATTTTCTCAAACTCCTCTTGTTTCTGCTGCTCTGTAATTATGCCATTTTGAAGTCTTACTTCCTGATACTTTTTTTCTTCTGTAGCTAAATCGTCGAGGCGCTTTATTTCCTGTTTATAAAGTTCATCATTTAAAAATTTCCCTGCAGCTAACCGTTCACTATGTGCTTTAAGATAGGTTTTTAGTTCGCGGTCGGCATTTTCCACCGCAACAGCAGCCTGCGCTTTAGCAAGGTCATTGGTAATTTTGGCATCTGCAATTTCCTTTTGCAGTTTGGCATTCGCCGATTTTCCCGCCGCAAGATATTCGGCTTCCGCCAATTTGTTCTTTGCCTTAGCTACCTTTTCGGCCAGTTCCAGTTCTTCCTTTAAGCTTTTTGCCTTAACACCCTGCTGCTCTATAAGGAGGCTAATCGCCAGGCCTTGCCTTTGCACCTCGTCATCCAGTGCCTGTTTTGCCTTTGCCTTACGGGCATCTTCGGCCTGCCGGCGTTGCTGGTCGGCATCATCATGTATTTTTTGCTTTGCTGCCTCCTGCTTTTCCACCATTTTAATTTCTTCGCCACTAAGCCGCATCTTTTCTACCTGTGCTTCCTTCAATGCATCTAATTCCTCCAGGGTAAAGCCCTTTATCTTCATGAGCTTTTCAGCATAAGCCGCACCCTGCACCTGCAGGCCTGTAAGCTCTTCGGCAGTAAGGTTTTTGCCCAGTGCCATATTGCGCACCGTTTGGTTATAGGCTTCATCGTTAAGCTTCTTGCGCTGGGCCATGTTTGTGCTTTCTATAGCGGCAGCAGCGATAAGGGCATCTAGGCGTTCCTTTTCGGATAACTTCTGGTTCTCCGACACCTTAATAAGTGCTTCTGCCTGTTGCTTTGCCTTTTCGTTATTTACCTCCTGCACCGCCATTTGTATGGCAAGTTCTTCCTGTGCTTTTTTCAGGCTTATGGTTTCTTCGGCCGTTCTTTTTACCTCAGCAGTAAAGTTGGTAACCCCCTGTGCGGCATCATCAAACCCTAAAAAAGCAAGCCCATCCGCAATAAAACCCATGGCCGCCTCTGCCGCCTTAACAGCCAGCTCAAACCCTGCCGCGATACCGTCTATAAGTATTTCGCCCAGTGGGGTAAGCAAGTCCATGAGCGCATCTGTAATGACCGAAAAAGTGGTAAATATCTTTGTAATTTTATTAGCACTCTCTGTACTATTGTTCATGGCGTTTTGCACCAGTGCAAACACTACTGCTATAGCCGCCAGCACTATGCCAAAAGGTGTCGCTATAAAGCTTATAGCCGATTTTGTCATGCCCATAATACCCTGAGACATACTCTCGAAAGCGCCCTTAAGCAGCGGCCCTGTACCGCCGGCTTCCTGAGCACGGCTTATTAACCCTGTAAGCCCGCCGTTAAAAATATTAATGCTGTTAAAGCCCTCTTTTACCTGGTCTTTATAATCGCTCATGGTGGTAATAAGCTTTGTATTTGCCGACCCATTTTCCTTTAGCCAGTTATTATTTTCCTGTAGCTTTCTATTTATAAGGGTAATATTCTGGGCATAGTTAGCATCTGTAACAACAAGGTCTTTGCGCAGGGCAATAAGTTTGCTGTTGTTTTCTACATATTCGTTCTCTGTTTTAGATGTAGCAGCAAGGGCGGTATCAAGTGCAATTTGATTTTTAATATGTTTGTCATTGGCAAGAACTAATTCATTTAATGCTTTTGCATTAGTAGAGTATGTGTCATTCAGTACATTTATTTTTGTACTGATTTCCTTATATTGGTCAGACTGCATTTGACCTGATGTCATAAGCTTGTTCTGTGCATTGAGCAGGCTGTTAAGCTGCCTTTCGAGTTTTAGCTGGCTCTCCATAAGGCTCTTAGTATCCACATCGAGCCGCGCCAACACTATTACATCATTTTTCATCCTGTTACAATTACGGTTAAAATATTACTTTCAAGGCTTATTTTTTTATCGGTCGTGCTTACTCCCATAGCAATAAGGTAGGTTCCGGGTTGTGGGTAAGCAATCTCATATTCGTAATTAGATATTTTAGTAACCGCACCCGTGGCACGTAGTGTAAAGCTGTAGGCCTCCTGGTTATACAGCGTATTGAGCCACACGGTTACGGGTGTATTTACAGCTGCCTGTATGCTGGTAAGGCCAAAGCCAAAATCTATAAGCGGGGGTATGTTTTTAAGTTGCTGTATCATGGTATGACAATTAAAACCGTGTTAGAGTACTGATTTATAGAAGTATTTGTATAATCGTAACTGCTTATCCTAAAATAGTGCATGCCGCTTGCTAAACGCGTTGTGGTGTAGGGGCTGCTTAAGTTTTCTGTCGCGCCACTGTAGGCCGACCAGTTAACGGCATCTGCCGAATATTCTATTATGCACGGGTAGTTATCTATGGTACGCGTAAAGTAAATTATTACCCGCAAGCCGCCTGTTCTTACAATACTTGTAATGGTAAAAACTGCCGGGGTGGCTACCACTGCCGGGGTGTTATAAGCTACCTGCACCAGTTCGCACTTTGTAACCTTGCCGGGTATGTAGTTGTTTACCTTGTTTAAAATGTAGTAGTTAGATAGCTGCTCTATGTAGTACAGTTTCTTAAAATCAAGGTTGGCAATATCAACATCGGTAAGCCAAAGCTCTGCCGTAAGCAGTACTGCGTTGTTTAGTATTGCCTGTAGCGGGGCATAAAACCTGCTTATGATTTCTTTAAAGCTAAGGCCGCTAAAGGTTTCGCGATAGCTTGTGTTAACAGGGTTGTTAAGGTCGCCAAGTATGGGCGACGCTACATTTATGGTGCGCGATACCTGCTGCGATTTTAAAAAGTAATAGCGTTTATCTAACGGTTTATAAGTAACGGTGGGCTCACCGGGCTGTGGGTCTTCTACAATTTCTTTTTCCCAAAGTTTGTACACATTGCTGTTATCGCCCAGGTAGACAGATGGTACACGTTCCGGACTGTATATTTTAGATTTTAAAACATCGCGTGTATCGGGCAGGTTTACATTTGCAACAGCAATTCCCCAGTCGTTATGCGAGCTTTCCTTATCGTTATAGGTATATTTAAACAGGTTATTTTGGGCATAGGTGCCGTATATATAGTTCTCCTGTGTTTTTTTGCTGAATTTTTTGCTCCAGTTTACAACATCGGCTCCCTGCAACTGCTCCTGAAGCGTTAAAAAGTGGTAGTCGTTGCTAAACTTATTTTTGTACATGGTAAGCCCAAAGCGGTGTACCACCTCGTTAAGAAAGTCCTTTACAGCAAAATCTGTAAATACCTCACTAAAATCAATATTCTCAGGGTCTACCCGCAGGAGCTCTATAGTAAGTTCATCGGCATGCCAGTCTTCGTTAAGTTCATAACTGTCAGTGCCCTGTCCGCCTATTATGGCGCAAATACTATCAAAAGCATTAAGCTGAAACGGATTAGAGGTAAACTCGAATTCTTCGCCATATATTAAATACGGCCGCTCGTTAAACACGTTTATAATGTTGTTGCCCGTTTGGTAAGCCTGCAGACTATCGCAGTTTTTGCCAAATTGTATAAAACTGTCTTTATGTATGCCCGAGTTACCGTCGCGGTGCCCAAAAAGCCTGCCTTTTATTTTAATTTTGTAAGAGGCCGATGCCAGAACTTTTAAATGGATACCGCCATTATTGCCAAGTAGTTGCGACTGGTACAAACTTGTAGTCATGAACCGGCAATAGTATACCTTACGAATGTACATACTGTTGTTATTGCTTTGTATAAAGTGGTAATCGCTGCTCTTAAAAAGCGGAATATCGGCAGCATCATCGCGCACCTGCCCTTTAGGGAACGTCATGTAAAGCTGCTTAAAATCGGGCGAATCAAAGATAGATCCTGTGGGCTGCACGTTATCGTTGTACCTCTGGAAGATTTTTTTCCAGAGCCACGCCACACTAACCGATGGTACCAGGTAATCTATATTTACACGGTTACCGCCCATTGCAGGCTGGGTGTTGTTGCCGTTATAGTCGGCAATAATGTAGCGGTACGGCACGTTTTGCTGCCACGAATTTATTACATCCTGCACAGATTTTGTGTGCACCAGCTCTTGCAGCCCCACCTCGTTTAATGTCTTGTTCTCTATAGCCTTGTACAGCTCTATAATACCGTCGTAAATCACGGCTTCATAACTGTCGCCACCATCAGTAATTACCGCGCGGCCATTGTATACAAAGCATTCGCCCGAGGCACTGTACAGCGAGCATTTATTTTCCTGGTACGGCACCACCGAGTTGTTGCCCACAAGGGTTAAGTAGTGCATAATGCGCACATTGTTTCCCGTTTTAGGCAGGTTGAATTTATTGGTGTAGCTGGCCTGCCGGTTATCGAGGCTGTTAAGGTCGTTTACCTGCCGGGTCTGGGCAATAACGCTACCGGCATCAACATCTGCAAGCTGCCCGTTAATGTAAAGGAGTAGTGCCAATGGTTTTTGTATTGGAAGAAATCTTTTTTGAAGTTGAACGCCTTAGGTCGAAAGCCAAAAGCCGGTGTAAAAGGAGCGCGGATTAACGCGGATGCTGCACAATCGCGGATTAGCGCGGATTTCTTACTATGCATTTTCTCGCTTCTTTCTTCAGGCGCTGTCATTGCGAGGCACGAAGCAATCTGATTATTTATGTCAATTACGGTTAACACCCCCATTAGTCCTCTCCCCTAACCCCTCTCCAAAGGAGAGGGGAACTCCTGCCGACCTACTCAAGCGGATTTTTTTCTTCACATTCGAGTGTAGCTGCTGGGGGAGAGGACTTTTAGCATAATTATTTTGTTTTAATATTGTGTGAACACAATAGTAACCTCTCCCCAGCCCTCTCCGAAGGAGAGGGGATAGCTACACCCGAATGTCTTTATTTATAGATTAGCCGTTATTCTACATTTAAATCTTATCGAACTGTACCCGTTCGTTGGTCCCCCTCTCCTTCGGAGAGGGGTTGGGGGTGAGGACTTATTGTGTCCAAACGATATCAAGAGGGGAGCCAGCCCCCAACGCCGCAAAGAGCACGTGAAAGGGTTTTGCAGGTACAATTTTGATCATGAGTGTAGCTGCCCCCCTCTCTTTCGGAGAGGGGTTGGGGGTGAGGCCATCCAACCTGGTGCAGCTCAATCTAAAATCTAAAATCTTAGATCTTAAATTACAGTGTAGCTTAGTCTATCATCTCACATCTATCATCTTACACCTATCATCTATTATTTCACATCTGTTATCTCCTAAAGAGTCTGCGTAAACCGTGCCGGCAGCTCAATATCAAAAGTAAAATTAGTAAGCGGCTGGCGCGGGTTTTTAATACGTGCCCCTGTGGTTTTTAGCGTTACCTCTATCCAGTCATGGTAACCGTTGCGGGCATAAGGCCGGCCGGCAAAAAGATAAATTTTAGGGCTGTCCAGTATTCCCTCTACAATAGGGCGTTCATCTTCGGTAAGCAGTTCGGCAACAATTTTTAAAGTATCCTGACTCTCCTTCCCTATCTGTATAGTTCGGCCAAAGGCATCTTCGGGGTTATCATTGTCACGTTCAAGTTCGCCAAGCTGTTTGGTGCTGCGGTCTATGCTGTAGGTATCTTCAAACAGCCAGTAGCTGTAGCCACCCATGGCGTTGAGCCACTTAAGGTATACGCCCTCCTTGTACGGCACTTTATCGAGCGTTATAAAAACATCATCGGCAGAGGGTTGCTGCGTTGCTAATATCCGCAGGCTGTTATGCCCATCGGTCAGTGGCAGGATATCCTCGAGCGTTTCATCATCATCGCCATTGCTAAACACCACCCTGAATACCGAACCCGTTACATTAAACTGCTGTGTGAGCAAATTAGTCTCGTTTACCACCCTAAAAACGGTAGTAGGAGCGTATACCGACACGTCATAAGGGTAACCCTGCCAGTACTTTAAATGCCATGCATTGCCCGATGCCTTTGCAAACGGACTCAGCACGTACGTACCCAATGTGCTAAGGACATTGTAGTTACCGGGCTGCACCGCGCCTGCAAGCCACGTAAGGGTATGGGTAACACTGGTAGTGCTATCGTCGCTAAGCGTGATTTCTATGGCTATGTTAAGCTGCAGCAGCGTGCCGGGCGTGGCATTATACACAAAGCTATCGGGGTTGGTACCGTTAGGGTCGGGTTGCAGGGTGTCGTTAAAATCGCGGGTGTTTATAAGCGCGGTAACATAGGGTTTAAAGTTGAAAAAAAACGTGCCGTCTGGCGCGGGGTACAGCATAACGTTAAGGCCGGCAGTATCGTTACTGCTGGTTATCCTGCACCACTTTGCCGCCAGCGGACTATCTGAATAAAAGCGGAGCACATCGTTATTGTATGCCATCCGCAGCCTTGCGGCATCTATAGGTTTAGAGAAAATTATACTCATAAGGCAAGATTTTTTAGGTAGTTAGTAATTTGGGTTGTAAAATCAGAAAGGTATACTTCGCCCACCTTATCCAGCATTCGCTGAATCCGTTCCGGTGTTACCACGCTGTCCACAATATTTATCGTGCCTGGTTTGGGCCTCCAGCCCTCCCGCCCTATTTTGCGGGCAATAAGAAAGGCAAGGCTGCTTATGGTCATGTTCTTTTCGAGCCTCGTGGCAATGCCTTTTTGTTTTATCCATTGCTCTATAGCCTCGCTTGGCGGTGGGGTTCCGGGGGCACGGCCATTTATGTAACCGGCAGCAGTAATGCTGTAGCCGTTAGTCGTAGCTTCTACCTTTACGGTGTCTGCCCAATTGCCGCTTACCGCCTGCCCACCGGCTTCATAAGCCGCAATAATATCTGCCTTGAGCAGTTCAAATTCGGCTGCCAAAAGTTGGCCGGCGTTACTCATAGTTTACAGGAAATTTAATGCTGTAGCTGCACAACAGCCCGTCCATATTAGCATCGAGCGCATCGGTAACATCTATGTTGTCCCATTGCGACACTTCGGCATCAAGGCAGGCGAGCGTGTTGCCTATATCCTGAAACACACCCAGTAGCGGTGCGATATTCATTACATATTTAGAGGTTTGCTCATTGCCCCTTTCGGCGAAATACTGCTGGTCGAAGTCGGCATGTTTTACCAAAAAGAATTTCCCCAGATAAGTAGTGGCTGTAATTTTTGTGCCCGATGTATTGTACTCGCTTTTGCGGTTAGTAAACTCATGCAGCAGGAAAATCTTATCGGTTTCGAGTGTGCCGTCCAGCAGGTTAAGGGCGGCCTTCTTGCCGTAATGGTAGGTCAGGTTTTTGCTAAGCGCAATATCCTGAAGGATGCGTACTATGTCTTTCATTTGAGTTTAAAGTTGAAAAGTTGAATGTTTGAAAGTTGTGTGTATATGAGTGCCTGAATAATAGCACGTGAATGGTCGCAGATGCAGGCAAGCGCGGATTTTTCCGGTTGCTGTCATTGCGAGGCACGAAGCAATCTCATATAGGTGAATTGTTTTTTTTACCACAAGCGCTATCGCGACACAAGGCATTTCACGAAGAACACGAAGCTTTGTAAGTAAGGCTTGTTCCAAGCTATGAGGACACAAGGCTTTGTGTGCCAATACTTGCGACCTCTTCTTCAAGCACTGTCATTGCGAGGGAGGCACGACCGTGGCAATCTCATACATCACTAATCTTAATAAAAGATTGCTTCGTACCTCGCAATGACAGTGCGTGAAGAAAAGTTACCAAAAGAAATATCCTGAAAAAAATCCGCGTTAATCCGCGCCCTCAAATCCGCGACCATCCGCGTTCCCTTCCTGAAAACTGCGACTGAAAACTGATTATAAATCATGGTAAAATTCCCCCTTTGGGGGTTAGGGGGCTTGCAATTTACCATACTCTGCCTCCACCTCATTCTGGGTTTTGGTCTGGGCAAGGAGGTTAAATATCTCGCTGTAGGGTTTCCGGCCCAGGTCGAAAGGGTATTGCCCAAACAGCTTGCCCAGTTGCAGTAGCGGAAGTGTATCGCTGTAAGGTTTCAGTTTATCGGCACCTGCCATTTCCCACAGGTGGGTATCGGTATTTTGCGTGGCGAGCAGCTTGTTTTCGGTGGCAATAACACGTTCAAACTCGGCTATCATGAACTTTCGTGCCGAAAAATACTCGATAACCGTTGCCTTCCAAAAGTCTTTTTCGGGTACCTCAAAGCAAATCTCAAATAGTTGCTGTATGCCCTGCCAGCTATTCACTTTTGGCAACAGCCTTATGCAGTATTTTACATTAGCATACGGCATTTGGTTTACGTTCATTTGCCTTTTGGCAAAGTGGTTCTTTGGGTTTAGGTGGGTTAATATATCATAAGCCGCAGGATCTTTAAGGGCGGTGTATTGTTTTAGGGTGATGTTTTTCATGAACGTGGATTTGTTTATTCGAAGATTCGGTTATAGGTTTTACCACAAGCGCTATTGCGCCACAAAGGTTTTCACAAAGAACACAAAGCGGTATGCTATAGACAAGGATAACAAGTTATCTTACCAAGAGCACAAGGCTTTATGTAAGTCGATGTTAACATGCTTTTCTTCACGCACTGTCATTGCGAGGGACGAAGCAATCTCTTTGTTTAAGCCTGACTATTTTATGAGATTGCCGCACTACGTTGCACTTCGCTCGCAATGACAGTTCGTGAAGAAATCCGCGGAATCTGCGTTGCTTGCATCAGTGTAAATCCGCGTTACATCCCTAAAGGCATCAAGGCAAAATTCCCCCTATGGGGGTTAGGGGGCTCCCACCCTGATTTTAGTCTGATACGTTTTTCGTAAGGCAAACCAGTACCGCATCATGATGCTGTCCCACTCATCGGGGCTGCGGCCTATAAGCTCCTTAATACGATCTTTCGGGATGATACCCTGCCTGCCATCTTTGTCGATATCCTTAAGTTTTACCTGCTCCATCTCTTCGGCGGTGGTTTGCTTTACGGCATCATTATCGCAAAGTTCGCCAGCCAAACGGTTGGTTATCATCTCGGCCATTTTTATCGAGCACTGGCTCTTAAGGTTGTCATAGTTGGGTTTAACGTAGGTACTGCCCTCCAACATTTCGAGCGGCGAGGAGTTGTTTACAAAACCCTTGCATTTAAGAAAGTCGACTACGCCACCACCCACACCATCTTCGTCGGCCACAATGTTAGAAAGGGCAATGCCAAAGCGGGTTTGCAATATCTTAGCCCGCCCCACCACCTCATCGAGTCCGCTTTTGGCAATACTCTCCCGCGCGATGCATACCCACCCATGCCAGATGCGGAACACCGTTTTGTCGCGGCCTTTACGGGCAACGTCAATCGTCATAAATTTAAGTCCGGCGGGTGTAAGGTGCGAGGGGTTAAAATAGTCGGCAATGCTGTCGTTATCCATTAGCGTGGCAGGGTCATCGTCATACTCCCAATTGCCATAATACAGGCGCTCGCGGCTGTTTTTATCGAGCCGTAGAAGCGACTGTAAGTAACTGGGGTGCAGGTGTGGGTTATCAGTCGGAAGGCTCTGAATAAACCGCCGGTGGAGCGGCAGCACACCATTGCGCTGTGGTTTATAAAACTCCTTGTAAGCCCAGTTCTTGGCAGGGTTGCAGGAACCTAACATTTTGGGGATAAGGCCGTATTGGGTTAGTTTATACCTGATGCGGCTCTTTACAATTTGCCAGGCATGGTAGGCCACCTGGTTGCATTCGTCGATAAAAGCACCGCTGATTTCAAGCGAACCAAGGCTATCGAAATTAGGATCTGAAGGATATGAAAACAGGTCTTTAAGCAGTATCTGGCTGCCGTTGTTAAACTGGATTACATGCTCTACAGACCTATATTTAAACTGATTGCCCAACCTTAAAAGCGTGGCCTGCTCAAAAAACGTGTTGAGCGTAGTCTCTTTAAGTGTTTTTAACTTAGACCGACCCATTAACCAGCGCGTACCCGGATATTTCTGGCACATTTCTATAAGCCAAAGGCAACCCAGCGCACTCTTGCCACCACCGGCAGCGCCACCATAAAGCACCTCTTCGGTCACGTTATCTTTTAAGTAAAAGACGGCATGCTCCTGTTTAACCAGCAGTTTCATCGCTAAGGGGGTTTTGGCCGGAGCCCAAATTGAGCGTTACCGCACCGGGAGATGCCTCATCGCTATCGTCATACTTTTCGTTCCACTGGGCCGGGTTGCGGTTGCGCAGCCAGAACTGCTGACTCCTGAAGTCGGCCGGAATGTGCTTCTCGACTTCTACAAGTTCTATGCGTTCTTTCTCAACGCGTTTTCCGTTCCCGTCATAATAAATTTCCTTGCACTTAATAGCCTGCCGGGTGGTAATTATCCTATCAACCGTGGCTTGGTACAGCGAGTGTGCCACTTCCATATCGGCTTGTCGCCTACCCCGGTTAAGGGATTCGGCAAAGTCTGCATGGTCTTTTTTCCAGCGCGTAAGCATGCGCCGGCTTACGCCAAAAAACGTTGCCAGGTCCTGCTCGGTCAATCCCAGCAGCGTGAGCTTTGTTGCCTGCGCCGCATAGGTTTCGCTATATTCTTTGTGTGTGGTTTTATGTATGACGGAAGCTGTTACTGCTTCGTTCATTTTTTAAAAGGGGTGAGGAAATATTTGGGGTTACTTTGTAAAGTATAATATTGCAATCAAAATTCCGAAGAAAATTATACCCAAAATGGCTGAGTTAATTATATCTCGCTTCAATTTTAATTTAGATTTTTTCTGAGACTCATTAGACAGTTCAATTTGTCTTCTGTTTTCAGCGGTTGCATTCTGAGGGATGCGTTTTGGCTTTGCATCAAATATTAAATATCTATAAAGTGAATCAATTGTTAATGGAATAAATATAGAATTGAACGAAATAAATATTTTTAATAAAATTTTAGAAGCCAAATTATAATCAGTGAATATATTTTTAAAATCAATCCAGAAAAAAATCAATAATAATATATAAATAGTCGTGTCAATAAAATCAATAACGGTATCATCCTCTTGCTCGAAAGTATACCTTAGGTTTATATTTAATATGGTTGAATTTGGGATTATTAATACAGTACTATGTATATCCTTAAATACTCTCTGCTCTTTTTTAAATATTTGTGCCTGTGTTAACGAAATAGATTCTAATACACCATTGCCATCTAAAAGATAAGATGTCAGTAACCCGCTGTATAAATTACTTCCATCCTTTTCAGACTTAACTAAGACATCGACTGTAACTACGCTACATTTACCTTTAGAAAGTGAAAATTCCTTAAAATCTTTTATTTCGCCTTTGAAATAATAATGCCAGTTATTTGCAAATCGTAAAGATTCAAATCGTCTGTCTAATTTAAAATTTCTAACAACTAAATATAAAACCCAAGATATTATTATTGCTGTACCATATAATACAGCTAAATATTTATACACACTAACAATTTCAAAAGCCTCAATATCTTTTTCATTAATAGTATCTTTAGTGATAGAATTATAGAAATGTAAACAAGTTGAATAATCTATTTTTAAAAATAAATACTCGTAATAATTATATGCAACAAAATTTAAAATTAAGCCAAATAAGACACTATAGAATAGAGAATGAGACCAAGATTTGGAATCAAATTGTTTAGAGAAAGTTCCCTGAAAATAAATTTTTCTAAAAAGAAACCCTGGGATTAATATAAAAATTATTAACACCAGGGTTTTTAATGCGATATCCATAGATAGATTATGTGAATTTCATAAGTGTTACCTTTTCACCATTTTGTTTAGTAAATGTTTTTTCGATTTTATTTAGATTATCTCCAGGTAAATCCTTTCTTTTACCTTCAGAATCAATTCCTGTAGTAAATTCAATAAATTCCTGGCGAGTGTTTGGATCATTTAATAAGTCGACAGCTTGTTTACTCATTAATGAATCTCTTCTAAAAATGACAGACTCTATCTTTGAAAACATTAATCCAAACATAGATAGGATGCCATATATAAGGTTACTTGTTCTCATTGTAAAATTTTTTGTATATCAAATATAAACAATTATTAGTCCATTAATATCTACTATAACATCTTTTTAAGATGCTGTAGTAGTAATTTATTTGTTTATTGTGCAAACGTATTAATTAAGATTATCGTGTGCAACTATTTTATCTGCTTTAATAACTCTACTATAAGCTATTATTTATTATATTCTTAAAATTTAAGAACTTTTTCTATCTCTCCAAACCCTCTACTTATTAAGCCTCATCAACTCATTCGCAATACTATCTATAGCTTGCTTATTATGCTTTTTAGAAAACAGGTGAATATAGTGGTTACCGTTAACAGGGTCTTCAATAATAATCTTCTCGTTAATGTAGTTTTCGTTGTTTTGCTTTTCGAACATCTTTACAAAAAGCTGGCTTCGGTATGCCTGGTTTAGTAAATCGGGATTTCGCTTTTGTATGGGTGCAGAATCGCAATAGCAGTATAAAATTACATTGTGCAGTTCTACATAGTTCCTTACACAACCTGCTATTTGAAATAATGTTTTAGCATTGTTAGTTTGGTCGGAAGAGATAACCAATTCTATAGTAACATCTACAACAGGAATCATCATTTCATGCGGAATAACATCTGGATTCAATTGCGAAAATTTCACGAGATACTCGTGGCCTTCTTTAGTTGTAAACGGGAAATCCTGATCTAAATCCATTGAATAGCAAGCAACTTACTTTTTAGGAAAGTACTTGTCCCAGTTGTCGCGCAGTTCCTTTTTAGTCGCTTCTTTATCGGCTGCAAGTTTGCGCACAAACTGCAGAAGCTTTTCTGAAGGGTTTTTTATATGTAAAGTAGTGGTTTTCATATGGTGCAAAGATAATTAATTTTTCGATTGTTTAAACATCCGAACTATTATTGTCATGTTTAATCAAATATTCATGGCTCAGCAATCCGTGCTGTACCTTCATGTTACACTATGTCAAAGAACGAACTCGTAATAAGGTTTTAAAGTCGAAAAAATCAAAGTCATACCCCTCTACTAACAACCATCAACAAATAACCAAATCCACAAATCAACTCTTACTACTCATTCCACCCCAAATTCTCCTCAGGTTACTGCTGTAATTAAATGTGTCCTGGGAGGCAAAATTGGCGTGGTCACGCTGACTCTCCTGTTCGGCTAACGTGCAGCGGTCGTCGAAGTACTGACGGAAGAACGTGAGTACCTTTTGTACGGTTAGGCTCTCGTAAAACTCGCCAAACTGCCCGCTTATTATCTTGCGGAAAAGGTAAGTAAGGTCGCTCATGCGCAGGGAGCCGTACAGGTTAACAACCTCTGTGGCGCAGTGCTCTATCTGGTCTTCGGTCATGGGTTTGTTAAGGTTTAGCATGTCGTTAAGGTACATGAGCCACCCCATGGTAAGGCCTATGGCAAATTCTTTTCCCTTTTCGCGGTTTATAGCTGCCAGCGTGGGGGCTGTGGTGTTCATGGCGGCGCTAAGGCTGGTAAGCTTGTGGGCGTGCCGCATGCAGTTATTTGGACTGTAAACGGTTAGCAATCTTTCGCCTGAAATCGTCGCTATAGCGCACTTTGCCTTTGCCGGCAGCGGGTTTTGTTGCATCTTGTTTTAATTCAAAAAATCCTTTCCAGCCCTTGCCCATGCTTTGGTGCAGTATGGCTATGGCCGTTGTTTCGCTGGTGTGTGCCAGGGTGCCCAGTTCGGCAAGGGCGGCCTGCTCGCTTTCGGCACTGCGGTAGGTAAAGTTATGCTCGGCAGCACGGTACCGCTTCCAGGCCTGCCACTGGGCTGTAAATTCTGCGGAGGCGAAGGGAGCGATAACCTCATCTCCAACCCTTGTGCCTGCAGGAAGTATATTAGCCGCAGTTAGTTTTTCTCCCATACCCTCTTTTCCTTTTTCAGCTTCAATTACATTTTCTTTTTCATTCTCTCTTTCATTTTCATTTTCTAAAGGCTTTTTTTGGGTTTTAGTTGGGTTTTTAGGTTTAACTTCTTTAAAATTTTTAGTTATAACAGTAGCATTTACAGCATCTTTAGCCAATTCTTCTTTTCTTGGCCTACCACCTTTTTTACCATTTTCGGCTTGTTTTTCTTTGTATTGTGCACGTTTTACGCGTTCCATTTCTAAACATTCGTTAAACAGTACGCCATCTTTTTCTATAAATTTATCGCTAATGCATAGCCACACACTATCCCAACCGGAACCCAAAATACTGCCAAGCCTATTTTTTGGTATACCCAAATTTACCCACTGGTATGCAAGCAGTTTTATAAAGGCACCGGTTTCCTGACAGGAAAGGTGCAGTGTGCCCACTAAAAAATCCTGAGCATAGAAGGGAAACGCAGGATCTTTCATTATACCCTTACTATATGGTCTATGATCACGTTGTTATACGTGCCTTTAGACCCCGAAATATGAAATTCCAACTCGGCTACATCGCCGGGTAGCATATCCTGCAGCAGCTCTATTTTAGTACCCAGTGCAGATGGGTAAAACATCCTGCCGGTTTCCTGTTCAAAATGCAGCTGCTGCACCGCAGTGCCCAGCTTAGTTGTTTTTATATCGCCTACGGCAGTTACTATGCCTTTTATTTTGTAGTTCATGATTTTAAGATTAGCCCCCCAACCCCCAAAGGGGGAGCTTCGCAGTACGCTAAAATTGTGCTGCAATGCCCCTTTGGCATTAGAGGAGTTTTTGTTGTTATTATTAGTTTAATATCTGAGTGAGTTACTCCCCCTTTGGGGGTTGGGGGGCTACTCCCTGCGCCACAAGGTTATTGTACTGTATGCCGCTGTTCTTGCTTGTTTTGCCCTCCAGGGTTACGGCTACCTGTATCTCGTCGTTTTCTTTATAGGCATCAAGGTCGTCCATGCGGCGGCCGCGAAATTCTACAAATGCCCTTTGCCTGCCATCTGGTGCAAGGGTTACTACTTTTTTTTCATGACCGGCGGTGTTGCGGTACTCAATGCTCTCAATTGTTCCTGTAATTGTCATCTTTAAATAAGTTTGAATGTTTATAAAGTTGTCAAGTCTTAATGTTTGTTGATGGTTATTAGTTGATAGTTGTTGGTTTCCGGGAAGAGTGAAGTTGCCGGCAACAAACAACCACTAACTAACAACCGCGCTACTCCGTAATCGTAAACCGCCTGTCGCTGTTAAACTGCATAATGGCACGGGTTTCGAGGGCTTTAAACTCCGCCGACTCAAAGTAGCTGCCCATTGCTAATGGCTCTTTGGCTGTTAATGGTTGCCCATTAGCTGTTGCCAGTTGTTTATTTAAACCTTTCAGCTCCTCATGCAGTTCGCGCAGTGTGCGGCTTATTGCACACAGGTTATAATGTACCTGTGTGGTGTTTTCCACTTCAAATATCGACCGGCCAGAGGCTAAGTAGTGGTTATACGAAGCTTTTATTGCACTTAGTTCCACTATTTCTTTGGTTAAGAGTTGTTTGTTACGCATTTCTTTATATCTTTGTGAAGTATAATGCAAAGTTAAGTGTAATATTCCACTTTGCAAAACAAAATTTAATATAATTTTCCACTTTGCTATGGAAAAGTTTTAAACTGTTGGCTAAAGTTTTGATTATGGAAGCATTAGAGATTAAACAAAGACGGGAAGAACTGGGGCTGACCCAAAAAGAACTGGGCGACCTTATAGGTGCGAGCCGCGAGACCATTATTAATTATGAGAAGGGCAGGCCGATACCAAGGAGTAAAAGTGAAATATTGCACAAGGTGTTAGAGCCTGCGGTGGCTTATGGCAAGGTGGTGGCTAATGAGGAGATTGTTAGTGTGGTAGACGATTTTGAAAATAAGAACGGCAACCGTTTTATACAACTGCCCAATGGCCAGTACTACATGCTCATGCCCCTGGCAGAGTTTAATGTGCAGGCGGGTTTTTTGAGCACCTACCAGGATGCTGATTTTTTGATGGATTTAAGTCAGCATGGCATCCTTGTAGATAAGCCGGTGCAGGGCCGCTATGTGGCGTTCCGCGTAAACGGCGACAGTATGGACGATGGTAGCTCCCGCGCCATTACCCGCAACAGCGTAGTGAGCACCCGCGAGCTGCAGCGCCACCACTGGAACGGCAAGCTGCGCTACCGCGATTTCCCGTACTGGGTTATTTACACCACCCAAAGCAAAATGCCGCTGCTTAAAGAAATTATAGAGCACAATACCGAGGAGGGCTACATTACCTGCCACTCGCTTAACGACAGCCCGGAGTTTACCGATTTTAAACTGCACCTAAACGACATCCAGGCCCTCTTTTACGTTATAGATGTAAACAGGACGGTGGGTAAAAAGAGTTTTTATTAATAAAAATGAAGTCATGACTGAATATAATTTTAATGATAAAGTTAAACAAGGAGATGTTATTGTATTTAAACCATCAGATGGAGAAACAGAATATGAAGTTGTTGTAGATGAAAATGCTGAAACTATATGGGCCTCAGAATTAGAAATAGCAGGAATATTTGGTAAGAATAGAACACTTATTAATAAACATATCCGAAATATATATAAAGAAGGCGAATTAGTGGAATATTCAACTAGTGCAAAAAATGCACTAGTTCAAAAAGAACGTGATAGAGAAGTACAAAGAGAAGTTACTTATTATAATTTGGATGTTAATCTCAATTGGGTATAGAGTTAAATCTAAGATTGCAACAGAATTTAGAAAATGGGCAACAAGTAAATTAAAAGATTATCTCATAAACGGTTATGTACTAAATAACGACCTGCTAAAGCAAAAAACAGAAAAAAATGTCGAATTAGAAGATAGGATAAATCAATCATCAACCTAATTAAAAATTAGAAGGTACTAAGCAATTAAGGCAGGTGCGTGCACCCTAAAAATCAAACTTCAATTGTACTGCAACCGCTTTCTTCTCCCCTGCTTCATTATTTAAATTAGACAGCGAAATACCCAGCAGCCGTACCTAATCTTTAGGGCGTTCCTGGTACAACAGTTTTTTAGTAGCTTCTAAAATCTACATTCTGAAATCTAAAATCAACTCACTGCAACACCCACTTCAGCACTTTACTAAAATACCCATCGTACCTTTGCAGAAGAAGATTTTGACCACTAAGTGCATGAGATAAGCACACACAAAGACCACAAAGAAAAACGCTTTAAGACACAAGGCTGTGCGGAAAAGCATTACAACCTCACCCCTAACCCCTCTCCAAAGGAGAGGGGGAACTCAGGCCGGCTTACTCCAACGAAAATCAATTCAGCAAGAGTGTAGCTGCTCCCCTCTCCTCCGGAGAGGGGTTGGGGGTGAGGACTTGCTCTAACCAAAGCAGGATTGCAGCTAAATCTGAAATCAACACTCTGAACCTTAAATCAACTCACTGCAACACGCGTTTCAGCACTCTACCAAAATACCCGCCGTATCTTCGCAGAGAAATTTACCACTAAGTGCACAAATATAAGCACACCCAAAGACTACAAAGAAAAACGCTTTGCTTTAGGACACAAGGCTCTGCGGAAAAGCATTACAACCTCACCCCTAACCCCTCTCCTTCGGAGAGGGGAACTCAGGCCGGCTTACTCCAACGAAAATCAATTCAGCAAGAGTGTAGCTGCTCCCTTCTCCTTCGGAGAGGGGCTGGGGGTGAGGACTTGCTCTAACCAAAGCACGATTGCAGCTAAATCTAAACTCTGAAATCTTAAATCAACTCACTGCAACACGCGTTTCAGCACTCTACTAAAATACCCGCCGTAGCTTTGCAGAAGAAGATTTTGACCACTAAGTGCACGAAGATAAGCACACCCAAAGATCACAAAGAAAAACACTTCGCTTTATGATACAAGGCTTTGCGGAGAAGCATTACAACCTCACCCCTAACCCCTCTCCAAAGGAGAGGGGCAACTCAGGCCGGCTTACTCCAACGAAAATCAATTCAGCAAGAGTGTAGCTGCTCCCCTCTCCTTCGGAGAGGGGCCGGGGGTGAGGACTTGCTCTAACCAAAGCAGGATTGCAGCTAAATCTAAAATCTACATTCTTAAATCAATTCACTGCAAAACCCGCTTCAGCACTTTACTAAAATACCCACCGTACCTTTGCAAATCAAGATTTTGACCACTAAGTGCACGAAGATAAGCACACACAAAGAACACAAAGAAAAACGCTTTGCTTTAGGACACAAGGCTCTGCGGAAAAGCATTACAACCTCACCCCTAACCCCTCTCCGAAGGAGAGGGGAACTCAGGCCGGCTTACTCCAACGAAAATCAATTCAGCAAGAGTGTAGCTGCTCCCCTCTCCTTCGGAGAGGGGCTGGGGGTGAGGACTTGCTCTAACCAAAGCAGGATTGCAGCTAAACTCTTAAATCTTAAATCAACTCACTGCAACACCCACTTCAGCACTTTACTAAAATACCCATCGTACCTTTGCAGAAGAAGATTCTGACCACTAAGTGCACGAAGATAAGCACACACAAAGACCACAAAGAAAAACGCTTCGCTTTAGGACACAAGGCTGTGCGGAAAAGCATTACAACCTCACCCCTAACCCCTCTCCGAAGGAGAGGGGAACTCAGGCCGGCTCACTCCAACGAAAATCAATTCAGCAAGAGTGTAGCTGCTCCCCTCTCCTTCGGAGAGGGGCTGGGGGTGAGGACTTGCTCTAACCAAAGCAGGATTGCAGCTAAATCTAAAATCTTAAATCAACTCACTGCAACACCCGCTTCAGTACTTTACTAAAACACCTACCGTACCTTTGCATCATCAAAACAAAAAACCTTTATAGCTATAAAGCCTTTTTAATTCTTCCCTCCATATTTCTTCCGCTTTCAATCATTCAATATTTCAGTAGTTAAATAAAATGGATGACAGGAAACATTTATATCTCCGGCCAGATAGGCACGTTCGACGGTACAACCGGCGTAGCGCTTATAGACGTGGTAAGCCAGGTAAAAAAGCAGCCTGAAGCCACCGCCTACAATGTGCACATAAACAGCGAGGGCGGACTGGTAGATGTGGGTTTCGACATTTACCACTACCTAAAATCGCTTAAAAAGCCCCTTACCACCATAGGCAGCGGCATTGTAGCCAGCATAGCCACCGTAATTTTTATGGCAGGCGATAAACGGCAGGTGCGCGAAAACACCCCGTTCATGATTCACCTTCCCTGGGGCGGGTCTATGGGTACGGCAGACGAACTCGAACAGTTTGCCGACCAGCTTCGTGCCATAGAAAAAAAGATGGTGGGCTTTTACAAAAAAACGCTCAACGTGCAGGAGCAGGCTATTATGCCGCTCCTTAAAAACGAAACGTGGCTTACGGGCAGGCAGCTTGCCGCCCTGGGCTTTACTACCTCGCGGCAGGTTAAGGCCGCAGCAAAAGCTTTCATTAACCCCAACTCTACTATGAGAGGAACATTTACCGACAACGACAGGCACTGGATGGAAGGCCTGTTTACTAAAGTACTGGGCAAGTTTAAAAGCGCTCACATTTTTAACAAAGTAGTGCAGGATGCCACGGGTGCCGAACTTGATTTTACCGACCTGCCCGATGATGCAGTGATCGAAATTGGCGCTACCGCCACCGTAGACGGTGCTCCTGCCGAAGGCGAATACCTGCTGCCCGATGGCTACACCTATGTGTTTGAAGCCGGAGAACTGACAGAGATCATTGAGCCCGAAGAGGATGCCGAAGCAGCATCGCTACGTGTAGAGAACAAGGCTTTAAAACGCCAGCTTAACACCATAAAAAGCGAGGTACTGGCACTAAAAAGGCAGGTAACAAGCACCTTTAGTGTAGATGGTAAAAAGGTGGCACAACGCAGGGCGGGTGATACCGACAGGCTGGCCGGAATGAAAGAATATTTGAAACAAAACACCCGTAAATAATGAGCGTTATTAATGCAGAAGGATTAACACTACACGCCCGTGAGGCCGAAACGGTAAGCGAGGTAATTTTTGCAAGGGTTTTTAACGAAAGCGACCTTGCCGAATACCACGAGATAGAAACGGGTATTGATGTAAACACCCAGATTGCTTTTGCCGGAAGGCTTGGCCTGCTGGGTAAAAAAACGGTGGGGTGCCAGCCCAATGAAGCAGGCGGTTTTGCCCTGACCGAGAAATTCTGGACACCGGTGCTGGAAGATTTCAGGCTTAGGCATTGCCAGGCAGATATGCCGGCTTTGTTTAAAATGTTCAGGAAATCGCAGCGCATAAACCCCGACTTTTTTGATGCTGTAGGCTCGCAGGAGTTTGGCGTAATTATATCGGCGGTAGAGACGGCCCTGCAGGAAAACATTCACCGCAAGGTGTGGTTTAACGATACGGCGGCGGCCACTACGGCAAACGGCGGCGTGTTTAAAGTGGGTACAGATCTTGATTACTTTAACTCCTTTAACGGCCTCTTTAAGCAACTGTTTACTGCGGTTACTGCCGGTAAAGTTACCCGTGTGCCCATAGATGTTAACACCGGTGCGGGGTACAATGCGCAGGCTCTTGCTGCCGATGCTGCCATTGGTATTTTCGAAAAAATGGTAACCGGTGCCGATGAAAGGCTTGTTGCCGCCGATGACGCTTTTATACTGGCATCGCGCTCCCTAGCCGATAATTACCGTGCTACGCTGCGCAACAAGAACTTAGGTTCGGGCTTTATGGAAGTTACAGAGGGTGGCCGCCCTAAACTGTTGTTTGACGGTATAGAGGTTAAAGTGCGCTACGACTGGGACCGCTACATTAAAACCTACCAGGACAACGGTACTAAATACAACCTGCCACACAGGGCGGTATTTACTACTAAAAGCAACATTCCCGTAGGTACGCTTAGCGACGCCGACCTCTCTAAACTGGATGTGTTTTATGACAAAACCCTTAAAACCAATTTTATGGATGCTGCCTATACTATTGATGTCAAACTACTGGAAGAATATATGGTGGTAGCGGCTTATTAAAGCGGCCTCACCCCTAACCCCTCTCCAATGGAGAGGGGAACCCGGCACGGAATTTAGTATGTACCGACTTTCCTTTTTACAATTATATATAAATAAAAGTGAGCATAAATGAGTGAAGCTAAGGCCTTAAACTTCGTTGCGTTAAGCAAAATATAAGTTGAGGCGTTAAAAATCATTTGCTGTCTGAGCGCAGCGAGCCTGCCTGCCGGCATAGGCAGGTTCAAATGATTTAGCCAATGCTTATAATTTGTAGCATAAGAAGTTAGAGCCTTGAACTTTTGCTTCTTTTGTTTCAAGACAAAAGAAGAGGCTAAAGATAATTGAGATGTGTTTACACGAGCGGAGAGTAACTAAAATGCCGGGGGATGTTTTATTATAACCTCACCCCTAACCCCTCTCCAAAGGAGAGGGGAACTTGGATGGCTGACTCAAACAGCTTCAATCATAATAGAGAAATCTTGACGATTAGTGAGAAGAGATTCCTCTATTTCGCTGCGCTGCATTCGGAATGACACTCAGAGCCGCTAATTCATTTGCATTATTATGAGTGTAGCTGCTACCCTCTCCTTCGGAGACGGGCTGGGGGTGAGGACTATTATAATCGCTTCGTGCCTCGAGATAACGGGTAAATCCGCGGTAATCCGCCAAATCCGTGTCATCCGCGTTTCAAATTATTCTTCAATAATACTTCCACAAGAATTCAACAAAAATCAAAACAACATGCCCATAGATTGCACAGGAATTTTAACTGCAGATATTCACTTCGATTGTATTAATGCGCCAGTAGGCGGTATAGAGCAAAATGTAGTGCTCATTAATAAAGACGATATAGACCTTTCCGCCACTACGCTGGGTACAGATAACAGGCTACAGGTAACGCAAATACAGCTTAAGCCCGGCAAGACAGGCTATCAGCTTACGGGTGTTAAGCAAAGCAACGGCAAGGCGTGGGAACTGGTTAAAAAAGAAAACGCGCCCGATAAGTTTAAGCACACCTTTAGCGGCGTGATCTTTAACCCCAGCCTGGCTAACAAAACACAGGCCGATAACCTTAGCAAAGGTGGTAAGTATGTGGTGGTTATAGAGCAGGTATGGAAAGGTGGTGCCAATGCCGATGCTTTTGAGGTACTGGGTTACCACTCCGGCCTCGAGCTTACTACCATGACTAACAGCTCTAAAGAGAATGATAACATGATCATGTTCGAACTGGCATCGGCCGATGGTTTTGAAGAGACTACCATGCCTAAAACCTACTTTAAAGAAGCCGAAGCATACGGAATCAGGAAAGCGCTCTTTGACAATAATTTTATTGAGGCGTAACCTCCCCTCATGAATTTTACCACTATGGATATTGCCACCCTTACCCAGTCTGTTACGGGTAAGGGTGTGCCATACCTGGAGCTGTTTCTTAAAGAATACACCTCCCTTTTTGGCGGGCCGGTTAACCCCTCCTGCCCTAAATGCCTAACCGCGTACTTAACCAACTATCAAAACCATTTTAAAGCCATGCAAAACACCTGCGAATATAAACTACACAAAAAATACGAAAACATACCGTTGCAGTTTGGCTCGCCCATACTGGTTAACAACAGCAACATCACTAATGAGTATGCCGAAACACTCCTGCAACAGCCCAACGGCATGAGGTTTTTTGCAGAGATACCATCTGCAGGCGATCCTTTCGAAGAGGCAATTGCATTGACCGATGAGAGCCTGATTCCCGAAGAAGACGAAGAGCCAATACCCGATTTAGTCGAACAAACCCCGCTGGAGGGAAGCGATGATCCCGAGATTTTAGAAACCGGCCAACCCGAATGAGGACTCTTTTAATAGATGTGTGGAAAAGGCTAACACCCTGGAGCAAGAGCGCCGATGTGTATGCCAATGATGTAGATAATGCGTACCCTGAACGCATGGACAGGCTGATTAACAACAGTGTTACGGCAAAGAGCGCTGCGGCTATTATGGTGCAGTACCTCATTGGTAAAGGGTATGGTACCGATGCCGATAGCATTATCATAAACAAAGAAAAAAACCTGAAGCTGATAGATTTTGCCGATGATGTGGCCGACGACCTTGTTAAACAACGCGGCGTGTTTATTCACATAAACTGGAATGCCCTGTACCAGATTGCCGATTGCAGCGTGGTGCCTTATGAGTGGTGCCGCATAGGCAAAAAAGACAGTAACGACTATGCCGGCAAAATAGCCATAAGTAAAGAATGGCTTAAGCCAAAGCGCAGCGAAATAGAACTGGTAGACGTTTACAATCCGCGTAAAGCGGTGATAGATGCACAGGTAGAAAAGGCAGGCGGCTGGGAGCATTACAAAGGCCAGTTACTGTTCATAAACATGGATACCAAACTTATTTATCCGCTGTCGCGCATCGATTCGGTTTCCGAAGACTGCGATAGCGAGGCGCAGGCATCCATCTACAAAAACAAGCTTTTAAGAAAGGGCTTTTTTGGCAATACGCTGGTGGTTACACGTCCGCTTGTAGGCGAAGGCCTCGAGCCCGGCAGCACCGCGCTAACCGAAGCAGAGAGTGAGCGGGAGCGCTTTCAGCAGGCTATAAAAGACAGCCTTGGTGCACAAAACACCGGTGGCGTGCTGTGCCTTGAAATGGATTTTGCCGGAGAGAAACTGGACGATGCCATATTGATAAAACAGATAGAAAGCAAGATAGACGACAAGCTATTTAACTATACCGAGACCAGCGTGCGCGAAAATATACTGGTGGCGTTTAACAACCTCCCGGCAGGACTCATAAAGACTAATGACTCGGCGCTATTTGGCAATTCGGGCGAGGCCATCCGCGAGATGAAACGCACCTATTGGGAAAACACAAACAAGGAGCGCAACCTTTTAACAGCGGTCATTAATCAATTATTGCAGCGGTCGCAAGACTATGCGAGCCTTATTGTACAACCCCAAAAACTGATAGACGATGCAACCCCTGATAACCCGTAGCGACATTGCACGCTACAAGCAAATATCTAAAACGCCGTATGACGATAAGCTGCATGAGCAAATACTCGATGCGCAGCTGCTGGACCTTCAGCCGCTCATTGGCGAAAGCTTTTTCAACAAAATACTTTCTGCCCCCGAAGATTACGCCGACCTTTTAGAAGGCTGTATTTATGAGCACGACGGCATAAGCTATACCAATTATGGGCTCAGCATGGTACTTACCTACTTTGCTTATGCACGATACATGATGTTCTCAGGCGCTACAGACACACCATTTTCGGTAGTCGAAAAACTAAGCGACAGCAGCAGGCCGGTAGAGACATCGGCTAAAAAAACATTGTATACCCTTAACCGGGAGGCAGCCGTGCAGGTGTGGGAAAATGTAAAAAATTACCTTTTGCGCACGGCACACCCCGATTATAAAACCTGCAAAACAAAGCAGGGCGGATTTCGATTTAAAAAAATAGGCTAAATGAATATTATATCTACCGTAAACGATAAGCGCTTTTCTATAAACAACATACAGTACCTAAAAAACTATGTTACAGAGGTGCGCGGCAATAAAATAGCCATTTTTAACTGCTACGAGCGGCACGACGTGCTGGTAGAGTTAACGCATTACAGCAACTTTATGGTTAACCGCGTGCGTTACCCCAACGTGACAGATTTGCAGGCGGCGCTGTTGCCGGTGCTGTATTCGCGCAATAACCTTGGCGGCGACGGCCCGGATATCGACCAGGATAACATAGAGATCGTGCATTACTTAAGGAGTGCATCGGCGGCTGCCGAAAACATGCTGGCACAAATAAACAGCCTCGAAATGTATACACTCGATGATAAACAAAGCCTGTGGTTTATTGTTACTGTTCCCGGTACGGCACAACCTAACGGAAAACTAACCTACCCCCGCACGTTTAAATATAAAATGGTAAACTATGGTAAGGGTACCTACGGGCAGGGTGCGTTTCAGTTAGCGGCAAGCGATGTAGAACTAGTTTATGCAGCGCAGGCAACAGCCACCGACATAAAAAATCAGCCCGGTACACAGGTTATTAACTATGGTGCTATTACTACCGGTATTGCATCGTGGGTTTCGCTACACAGCCCCGCTTTTAGTATACCTGCCCCCGCAAGTGCTTACACTTTTTTTACCGGTACTGTAAATGGCACGGCCATAAGTTACTTATGGGTGGGCACGGCAGGCACTAACGGATCAGGCGGAAGGCCAGCCGCCGCATCAGACTTTTTAGCATTAGCCGAAACCGTAACCACTACAGAGCAGGATAATATAGACGTTAAAAAGTCATTTACTTTAAGTGGTCTTTATACCACAACTACCATATTAAACAAAATAAACAGCCTTCCTGCTTATGCGGTAAGCGAAAAACAATCGGTATGGTTTGTTGGCCGCGACCTTACCTTTACGGAAGGTGGCCTAAACAGACCCGAACTGCCTGCAACCACAAATCCGCTCGTCCTTAAATATAAAATGCTCAATAAGGGTGCAGGTATTTATGGCATGGGGCAAACACAGCTAACAGCGGCAGATATCGAGCTTGTATACAGCAATGAAGCTTCGCTGAACGACCTTGAGGCTGCCCCAGAAACCGATGTACTTTTATTTACACTTACCACAGGGCAAACGCTGAGCCAGTGGCTTAATACCAGTAACCCTGCTAAAGTTATACAGCCGCAGGAAGAAGGCTATACCCTATTTAAAAGCACAGGCGCAGATAACCGGACTTATTTATGGATAGGCAGCGGAGGAACTTATGGCAGCGGGAGAACACAGGCTGTGCAGGATAATTTTCAGTTATTAAATGAGGCAATTACTCCCGTTATACAGGATAACATAGATATTAAAAAAATGTTTACCATACCTAACAATTATACTACTGCAAGTATAGTTTCGGCAATAAATAGTTTAAGCGCCTACGAAATAAAAGACACGCAATCGGTCTGGTTTATTGGCAGGCAGCAAACGATGCTGCAAATTCCGGGGAACATTGGCCTCAATGAGCCCATACGGTATTTGGGTCCGTTGATCTTAAAATACAAAATGATTAACAAAGGCAAAGGCTGGTACGGGCGCGGGGGCATTGCGCTAACATCGGCCAATATTGAACTGGTTTACACCAACGAAGCCTCATTAGAAGACCTGGAGTCGGGAGCCGAAACGCAGATTATCGACTTTATCCTGGCACAGGGCCAAAGCTTAAGCGAGTGGCTCAATGTACAGCTTCCGGATAAAAACATACAACCTCAGGAAGAGGGATATACAATCTTTAAAGGAACTGTTGATAGCGAAGAAGTATCTTATTTATGGATAGGAGCAGCAGGAAGATATGGCACCGGCAGGCTGCAAAGCAGTGAAACTGACTTCCAGCTACTAAATGATGTTGCACCGGCCCCGTTCATACCAGGCTATGCGCAGGTGCTTAGCCAGAATAACAGGACATTGCAGTATGCCGTGCATGGTAACGAAACCACAGGTGCTACTACCGCCTACGGGGCAGATATAGAGCATACAGGCATCAGCGGGCTATCTGTTGCATTAGATTTTGATGAGCCAGCTGCTACAGTACGCTACCGCATTCCGGCGAAGCCGACACAAGATATTTTTGCAATGCAAAGTGATATTCACAAACCCGTTAAAACTATTACAGTTTCTACCGCGGGTTTTACCGCAGAAACATACACATTACAGGCAGAAGATAAGGATAAATGGCTGCTGTTTAACGTCTCAACCGACTTTACAGTAAAAATTCCGGATACGGTGTTTGCAGCGAATACGCTTATAGAAGGCGAAGTTGCAGATGTGGGTCAGGCAACTTTTGTAACGGTTGGGGCATCGCTGCATCACGGCGCATCTGAAAATCCGAGAACAGCAGAAAAAAACAGCGTGTTTGGACTGAAATTCAGGTCGGCCACAGAGGTTTCACTATATGGCAAACTCGATTTACGATAACTATGGGAGCAATTTTAGCAAGCAGGATGAGGCAGCGGATTATGCCGTTTGTCTCGGTATGGAAAACTGATAACATTGCCGATGGCAGCAGTGCCGCAAACCAGATTAAACTTCCGTTATACGATGGCGGTATTTATGATTTTAAGGTTGACTGGGGAGACGGCACGGCATCTAAAATAACATCGTACGGCCAGGCTGAGGTAACCCACAGCTATGTTAACGAAGGAACGTATACCGTAACCATAAAAGGGACTCTTATAGGATTTCGCTTTAGTACTTCAAACGACAGGCTAAAATTCCTGACTGTAAAGCAGTGGGGATGTTTAAGGGTTGGCAATTTGGGTCGTATTTTTATTGGCTGCGCAAATTTAACCCTCGACGATGTAAGCGATGTACTGAACTTAAAAGGCATAACAGATTTAAGCTATATGTTTGCCAAATGTAGTTCGCTCACAAAGGTAAACCTGATAACCAGCTGGAACACCACAGCAGTTACAACAATAAGTACTATGTTTTGGCAGGCATCTGTATTTAACCAGTCACTTAATGGATGGGATACCAGCAATGTAACCGATATGAATAGTGTGTTTAACAATGCTTTATCTTTTAATCAGTCACTAAACGATTGGGATACCAGTAAAGTAACGACTATGCTAAGTATGTTTAACGGTGCCTCAGCCTTTAATCAGCCGTTAGACAACTGGGATACTGGTAATGTAATAAGCCTGTCGAGTGTGTTTAGCGGTGCCTCGTATTTCAATCAAAATATTAACAGTTGGAATGTTAGTAGCGTTACTACGATGCAGTCAATGTTTTACTTAGCAGCATCTTATAACCAACCTTTAAATGACTGGAATACCAGCAACGTTACAGATATGGCTCAGATGTTTGGCCGTGCAACCTCCTTTAACCAGCCGTTGGGCAGCTGGGACACCGGAAATGTAACTAATATGACAAATATGTTTAGGCTCGCTACAGGACTAACTGGTGTGTTTAATCAGGATCTTTCGTCGTGGAATACCGGTAATGTAACAACAATGTTTTACATGTTTGCATACAACCCGGTTTTCAATAAGCCTTTAAATAGCTGGAACGTATCTAAAGTAACCAACATGGATTCGGTTTTCAGGCAATGTTTTGCGTTTAACCAGTCTCTAAATAACTGGGACACCAGCAACGTGACAAACATGAGTTCGTTATTTTTTGAAGCGAGAGCATTCAACCAGCCCCTTAATTTGTGGAATACGCGAAAGGTTACAAACCTCACAGGAATGTTTCAAAACGCTACAGATTTTAATCAGGATGTTAGTAACTGGGATGTTACAAGTGTTGCCAACTTCGGGAACTTTATGTTTGGTAAAACCTTCTTAAACTATTCTTCCGGCAATTATAACGCGCTTTTAAATAGTTGGGCATTGCAAAATGTCCTTACTAATAAGTCTGTACATTTTGGCACCATAAAATATACATCGGCAGCCCAGGCAGGCCGCAATAGCCTGACTACAACTAAAAGATGGGTTATTACCGATGGCGGAATAACTACCTGATTTATAAGATCATAACCTCTATTTGCTAACAGTATTAAACGTGAAACTTTTACAATCTTTTTTAATACCCTTGCTTGCATTACTGTTGCCGGTGCAGGGAATGCTTATTGCAGTTGGCGCAGCGATTGGCCTCGACACGCTAACCGGCATCTACAAATCAGTAAAAATAGGGCAGCCGTTAATAAGCCGGCGTTTTGCCGACATTATCCTGAAAATGTTTGTGTATGAGCTGGTAACGCTCATGATATTTACCATCGACTACTGCCTGCTATCGGAGTTTTTTTGCCTGTGGTTTTCGGTAAGCTTCTTTTTTACCAAAGCCTGTGCAATGGTGTTAATTTTTACCGAGATGGTTTCTATAAAAGAAAATATTGAGCAGGCGCACGGAATCGATATTTTAAGACAACTGCGCAATGCCTTAAAGAGAACAAAAGATTTAAAAAATGATGTATTTGACCTGACTAAAGATACTTAATGGACACTGTAACCTTAAACCGCATTAACTACCTGCATCCTGCTGTAAGGCAGGAGGCACTCGATGCCTATAGCCATATAAACAACAAGCTTTTTGGCAAAAAAATCAGGCTTCGCTTTTCCCATACATTACGTACCTGGGGCGAACAGGATGAGCTCTATGCCATTGGGCGAACACTGCCCGGTAAAAAAGTAACCAATGCTAAGGCAGGGCAATCTATTCATAATTATGGGTTAGCGGTTGATATCGTTATCCTGATCGATACAAACGGCGACAACTCTTTTAAGACCGCGTCATGGAATACTACAAGCGACGATGATAAAGATGGTGTACCCGACTGGATGGAAGTTGTAACCTGCTTTAAAAAACTTGGGTGGGTTTGGGGTGGCAACTGGAAATCTTTTCCGGATTATCCTCACTTCGAAAAAACGTTTGGGCACAACTGGAAATCACTTCAGGCGAAATATAACGCGGGCAACGTGTTTACCGAAGATATTAATGGTGTAACATATACATGGGTTAATTTATGAAAAGCTACTCATATCCCACCGTTATAATTGTGTTGCTAATGCTGCTCCTATTTATTGTAGATAATTGCAGGCGCAGGGAGCAAATGGCCGATGATGCCGTTAGCACATTATCCGATAGCCTAACGAGTTTTACAAACAAGCTAGGATTACAGTCGGTACATATTGCAACCCTGCAGGTAAACAAAGCACAGTTGCAGGATATAGTTTTAGCAAAAGATAAAAAGCTGGCAGCGCTTACAAAAGAGTACAGCAGGGTAAATGCGATAGTGCAGTACAATCAGCTTGTAAAATACGATACTATAAACGTTAGTTACAAAGATACGGTACCATGCATTTTTAATAGAGCAGGCAATGTAAGCACAAAATGGTACAGCTTTAACTATAACGCTTCGCAGGGTGGTTTTACTATAGACAGCCTTAGCATAAACAACCAGGCAACGAGTATAACCGGCTTTAAACGTTCGTGGTTTTTAGGGAAAGAAACCATTGTTACAGAGGTTACAAATACCAACCCTCATGTTACAGTTGGTACTTTAAAATCTATAGCAATTGTGGTGCCTGTGCCCTGGTATAAAAAGTGGTATGTATGGCTGGGCGCAGGAATTGTGGGAGGGCTGCTGGCAAGATAACGGTTATTACTCAAAAACCTCCCTAAGTACATCGAGTGATTTTGGCCTGCGAAAGCTGTCCAGGTGAATAGCATAATAATCCAGCAATATCTTTAATAGAGACTGCCTCTCAGTAACATGAAAAGATTTGGTACTGTTATCAAACTTTAAATCCATGAGCCTGCGAAGCAGTGCTGTATCGTGGGCATTAAGGCAGCTAATGGACTGATAAGGAATAAAAACACCATCGGTCATTTCGAAGAAAGGGCAATCCTGCTGAGAATTGTCAGGAAAAAAACCAAGAAACTTAGTTAGCTCCATTAGCAGTATCAGGTGAAAGTTAACTACCTCATCATGGCTGTCCAGCCACAGCAGTGCCGTTTCAAGAAAATCATACAGGCTTTGATTTTGCTCTTCCTCTTTAATACAGTTATGCAACATTTCTGACACGAAAAGCGAAATACTTGTTTTAAGCATATTTGTATGTACGCTATGGTGCGGAAACGCAAGGCGCACCTCCTTAAAATACTCGAGTGTTCCTTTGTTTTTATGGGTAGCCTCCATATCTAAAATAGTAAGCGGCCGGAAATAAATAGTTTTCTGGCTGCTTTTTTTAGATGAAAAGGCATCGCGCACGTAGTACGATTTTAGACCGTCGCTTTCGGTAAAGCATTTTACCACCAAGCTTTTTTCCTGGTACCGCAATGCACTAAGTACTATGGCTTTTGTTTTTACAAGCAACTTTTTTTAATTAGGAATTAAAAATTACGAATTACGAATGCCACAGCATTTGAGATATCCTTATGAGTGAAGCTCAATCTGAATTCTGAAATCTAAGGTCTAAGATCTACAATTCTACCTTACAACCATTACCTTTTTAACTTTAGTAAGCGTAGCGTCTTCAGATGATATAAAAATCATGTATACGCCCGATGCTACTTTGTATTTTCCAAAGGCGCGGGTATCCCAAAGTATTGTTCCCCCTTCGGATGTTGTTTCATAAACCAGGTTTCCTTCTATATCTGTAATTTTTACGGTAGCCCTGTTTACAAGTCCGCTTACTTTTACATCGCCTTCAAATCCCGGGCGAACAGGGTTAGGGTATACATAAACGTTGCTAAGATCATCTTCTGCCGCGGTAGACGTGCCTTTATAAGACACTAAACCGCTTTCTGTTGCAAAAAATACCTCTCCCGTAATGTTGTCAATCTCAATATCATTTATGTTATTGCTGGGTAGCGGCGAGTTATCTTTAGTAAAATGAAAAATGGTGCTTTGCCCATCGGGCGATACTAAAAACGCACCTGCCCCGCCTGTTCCTATCCACTTATTGTTGGAGCCATCAGTTTTTATATCTGTAACAGATTGCTCGTTCATAAGTTCTACCGGCACACCATCTTCAAGAAAAACAATGTTGGTGGCTTCCAGTGTATTTTCTGTCGTAAAACGATCGGCATATAAGGTTCTTAACCCCCTGTCGGTGCCTATCCATAAACGGTTGCTGTTATCTGCCTCAACACATTTTACGTAGTTGCTCGATAACCCGTTATCTTCTTTAACCACAATGAATTTGTCGTTGAGCGCCTCGTTAAAACCTACAAGCCCCTGAGCAATAGTAGGCAGCCACTTAGTGCCGTTCCTGTCTATTATCATTTTACCGTACTCGGTCTTTTTAATATCCTGTATTACATCTACTAAAGAATATTCTGTCCAGTTATTATCTGGTAACAATACCTTTAAAGGTTTCTCTGTGCGGGCATCGGTCATCCATAAATTGTTATTCCTGTCAAACGTAGCGCCGTTAACACGCACACTTATATAACTCCCGGGCGGTACATCCTGTACGCTCTCCAGTTTTGTGTTAGTGGGTGTTACACTATTATAAAGCGTTACCGGCACATTATCTATAAGTTTAAGCAAACCGGACCCCGAAGAATTAAGGTATACCTCTTTTTCATTATTTGGGTTTACAGTAATGTTTGATATCGACTCAAAGGCGCCAAAGTTGTCAAGGTCTGTGTATGGTATGTTAAGCCAGCCATCTCTTGTAAGTTTACTAACACCATATTTAGCTGTGTCTGGCGTAAAGTAAAAGTTATACCCGCCAAAAGCTGCCCACAAAAAGTTAGCCGATTTATTTAAGGCAAACACATTATCGCGCAATGGCCCATCTGGCGTTATATTTACAAAGGGTGCCGAAAAATTCATGGGTACGCTAAAAACGCCACGTTCTGCCGTGCCTGTATATAAGGTTTGGCCCACAATGGTAGCGCTGGTGTAAGTAATGGCATCTAACTCTCCGGGTATTGCATTTATTTGCAACTGCTGCAAATACTGGCTGTTGTATACAATTACTTTTGTGGCACAGGTAGCTACCATGTAGCCATTGCTTTCCCTAAGATCTGTAGCGGCCGAAGGGAGCCTGCCGTAAGCAACGAGGTTGTCGCCCTGCACATTATGAATTGTACCATCGTTATCTATAGCAAAAAGGCGGGTGCCATAGGTAAGTATACCCGTCCAGTACGTACCGCCAAACTGCGCCTGCCACTGGTTATAATCATTAAGGTTAGGATTTGTAAGCAACGCACGGCGTATACCAAAACCCTCATATGTAGCAGCATAAATGTATCCGTTATAAACGGTAGCCTGCCTCACTGCTACTTCGGCACCGTTAGGGCCCAGGTAAAAGGTATCACCAAACTCTAAGGTATTAAGGTTAAACTCTACAATACCAAAATCGCAGGACAGGTAAGCTATACCATTGTACTCGTATATGTGGTTTATTTTCTTTTTTGTAGCCACCACTGTGGTTTCCTGCACAATAGCGTTTTTAGGCACAATGCTGTTATTAGCGTTTATAACAAGCAAGAGGCCGCTTTTGCTGCCCACCAGGGTTTTATTGTACGTTGCGCTGTGATATATTGCCGAAATTGTCTCTGCCTTTAGCCCGTCTACCGTTGTAATTGTTTTAAGTTCGCCACTTATATTGTTTTGAGAAAACATGGCATTCTCTGACGCTGCAAATACTCTTGAGCCCGACTGGGCAAGATCTACAACATTAGTATACGAAAAATAACTGCCCCATTGCTGGTTGCCTTGTGCATTGCCTGTAAGGCAAAGGAGTAAAAGAAATAAGGGGAGAAAATGTTTCATCAGCAATTATTTGCGCAAATATAGTTAAAACGCATTTATTGCAATTTTTGTATGTGGCGCATTAAAATAAAATAGTAGTCTTTTTATATGAGGTGTAAAACTAAATAACAAGTCCTCACCGTGATCCCAATAGCTATCAGGACGTGTGAGGACTAAATGAAGCAGTACAAAATAGCCTATAACGGCCGTTATAACTGTATTTATATTGTTTTGTTTACTAATGTAGCACTTGCCTGTGCGGTAGGTAACACTAAAAGATCGGCAATGTTAACGTGATACGGGCGGCTGATTACAAAGTGTATAATATCGGCAATATCCTCTGCCTTAAGCGGCTCGAAACCCACATATACACTCTCTGCCCTCTCGCGGTCACCTTTAAAGCGCACTTCACTAAACTCGGTATCTACCATGCCGGGGTTTATGGCACCTACGCGAATGCCATACTGGTTAAGGTCCATGCGCATACCCTGGTTTATGGCATCTACCGCATGCTTGGTGGCACAGTACACATTACCATTGGTATACACCTCTTTACCGGCTATAGAGCCTATATTAATAATATGGCCGCTCCTGCGGTTTACCATACCCGGTATTACCTCTTTGCTTACGTACAGCAAGCCTTTAATATTTATATCTATCATGGCGTCCCAGTCTTCCTCGTCGCCATTTTCTATAGGGTCAAGGCCGTGGGCATTGCCTGCATTATTTATAAGTACATCTATATTTGCAAAATCGGGCGGCAGCGATGCTATAGATTTTTTTACGTCCTTTTTTTTACGCACGTCAAAGTTCAGGGTGTGCACCTCTGTAAGTGCCGAGAACTCATCCTGAAGTTCGGCCAGCCGGTCTTCGCGCCTTCCGCAAATAATAAGCTTAAAATTATTTTTAGCTAAAAAACGTGCTGTTGCTCTGCCTATACCGCTTGTTGCGCCTGTTATGAGTACTGTCTTCATGTTTAGATTATTGTATTATTGGATATTAGATGGTAATTGATATTAATTAAGATCTATTACCCAGTTTAGTTTTTCAAGTTGCGGCAAACTATAGTCCACCCTTTTATATAATTTTTTTGCACATATAGTTTCCCAGTCATTTGCCCTAAAAACGTCATCTGTTATAACATACAAATGCAATTTTGCTTTCTCCGATCGTTGAACAAGATCCGGCCAGTAATTTTTACCACGCATAGTTATATTTTCGGTTGTTTGAAACAAGACATTGCGGGTATATGTTGCCTTATTAGCAGATTCATTAAGAGTAAGCGTTTCAGGATAACTTAGTTCTGTATCTTTTGCAAATGCAATATGCAAAGTATCGGTTGCCGAATTATTTAATTTCAGGCGCGTGTCTTCATATTCGCATCCGTAGGCAAACACAAGTAACAAAACCCATAAATAGTTTATCTTAAAACTCACAAAATTGTATTTTGATTTTTTATTGTTCGGTACCCGTCATCTATTCCAAATTCTTTATTGGAATTTAGTTGATAAAATTAAGAAAAATGCCTTATTTATCACGTCATGCATAGTAAAATAAATGCAAAAGCCTGTTTACAGTAGTTTAAACTGCAAACAGGCTTTTTAATATTATAAATTACTTAGTTTTTTATAAGCTTAAGTACCGATGTTTTTCCCTGCGCACTTGCCTGCACTATATAAGTGCCTGCCGTTAAACCAGATACATCTATAACCGACTCTGTAGCATTCAGCGTTTTTTGCAGCACCTTTTGCCCAAGCATATTATACATAACAACACTTTCTATAATATTATTTGCACTAAGCGTAAATGCAGTTGAAACAGGATTAGGAGATAAGGTAAGGCCTTTTATGCCGGTAACTTCATCTGTTCCAAGTGCGCTTGTAATATAAATACCATAGTCTTCTATATCGCCCACAAAAAACATTTCAGAACAATTTGCCTGCCCTGCCGTAACCGTTCCTGCTTCGCCCAAAACCCTCATGGTAAGCAGTTGGTTTTGCACGGCATTTGCCGGTATGGCAACATTTGTAGTAAAGGTGTCAAACTCCTGTGCCTGTACGGTCTCGTTCATTACCAGTTCACTAGCCTGAAACAGGCCATCATTATTATAATCTATATAAACGTTAACAGTCTCCGGAAATGATAAGCCTCCACGCAGGCTAACACTAAGCGGATGTACGGATCCTGCAAGTACCGCGGTAGATTTATCGCATGTTAAGTCCTGGTATCCTCCGTTTAGCATTACAGAGGTAGCACTGCTTATGGTATTAAACTGCACATCATTAACCACCTGTGCAAAATTACCCGATTGAAAGTTAACCGGCGTACAAGTTTGTGCCGCTATCCCGCCGGAAACGATAATCGCGTTTGCTCTTGTAGTTTGCGCCACAACGCCATTTACAATAACCGAATGGGTAACGGTGTAGCTGCCCGCCTGTACAGGTGTAAAATTAACATTCTGGGTAGTGTAGGTGTAGGTATTAGCACCGTTAGTAATTGTCCAGTTAAAGTTTATATTATTCCAGCCGGTTTCGTCAAGGTAGGTATTAGGTATGCAGGTGCTTGCATCTGTTAGCTGCACTGTGGTGCCGGTACATACCACATTACCGGATAGTCCCATACTTACTGCGGGTGTAGCCGGAGGCACAAGGCTCATGTTACCGTTTTGAGCCAGCAAGGAACCCCTGATTTCTAAAAGTGCCTCTGTAGCCCTGTCTTTCTGGTCATTGCTAAACATGTTTAAACAATCAAACGCGGTGGTGTATGTCATGTAGTTTTGCTTAAAAGACAAGTCATGGTTGTTAGGTGCGCAGGTGTTTATGCCTGTAGTGTTACAATCTGTAAAACGTATGTGGGGAGCAGTATCTGCACAGCAATCGCCAATGCCGCTACCGCACCCGTTAGCCTGTGCAGGGCAAGAGTTGCCGTTGTTGTCGCCTTCAAACGTATGGTAAAGGTTAAAGGCATGCCCCAACTCGTGCGTGCAGGTGCTGGATGAACTGTCTACAAAATATTGTGCAAGCAGTACTGCCCCGTCGTAAGAAAAGCCATGGGCACCGGCAAAATAAGCATACCCTGCAAATGGGGAGGTGCCGTTATCAAATTCAGATACTATCCATATATTATAGTACTGCGAAGAGTCCCAATAGTCTAATGCTTTAAGCGCACCATCTGTAATGCCAGATCCGTTAGGGTCGTACTTTACACCATTGTTCATGTAGGTAGTAACCGCAGTCATGTTAGTTCTTGTAATACCGTTAGTGCAAAGGCCATTAGGGTCGCGCACGGCAAGGGCAAATTCAATTTCCATATCGGCGCCATTGCCACCTCCGGCAGTCCCGACAATTTTCCTGAAGTTTTGGTTAATCGCCTTAATCTGGGCTTTAGCCTGCTCCTCGGTTATATTAGTGCCGGTACCTATGGCCTCACCTTTATGCATCACATGTATTACTACAGGTATTATATGTGTAGTTGTAGATTGTGCGTTTCGCCTTAGCGTATTGGTGTACACCCCGGCATTAAAGTCATTCATGCGCCTGGCATAAACAGCATCTGTAGCCATCTTTTGGTTATGAAGCTCATCTGTAGCGCAGTAGTTTTTTACGGTTGCTTTTTCCTGTGCGCTAAGTTGCAGGCTAACAAAAGATAAGAGTAATAGCAGGGTGTATTTCATCGGTTAAAGTTTTGGCGAAAATTAGTAATAATTTTAGCACTTTTATACTTTAATTAAAATACTTTCGTTGTAAATCAGCGTTTATCCGTTGTACTACTGCAAATGGTCAAAATGCCATTAAATAACATGCATCATACCCGGGTTACTTACAAAATCATTACAATCATTAACAACACGTTAACAGGTAAAGCAATTTTTTCGGCAATGAATTTGCAATATGAAAAAAGCTTACTAAATTCACACTCCAAATTTTAATACACTATGGAAGATAATACTGCCGCTTTAGACATAAGGGCTATCAACGAAAAAATAGAGAGGGAAAGCGCATTTGTAGACCTTCTTGTAATGGAGATGAACAAGGTTATTGTGGGCCAGAAATACATGATAGAGCGCTTGCTTATAGGCCTTTTAGGTCAGGGGCACATACTGCTCGAGGGTGTGCCGGGGCTTGCAAAAACACTTGCCATCAATACACTATCGCAGGCGGTGGCAGGCAGCTTTAGCCGTATACAGTTTACCCCCGATCTTTTACCGGCAGATGTTGTGGGTACCATGATATACAACGTTAAGCAAAACGAATTTACCATAAAAAAAGGGCCAATATTTGCAAACTTTGTCCTTGCCGATGAGATTAACAGGGCTCCGGCTAAAGTACAATCGGCATTACTGGAGGCCATGCAGGAAAAGCAGGTAACCATAGGCGAAGAAACTTTTAAGCTGCAAAAGCCATTTCTTGTAATGGCAACCATGAACCCCGTAGAGCAGGAAGGTACGTATCCGTTACCGGAAGCACAGGTAGACCGTTTTATGCTTAAGGCTGTTATAGACTATCCTAAAATGGAAGACGAACGCCTTGTAGTACGTGCTAACCTTAAAGGCGCGTTTGAAACTATTAACCAGGTAGTATCTGTAGACCAGATATTAAGGGCGCAGGCCGCTGTGCGTGAGGTGTACATGGATGAGAAAATAGAGAAGTATATTCTTGATATTATTTTCGCTACCCGTTACCCGGAAAAATACAAACTTGAGAAACTAAAACCGCTTATAAGCTTCGGCTCATCGCCAAGGGGAAGCATCAACCTTGCTACCGCTGCTAAGTGTTATGCGTTTATTAAGCGCAGGGGTTATGTAATACCCGAAGATGTTCGCGCTGTAGTGCATGATGTATTGCGCCACCGTATAGGTATTACGTATGAGGCCGAAGCCGAAAACATAACATCTATAGACATCATTAATAAAATAGTAAACGAAATAGAGGTTCCATAGGCCTCCCCCGACCCCTCCGAAGGAGGGGAGTAAGGAGACCGCACTCTTAAAGTAACCGTCAACGTTCCCCTCCTTCGGAGGGGTTAGGGGAGGCTAATAAATTATGGATACAAAAGATATAATAAAGAAGGTTCGTAAAATAGAGATAAAAACCAAAAGGCTGAGCAATCATATCTTTTCGGGAGAATATCATTCGTCGTTCAAGGGCCGGGGTATGACCTTTAGCGAGGTGCGCCAGTACCAGTTTGGCGACGACGTTAGGGCTATTGACTGGAATGTTACCGCGCGCTATAACGAGCCTTACATTAAGGTGTTTGAAGAGGAACGCGAACTTACCATGATGCTTATGGTAGACATAAGCGGCAGCGAAAGCTTTGGTACGCAAAATTCCTTTAAAAAAGATATCGTTACAGAGATTGCCGCTACCATGGCTTTTTCGGCTACGCAAAATAACGATAAGATAGGCCTTATACTGTTTTCAGACCAGATAGAGCTTTACATTCCGCCAAAAAAGGGGAAATCGCATGTGCTGCGCATTATCCGCGAGCTGGTTGAGTTTGAGCCTAAAAGTAAAAAGACCGATATTACCGTAGCGCTTAAGTTTATTGCCGGTGTGCTTAAAAAGAGGGCTATCGTATTCTTGATATCCGATTTTATGTCGGCCGACTTTGAGCATACCCTTAAGATAGCTGCCAAAAAGCACGATATTACCGGAGTGCGCGTGTATGACCCCCGCGAGGAGAAAATGCCCGATATAGGCCTTGTTAACATGGCCGACGCCGAGACCGGCGAAACCCTGTTAGTAAACACAGGCTCTAAAAGTGTGCGCCTGCAGTATGAAAAGTACTATCAGGAGCGTGTAAAATATTTTAAAGAAACCTTTAGCCGTTGTGGTGCCGGGTCGCTAAGCACCCGGGTGGACGAATCGTATGTAACCAAACTGCTGGGCTATTTTAAAGCCAGGGCATAAGTAGGGTTTATAACATGAAAAAAATGATCATTAAAAAATTATATGTTCTGTTGTTTTGCTTTGCCGCAGTTACTGCCTTTGGGCAGCAAAAGCCGCTGCAAACCAGTTTAGACAGCGCTAAAATAAAGATAGGCAGCCAGGCTAAGCTTACGCTAAAGGCCACGGTAGATACCGCTGCCAAAGTAAGTTTCCCTACCGGGAAAAACTTTGGCCAGCTGGAGGTTATCAACTCCTACCCTGTAGATACTATTCGCAAAGGGGCAATTTATGAGCTGGTTAAAAAATACGGACTCACCCAGTTCGATTCCGGCCGCTATGTAATTCCGCGCCTGCCGGTGGTCATCAATAACAAGACCATTCAGACAGATTCGCTCGCAGTAGAGGTATACAACATTAAGGTAGATACGCTTAAGCAAAAAATGTTCGATATAAAGCCCGTTGTAGCGGCTAAGAGCGATAATAACTGGATCTATATCCTGTTAGGCATACTACTGTTGGCAGCGGCAGGATTCGGCATTTGGTGGTATCTTAAAAAACGGGCAAAGCCAAAAGAAAAAGCAAAACCCGTTGTTATAAAATCGCCTATAGAAATTGCTACGGCACAGCTACAGGACCTTGAAAAGAAAGAGTTTTTGCAGCGCGGCGCCGTTAAAGAATACTATAGCGAAATGGCCGATATTGCCCGTACCTACATAGAAGAGGCCATACACATACCCGCTATGGAAAGTACCACCGGCGAACTTATTGAGGCCATGCGCAATGCTGTGCAGCGCAAAAAAATGAGCCTGCGCCCCGAAACGTTCGAGCAGCTGGAGCAGGTATTGCGCAATGCAGATCTTGTAAAGTTTGCCAAGAGCAAACCGCTTGATTTTGAAATTGCCGAAGACCGTACCCGTATAGAAAAAACCATTGTGGTAATAGACCGCAGCATCCCGGAGGAAACCCCCGAAGATGACAGCCACACCCTGCTTTGGCTGGAGGCCCAGCGCAAAAAGAAGGAGAAGAAACGCAAAAACATGATCATTGCCGGGTCTATAGGCCTGGTGGTAGCCTTTCTTATACTTCTTGGCTTTACCGTAGGCATGGATTATTTAAGAGATAATTACATAGGCCACAATACTAAAGAACTTGCCGAAGGCGAATGGGTAAGGAGCGAATATGGTAACCCCGGCGTTACTGTAGAGACCCCCCGTGTGCTTAAGCGCATAAACGTAGAGGCTACGGTACCTAAAGAAACAATGGCATTGCTTAAAGAGATGAGCACCTTTGGCTACGGCTCTTTAACAGAGAATTTTTATGTTGAGGTTGCTACGCTTACCTATAAGCAGGAAACCGAGGTAGACCTTAACAAGGTGCTGGATGGTGCAGCTAAACTGTGGGAAGCGCGAGGTGCCTCGAACATACTTTTAAAAACCGAAGATTTTGCTACAGAGAAAGGCATTACCGGTATGCGCTCTTACGGCAACATGACCCTGCCGGATCCTATAACAAAGGCTCCCGTGCGTGCTTATTACGAGCTGTATGTGTTTAAACAACAGGGTGGCCTGCAGCAGGTAATGGTGCAGTACCGCGAGGGCGATACGTATGGCATACAAATACTGGAACGCATAAAAAATTCGATAGAACTAAGAACCCTGAACCAGAAATAACATGAAAGACGTAACATTTTTACATCCGGGGTTCTTCTGGCTTTTTGCATTGCTTCCGCTGGCCATAGGCTGGTACATCTGGAAACGCAAAAAACAAACGGCTACACTTACCATAAGTACGCTAAACGGCTTTAAGGCAGCACCATCTTTTTTGGCAAAGCTAAAACCGGTACTGTTTGCCCTGCGCCTCCTGGCACTAAGTTTTATGATCGTGGCAATGGCAAGGCCAAGAACGGTAGATGTTAACAACAAGATAAGCACCACTAAAGGTATAGATATTGTAATGGCTATGGACGTATCCGGCTCCATGTTGGCACGCGACCTTAAGCCTAACCGCCTTGATGCCCTTAAAAAGGTAGCTGCAGAGTTTGTAGATAACCGCCCTAACGACCGCATAGGCCTTGTGGTATATGCCGGCGAAGCCTATACTAAAACCCCGGTAACAAGCGATAAGGAACTGGTTAAGGAAGCTATAAAATCGGTAAGGTATGACGACCAGGTGCTTCAGGACGGTACGGGTATAGGCGTAGGCCTTGCAACCGCCGTTAACCGCCTTAAGGATAGTAAGGCTAAAAGCCGCATTATTATATTACTTACAGATGGTGTAAATAACTCCGGCTTTGTAGACCCGCGCATGGGTGCTGCAATGGCTAAGGAGTACGGCATTAAGGTATATACCATAGGCATAGGTACTAATGGCAAGGCAGAATTCCCGTATGCTAAAAAGCCCGATGGCAGTTTTGTATACCAGATGATGGATGTTACCATAGACCAGGACCTGATGAAGGAAATTGCCAAAACTACCGATGGTACCTACTTTAGGGCAACCAGCAACAGCAAGCTTAAAGAAATTTATGAGCAGATAAACAAACTGGAAACTACCGAGATAGAGGAACAAAAGTTTTATAATTACGACGAAAAATTTCGCCCGTGGGTATGGGCAGCCTTTGGGTTGCTGCTGGCCGAGGCAGTAGCGCGTAAAACACTTTACAGAAGCTTTATATAATATGGACTACGAGTTAGACGAATCAAAATATTTATACCTGCTGTTCATCATCCCTGTGCTGGTGCTGGTATTCCTGTACAACCTGTACTGGAAACGCAAAAAGCAGCGTGAATTTGGCAATCCGGAGCTGGTTAAAAAACTAAGCCCAGACAGCTCTGTATTTAAATCGGCATTAAAGCTAATCGTGCTGTCATTGGCATTTGCCGGTATTATCCTGGCATTGGTTAACCCAAAAATAGGTACTACTACCGAGACCGTAAAACGCGAGGGTGTAGATATTGTTTTTGCCATAGACGTTTCTAAAAGTATGCTTGCCGAAGATGTACAGCCAAGCAGGCTGGGCAAAGCCAAGCAAATTGTGTCGCAAATAATCAACAGTTTAGGGAGCGACAGGATAGGTATTGTGGGTTATGCCGGCAGCGCTTACCCGGTACTGCCCATAACAACCGATTATAGTGTGGCTAAAATGTTCCTGCAAAGCGTAAATACTGATATGGTTTCGTCTCAGGGTACGGCAATAAGCGATGCCATACAACTTGCCGAAACGTTTTATGACAACCCTAAAACCAGCAAGCTGCTGATATTGATCTCTGATGGTGAAGACCACGGCGAGGGCAGCCAGGAAGCGGCAGAAGAGGCTAAGAAAAAAGGTATCAAGATCATTACCATAGGTATGGGTACCGAGAAAGGCGGGCCTATCCCGCTAAGGGATGGCAACGGCCGCATTACCGGTTATAAAAAAGACGGACAGGGCGAAGTAGTAACTACTAAGCTGTATCCTGAGGCCCTTAAAACCATAGCAGGTGTTACAAAAGGTGGCTACATTTATGGAGCAAGCACTAAGGAGGTAACCGATTATCTTAAAAATGCATTGCAGAACATAGAGAAAACCGAGTTTGAATCGAAAGAAGTCGCGCTATATGAATCGCAGTTCCAATGGTTTTTAGGGGCGGCATTTATACTGTTCTTCCTTGAGATATTCCTTTTGGAACGCAAAACGAACTGGATTAAAAAACTGAACCTGTTTAACGAAAAAGAATAATGAAAAAAGTACTTACATATAGCCTTATGCTGTGTGCCGCACTGGCTTTTTCGCAGGAAAAGAAACCCGAAAAAGACACCAGCCTGCCACTGGGCAATAAACAATATGATAAAAAAGAGTATGCCGAGGCCGAGGCTAACTACCGTATATCTAACTCTAAAGATGCTACAAAAGCGGTAGCTACTTACAATCTTGGCAATGCAATTTACCGCCAAAAGAAGCCGGCAGAGGCGCTATGGGCTTACTCTAAGGCGGTTGAGGTGGCTAAAGATAAGCCTCAAAAGCACCTTGCCTACCATAATATGGGCAATGCGCTTATGGAACAAAAAAATTATCAGGGTGCGGTAGAGGCTTACAAAAATGCACTGCGCAACAACCCCGCCGATGACCAAACGCGTTATAACTTTGCTTTGGCCAAAAAGATGCTGAAAGACAATCCGCCACCGCCGCCTAAAAAAGACGACAAAAAGGATAAGGATAAAGACAAGAACAAAGACAAAAAGGACGACAAGAACCAAAAGCCTGAAGATAAAAAAGGCGATAACAAAGACAAGGATAAAGATAAGGGCGACCAAAAGGATAAGCAAAACGATGGTAAGGACAAGAAAGACCAGGGAGAGCCTAAACCACAACCTGCCAGCCCAAGCAAACAGCGCATGGAAAATATGCTGGATGCCATGAACAACGAAGAGAAAAAAGTACAGGATAAGCTTAATGCCAAAAAGGTACAGGGCCAGCCTAAAAAACAGGAAAAAGACTGGTAATTTTATCTGTTGATTCGTTTATTTGGCACTTTGTGTATTGCAATGCCTGATAACTACGCTCCGGTCGTGGATAAAACAGATGATAACTAATTTGAAAAATGTAATTATTATTCAGATTACGGAACTGAGACAATGAAGAAGTATATTTTATTTGTAATGCTACTGTTATCGTTGCAGGGCGTTTATGCCCAGGCAGTAGAGTTTAAGGCAGCACCCAGCCGCACCAAAATAGGTGTTAATGAGCGGGTACGTGTAGAGTTTAGCATGAACCAGGATGGCGACAATTTTGTTGCGCCTTCGTTTCAGGGGTTCACTATATCGGGCCCGGGTCAAATGATAAGCAACTCGTGGGTTAACGGGGTACGCAGCTTTAGTAAAAGTTATACATATGTGCTTACGCCTAAGGCTAAGGGCAACTTTACCGTAGGCCAGGCCACTATAGAGATAGGCGGTAAAACGTATAAAACATCGCCTTTTAAGATAGAGGTGGGCGAAGCCGTAGCTAACCCTAACCCGCAGCAGGCACCATCTTATAATCCTTATAACCCCTACCAGAGGCAGCAACAGCAACAACAGGAACGTGACCAGCAACTGGCGCAGAAGCCGGGAGAAGGAATTCATCTTGTTGCAGAGATTTCCAACACCAACCCTTACGTTAACCAGCCCATTAACGTTATTTACAAGCTATATGTAAGCAATAATAGCAGCGTGACCAACTTTTTCGAGAAGGAGAGTCCGCAGTATAACAACTTCTGGAGCCAGAATGAAATAGTGGATGGCCAGCACATGAAGGTAGAACAGGGTACTTACAAAGGCGAGCCTTACCGCTTTGTAGTACTGCGCAGGACGGTGCTGTACCCGCAAAAAAGTGGCAGGCTCGAACTGGAGCCTCTTGTGGTAGAACTTAATACCGAGATTTTTACCGGCAAGCGCGATATGTTTGGCCGTCCGGAGATGCAGCAGGCTAAAGCCCTTGCTACCAGCGGCAAAAAATATATTAATGTAAGGCCGTTGCCCGAGGCCGGTAAACCCGAATCATTTACGGGCGCGGTGGGCAATTTCGACTTTAAAGTTACCCCGGGCAAGACTACACTTAAAGCAGGCGAGTCGTTACAGCTAACGGTAACAGTATCCGGCAAGGGTAACCTTAAACTGTTTACCCTCCCTAAGCCGGAAGTACCTGCCGCGCTGGAAATGTATGACCCCGAGCACAAAGAAAATGTAAAAACGCCGCTTACAGGTATGACGGGCAGTATTACAGATGTGTATACAATTGTGCCTAATAAAAAAGGGAAATATCCCATAAAACCAATGTCGTTCTCGTGGTTCGACCTGGGTACGGGTAACTATAAAACGGTAACATCTAACGAGATAATGGTAGATGTACTTAGCGTTCCTGAAAATGCTGCAGTTGCAGACAACAAAAAACTGGCAAAACAGCAACCGGGCTTGGGCGAAACATTCCGCCCTGTGGTACTTAACACGTCGCTTAAAGCTGTGGGCACAGAAGATTTCTTTGGGTCGGCATTATTTTATGTACTGCTGTTCCTGCCGTTCCTCTTCATTCCGGTTATCGTAGTGCTTAAAAAGAAAAAAGAGGCTTACGACAGCGATGTTACGGGCAACAAAATAAGGCAGAACAACAAGCTGGCACGCAAGTATTTATCGGATGCCAAAAAGCAATTGGGCAACAAAGAGCCATTCTATCTTGCGCTGGAAAAAGCGCTGCACAATTTCTTAAAGGCAAGGCTTAGCATTGAGACTGCCGAACTGAGCCGCGATAACGTAAGGGAACTTTTATTATCGCGCAACGCCAAACCTGAAACGGTGAACGAGTTTAGCACAATTATGGATAGCTGCGAGTTTGCAAGGTATGCGCCGTCATCCGGCACGGCCATGCAGCAGGATTATGATAATGCGGTTAAGGTTATTACCGATTTATCGAAGCAGATTTAGACTGAAGGGCTTAGTTAGAATTTAACCACAAAGTGCACCATGGTTCTCACGGAGAACACGAAGCTGTGTGAATAATTTAAGCACACCATGGACAACGAGTTGTTTAACGAGAACACAAGGCTTTACGCACTAATTGGCACGTAATGCATTGTGATCTTGAAAGCAAAGCGTAATCTTTGTGAACCTTGTGATAAACTTCGTGACCTTTGTGGTAAAATATAATACTGGTAAAAATTAAACCTATAAAATGCAGTACAATTATACCGAGAACGAGATAGCCAAAATAGTATTTGACTGTTCTCTTAAAGTACACCAAAAGTTAGGACCCGGACTTTTAGAAAGTGCCTACTGCGAATGCTTGTGTTACGAATTACACAAAAAAGGACTAATCGTAGAAAAAGAAAAACCAATGCCGATTGCCTACGATGAGATTAAACTTGAATTAGGTTACAGAATAGATATAATGATCGAAAGTAAATTTATTATAGAAGTTAAGGCAGTTGCTGAATTGAATGATGTGCATATGGCGCAGTTACTTACCTATTTAAAATTGTCTGATTGTAAATTAGGCATGTTGATTAATTTTAATGTACTCCTTATCAAAAATGGAATAAAGAGAGTTATTAATGGAACGCTTTAAAATGAAAAAGTTATTATATATAGTATCGCTACTAATGGCAATGCAGGCAGCCTTTGGACAGTCTTTTGATAAAGGCAACGAGCTGTACCGCAAGGGCGATTATGCCGGTGCAGCACAACAGTATGAAGGTGTCCTGAAACAACAACAGGAATCGGCGGAGTTGTATTTTAACCTGGGCAATGCCTATTATAAACAGGAAAAAGTGGCACCGGCTATCTTTAACTACGAAAAGGCATTACAACTTAACCCCGGCAATAAGGATATTAAAGTAAACCTGGGCTATGCCCAAAAAATGGTTATAGACGATATAAAGGCGGTGCCAAAGGTGGGGGTTTCTAAACTACTCTATGGCATTACCGGCAACTATCATTACAATACCTGGGCATGGGTGGCGGTTTCATTTTCGGTACTTTTCCTGGTGCTGTTTGTGGGCTATTACCTTGCAGGTACTACGTTGCTTAAGCGCATTTTTTTTACCGGAATGTTTATAGCTGTATTGTGCATTATACTTAGCATACTTGCTGCTGTATTTGTACGTGCGCAGGTAACCGGTGAGCATCCGGCCATTGTGTATGCTGAGGTAGCAGCCGTAAAGGCAGAACCATCGGTTAAATCGCGCGATGCTTTTATCCTGCACGAAGGCACCAGGGTAAACGCTAAAGAAACAGTGGGCAACTGGACAAAAGTTGTATTGGCAGATGACAGCGTGGGGTGGATAGAGAAAAGCGCTATAAAGGCATTAAGATAAATTGGTCAAAAAAGATTAAATTTATCGTCATGAACCAGCCCCTGCTCCATATAGACCATGTTACCATTTCGGCTAAGAAAGAAGGCAAGTGGCACCCCATTGTAAAAGACAGCTCTTTTGTACTGAATCAAAACGAGATACTGGGCATTGTGGGCGAATCAGGATCGGGTAAATCAGTTACATCACTGGCAATAATGGGTTTGCTGCCTAAAGGGATATTAGAGATCACTTCGGGCAAAATAGCTTTTGATGGCAGGGATGTTTCGGCGCTAAGCCAAAAAGACCTGCGCAACCTTCGCGGCAATGATATCGCTATGATTTTCCAGGAGCCCATGAGCTCGCTTAACCCATCGCTTAAATGTGGCTTTCAGGTAGAAGAGATCTTAAAAGAACACACGCAGCTTTCGCCGAAAGAAATCAAAGCAACGGTTTTGGCCTTATTTGACAAAGTAAAACTACCCAACCCCGATAAAATATACAACCGTTACCCACACGAAATTTCGGGTGGGCAAAAGCAGCGTGTTATGATAGCTATGGCTATTGCCTGCAAACCCAAGATCCTTGTTGCCGATGAACCTACCACGGCGCTGGATGTTACTGTGCAAAAAGAAATCATCCTTTTGCTAAAAGAGCTGCAGCAGGAAACCGGCATGAGCATACTGTTTATATCGCACGACTTGTCGCTGGTATCTGAAATTGCCAACCGTGTACTGGTTATGTACCGCGGCGAAATAGTAGAGCAGGGCAACGCGCAGGATATTTTTAATAACCCAACCAACACCTATACTAAGGCGCTTATTAGCTCGAGGCCATCGCTTAATGTGCGGCTTGAGCGCCTGCCCACCATACAGGATTATCTTGCCGGTACCGTAAACCCTACAGAGGTTACCCCACTACAGCGCGAAAAAAGGCTTGAAGCTTTGTACAGCCAGCCCCCATTGCTTGAGGTTATTAATGTCGAGAAAGAGTATGTATCGTCTGCCGGGTTGTTTGGCAAAAACGCAACATTTAAGGCAGTCAACGATGTAAGCTTTAAACTGTATGAAGGCGAAACCTTGGGTCTTGTTGGGGAGTCGGGTTGTGGGAAATCTACGCTTGGTAATGCCATACTGCAACTGGATAAAGCAACAGCAGGAAGGATTTTATACCAGGGCAACGACCTTACAAAGTTATCGGCTAAAGATATCCGCGCACTTCGCAAAGAAATCCAGATCATTTTTCAGGACCCATATTCGTCACTTAATCCCCGCATTACAGTAGGCAAAGCCATTATGGAACCTATGCAGGTACATAAACTACATGCAAACGACAACGAACGACGCGCAAAAACCATCGAAATACTCAATCGTGTCGGTTTGGGCGAAGAACATTTTAACCGCTATCCGCACGAATTTTCAGGTGGGCAAAGGCAGCGCATCGGCATCGCCCGGACTATTGCCCTGCAACCAAAACTAATTGTTTGCGATGAGTCGGTTTCTGCGCTCGATATATCCGTGCAGGCACAGGTGCTTAATTTGCTTAACGAACTTAAAGAGAATTTCGGGTTTACGTATATCTTTATTTCGCACGACCTTGCTGTGGTTAAATATATGAGCGACCAGGTGCTGGTTATGAACAAAGGCAAAATAGAAGAAATGAACGAGGCCGATGCGCTCTACGCCCACCCTCAAAAAGAATATACGAAGAAGCTTATTGCAGCAATACCGTCGCATTAATTTTTGCCGGATAGTGGTCAGTATTCAGTTCGCTGTTTAATCACTGCAATCAAAAAGTCCCGGAGGTAAGGCATGTTTATAGTTTTTATGAATTCAATGCGCTGGAGCTCAATATCTCTCCACACTACAGTTTCTATAAACATGCCGTCCCTCCCGGACTTCCCGCAACAATCAAAAAAGCAATAAAAAAACTGCCCCTATTAAGAGGCAGTTTCTAATATAAACACGGTTTAAATATTACAAATCAAAGCGGATTCCCTGTGCCAGTGGCAACTGGGTTCCGTAGTTTATGGTGTTGGTCTGGCGGCGCATGTAAGCCCTCCAGGCATCGCTGCCACTCTCGCGGCCGCCACCGGTTTCTTTTTCGCCACCAAAAGCACCACCTATTTCGGCACCCGATGTTCCTATGTTTACATTGGCAATACCACAATCTGACCCCGACTGAGAAAGGAACAATTCCATTTCTCTCATGCTGTTTGTAAATATAGACGATGATAATCCTTGCGGCACACCATTTTGAAGCCCAATAGCCTCTTCAATAGTGCTGTATTTCATTAAGTATAAAATAGGTGCAAAGGTTTCTTCCTGCACTACAGTATAATGATTTTCGGCTTCGATAATACAAGGACTAACGTAGCAGCCACTCTCGTAGCCTTCGCCCTGTACCACACCACCGCCGGTAACTATAGTGCCACCTTCGGTTTTAGCTTTCTCAATAGCGTTAAGGAAACTCTCAACAGCAGTCTTATCTATAAGCGGGCCTACGTGATTGTTGCTGTCCAGCGGGTTGCCTATTTTTAGCTGGGCATAAGCACTTTTAAGTACGGCAACGGTTTTATCATACACACTTTCGTGAATAATAAGCCTGCGGGTAGACGTACAACGCTGCCCTGCAGTACCCACCGCGCCAAATACCGCGCCCACAAGTACCATTGAAATATCTGAATGCTCTGATACAATGATGGCATTATTGCCGCCAAGTTCCAGTATGGTTTTCCCGAAACGCTCTGCCACAGTTTTGCTCACATGGCGCCCTACACGTGTAGAACCTGTAAACGAAACAAGCGGAATGCGTTTGTCGTTATTTAGTAATTCGTTGCAGGCTTCGCCGGTAACAAGTCCGCTTATACCTTCCGGCAGGTTATTGCGTTCCAGTACGGTTTTTATAATATTCTGGCAGGCAATAGCACATATAGGTGCTTTAGAGCTTGGTTTCCATACATAAACATCGCCACATACCAGCGCAAGCATAGAGTTCCAGCTCCATACTGCAACAGGGAAGTTAAAAGCCGATATAATACCTACAATACCAAGCGGGTGCCACTGCTCATACATGCGGTGCAGCGGGCGCTCGCTGTGCATGGTAAGGCCATACAACTGGCGCGATAAACCTACTGCAAAGTCGCAAATGTCTATCATTTCCTGTACTTCGCCAAGGCCTTCCTGCAGGCTCTTGCCCATCTCGAAAGATACAAGCTGCCCAAGAGGCTCTTTAAACTTACGCAGTTCTTCGGCCATCTGGCGCACTATGTCGCCACGTTTTGGTGCCGGTACCAGCCTCCATACTTTAAAAGCTTCTTCGGCTTTTGTCATTACGGTTTGGTAATCATCGGGTGTAGATGTTTTTACCTGTGCTATAAGCGATCCGTCTACCGGAGAGTAAGACGATATAAGCTCGCCATTGGCAAAGCTGTTAAGGCCCGTAGATGTGCCATCGTTAATTGCTGTTATACCCAGTTGGGTCAAGGCTTTTTGTATGCCGAAGGTATCGGTTAATGTTGCCATTTGTAACTTTTTTGCTGTTTGTTGTTATAATACACAAATATAAGCTTTTTTGCCAATTAGGGAATTTTTAACCCGAATTGCATTAATGGCATTGATTTTAGCCGGAAGGTAATTTTTTGAATATGATGGTGTTAAAGCCTGCAAACAATATTCAGGCGATAGAACAATGTATTGTAAAGTATTAAAACGAGATTGCCATTAAACAGGAAAAATTTAGGATTGCCAAAAAACTGCAGACACTATAATAACGGCCCGTATTTTTGCTTGTACATTTTTAATTCGGTCTCTGTTTTTTCTAAAAGCGATTTGTAAAGAGCAAGCTTGTCTTCGTATAATTTGTATAGCAGGTAGCGCTCATTAACTTCAGAGGATTGCTCGTTGGGCGTTTGAGATATGGTAAGGCTGTCGAAGTCGCCCCTGTTGTTAAATGCCAGTATGTCTTCTATCCGCACTCCTAATATAACCGCTATGTCGCGCAGCTTTGTGTAAGTAAGCATGGTAGTGCCTTTTTCTATCTTACTGTAACCTGCCTGGGTAATGCCAAGTTTATCGGCTAAATGTTCCTGCGTAAGATTTTTAAGTTCTCTTATATTACGTATCTTCTCTATAACTACTTCCATTACAATCCCGACTTAATTATTACAAACCCGACTTTACTACAACTGCAAATATAAGGCTTGCGTATTGCATTATTTGTAACATTGCATGGTGATTTCGAAATTAAATGTATCTAAAACGTAATTATATCATTAATAATTTAACTAAATACATTTTTACAAACATTTTAGCCACTAATTCGCATAAATATAACACCTTGAAGCAGTTCATTATTATAAACGATCATAATGTGCGGGTACGCTATAGCTTTAAAACCCGGGTTTATGATATGAAAGACGTTAAAGCAATGTATTTAGACAAGCGCAACAGTAAAAAGAAATTTTGGCGGCTTGCGTTTTTCTTTTTAACCGCAACGGCATTTTTACTGCCTGCAGGCAACTATGCATTTTTATATATGCTGCCTGTTGTGGTAGCAGGTTACCTGCTGTGTACAACCCCTGCGCAACCCTATACGTATTACCTGGTGATAGACACTACAACGGCCCAGACCCGTATAAGGGTAAACCCAAAAGACAGGCTGCACATACTTAAAGACATAACCGGTTTTTTAAACCATCATTTAATATACAGGACCTTTAATACTATAGAGGGGTAATAACAAATAATTGCAAATGCCCAATATCTTGAGTTGGGAATTCCTTATGGTGGAAACTTTACAAGCCTTGCAGTATGAATGATGATACAGGGCCGGCACCCGTCTTAGACGCTTAAGTAAATCAAAAATTAACCTCGATAGTTGTAATGCGCTTGTCTCTTATATAAAAAATTACATAGCCGTTAAACGAATTTTTTAGCCCTACCTCATAAGCATAATTGTTGTTAAGATCGTTAAAAGCGGCACCCCAGTTCCTGTAGCGGGTCGATTCAGGAAATTTTTCAAACAGCTTTTCTTCGTTATCGCCCAGTAGTATACCGTCTATAGTAAGGGCATGTTTTTCGGGAAAAATGTAGCTGGTGCGTATGGCAGTAAGCTGAGATATTTCTCCTTTAAGTCCATCAAACTGAATTTCAATATCGTTAAGCCAATACGTTTTATGCGAACTGTCCGGATCGAAAACTGAATCGGTTTTTACCAATTGAAATTTGTGTATCGATTTTTCGAATCCCTTACGGGTAGTTTTGTATAAAGGCTTGTTATTTATAAGCACTTTCGCATACGGTATAGAGTCTATCTTCCTGGTGGCAAATTCTGTTTTATAATCCCGGTCAAAAAATGCAGCCATCTCTGGTGTTAATGACGCGGTAATGCTATTAAGGCCATCAAAATAATCGGCTTCTTCTTTCGGGAAAAATACGGAGCAGTTACCTGCAGTGGTATATATGGTATCTCTAAATTTGTTAATCTCTACCACAAACATGTTGGGTATTGTTTCATTGTTATTGCACTTCAGGTCTTTTTTAGGCCACTGTGCCAGGGCTTCCTTTTTAAATTTAAGAAGGTTGTAGGCAAGCCGTGCATCATAACTTTGGGCAGCCTGTATGTATTTGCCGGTTTTTCGTTCCTGCTGCACATAACCAATCACGCTGCACGGGCCATCTTCATATTCGCCTACCAGCCTGTAGGCAGTTACTTTAGTATAATTTTCAAAAGCTTCCTGTGCATGGCACACGCCGCACAGCAGCAGTACTAGTAGTGAAAGGTGTTTCATAAATAGTTGGTTTACATAAATATAACAAATAATTAGCCGCTGTAGTATGTGCGCCAAAAATATTTATACACTACAGTACCCGCTAACATATAATGATTGTAACTTTGCACAACAACACATTACACACATGCCAAACGCTATAAAAATACTGCACATAGACAGCAACCACCCACTTTTATGGGAGCAGCTTGATGGTGCCGGGTTTACCAATGAGGCCGACTATAGATCGTCTAAATCAGACGTTGAAGCCAAAATACACCAGTACGACGGTATTGTTATTCGCAGCCGTTTTAAAATAGACAGGGCATTTATAGACAAGGCTGTTAACCTGCGCTTTATAGCCCGTGTGGGTGCCGGTTTAGAAAGTATAGATACTGCCTATGCCGAAAGTATAGGCATTGCCCTTATTGCCGCGCCCGAGGGCAACCGCAACGCCGTGGGCGAGCAGGCACTGGGTATGCTGCTGTCTTTATTTAATAACCTTAACCGCGCCGACAGCCAGATACGCCGGGGCGAATGGATACGCGAGGGTAACCGCGGCCACGAGCTTGAAGGCAAGACCGTAGGGCTTATAGGCTATGGCAACATGGGAAAATCATTCGCTAAAAAATTAAAAGGTTTTGATACACAGGTGCTTTGCTATGACATTAAGCCAAATGTAGGCGATGCTAATGCACAGCAGGTAGCCCTTGAGGAATTACAGGCAAAAGCCGATGTGCTGAGCCTGCACACCCCCTCTACCCCGGAGACCGACGGTATGGTTACAGCCGATTTTATAAATGCTTTTGCAAAGCCTGTATGGCTTATTAATACTGCAAGGGGCAAAGCGGTGGTAACAGATGATCTGGCAAATGCCTTAAAGCACGGTAAAATATTGGGAGCGGCGCTCGATGTGCTGGAGTACGAGCAGTTATCTTTTGAGCATTTATTTACAGATGAAGCCATGCCCGATGCTTTTGCTTACCTCCTGCAATGTGACAACGTGTTGCTATCGCCACACATTGCCGGCTGGACCTTTGAAAGCCACCAACGCCTTGCACAGGTTATTGCAGATAAAATTAAATCACTTTATGTTAAATAATAATAGTGCAAAATAGTTTTCCAGTTCGTATATTTTGTTAATTTTAACAAAATAACCACAACACCGCAAACAATGAACTGGTACCTATTTGTAATACGCGACAATTATGCAAACTTTAAAGGCAGGGCACGCCGGCAGGAGTACTGGATGTTTATCCTCTTTAACCTTATTGCCTATGCCATACTGGGCGGCTTATCTATAGCAATTGATAATTTTTACCTTATTGGGGCTTACGCCTTAGCCACATTGCTACCCATGCTTGGGGTACTGGTAAGGCGGCTGCATGATTGCGGTAAGAGTGGCTGGTTTATTCTTGTAAGGTTTATACCTATAATTGGCACTATATGGCTGTTTATTATACTGGTAAGCGAGGGGGTGCACGGCATTAACGAGTATGGCCCAGACCCAAAAGGCAGCCCGTATGACGAACTCGACCAGATAGGACAGGCAGACGACTACTAAAATTACAGCCCTTTGCGGGGCTTTTTTTATGCTGTATATTAGTATTTACGGCTACAGATGCACAGGAATTTTGTTATAAAAAACACAAATTCTGTAAGAGTATGCAAAATTAATACCTATTTTTATAACATAAAACCAATCAACGGAGCATCCGAAAATCCGATAAAAGAGTAGGGCCAACCAATAAAATTTAAAAATATGTTCGACTGGTACTTAAAAGTAGTTAAAGAAAATTATGCAAACTTTGAAGGCAGAGCCCGCAGAAGCGAATACTGGTACTTTGCACTTTTTAACTTTATTATAAGCAGTGTACTGCAAGTTGTAGATTATGCAATTGGTACAGATATAGGTATTCTGGGGAGTATTTACAGCCTTGCTGTATTAGTGCCAAGCATTGCTGTATTAGTGCGAAGGCTGCACGATACCGGTAAAAGTGGCTGGTATGCATTGCTTCTATTCCTTGTCGTTATAGGATGGATATGGCTGTTGGTTTTAACCTGCACGGAGGGTGACCACGGACCTAATGAATATGGCGCCGACCCTAAAAACCCTAATTTTGGAGAGTTTGACGAGATAGGAAGACCAGACGTATTTTAATAAATTAAAGCCTCTTTACAGAGGCTTTTTTTATGCCCTGCCGGGAACGCATCAATTAAGAAATGTTTTTATGTATTTACTTTTATGTTTCTGAATAAATAATTATTTTTAAAAACAGAAAACATTTAAGCAACGGAGCAACCGAAAATCCGGTGAAAGAGTAGGCCACCAATCTAAAAAAATTATGTTTGATTATTACTTAAAAGTAGTTAGAGATAACTACGCAAACTTTGAAGGCCGGGCACGCAGGAGCGAATACTGGTATTTTTACCTGTTTAACACTGTTATTGGCCTGGTATTGAAGGGAGTAGATTACCTTATAGGCACAGAGATAGGCATTGTGGGAAGTATTTACAGCCTTGCAGTATTAGTGCCAGGCCTTGCAGTATTAGTGCGCAGGCTTCATGATAGCGGCAAAAGCGGGTGGTATGCCCTGCTGTTAATTTTTATAATTATTGGCTGGATATGGCTTTTAGTGCTGCTTTGCACAGAGGGAGACCATGGGCCTAACGAATACGGTCCGGATCCTAAAAATCCTAACTACGGAGAGTTTGACGAGATAGGACGACCAGACGTATTTTAATAAATTAAAGCCTCTTTACAGAGGCTTTTTTTATGCCCTGCCGCGTTGGTGCCACTACACAAAAAAACCTTCTGCCGGGCCTCATCCCTGCAGAAGGTTACACAAAACCAATCAAAAAACCATCACCAGCACATTGCTGTGCTTTTATTATTCTTATTGATACATGAGCTCGTTTTTGCTCCAGTAACCTATAAGTTTTTTAATATTATCTTCGTAATCAGCATATTTAAGGGGTTTTACAAAATAACCCGATATGCCATTTTTATAACACTCTGCAACGTCCTGGTGGTTGTTGCTCGTTGTTAGTATAACCGTAGGAATGTGTCGCAATGCTTCGTCGCGCTTTATGATGTTTAAAAATTCGAGCCCGTTTAGCTTTGGCATATTAAGGTCCAGTATTATAATATCTGTGCTTACTTCCCTGTCTTTTAATGTAAATAATGCCTCCTCGCCATTTGCTGCTTCTGTTATCTTGTGATTTATGCCCATGCCTTTAAGCACGCGGTTAAATTTCATCACTTCGATAGTGTCGTCTTCAACAAGTAGTATATTTAGTAACTGAGACATGTGCTTATTTATTTATACTGCAAATGTAATGCGGTTACGTCGCTGCCTTTTGTTTTTTCGATTACTAAGCGGCTACCGTCGTTCAAATACACGAATAAGGCTATGAACGGTAATTATTTAACTTTTGAATATCAAAAAGCGCCTAAAAAAGCAAAAGCCTGCATAAGCAGGCTTTATATAATTCAAATAGTAAATAAAATGCTTGCAAAACCCCTTTACAGCATGTTTAAACGTTTTATAAGCTCCGGCCTGTTGGCACGGCTCACCGGTATAACATCTTTGCCTATAAGCACACTGTTATCTTCTATATCTATAATTTTTTTAGTATTTATAATATAGGTACGGTGCACTTTTAAGAACAGGCTATCCGGTAGCTTTTCTTCTATCTTTTTAAGAGTAGAGTGTACTATATAATTTTTTTGTTCAGTCTTAATATGTATGTAATCGCCTTTAGCCTCTACCACGTTTACAGATGCTATGTCTATTTTAATAAGCCTTCGGTCTATGTTTACATAAAACTCTGTGGCAGTATCTTTAGGCTGGTCCTGCAGCGGCGCGGCGGCAACGGGAGCAGCAACAGGGGCTGCATAAGCACCGGCAGGCTCTGGCACGCGGTGTGCCTTAGCTTTACGCACGGCTTTTAAAAAACGGTCTTCGGTAATTGGTTTTACAATATAATCAACAATACAATCATACTCAAAAGCGTCTGTTGCAAAGTTCTTGTCGGATGTTATAAGTATAACTGCCGGAGGGTTTTTAATGGTTTGTATAAAGTCGAAACCCGTAAAGTCGGGCATGTGTATATCAAGAAAGATCAGGTCGGCGCCGGCGCTGTCCTGATTTAAAAATTTTATGGCAGGTATTGCATTACTAAATTCCTGTGCCAGCTTAAGGTCAGGATCCTTAGATATCATTTGGGTAATAATTGCCCGTGCCATCGCTTCATCATCAATTATAATACAATTCATATCCTAAATTTGGTTTATAATGAAGCCGCGAAGCCCTGCATGGCCATAAGCAGCTGGCCAAATTCGGCCTGTAACAATGTAGAGCTTTCTTTTAAGTTATTTTCAAACTTCTCTGCAAGATAATAACTTTGCTCCATACCCATAACACTGATTTTGTGTTTTAACTTGTGCACGTTATCCGCGGCAGCGTTAAAATTATGAGCCTCAAGATTTCCCCGGTATTCGTTTATCTCTGCCGGCAGCTCATTTTTTATAACGCCTATAAGCACAGCACGAAAATCGTTATCATCTCCCGCAAGCTCATTAATGTAATTAAGATTAGGCTCCTCCATGTTATGTAACTAAATGTCTTGTAAAAATATATATTTTAACAGAATTATAACATACTCAAACCGTGTTAATCATCGGTTATTTAGGTATTTCAACGTAAAAAGTGGTCCCTTTGCCTTTTTCGCTCTCTATCCACACCTTTCCTTTGTAGTTTTCTATGATTTTTTTTACGATGGAAAGCCCCAGTCCGGTAGATTTTTCGTTCTTGGTAAGCGACTGGAAAATCTTGAATACCTTGTCGTGATTTTCTTTTGCAATACCCATGCCGTTATCGCTAACGTAAAAAATAATGGATGCTTTAGTATCTTTTGAGCCTACTTCTACGTAGCCCTCTGTTTTATCAATATAAGCAACTGCATTGCTTATAAGGTTTTGAAACAACTGCTGTGTCCTGAAACGATCTGCCCGTATAACCGGCAGTGTACCGTTTATAGAGACCAGTATATTTGCAGGGATGTGTATCATGGTAATAATGTTGCTCACAATTTCGTGGGTGTCAACATTTTCTTTGGCAATATCTGTCTTATCTATTTTAGAGTAAGTAAGTACACCCTGTATAAGGTGTTCCATTTTTTCGAGCTTGTTGTCTATCATATCAAAGTACTCGAGTGTAGATTCGGCAAGGTTGCCTTCGTTCTCTTCTTTAATCCAGGCAATAAGCGAATTTATGCTTCGCAGTGGCGACTTAAGGTCGTGCGATACGATCTGTGCATAATCTTCGAGCTCGCGGTTACTTTTCTCGAGGCTGCGCAAAAGTTCTTCCTTTTGTACCTCCATCGATTTTTTGTTGGTAATATCTTCCTGTATAGCAAAGTAACGGGTAAGTTCGCCATTGGCGTTATACATGCCCTGCCCCTGCACACGCACCCAGTATTTTCTTCCTGATTTATGGTAGTTAACAATTTCACAGCTAAATGGCTCTCCCTTGTTCAACTGGCTGTAAACATAGGCTAACGTATCAACGTCTGTTTCGGGGCCGCTAAGCAGGCTTGCCGGGTCTACCCCTATAAGCTCTTTATTACTGTAGCCTGTAAGCAGGTTAAGGCTTGGGTTAACCCACTCTGTAGTATTGTCGCTATTGCAAATTAGTACCGCATTTATGTTCTTTTGGGCAATAAGCGACAGGATAACCAGCTGCTCTTCGCGCTCTTTATCATCGGTCATGTCCTGTATCATGGCAAAGTATTGTACCACCTTGCCATTATCATCATATATGGGCTGGCCCTGTGCCCTTGTCCAAAAGTAGGTGCCGTCTTTTTTGCCGTGGGCAATTTCTACATCAAATGATTCTCCCCTGTAAAAATGGCCTACCATTTCGGTTAGTGCCTCGTCATCGGTAAGTTCTGTACGGCCTATTTCTACAGGGGTTTTCCCAATAATTTCTTCCATACTAAACCCCGTGAGCTTAATGTAAGCATCGTTACACCAAAAAATTTCGGCATTGGGGTGGGTAAATATAATGGCATTATCGTTATTGCTCGCCACGAGCGACAGCCTGTTAAGCTCTTCGCGGTCGCGCCTTAACTCCTCTTTTTGTTCGGTATTTATTTTTAGCTGTTCTTTAAACTCAAGCGTTGTGAGTTCCTGCTTGCGCAATATTTGCAGCAGGTCCAGCTGCGGGTCGTAGTTAGCAAAGTCAAAGATATTGAGGTTGCGCTGTTTAACCTCCTCTACAGATGACATCCAGGGCGAGCCTACAAACAAAAGTTTATCGCCCATAACTTCAAACTGTCCCCTAAGTACAAGCTCCGGGTGGGCAGTACATTCTAAAATAGTGAGCTGGTTTATTATTTCGTGTACGCAGGTTGCTGTAAAATGGTCTATATAAGGGCGTTTTACTCTAAAATGAGATGCAAAGTTTACCCCGGGCCCTAACGCCGGATAAAATTTAGAGAGGCTTTTTCCCTGCGACTGTATTATTAAGGAAGTATCCAGTAAAATATAGAAGGGAAATACCTGGCTAAAATTTTCCTCGTTAAAACTAAACGTAAAATTGCTCATAACACTACCAACTTATTTTAAAAATTTCCTGAAAATTGCCATCTTCTATGCTTTGCAAAAACACTACACCTGCCTGATCGTTAAACATAGATACAAGGCCCTTAAGATAACCATTTACAAAAGGCACAATACCCTTTGTAGTAGTAAAATAGTGTACATGCATGCTGTTGCTGCCCACGTTGCTTACCCTGAACTGAGGTGGGGTAAGCTCCGGGTATATCATAGCAATCCGGTTATGAAAGTTAGGTAAATTTATTAAATAATCCTTTAGGGTATCGCCCCTGGAGTCTATAAAGCTGTTAAATTTTTTATTTGTAGTAGGTATTATGCTTTCGCCTATGCCACTTAGCACCTCTTCAAAGTTAAGTTGCATTACAGTAGCAGCAGCTTTTGCAATGGCATAAGGTATGGTATCGTTGTAAGGGCTGTCTGTAAGCGAATAATCAATATCTAAACCGCTTTGCTGCTTTATGGCCTCCCAATTTTCGGGGCCATAATTTTCTACGGCATAATCCTGTATGGCTACATTAATAATTCCGTACATGGGTAGATATTGTTATTGCGATATTAGTTCGTTAGTGCTCCAGTATTCTATAAGTTTTTTAATCCTGAAAACATATTCGTCATACTTAAGAGGCTTTATGATATAGCCGGCAATGCCCAGCCTGTAGCACTCCATAACATCTTTATGGTTGTTGCTGGTGGTAAGTATAATGGCAGGTATGTATTTTAAAACTTCGTCTTCTTTTAAAATGGTTAAAAATTCTATACCGTTTATTTTTGGCATATTAAGGTCGAGTACAATAATATCGGGTATAACGTCCCGGCCTTTAAGTATCTCTAATGCCTCTTCGCCATTGTTAGCTTCTATTATTTTATGAACAACATCCATGGTTTTTAGCACCCGGTTAAATTTCATAACCTCTATGGTGTCGTCCTCAATTAATAATATATTTAATGGTTTTGGCATTATGGTAGGATATTGTAAAAATTGATGGTTTGGTTTAACATACAAATATAGCTTTATGCGCTTCCTGATGGTTCATCTTTCGTTTAGGCGGCATTAAAGTACGGTAAATGGTTGTTTCGCTTCGACGAATGGTTTTTTTATATATAATGATTCAAAATAATGAGGCAAGCAGGTTGTAGGTACATACATATGTTAACACAATTTGCTACATTGTTTAAAGGTAGATACAAACTTGTAATTAACAATAGCTATAAACAAACCTTTAACTACATATTTGTATAAACAAAAGACCAAAAGGCCTAAACACTTGTTACCATTTGGCTAATTGTTACAAATAAACGCTTAAGAATATTTACATTTGCAGGGTCTTAAAAAACGCTTGCTGCCCATAATACATATGGACGCAATACACACCTTACTCCCCACTATTGGCGCAGTTTCCCTTTTTTGGCCCCCACCATAAAAAGACATATACCACACTGCTTTAACTGGTGCCAAGATTAAAAGACCAGCCTGCCGCTTCCCGGCAGGTTTTTTTATGTCCTGATGTTACAGCCCTATTTACTGGCTCAGCGCCTGATTATAGCCCTGTCGGAACATCTGCGCCATTCGTCGAAGCAAAGCCACATATTATCTAAATTATAGAATTTACCTACAAAACCCACTGTATATTTGCACTATAATTAAGAACAAAAAATTTACGTCGGCACAATTGCCGACAGCAAATTAAACCAGACCTTACTACCTTAACATATTGGCGACATCCCTTTTTTGGCCCCCTGAAAAAGAACATCGTAAAGCACTTACATATACTGATGCCAAAAACAAAAGCAACCTGCCCGGAGCCCCGGACAGGTTGCTTTTTTATATATTAGTTTTGTAATTTGCGTTTACAGCAAAGATGCCCGGTTCCGGGCACTGCGACTAACCACTAATCACTTAACACTGCTTACTTTGCTAAAGCCTGCTCGATATCGGCAATAAGGTCGTCGGCATCCTCTATGCCTACACTAAGGCGCACCATATCGTCTGTAATACCCAGTTCTTTACGCTTAGGCTCAGGAATAGAGGCATGTGTCATTAACGCAGGGTGGTTAGCCAGCGACTCTACACCGCCTAACGATTCTGCCAGTGTAAATACCTCAAGGTTTTCCAGAAAGGTAATTGCCTCTGCCTTTTCGCCCGATGTAAATGTAAACGACACCATACCGCCGTAACCGCCTATCATTTGCTTTTTAGCAATTTCATGGTGCGGGTGGCTCTCTAAGCCCGGATAGTAAACCGCTTTAACTTTAGGGTGGTTGTTAAGATAGTCAGCCACCTTAGCCCCATTTTCGCAATGGCGCTGCATGCGCAGGTGTAGCGTTTTTATGCCGCGAAGTACCAGGTACGAATCCTGCGGACCTAATGTACCACCGGTAGCAAACTGTGCAAAATGCAGTTTCTCGCCCAGGGCTTCGTCTTTAACTACAAGTGCACCGGCAATAACATCGCTATGCCCGTTTAGGTACTTAGTAGCGCTGTGCATTACAATATCTGCACCCAGGTTAAGCGGTTGCTGCAGGTAAGGCGTTGCAAATGTATTATCTACTGCAAAGAGTATATTTTTAGCTTTGGTAATTTTACCTATAGCCTCAATATCTGCCAGCTTCATTAACGGGTTAGTAGGCGTTTCTACCCAAACCAGCTTTGTTTTATCGTTTATGAGCGACTGGAATTTTTCGGTATCGTTCATATCCACAAAATGGAATACAATGCCGTAATCCTGATAGATGCGCGTAAACATACGGTAGGTACCGCCATAAAGGTCGTCCATAGCAATAACCTCATCGCCCGGTTTAAGTAATTTTAAAACGGTATCTGTCGCTGCCAAACCCGAAGAAAATGCAAGGCCGCGCACACCATTCTCTATGCTTGCAAGGGCATTTTCTAACGCGGTACGTGTAGGATTTGCCGCACGGCTGTACTCATAACCCTGATGCACGCCCGGGCTGCTTTGTGCAAAGGTACTTGTTTGATAAACGGGGGGCATTACTGCACCGGTGCTGGGGTCGTTTTGCTGACCGCCATGTATGGTTTTTGTGTTAAATTTCATATAAAGATTGTTCAATGTCATAAAAATATAGGCAAATTTACTGTAAATTGGTTAGGTGTGTAACAACACAGTCCACTTTTGCAAAACAATAACACTTTACTTATTTATGAAATATTGCCTAACCCTTGTGCTCTCTGTAATTTTGCTTACCTCATGCAAGAAAGACAAAGAAGAAAGCACCACCGAAACTACTACAACCACTACAGAAAAACCGGCAGTCCTTGCATTTGAAGATAAAGTGTACACTAAAAAGACAACGCTTGCCGGCCCGGAGCCGCGCACTTATGTAGATATCTCTATTCCTGATGCTACCGGTGTTCCTGTAGCCAGCGACAGCATTAACAATAAGATATTCAGGACTATAAGAAGCATTGTGTATTTTGGCGAAAAGCCTACCGATGCTACAAGTTACCAGGAACTTATGAATTCGTTTATAGGATCGTATGATGAGCTTGCCAAAAAATTCCCGAAAGACGCTATGGCATGGGAAGCGAAAATAAAAGGTACTATAGATTATAAAAGCGATAGCATTGTAGGCATTAAACTTAACAACTATACATTTACCGGCGGCGCCCACGGTTATGCCGGCGACAGGTCGTTACTGTTTAACGCTAAAACAGGCCGCTCGCTACAATACTCAGATATTTTTAAAGACGAGAAAGCCTTTACATCATTCGCCGAAAAGAAATTCAGGGCGAAGTATAAAATACCGGCCGGTAAACCAATCAATGCCACCGGGCTAATGTTTGAGGAAAATAAATTTGCCTTACCACAAAATATTTTCTTTAAAGAAAATGGCCTGTTGCTTTTTTATAATGCCTATGAAGTTGCCGCTTATGCAGAACAGCAAAAAGAAGTGCTTATACCGTACAGCGAAGCCGATGCTTATTTAAAGATGAAATAGTTTTAAGCTGAAAACTACACCATACACATTAGAGCAGGAAGATATTATTTATTTCAGACTGAATACATGATGCCGTGTTAGTCTACAGTATATTCTATAGGCACCATAGTGAGCTTGTTATTTTTTCGCCACAATATCCATATCGGGTTGTCGTTTTTAATAACCTTTGCCCAATTGCCTTCAACATCAACTACTTTATAATAATCGCCGGCAACAATTTTTTGTACAGGCTTACCATTTGGAGCGTTATACACCTCATAGTTATCTATAGAAATATACTGGCAACGCTTTAAATAATTTGCCCAGGTTTCATATACAAAATAACCCGACGGAGACTTTCTTTGTCGCTCGTCTATCTGGCTATAATTCTCATTCAAAGCGCTGAGTACTTTGCGCCCCTCTTTTTTTATATATGCTGTCTCGTTAGTACTATCGTTTAGCAAGACCTCAAAATATTGCGGCGTAATGCCTATTACCCTGAATGTTAAACGTGCAGGCCACGGGCCAAGCCCTACGTTAACCATTTGTTCTCCCTCTGCATCAGAAGATCCTCCCGTTAGTTGATAAGGCTTAATCCTGCTTTTTAGGCGTGTAGTATTTATAGCTATACTGCCTTTCTCTTTTCCGGAAAGCACGCGGCTAAACGTAATTATATCGTAAGGCTCTTTATCATCGGGGCCGGCATATAACGGCAGCGGGATGTCTGGGCTTACAACTACAATTCCGGTTTCGTTAAAGTCGTCCTGCATTTTTTTAAGCTTTACCGGAGCATTCCTGCAGGAAGCAAAACAGGCAATCAGGATAATAACGCTGAGGTATTTCATGGTGTTCATTTAGCAACTAATTACATGATCTATTCCCGGTGAAAACTATACATATACGCCTCTATACTTTTAAGCTCCTTATCGCTAAACGTTTTTGTAAGGTAAAAATTAGTCTTCATGACCTCATACTGCGATGGGTCTACAATAGGTTCACCATCGCCTTGTAGGAATTTTACGATATCGCCATTTTTTTCTTTATAGATTTTAGCAATTTCCTGAATGCTTGGCCCTACCACTTTTTGGTCTGGCCTGTGGCAGGAAAAGCAATTGCCTTTACCATCAAAAATTTCGCGGCCTGCTTCGGCTTCCGGGCTAAGCTTTGCAACGCTTCCTTCATTTTCGGTAGCTCCTGCTTCCGGATACAAAGCCTCTTTCTTTTCTTCGTTTTTGCATGATAAAAGCGATAATGCAATCAGCAATATGGGTAAGTGTTTCATAGTTTTTATGAAATAAGTTTAAAAAATGCGGGCGGCCACAGCCGTTATCGGTTTAAAATTATAGCAGCTTCTTTAGCAAAGTACGTCGAAATTATATCGGCACCGGCACGCTTAATGCAATGCAGCTGCTCTATCATGATCTTATCATGATCCAGCCAGCCACGTTCGGCAGCAGCCTTAACCATGGCATACTCACCACTAACCTGATACACGGCTACGGGTACATTAACCGCGTTCTTTACTTCGCGCACAATATCAAGATAGGCCATTCCCGGTTTTACCATCACAATATCGGCACCTTCCTCTACATCATGCAGGGCTTCTTTAATGGCCTCAATACGGTTAGCATAATCCATCTGGTAGGTTTTCTTGTCGCCAAAGCCGGGAGCACTATCCAGCGCATCCCGAAACGGGCCATAAAAAGAAGAAGCATACTTAGCACTATAGCTCATAATACCCACATCATGGTGCCCGCTCTCTTCCAGGGCTTTACGTATGGCATGCACGCGGCCATCCATCATGTCGCTTGGGGCAACAAAGTCGGCACCGGCATCGGCATGGCTCACGCTCATAAGGGTAAGGGCATCTACAGTGGCATCATTTACAATAAGGCCGTTCTCTACAATACCGTCATGCCCATAAATGGAGTAGGGATCGAGTGCTACATCGGGCATTACGATCATTCCCGGCACGGCATCTTTTATGGCGCGGATGGTTTGCTGCATAAGCCCATCCTTGTTCCACGCCTCTTTACCGGCATTGTCTTTTAGCTTGTCGTCTACCTTTACGTAAATGTTTACTGCTTTTATGCCAAGGCTCCACAACTCCTTTACCTCTTTTACGGTAAGGTCTATCGATCTGCGGAACAGGCCGGGCATAGAGCCCAGCGGAACTTCTACACCTTTACCCTCTGCCACAAACATAGGGAACATAAAATCGTTAGGAGATATGGTTGTTTCTCGCACCAGCGATCGTATAGATTCGTTGGTTCTTAGTCGTCTGTTTCTGTGTATTGGGAACATATCGGCCCCCTGTCCCCCAAAGGGGAAATCCTGTCAGGGGTAAACAGGGATTTTATTAATTTCGTTTCACAACCGCGAAGTTCCCCCTTTGGGGGTTAGGGGGCTCCACTCCCTTGGGTTCATCAGCACATCAACCAGTTTTGCTTCTTCGCTTCCTGCTTCCGGGTGATGGTCGTACACCCATTGTACATGAGGTGGCAGGCTCATTAAAATACTCTCTATCCTGCCGTTGGTTTTCAGGCCAAAAAGTGTGCCTTTATCATGCACGAGGTTAAACTCGACATAACGCCCGCGCCTAATTTCCTGCCAGGTACGGTTAGCCGGTGTATAATCAAGCTGTTTTCTTTTCTCTACAATAGGCACATATGCCTCAAGAAAGCTGTTGCCTACTTCGGTTACAAAACTGTACCAGTCCTGCATGCCAAAGGTTTCGGTAGCCTTACAATGGTCAAAGAACAGGCCGCCTATGCCGCGTGCCTCATCGCGGTGTGCATTCCAAAAATACTGGTCGCACTGCTGTTTAAATTTAGGGTAAAATTCAGGATTGTGCTTATTACAGGCAGTTTTACATGTTTGGTGAAAGTGTACAGCGTCATCTTCAAACAAGTAGTAAGGTGTTAGATCCTGACCGCCGCCAAACCAGCTGTCTACCACCGTTCCCTGCTTATCATACATTTCAAAATAGCGCCAGTTAGCATGCACCGTGGGAACCATAGGGTTTTTGGGGTGCAGCACAAGGCTGAGGCCACAGGCAAAAAAGTTAACATCGCCCACATTAAAATACTGTTGCATAGCAGGAGCAAGTGCACCGTGAACGGCAGATATATTTACCCCGCCTTTCTCGAACACCGCGCCGTTTTCTATAACACGCGTGCGCCCGCCGCCGCCTTCGGGGCGTTCCCAAACGTCTTCTCTAAATGTGGCAGAACCATCTGCTTTTTCTAAACCTGCTGTAATGGTATCCTGCAGGTTTTGTATGTACTGATAAAATGTATCTTTCATCATTTATATTTTATAGGCCTAACTGTCTTTAAAAATTATAACTGACAGATGGCGAAACGTAATTTACTTTATCCCAACGGTTAAAAGCGATGCCGTAGCTTATGCTGCCCGCAGTGTACGATACACCTGCGCCAATATCGGTAAAATTGTGGCCCCCTATGTAAGCCCCGTAGCCAAAAAACACGCTGCCCCTAAACTTTTTAATGTCGTAGTAGGGAGCGATCTTAGCTTCAACAAAATAGTTGGAGAGCAGGTCGCTGTTAGAAAATGCTCCGTCGAAATTTCCCCTGCCAAACGATGCCGCCACGGTTATGTTACGATGGCTTACACCACCTTCTATACTTGGGTAAGCATTTTGGGCAAAGTTACCATCGGCTATAGAAACCCCAAGGGCAATATAGGGGTCGTAACTTGATTGTGCCGTTGCAGAAAATCCCGTAAGGGTTAAAACAAATAGAAAGCCGAATAGGTATTTTTGTGTCATTAATTTAAATGTGATTGTTTGTGTTTACTGTTTATTGTTTGATGATTATTATTTTGCGTAATCTTTTTTTAACAGTCCAAAATATAAAATATCTTCAAGTTTGCCTTCGCCATTCCTGAACTCATCCCTTAAAAGGCCTTCCTGAATAAAGCCATGTTTTAGAGCAATTTTTTGGCTGCCAATATTTGTAAGCGAAGTAGAGATGTACACTTTGTTTTTGCTAAGGTCGCCAAAGCTATACGCAAGCACATCGCCTAAAGCAGAAGATATAATACCTTTACCTTCAAAGTCTTTATCTATAAAATAGGCAAGTTCGCATTTAGAAATATGCTCGTCGATATTTTTAATCATGAGGTAGCCAATAAGCGCATTTGTATCGGTATTCCTGATGTAGAAGTAATAATTATCTTCCCACGTTTCGTTATCAATGCTTTGCTCAATGTATTTTTTGGTCTTCTTTAAGTCGGTACACCCTGCAAGTGTAAGCGGGAATGTTTTTTTTATGTGTTCCCTGTTCCTGTCTATTAAGGTGTAAAATTCCTCGGCAGTAATGTTAGCAAGGGTATCGGTCTTCCAGTTTATTTGGCTCATATTATTGATGGTTTTTAACCACAGGTTTTTTCCTTCAGGTTTTTACCACAAAGATCACTATCACGATAGCTGTCGGGATTCACAAGGTGCACAAAGTTGCGTTTCGCTTAAGGACACAAGGCTGTGTGTGCAGAAAATGTATAAAGCTTTGTGTTCTTATTGTCCGATGTGCTAATTTTATTTATACTGCTTCGTGTACTTCGTGAAAAGCATTGTGGACTTTGTGGTAAAAATTATGCAATCTCTATTACTTTGACAAAGCACTTATCTTCCCCATAATTCCGAAAGACATCATCCTGCTCTCCTGCTGTATAAAATTGTAAAGTGCCACAGCCTTAGCTTTAAAACCGTCTAACCCTGCATTCGCAGAAAGGAGTGCCAGCACATCGGCAAACTGCTCCATATTGGCCCAGTCTAAATGAAACCTAACCAAATAGTGATTCAGCTCGTTGGCATCTATTTTAGTAAGTGCCTCTATAGAGAGTCCCAGTTTTTGCAACAGTACATCAGCATCGGCGTTATTCCAGCCTTCAGGCACAAAGGTAAGTGCTGTAAGCTGCTTAAGTACATTGTTTATGCGTTCGTTCTCTTCGTCGCGTAATCCTTTTGTAAGCATGTTTTTTAGTTTTAAGAGCCCCCTAACCCCCGAAGGGGGAATTAAATTCACTCAGGTTATAATCAATACAATTACATAAGAGTGAAGCTGCTCCCCTGTCCTTCGGAGAGGGGTTGGGGTGAGGCTTATTTATACTCTTTAACCGCGTCTATAAACGCTTTGGCATGGTCTACCGGAATGTGCGGTAAAATGCCGTGGCCTAAGTTAACTATATAATTGTCTTTGCCAAATTCGTCTATCATTTGGTGTACCATTTTTTTGATAACCGGGATAGGCGAAAGCAGCCTGCTTGGGTCGAAATTACCCTGCAGTGTAATTTTACCACCCGACAAATAACGGGCATTGCGTGGCGAACACGTCCAGTCTACACCCAGTGCAGATGCCTTACTCTTTGCCATATCGCCAAGAGCAAACCAGCAGCCTTTACCAAACACGATAACGTGGGTCTCCGGTGCTAAAGCCTCAACAATCTGGTTAATATATTTCCATGAAAACTCCTGGTAATCAACAGGGCTAAGCATGCCACCCCAACTGTCGAATATCTGTACGGCATTAACGCCGGCCTTTACTTTTTCTTTAAGGTAGGCAATGGTGGTATCTGTAATTTTTTGCAGTAACACGTGGGCAGCTTCGGGGTGCGTAAAGCAAAAACCTTTTGCAACATCAAAACTCTTAGATCCTTTACCCTCTACAGCGTAGCAAAAGATAGTCCACGGGCTGCCGGCAAAACCAATTAGCGGAACTTCGTCGTTCAGCATTTCTTTGGTTAGCTTTATGGCATCCATAACGTAGCCCAGCGTTTCGTGAATATCGGGTACGATCACTCTTTCTACATCCTGTGGCGTGCGTATAGGGTTAGGCAAAAACGGACCTACACTTTCTTTCATAAGCACCTCTATGCCCATGGCCTGCGGTACCACTAATATATCGCTAAACAATATCGCAGCATCCGGACCTACTATGCGAATGGGCTGAACCGTAATTTCGGCAGCAAGCTCAGGAGTCTGGCAGCGTGTAAAAAAATCGTATTTGTCGCGCAGTGCCCTAAACTCTGGTAAATACCTGCCTGCCTGGCGCATCATCCATACTGGTGGGCGTTCTACCGGCTCGTTGCGTAATGCTTTTAAAAAAAGGTCGTTCTTAATGCTCATGTTTTTTATTTTCTAACCTGCGAGGTTTTTAAAACCTTGTAGGTTTATTGTTATCTTTCTTATTTATTATACCTACAAGGTTTTAAAAACCTTGCAGGAGTTTCGTTTGCTTTAATACTATTGCGACTTTCGGTACTGAGAATCAGCACCCTAAAAAGGAACATTCACAACCCGCCCTTTGTACTTTTTACCCTGTATAATCAAGGCAACGCAGTATCCACCCGCGCCATCGCCGTTTACGGCTACAATATATAGCGTATCGGTACTGCTGTTATAATACACATGGGTGTCATCTAAATTAGGGTGAAACAGGTTTTGAAATGCAGATTGCGGCAGTTCAATTTTCTGTTCGCCAAATGTTACAGTAATACTGGTATACTGAGTAGCAGGCATCGTGCCATCGGTTCCCCAAATTTCTTTATCGTCTATAGTTTCTACAACGTTGCTGTCTTTACTATAGGTGTAGGTATGTTTGTCTTTAATAAATTTACCTTTGGTAATAGTAATTGCAATGCCATCTCCGGTAAAAAAAGCACTATTGGTTGTACTGGCATTAAGCTTAATTTCTTTAAAGGTAGGAAGCAGCGTTGTAAAACTTTTGTAAATGTAGCCGCTAACTGCTTTTTCACCTTCGCCAAACTCAACACTTATCCAATTGTCTTTTTGCGAAAGTGCATACACTACCGTGCCATTTGCCAGCTTTTGTAAAACCTTTCCTTTAGCCGATGCATCTGCCCGTACATTTACAAAACTGTCTTTAGCATCATTAACCACAACAAACTCCATGATATCCTGCGCCGCGCAAACAGAGCCGGTGAGCATAAAAAATACAATGAATATATTATAAAATAACTTCATATCAGTTTTTGTAATGGTTAATGCATTGTACTATAACATTCTCCACGCTTGGTTTATTTGCTACTACAATAGTATCTGTAATATCCTTAAGCGCGGCAGCCGTTGTAGCCCCAATGCAAAAACAGACTTCGGTGGTTATGGCATTCGCCGAAAGGTAACTCTCAATAGCCGACGGGCTAAAGAACAGCAAACCATCCAATTGCGCCTTAATGCTATGCGGCGTTAAAACCGTTTCGTACACCTCAACCTCATCTACGGTAATGTTGGCTTTCGCCAACGCATCCGGTAAGGTATCCCTTCGCATACTGCCACTAAAAAACGTAAAGCTTTCATCAGCGTGGTCTTTTATAATTATGTCAGAGAGTGCTTCAGCAGTATCTGCATGGGCCAAAACTGTGTAACCGTTTTTCTCTATAACCTCTTTTGTTTTACTGCCTACGCAAAATATTGTATTGGCCTTAAACCTTACGGCATTGTCATTCAGCAGGAAGCTTTTAAAGGCATTCTTGCTCGTAAAGATAAGGTTAGAATTTGTATGTTGTATGGTAAATGGCTTGTAGTTAACACCTATAAAATCTGCCTCTATAACCGATAGTCCTGCATTAAGCAAAAACTGCTTTTGGTTGGGCTGTAATTTTTTGGTAGATAATACACGCGGTGCAGCCATTACTACTTAAGTTGGTCTTTTATAGAAGCCATCAGTTCGGCACCGCCATTTGCAAGGATCTCATCGGCACAGTCGTTGCCAAAGTTCATGTAATTGCTTCCGGCTGGGAGTACTTTTTCTATATGCAATTTTTCGCGCCCGTCTATGCTCAGCAGCACGCCTTCAAGCCTGATCTCGCTATTTATAAAAGTTACCAGTGCGCCTATGGGAGCCGTACAGCCACCCTCTAACCGCTTAAGGAACTGACGTTCTATAAATGTGGCCACATCGCTTGGGCCGTGGTTAAGCTTGGCAATAGCCTCTGTACAAAAAATATCTTTCTCCATGGTAAGTACCACCATAGCCCCCTGTGCAGGTGCGGGTACCATCCAGTCGAGCTTTACAAATTCTTCGGGCAGCAGGTTAATGCGCTCCAGTCCGGCCTCGGCAAAAACAGCACCGTTCCAGTCGCTTTCGGCGAGCTTTTTAAGGCGGGTATTTACATTGCCACGCAGGTCTACCACCGTATGGTGCGGGTAGCGGTTAAGCCATTGTGCCTGGCGGCGAAGGCTGCCGGTGGCAATAGTAGCGGCATCTGTATAAAAATTGGCGTTGCCTTTAGTCACTAAAATATCATGAACGGTAGCACGCTCTAAAACGGCTGCCTGCACAATACCTATAGGTAAGGCTGTAGGTACATCTTTCATAGAGTGTACAGCAATATCTATAGTGCCGTTCAGCATGGCGATATCGAGCGTTTTAGTAAAAATGCCCGTAATGCCCAGCTCATAAAGGGGTACATCGAGTATAAGGTCGCCCGTACTTTTTACGGCCACGATCTCTGTATGGTAACCCATAACGTTTAGCTTGCGTTCTACGGTGTGGGCCTGCCACAGGGCGAGTTCGCTGTCGCGGGTGCCTATCCTGATTGTTTTGCTCATTTTACAGGGGTTTCAATCCTAAATACTTTTTCTATCCACTCTATACTATCATCTACAACAGTATCGCGGTCTTTTAGGTGATTGGCAAAATGCGTTGTAATTTTATGAATAATGCGCTGACTGATGATCTCTGCCTGCTCTTCATCAAAATTAGTGATTTTTTTGCGCTGAAAGTTCACTTCATTGTCGGCGATGGTGCTCAGCTTCTCTTTAAGGGCGTTAATGGTAGGTGCAAATTTACGAACGTTAGTCCACTCTGTAAATTCCTCCATTGCTTCCTCTATAATAGCTTCGGCTGCCGGTATGTGTTTTTTGCGGTTCTCGAGCGTGCTGTCGGTTATTTTAGCCAGGTCGTCAAGATGCACCACTGTAACGCCGGGCAGTGCCTTTACGTTATCATGTACATTTTTAGGAACCGAGAGGTCTAAAATAAGCAGCGGCTTTGTAAGCACTAAAATATCTTTATCTATAGTAGGCATCTGCGCGCCGGTAGCTACCACGAGCACATCGGCGTTAGGCACTTCCAGCGGCAGCAGGTCATAGTCTTTAACGTTAAGGTTAAATTTCCCTGCAATCTTTTCGGCCTTTTCGCGGGTGCGGTTTATAAGTACAATATGGTCGTTTTTAGTATGCTTTACAAGGTTCTCGCAGGTATTGCGGCCTATCTTGCCTGTACCAAAAAGCAAAATGTTTTTGTTAGAAATATCATCTACATTGTTCATGATGTACTGAACCGATGCAAAAGATACCGATGTGGCACCCGAGCTTAACTCTGTCTCGTTCTTAATGCGCTTGCTTGCCTGTATAACACTGTTTACAAGGCGTTCCATAAAGCTGTTTACAAGCCCAAGCTCTTTAGATTCGTTAAAGCCTGTTTTAATCTGGCCAATGATCTCGAAGTCTCCCAGTATCTGGCTGTCCAGCCCAGTGCCCACGCGAAACACATGGTTAATAGCTTCGTTATTTTTATATACAAAGGCAGCACTCTGAAATTCTTCTACAGTGCCACGGCTGTTATCTACAAGCAATTTTATAAGCTGAAAGGGGTGCTGTGCAAAACCGTAAATTTCTGTACGGTTACAGGTGCTCGTAACAATAAGGCTGGTTATGCCCTCCTGCTGTGCCTGTGCCAGTACGCTTGCCCTTGCTGCTGCATCAAGATTAAATTTTCCCCTTGTCTCGGCATCCGCTTTCCTGTAGCTTAGTCCCACCGCATAAAAGTAGAGATGCCTCGACGTGTTGTTGTTATCCATAGTGATTATACACTTTTCCTAAAAGTTTCACAAAATTAAAACTAAGTAGTTTTAAAAAGTAACGCTCTACGTCCTTTTTGTGTCGCTGTGGGATATTTTGGACAGAAAACACTTTTTTTAATCGAAAACGCCTAAATTTGCAATGAAATCAATGCCTTGCGAATTATTAGTTTAGAACTATTCTAAATAAAAATAGCAATTACGTTCGCATCGTTGTCAAAAAAAATACCGCTATGGGGTCTACAGAAGAGTTGATGATAGAAGATGGTTTTTATGTACTGCGTTTTCAGAACGACAGCGACGAAACCACCCATTTTGAAAGGGAAGTAGACACTAACCTCATCCAGTTTCACTTTGGGGTGAAGGGCCGCGCCAAGTTTATTTTTAACCAGGGCCGCTATGCGCTCGACCTACGCGAAGAGCTGTCGCTGTTTTTGTACAATCCGCAAAAAGAACTCCCTGTACACCTCGAGATAGCCCCGCACAGCTGGATAATTACAATACTTATTTCGATAAAAAAATTCCACGGCTTCTTTACAGAGCAGGCCGACCATATTCCATTTTTAAGTCCTGATAACAGCGACAAGAAGTATTATAAGGACGAAAAGATTAACCCGTCTATGGCTATTGTACTAAGCCAGCTTTTTCATTTTAACCTGCACCCGTCTATCAAGAAATTATATTTTAAGGGTAAGATATACGAACTGCTAAGCCTGTACTTTAACCGTACCGAAGATCCTAATGCTGAGCAGTGCCCCTTCCTTATTGATGAAGAGAATGTAATTAAAATACGTAAGGCGAAAGACTTTGTTATCGCTAACATGGCCGAACCTCCCGGTTTACAGGAGTTAGCCGATGAGGTAGGCATTAACCTGAAGAAGCTTAAAATGGGCTTCCGCCAGATATATGGTGATAGCGTGTATAGCTTTCTTTTTGATTATAAAATGGATTATGCCCGTAAGCTGTTAGACAGCGGCTCCTTTAACGTTAACGAAGTGGGGCTGCGCATAGGCTACAGCACATCGAGCCACTTTATTGCTGCCTTTAAAAAGAAATTTGGCACTACGCCCAAGAAGTATTTGATGAGTATTAACGAGAAGGTGTAGTTGGGTAATAATAGCAACAATGGTTCCTGCAAGGTTTTTGAAACCTTGTAGGTATAGGTTGAAGGACGATAGCGATGAATAATAAAACCTACAAGGTTTCGAAGACCTTGCAGGTTGAGAATCGAAATGGTTTGTAAAAACATGCTAAAGCACTGGGGTTCCTGCAAGGTTTTTGAAACCTTGTAGGCATAGGTTGAAGGGTGATAGCGATGAATAATAAAACCTACGACGTCTCAAAGACCTTGCAGGTTGAGAATCGAAATGGTTTATAGCAACATGCTAAAGCACCGTGATCCTGCAAGGTTTTTGAAACCTTGCAGGTATAGACTGAAGGACAATAGCGATGAACAATAAAACTGAGAATCGAAATGGTTTGTAAAAACATGCTAAAGCACCGTGGTTCCTGCAAGGTTTTTGAAACCTTGTAGGTATAGGTTGAAGGACGATAGCAATGAATAATAAAACCTACAAGGTCTCGTAGACCTCGCAGGCTGAGAATCGAAATGGTTTGTAAAAACATGCTAAAGCACGTGATCCTGCAAGGTTTTTGAAACCTTGCAGGTATAGACTGAAGGACAATAGCGATGAACAATAAAACTGAGAATCGAAATGGTTTGTAAAAACATGCTAAAGCACCGTGGTTCCTGCAAGGTTTT